>WNFB01001626.1_pt1 | contig 19302 bp, 25 predicted proteins | sample 5400501 | NCBI WGS metagenome assembly WNFB01 (sample SAMN13153341, study PRJNA577476) | soil metagenome | isolation source: 200 cm saprolite under Douglas fir tree site 2 hole 1 | place: USA:California | collected 2015-04-18 | reverse complement strand
CCGAAGCCCGATCCACGATGCCGTCAAGACCATTCAGTGCGAGGCGATATACGACCTCCTTGCCGCGCCGCTCCGTGCTGACGAATCCGCAGTGACGCAGGCAAGCGAGGTGGGTGCTCACCCGGGGCTGCGGCTGCGCAACCGCGGCAACCAGCTCGCCGACCGTGCGCTCGCGCTCACCGAGCAGCTCCAGGATCTTCAGCCGGGTCGGATCGCCGAGGACCCGGAAGAAGCGAGCTGCCGCGGTCATGTCAGTCGCAGAAAAAATCATGGAATTCATATCTGGCTAGCAGGATATCATAGGCATTAATCCAGCCGCAAGGACGCGGCAACTGCACTGGAGGTAACCGGACGATGGCAACAACACAGGAAAGGAAAGACGGCGAAAGGGTGTCGGTGGAGGAGCTGGCGCGCAGCATCAGCGCGGCAACACCTACGCTTGAGGCAACCGATCAGCAGATCGCTATCGCCACCTATCGGCTGCTGGCCGGGGGCAAACCGGTGGCGACTGAAGCCATTGCCGGCGCGGTGGGCGTCCCGACGGCGAGGGTGGAGGCTGCGCTCGAGTCATGGCCCGGCGTTTACCGTGACGACGCCAGCAGCGTCGCCGGCTTCTGGGGTCTGGGCATCGCGCCGCTCGACCCGGAGTACAGCCTGCAGATCGACGGCAAAACTTCATATGCCTGGTGCGCGCTCGACACGCTATTCATTCCCCCGCTCGTGGGCAAGACCGTCAGTGTGCAAGCAACGGACCCGGTCAACGGCAAGCGCGTGTCGCTGGTGGTGGACGGCGACGGGGTGCGCGAGGTGACGCCGCCAGGCGCCGTGGTCTCCATGGTGATTCCCGACGGGCCCTTTGGTTATGACGTGATCGAGAGCTTCTGCCACAGGGTGCTCTTTTTCGCATCTGAGGAGTCCGGCCGGAGTTGGGTCGCCGAGCACGAGGGCACGACTCTGCTCACGGTCCAGGAAGCGTTTGAGGTGGGACGGTTTGCCCCTGAGTTTGTCTATCCCGACGTGTTCGGCCAGCCGAAGAAGAGCTAATTCGAGAAGCGGTGGAACCTCGAGGGGCCGAATGGCGACCAAGCAGATGCAGATCGAAGGCATGACCTGCGTGGATTGCGAGAAGACGATCGCGGAGGCCCTGACCAGCGTCGGGGCTTCCAAAGTCGTAGCCAACTGGGACGAGGAGCTTACGAGCTCCTGCGAGAACGTCTATGAGGACTGGTGCCCCAACAGCAACCTGTTTGCAAACAAGGAGCTGGCCACCCGCTGGGCTGAACAGCACAGCCTGCCTGGCAGCGTTCTCGACCTAGGCGAAGCATCCGACCTCGCAACCAATGCTTGGAGCGATGTCATCTAACGCATACGGTTCAGTTTTCCGACCTGGAGGGACGATATGCCAAAAGAGATAGATCGGAGTGGACTTCGAAGGATGGTCCAGGCGGGGGCCCAGCTGGTCGAGGTGCTCCCGGCCGAAGAGTACGCCGAGGAGCATCTTCCGGGAGCGATCAGCCTTCCACTCAGACGAGTCGATGCTGAGGCAACATCCGTCCTGGACAAGAATCGCCCCGTGATCGTCTATTGCTGGGATGTCGCTTGAGACATGTCCCCACGAGCCGCGTGGCGGCTCGAGAGCCTTGGCTTCAGCGAGGTCTACGACTACACCGTCGGCAAGTTGGACTGGATGGCTGCCGGCCTGCCCACGGAAGGCACCAACGCAGGCCGCCCCCGGGCGGGCGATCTTGCGCGCACCGACACGCCCACCTGCAGGCTCGAGGAGAATCTAGGCGAGGTCAGAAATCGCGTGCACGAACTGGGTTGGGACGCAGTGGTGGTTGTCAATGAGGAGCGGATCGTGTTCGGCCTCTTGCGAGCCAAGGAGCTGGCACTGGACGGCGAGCAGCCCATAGCGCAGGCGATGAGGCCGGGGCCGAGCACCTTTAGGCCGTACGTGTCAGCCAGGGAGATGGCTCACTCCATGGTCGAGCACAAACTCGAGAGCTCGCCTATTACGACCTCTGATGGAAGGCTGGTCGGTCTCCTTCTACAGAAGGATGTGGTTGGCCTGGGGGAGTCTGGCCAATGAGCATCGTTCCTGCGAAGTCCTTGAGATGCAGCAGGTGCGGACGAACCATTGATGCGTGCGCCTGCTGCGACGAGCGGGACTGCCCACCGCCGATCTGTTACGTCTGCTTGAGCGAGGATCTCGCCAGGTCGAGACGTCGGCGACATGTTCATAGCGGCGCCTCGTTGACCTGATCATTGCTGGCGTCGAACTGTAAAACCTGCGCTGTACAGAGCGAAGATGGTCGGGCGGAGACTCAGAGGACAGGCGAAGGGGTGAGCCAGTGGCGTGAAATCGGAGGTGATCGGAATGGTAGAAATGCAAGCCAACCGGGTCGGGAGGCGACGCCACATCGGCCTCATCGGGACCACAGTCCGAGTCGTCCTAGGTCTCTTCCTTGTTGGATATGGGTTGCTCGGGGGCACAGTGGTGGTGAGCCAAGGTCAGCTGCGAACGGGATTCGAGGCTCCGGGTGTGGTTCTTGGCTTGATCGGCTTTCCGGCCGTATTGCTGGTGTCGCAGTGGCTGCGTGCGCGTCGTGACTCGTCACGCTTTGAGGCCACCGGGCCGGTGGGTACCGCAATCAACATGGTGGTGTTCCTCGCGCTGTTCCTCACCCCTTGGTACGCGAAGGCGTTCTCGTTTACCAGCGATGCAGCGTTGCTTTTCTACGGAGCGTCGATGTTGTTGGCGGCGCTTCGAGGTTACGGCGGGTGTGAGGTGCTGGCCATCTCCAACTGGATTCTCGGTCGGGACGACCAGGTCGGCTGCTTCGTTTTGGGACCTGTCGACTATTTGGAGAACCGCTTGAGCCGTAGGCTGGCCGGCTAACGCGGCCTCGCACGGTCCTGTCAGCGTTTCGCCAGCGCCGGCAAGCATGCCAGCATTTGACGATCCTTGACCAGGGGAAGTTTGTCTCACCTGCCGTGTTACAAGAAACGATGGCAATTCTCCCTGGCACAGCAAGACTCGGGAACGTTCGGTGGGGGCTATTCTCGCCTCAGCCATGGGGTACGACGCCTGCCATGAGTGAGCGGAACCCCGAAGCAGAGGACAATCTGGCTTCCCAAATCGTCGAATTGCGTCCGCGCCTGGTGCGCTTCGCCTGGTCGCTTACGCGCGACCGAGAAGCCGCCGAGGACCTAACTCAGGAGACGATTGCCCGCGCACTCGCTTCCCAGTGGCGATTCCAACCTGGCACGAACCTCAAGGCGTGGCTTTTTCGGATCTTGCGCAACGTGCACCTGAATCTAATCCGCGCCGCGGAGGCGCGTCCTGCTTTGATCTCGATCGAGGCGCTCGCGGGAGAATCGGTCGGTCTGAATGAGAACAACTGGAATCCTGTCGAGGCTCGGGCGATTCAGCGGGCGGATCTTCGGCGAATCACCGAGGTCTATCGAACGTTGGCGCCGAGCTTTGCTGTCCCCCTCTTTCTAACTGCGATCGAGGAACTCAGTTATGCGGAAGTGGCCTCGATCCTTGATATTCCGGTCGGCACCGTAATGTCTCGGATTTATCGAGCTCGGCGACTGCTGCTCTCACGGCTCGGGGAGACAAACAAATGACCGACTGCGTACCTCATCGCGCGTACCTGGCCGCGGTTGCCGACGGTGAGACCGACCTCGTGCCGGCTACTACGCTCGACCACGTCAGAGGCTGCAGGGACTGCACGCTTGAGATCCGGGCACATCAGATGCTCAGCACCAAGCTTCGGCAGGCCACCGAGCAGCTTGACGCAGAGTCTTCGAGGTGGCACTCAGTCTGGCCACTATCGGTCCGGGCGCGTCTGATCGCCGCTGGAGTTGCAGCTGCGATTCTTGTCGCGGGCGCGGGCTTTGGTTGGTTGGCACTGTCCAGGCCGGATCCTGTGCAGGCGGCAGTCAACGCTTCTACGCAGCCGCTTCAGATCGAGTCCGGTGATCCATCCCAAGTGGGGCAATGGTGCCTGAATGCGTCCGGGAGGACCCTGCCGGCGATCCAACTTGATGGCATGCAAATTGTCGGAGCAAGAATGGATCGCATTGCGGCGACGGACATCGTGACCGTGGTTTACGCAGCGCCCCCTGGTGCGCGAGTTAGCGTGAGCTGGCTCGAAGGTCAGGCGCCAGCGGGAGCCGGCGTCGAAGATCGGAACATGTCGGGTCACGAGTTGCTGATAGTCCACGCTGCCGTCGGCACCGCGGTGATAACCGGATCTTCTGGTGACGCAATGTGGCAGGCGGCGGCCGCCATCGAATCAGCGCCTGCCTAGGAGACTCCCGGCCGGTCACGCTGGGCGCGGAAGGTTGTGATCGCCGCCTGCCGGTAGCGCTCAGCCATCTCAAAGTAGCGGACAGCGTCTTCGGCGAGGTCCGGGTCGTGTTCTTTGTGCCGCCGGCTCAGTGCCAGGGCGGCGAATTTGGCGCCCCTCATATAGGGCTCAAGCTGCTCCAGCGGAAGGGGTCGATCGCCGCGCGCCATTTCAGTCACCTCCGGGAAGAGATTTGAACAGCTCGTCGTCCGTCGGTCGGTCTGCAAAGTCATTGCCGACATATCTCCAGGCAATCGAACCGTCCTTGCGGACCGCAAAGATGGACGGCTTGGCGATCCCGCCGTCGCCGTCGGTCCAGACGCCCCATTCTTTGATCACGCGCCCTTCGGGATCGCTAAGCAAGGGGAACGGCAGGAGAAGCTTGTCGACCATGCCACGATTGTTCTGGACGGGATCGACCGAGATGCCCGCCAGGCCTACGCCTCGTTCAGCGAACCTGTCCCAGTCTCTCGCGTACGAGGCTAACTGCCCGTTGCAGTAGGGTCACCAATCGCCGCGGTAGAAGACAAGCAGTACGGGCCCGCGTTCCAGATGATCGGCGAGTCTCCATCCCTTGCCTTCGTGGTCTGGTAGCTCGAAGTCAATCGCTTTCTCCACAAGGATGGAAACGCGGCACCACGATCGCTGATTCCGTCTTCAACCGTCCGACCGAACGAGCCGGGAATTACCCGCCGGTTGTCGTGTTGTGCGTGATGTGGCAGGTCGGCACCTGCAAGCGAAAGGTGCGCGTCAGGAGGTTCGAATGGAAGTCAGCCGGAGCATTGATCGTCGCTTTGTGGGATTCGCCGCCCTGAGCGGGGCCGCTGGCGGAGTCGTGATGGCGATGTGGATGATGATCTACTCGGCCGCCACCAACAACGGGTTCTGGTCGCCGCTGAACATATGCATGGCCTCATTCGTCTATAGATCTGACGCCCAGATGATGATTCACGAAATGATGATGCACCCGGGGATGACGTCGATGAATTCCGCACTCATTCCATCTCATCTCGCTGTCGGCTTTCTTCTGCACATGACTTTCTCGATCGTGGTCGGCGTGTCCTTCGCACTGATCCTGCTCACTGCCATCAGGGCGCTGGGACTGCCTTTGCTGGCGACACGGCTCGGATACACGGCCGGCGCGGTCGTTGGCGGGCTCCTGCTGTACGGGCTCATGATGTACCTCATCCTGCCCTGGGCGAACCCGCTGATGGTCGACGCCACCCCACGTGGCGCGTTCATCATTGGGCACATCCTTTACGGGCTCACCTTCGGGCTGATTGCCTTCGCGTTGCTACGTTCTGCCATCACCTCTCCGGGCTTGCGGCCCGCCGCGGCCTAGATCTCGAACTTCCTGTTCTTCCCAATTGACACGTGGACGAGTCCGTTCTCAAGGGCGTGAATCAGAGTCGAGCGCCGTGACGCACCTCAGGCTGAGGCCCGCCATGCAGATCGATCGGCGCACACGCGAATGGATGGTGAAGATGAGGGGTGACAGGCGGCGGAAACTGGTGGACGTTTGCGCCAAGTAGCACCCAAACGGGGAGCGGCACCTATCAAGTGAAACGACTGGTCAGCTGGGAGCCGACGGCCGGCACACCGCCGCTCCCGAATGACTACATCGGGAACCGCTCGCAGGAAAGCGCCGGCCTGGCTGTATTGAGGATTCGTTACTCAGACGGGAGTCGCGGCGTGCTGACGGTGAGCTGCGACCTGGTTGGGACGTCAGCCGCGGTATTCGAGGGAATCACGGCGACGAAGGGCTTCGTCGATTACTGGAACCGGGAGAAGCCGGTGCCAGACGTCGATGGCAACCGCACGAATTTCCACGTCATGTCCGACTAGCCGCAAACCGCCCTCGTCCACGAGCCGACACTCAAGTCGTGCCACTTGCTGCCGGCCGTCCGCGGCGACCTCCTGAGGAAGCTCGGCCGGTACAAGGGGGCGCGCGCCGAGTTCGAGCGCGGCGCATCGCTCACGGCGAACGTGGGCGAGCGCGAGCTCCTGCACAGGCGGGCCGCTGGGTGCGCCGCCGAGGGAATATCTGGCTAGACGCGGTCGGGCCCTCGGCGCATAGGGACGAGATCGCTGCGGCATAGGCTGCGGCGGCCTGCCTCCTATATCGTTGGGGCGCGGCTCAAGGCACAATGAAGGTTCGAGTACTCGCAGTCGTCGCGATGCTTTTTTTGACCGGTGCAGGCTGCACGCCTCAGGCTCCGCCACCCGCAGGGACGAGCCCCACTGGCCCGTCAGCCAGCCCCACCGCCTCGTCGACGACCTCCGGAGGTCCGCTCGTTTGGTTCGCGCCTCTGGATCCCCTGACGGCGGCCGCAGGGGGAAAGGAATCAGGGCTGATCGATTTCTTCGACCTGTTCAAACCGACTGCACCCTGGACGACCGCCGCCGCTCATGTCCAGGTCTTCAAGTTCTACACCTGGATTGTCGATCCAGCGGCCGGCCTCAGCGATGTTCAGCTGGCGGATATGGTCGCGGATCTCAAGCGTCGGCACATCGCAATCGGCCTGGAAGCGGGATCGATGACCCCAACTGCTCAGTGCGGTCGGGGAATTGAGGGCCAGGGGGGCCCCGACGTCACCCTCAAGATCATGCGCCGCATCCAATCGGTGGGCGGGTCGGTCGGCTACGTGGCCATGGACGAACCGTTCTATTTCTGGAGCCTGGACACGAGTGCCAACGCCTGCCGGTACTCGGCGACGAGGGTGGCCCAGGAAGTCGCCCGGTACATCCAGGTTTTGAAGAGCGTGTTCCCGAAGACTGTCATCGGCGACATCGAGCCGGACACGGTCCAAATCGGACAAATGGAGGAATGGATCGAGGCTTATCACGCGGCCAGCGGGTCGTTTTTCCCCTTCGTCCATTGGGATGTGAGCTGGCAAAGGTCCGATTGGCCGCAGCGGGCAAAGTCGCTGGAGACCTACTCGCGGGAGCGGGGCATCGCCTTCGGGATGATCTACAACGGCAACGGTGACGAGAGCTCCGACCTCGAGTGGCTCAGGAACGCCGAGGACCACATGGTCAGATACGAGACGATCGGTGCGGGCCATCCGCAGCACGTCATCTTCCAATCCTGGAACCTGTACCCGAAGCACGGCCTGCCGGAGACCGATCCCAGCAAGTTCACCCACCTCATCGACCGCTACTTCGCCATCCGCACCCGGCTGGCGCTCACCTTGAGCTCGGCGACGGGATCGTGGGCAGCGGTTGGCGACCTGACCGAAGCGGCCTCGGGCAATCCAATCGCCGGCGCTACGGTCGACCTGTCGCTGTGGCCGCTGGACGGGCCCGGTGAATTCGGCCTCTACTCATTCGCGGGGTTGGTGCCATCTGGCGCGACAAGCGCCGTGGTTGGATTCCGCGTTAATGCGGAGGACGCCGGCAACGCGGCCAGCGACTTCTCGCTGTACAGCGCAACCTACAGTGAAGGCGCGTCGGCTGCGAACCGAGTGCCAAACGGTGACCTGGCACGCGGGAATCAAGGTTGGGCACTGTGGGGAACTAGTCGCTCGCACTTCGAGCCGAGCGACCGGTCGACCGGGACGATGGTTCGGGTCACGGCCACCGCGTCCGAGTCCGCCCTGCTCAACTCGGCCTCGTTTTCCGTGACCGGCGGCGCCAGGTTCATGGCGACGTTCGCCGCAAGAATTTCTCCAACGTCAGTCGGCAGCGGATACTTCGCGGTTATCTTCCTGGGCCCGGACGAGATCCAGCGGCAGAGATTGCCGCTGCAACCACGTCCTTTGGTCAGCACCGCGACTACCGACCGGAGCGGCCACTTCGGCTACGCCTGGGCCGGGCTCCGGGCACAACCGGTGCGGGTCGACGCAAGGTGGGCCGGCGACGGCGACCGCTGGCCCGGCCTGGCCACCGTCACCGGCTAGCGTCGATGCCGTACCGGGCGGCAGCCCACGCGGCCATGCTCGAGCGGTCAGAGCAGCTTCGGCTTCAGGACCATATCCGCGATGATTGCCGCCACCAGCGCGACGTCCACGGCGAACGCATTGAGGGTTGGACGATCATCCGAGCAAAGCGGCCAAGCAAGTTCGTCTATGCGGGTTGGGTGACAGTTGGCTCGACGGAAGCGCCAACGTAACGGGCGCTCGATCCGGTGTCAATCGAATAGCTAAATTTTGCTAAGTGAACGCCCTGCTGTTTCTCAAGGGGAACCTCTACCCGAATGAGCCCGTTGGCTCGTATCCCTGGTGGGAGTGGGCCGCGGTGGGAGTGTTTCTCCTCGTCGGCATCCTGTGGACCTTCCTGAGGCGCCGGCGGTGACGGAAGTCCAATCAGAGGGATTTCGCCGGGCCGGCGGAGTCCCTGCGCAAAGCGGTCCAGAAGCGCAGAAATCAACGATCCGAAGAGCGTGATCTTCATTGCGTAGCAGCCTCCGCCGAGCGATAGTCAGTCCAGATGCGCATCGTGGCGGACAGGTGCGCTAGAGCGCCTAGATTTCGGGACCGTGAGGCCCCCGGGTTCAGATTCCGGGCCCCCCTGGCAGTTTCAGGCCTCTGAGAAGCAGAGCGTTGACTGCGACTAACAGGCTTGAGCCCGACATCGAAAGCGCGGCAATTTCTGGGCGCAGCACGAGTCCAAAGGCCGGTTCGAAGACACCTGCTGCGATCGGGATTGCGATCGCGTTGTAGCCCACGGCCCAACCGAGGTTCTGGCGCATCTTCCGCAGCGTCGCCCGTCCGATCGTGATCGCGGTGGCGACGTCGAGGGGATCCGAACGCATCAGGACGATATCGGCGGTCTCGATCGCGACGTCAGTGCCCGCGCCGATCGCGATGCCAAGGTCAGCCTGGGCTAAGGCGGGGGCGTCGTTGACGCCGTCGCCGACCATCGCTACCTTCTTACCGGCTCGCTGCAGCTCGGCGATCTTGCTTGCCTTCTCGCCGGGAAGGACCTCGGCCATCACATCTCTGATGCCTAGCTGGCGGGCGATCCGTTCGGCGGTGGCGCGGTTGTCCCCTGTGAGCATCACTACGTCGACGCCACGATCTTGCAATGCCTCAACCGCCGCCTTGGCGGTTGGACGCGGAGCGTCGCTGATACCGATCAATGCCGAAGCGCGCCCGTCGACCGCAACTACGACGACGGTTCGCCCCTCCGTCGCCATCTGGTCACCCTTGTTTGCGAATCCGTTGAGGCTGATCGTCTCGCGGGCCATCAGCCGCGCATTTCCGACCGCCACACGATGGCCATCGACCGCGGCCAGAGCGCCGTGCCCGGGCACGTTCTCGAATTCAGTCGCTGGGAGCTCCGGTGCGCCAACCTGCTCCGCACGCCGAACGATGGCCTCCGCGAGTGGGTGCTCGGAGTCTCGCTCGACGGCAGCCGCAAGGGCCAGGACTTCCTTTTCCGACAAGCCCTCGGCGTGCAACTCGGTGACCTCGGGTTCGCCTTTGGTCAGCGTTCCCGTCTTATCCATAACCACGACCTGGACTCGAGCCACTGCTTCGATTGCTGCCGCGTTCTTGAACAAGATTCCGCGCTTCGCACCCAGGCCTGTGCCGACCGTGATCGCGGTCGGCGTGGCCAGGCCCAGAGCATCGGGACACGTGATGACGACCACGGTGATGGCAAAGAGGATTGCTTGACTGAAGCTCCGGCCGGCCACCAGCCAAACGATCAAGGTCAGCGTGCCGCCGACTAGCGCCACCAGCACGAGCCAGAAGGCGGCCCGATCCGCCAGCTGCTGCCCGGGCGCTTTCGAGCTCTGAGCCTCCTGGACGAGTTTCACGATCTGGGCCAGGGCCGTGCCCGAGCCGACCCTGGTGGCACGGGCACGCAGCGTCCCGTTCTTGTTGATCGAACCGCCAATTAGCTCGGCTCCCGGCGCCTTTGAAACCGGCAGGCTCTCGCCAGTGACGACCGATTCGTCTACCTCGCTGATGCCTTCTTCGACCACCGCGTCGACCGGGACCTTGGCGCCGGGCTTGACGAGAAGGACGTCACCGACTTGGACCTCTGAGGTCGGCACTTCGACTTGCTCGCCATCTCTTATGACGAGAGCCTTCGGCGGGGCGAGATTCAACAGGGCGCGGACCGCGTCGTTGGCGCCGCCTCGCGCACGCATCTCGAGCCAGTGGCCCAGGAGCACAAAGGCACCCAACACCGTCGAGGCTTCGTAGAACACGTCCCCACCGCCGCGGAGCGTCACGATGACCGAGTAGCTCCAGCCGGCGGCGATGGCGATCGCGACCAGGACGTTCATGTCGAGGGTTCGCGCGCGGAGGGCACTTATCGCGCCGTCAAAGAACACTCGCGCCGAGTACCCAATCACGGGTAGGCTCAGGATCAGCTGCAAGACGTCGTCGCGCATCCCAAGGGGTGCGGGGACGCTGAAGTGCAGCACCTGGCGGCCGATAGAGGACCAGAGCAGGATCGGCACCGACAGAACCGCGGCGACCAGAAAGCGGTTGCGCATGTCTTGGACCATGGCGTCCATCGACATCTCGGCATGCCCGCCGTGGCCCATCGTCTCCTGCGGGGAGCCCATCACCATGCGGTGGTCCATCACGAGACCACTATACCTCTGGGGGGTATGATTGGCCGATGCCAGGCTACACGAAGGACAAGCAGAAGATCGAGACGAGACTGCGGCGCATCGAGGGGCAGGTTCGCGGCATCCAGAAGATGGTGGCGGAGGATCGCTACTGCATCGACGTGCTGACCCAGGTCAACGCGACCAGGGCGGCACTCGAGAGTGTCGCCCTCCAGCTGCTCGCTGACCACACCGAGCATTGCGTTACCGAGGCGATCCGCTCCGGCGGGGGAAAGGCGAAGGTGCGAGAGCTCAACGAAGCGGTCGTGCGGTTGGTGAGGAGCTAGGCGGGCTTGTTCGTTTTCAACGCGATCCTGCACGCCCTGCAGATCTCCTTCTTCATGCTCTGGGAAGTCCTCTGGCCACTCGCCTTCGGCTTTCTTCTCTCGGCGATGATCCAGACGGTCGTTTCGAAGCGGGCCGTTGCCGGCGTACTGGGCAAACCGGACTTGAAAGGCTTCCTCCTCGCGTGCGGCTTTGGCGCCGCGAGCTCCTCATGTTCCTACGCGGCGGTTGCGGTAGCCCGTGCGCTATTTCGTAGGGGGGCCAGCTTCGTCAACGCGATCATCTTCGAGTTCGCGTCGACCAACTTGGTCTTTGAGCTGGGCCTTGTCCTCCTCATCCTTCTGGGTTGGCAGTTCGTCGCTGCGGAGTTCGCAGGTGGCCTCCTCATGGCGGTCATCCTCTGGATCCTCTTCAAGGTCACGTTGCGCCAGCGGATGGTCGATGCTGCCAAGCGCCAGGCGGACCGCGGAGTCTTCGGCTCGGCCCACGAAGCCCACGGCGAGATGGACGTGTCGATTACGGACGGATCCTTTCTAACCCGGATCTTCTCGCCTCGAGGGTTCACCGCGATCTCGCATGCGTTCTATATGGACCTCAACGCCCTGTACGTGGATCTGGGACTGGGCTTCCTGATCGCGGGCGCACTCGCAGCCTGGGTGCCGAACAGTTGGTGGCAGGCGTTCTTCCTGACCGACCATCCGACCCTCAACCAGTTCTGGAGCCCGCTGATCGGTCCTGTCATCTCGATGCTCAGCTTCGTCTGCTCGGTCGGCAACGTTCCTCTCGCGGCTGTGCTCTGGAATGGGGGCATCAGCTTCGGCGGGGTGATCAGCTTCATCTTCGCCGACCTGGTCATCCTGCCGATCCTGAACATCTACCGCAAGTACTACGGAGGTCGGACAGCGCTCTATCTTCTTGGCGTCTCTTACGCTGCGATGGCGCTGGCGGGCTTCCTTATCGGAGCCACGTTTCAGCTCCTGGGCTTGGCCCCGACTAATCACCACGTCACCGTCTTCGAAACCCAGCCGACCTGGAACTACACGACCTTTCTCGATATCGCCTTCCTCGTACTGATGGCGGTCCTGGCCTGGAGGTTCGTCACCACGGGCGGAATCGAGATGCTTCAAGCACATGCACGCCGGCCGGAGGCTGGAGCTGAGCTGGTCCGAGATCTGGTGTGCGGGATGAGCATCGACCCCGCGACCACCAAAGAGAAGGTCCAGGTCGGCGACACGACTTACTACTTCTGCTCTGCCGGCTGCCGTTCGACCTTTGAAAAAGACCCGGCCCGGTACACCGCGGTGGAGCAGGTTGGATACGCTGGCCGGCCGAGCCATTCACTCGTCATGGCTGCAATGCCAGGAGAAAACATGGAACATTCATCAGCAATTGATCCAGTCTGCGGGATGAGCGTCGACACCGAGCACGCGGAATATCGCTCGTTTCAGAAGGGCGAGACCTATTACTTCTGTTCAGCAGGCTGCAAGCAGGCTTTCGACACGGACCCAGGCAAGTACATCGGCGGCGCGGCCGGCCACAGCAGCGAATAGACCTCGTTACCTGGCCCGCCAACCGGGCGTTCGACAGCTGTATGACCTCTCGAGTCGTGATTGGGCTTTTCACGCTCTCGTTGATGGCAGCCTGTCAGCTTCCGGGCGCCCGTCCTGCTTGCAACGCACAGATCGATTGGGTCAATTTCATCGAGGTTGGCTCAACCCAATACGTGGCCGGATTGGGGGCATCACCCGACGTGCTGCAAGAGAGCGACCTGGGTCCCGTCTATGCCCACATCAAGTTCAAGGTCAGCGGCAACGTCCGCGATCCCAGCTACCGGCTAAAGGACGGGGACGCAGCCTTCCTGGATGTTGGAGCACCGATCTATCAGGTCAAGGGGCAAACGCCAGCCGTGGAGTTGGCGGCCCGATTCAGCGGGCAAATCGTCGTCTATAAAGCGCTGGCGCTGGTCTCGTAATCATCCAAGCCGGACGGCGCAATATCGTCCGGTGAGCTCGAGCTCCATTCAGGACTTGACCAATATTTGTCAATTCTCAGTAGCGTGCCCTAGCGCGAGATATCCTCGCCAGGAGTCACGTGGGCTTGGATCAGCCCCAGCTGCTCCAAGAGACCAAGATCGTCGCGCACGGCCCGATGCTCGGCGATTTCGCCGCCAACGACGCGGAACAAGTGCATCTGACGCTGATTAACGGAGCGGCCCGTCGGTGCGACACCGACGAGGTGGCCGCCAAGCACCCGAAGCTCAGGCGCGCCGAGGTGAGTCCCCGTCATGGTCATCTCGCACATCACGGTGTCGCCTTGCACGACGGTTGTGCCGATTTCGAAGTGGAGGTCGGGAAAAGCGGCTAGGAGACTCTGACCGACACGCCGGAGACCCTCCCTTCCTACTCGGCGCCCGTGGTTAGTGGCATTCGCGGCGAATGGCGCGGCGAACGCCTCGGCATCATGCTGATTCGAACCGCTGATGTGGCGTCGAATCGGATCGAGCATCTCATCAGTCATGTGGCGGACCTCCCAATCGATGACACCGCGGAACAGTGCTGAAGGCTAGATGTGGATCACGTTGAGCATGGCCTGGCCGGCGCATAGCGCCGCGTATACGGCTTCCACGGAGCCGTGGCGGGTTGCGACCACCTGGTCGCGACCCGCCTGGCATGTCGGAAGGGATGTACTGCGGTGCTTTCAGCCCTTGATGTGGATCCCTACTGGTCCCGTGGTAACGGTCGTGGTGGTAGGAGAGAAGCATGGCGGGCATGTAAAGGTGAACAGCGTCAGGGATAGGGTGGCGGTGGCCTGGCCGCCTGTGAAGGCAGCGGTAAACGGATCGGTCTGCACGTCGGGGACCACGAGCGCCTGATAGGCGTGCGGGCTCCCGTCGCAAATGAGATCCACTCCTGGCTGGGGGGATCCGAAAGCGCCCTTGCCTCCAGAAGCGAGGGTTGCGATCCCAACGGCGACGTTCGAGTTTCCGTTCGCCTGGATGACTTTAAGCGTGCCAAACAGCGACTGGCTGGACGAGGGGTCCGAGGAGGGTGCTGGGCAAGTTACCGAAATGGGCACCAGTATGCCGAGCGACGCACGGGTCGCGGACGAGCCTACTGAGACTGCCATGCCCGAGTCGGCGGATACCGCGCCGGGAACGAGCCCAAGCAACAGGACCGGGGTCAGTGCGCCGAATCGAAGGAACCGTCTTAGCATCATTGGTCACCTCATAGAATCTACGGCCGGGAACGGCGCAGATACTCAGAGGAAAGCCGTCTCAAAGCCAGTCTCACCAGGGTTTCAAAATTGGTCTCAAAGAACGCGACCTCACCGATTGGTCTTCGGCGAGGGGACTGCTCGCCTGCGCGAAGCAGGGAGACCCCGTCGATCTGTGTAGTACTTCGTGTAGTAATCAAGCGAAAGGACGACCTCAAATTCATGCGACTCTGGAGGAGACCTCGCTCCGGGGTTTGCTGTAAGCGAAAGGCTGATAGGAACCCGACGTCAATCGGCTCGCTTCGGCAATTTCTACGCTCAAGCTCGTCGGGGCTCAACGTAATCCAGGAGCAGTCGTAAAGGCCGAGGCAGCCGTGATGGATCGATCGTCTCGACGATGGCCCGGATATATCGGCTGTTGCGCTCTGACACACTCCGGATGAAGCGGCGGAATTGCTGATCCACCGGGCGGCCATGCCACGCGTGCTGGTTCCGGAACGTATGCCATGGCTGCGCGTCGCCCTCGAGCTCGATGAGCATTGATAGGGTGGTTTCGCTGACGGCCCGAATCAGCTCGTCCTCCAGGTCGGCGATGCAGGCGAAGAACCCAACCCCTTCCAGCCGGCTGCGATCAAGGTTTGGACCGTAGCCCGCCCGCTCGAGCGCCGCTCGGATGACTTCCTCCTCGCCTTCGTCATAAAGACCGGCGAGCTTGGACCCAGGTTCCTCGGCAGCCAGCTGCCGCAAGAACCGGCTGATGGCGTGGGCTCCGTTGATCGGAACGATTGACACGCCTTCACCTTGAGGTCGCGTTCCGATCGCCGGGCTGCCAGCGTCAAGGCGAGCTCGTCGGTCACCCCCTCAACCAGGACGATCGTGCGCACAGCGGAATACTGCCCTCAGCTCACCGCTTTCTTCACGAGCGCGCCGATCCTTGCCTCGTCGGCGGCGGTCAACTTGGTCAGAGCGTAAGCGACAGGCCACATGGCGCCTTCGTCGAGGCTCGCCTGGTCGCTGAACCCGAACGTCGCGTATCTCGTCTTGAACTTCTGCGCGCTTTGGAAGTGGCAGACGATCTTGCCATCCTTCGCATACGCCGGCATCCCGTACCAGAGTTTCGGCGAGAGGGCCGGCGCGCTGGCTTTGATGACAGCATGGAGCCGCTTGGCCATGGCCCGATCGGATTCCGGCAGCTCGGCGATCTTCGCGAGCACGGCGCTTTCCTCGTCCGCCTTGTCCAGCTTCATCTCTTGGACACGCTGTTGCATCGCGGCTCGTTCCTCGTCCGTGAATCCCTCGTACCTCTTCTTTTTGATCGCGGTGGTGTTCTTAGCGGGTTTGTGCGTGGCCTTCATTGGAGGTTTCCTCCCCTTGCGAGTTTTTGATGGGAACGACCTCATGCTAGGGTGCCTGCCGCTGTCTGGGCTTCTCGAAATCTGATGGATCGCAACGTGATGACAACCGATCAGAAATGAAGAAGCGGCTGTACCGCACCCTTCATAAAGTGGATCGCATGCCCGCCGCCGCTGACCGGGTTCTCAGAGAGGCCAGCTGAATGCTGGTTCGCCAACGCGAGCGCGAGAATCGTGGACAACCCATGAACGTATCGAGCGTCCCCCAAGAAATCTCTTCGCGATGGCGCAGCCTGATCGGCCCGAGCCTCCTGTTGACGACCACTGGCCTTTGCCTGGTTGAGATGACCGCAGGTCTGCAGACCCTTCTTGTGGCCACCGTTCTGCCGCGCGCGGTTCGCGACATCGGCGGCCTACAGCTGTACGGTCTTGTGTTCAGCGGATACATGCTCGCCGGAATCGTTTCGATTCCGGCGAGTGGGGTGGACGCCGATCGCCACGGCCCCGCACGGCCACTCTTCCTGTACTCCGCCTATTTCCTGGTCGGCACCGTGATGGCCGCGCTCGCGCCATCCATGCCTCTTCTGGTGGTCGCGCGCTTGATCCAGGGATACGGCGGCGGCGCGATGTACTCGCTGGCTTACGGCATTGTTCCTCGCGTCTATCCCGCACAACTTCGGCCAAAAATGCTGTCGCTGCTGAGCGGCGTGTGGGTGGTGACCGGACTCCTCGGACCGCCTTTCGGCGCGCTGCTCGCCAACACGATCGGGTGGCGGTGGGCGCTGGCGGTGGCGATCCCAACACTTCTCCTCGGATATGGCGTGCTGACAGCACGCATCCGCCACATCCCGCCAGAGAACGCAAGCAGACGCCAGGGATTGGTGCCGGCAGTCATCTTGATGATCGGTTCAGCTGTCTTCCTGGCGGGATTGTCGACCGGCGGTTGGGGTTGGGTCGTCGCTCTCGGTGGGCTGGCGCTGGCATTGCCCGCCGTGAATCGGCTCATCCCGCCGGCGATGCGCCGAGGTCTGTTTGGAACCGCGCTGGTGCTCTCCTTCGGCCTCAACATGAGCTTTTTCACCGCCGATTCGTTTTTGCCGCTGATGCTCACCAGCGTGCGTGGAACGTCGCTTGTGATAGCCGGAGCGGCCGTCACAGCAGCTGCGATCTCGTGGTTCCCCGGCAGTTTGTGGCAGCAGTGGGTCGCGGAACTCCTCAGCGTGCGGCGCCAGGCTCTGATCAGCTGTTCGGTGTTGCTGGCAGCAGAGGTCACCGTGGCCGCGGCGATCGCCGGCATTCCTTTGTGGTTGGTGTTCCTCGGCGCCATCGCCGAAGGATTGGCAATGGGGGTCGCGTTCAACCTCGTGGTGCTGATGGCGATGGAACCATCGGGCGATCATGGGGTTGCAACTTTGACGTCGACACGCTTCCTGGTCGGCCGCCTTGGATTGGTGTTGGGCACCGGACTCGCCGGCGTCTCCGTCGCGGCGGGGTCTCGAGGCGGCGCAGCTCTGACTGCAGGCATCGCCGGTGCTATGGGAGTCGCAATCGTGGGTGCACTTGTCGCGTTGCTTGCGCCCTGGCGCACAGCCCGCGGCCCAAATTCGTCGCCCGCCTGAGGCGGACTGCAGCCTGCGTACCATTGACGTCGCTTCCATGGATATCCGCGACCTCGTCAGGCTGCGCAAGGCGAAGGACCGCATGGACCGCGAGTTCGACCAGCCGCTCGATGTGCCCTCCGTTGCGCGGTCGGCTGCGATGTCGACGGGCCACTTCTCTCGGAGCTTCAAGGCTGCGTTCGGCGAGGGCCCATACAGCTACCTGATGACCCGTAGGATCGAGCGGGCCAAAGCGCTGCTCAGGCGCGGCGACATGTCCGTCACTGACGCGTGCTTCGCGGTCGGGTGTACGTCGCTGGGCTCTTTCAGCTCGCGTTTCACCGAGCGGGTCGGCGAGTCGCCCAGCGCCTACCGGGCGCGCAGCCACTCGCCGGTCGAATTCATCCCTCCCTGCATCATCATGGTGATGACAAAACCGATCAGAAATGAAGAAGCGGTTGCCTCGCAACGCTCCTAAGGTGGTCGCATGAGCAACCTGAAACTCCACAACTGCTTCATCGCCGTCCACGACCACGACGAGGCGCTCGCCTTCTACCGAGATCTCGTCGGGCTCGAGGTGCGCGCCGACGTCAAGTACGAGGGCATGCGCTGGACCACCGTCGGGCCCAAGGGCCAGCCGGACGTCAACATCGTCCTCGAGCCGCCGCTTGCCGACCCGAACGCATCTCCGGCCGACCGCCGGGTCATGAAGGAGATGCTCGCCAAGGGATTCCTGCGCGGAGTCAACTTCAACACCGAGGATTGCGATACGACCTTCGAGCACATCCGGGCCGGAGGTGGCGAGGTGCTGCAGGAGCCCATGGATCAGGCGTACGGCGTGCGGGACTGCGCGTTCCGCGACCCGTCCGGCAACATGATTCGATTCCAACAGCCCAAGGCCTGACCGCCCGAGATCCCCGTACCAGTGCGGATTGAAGCGCGAACGCCCGGTGAGGCGTGGATGGAGATCGCGGCGGCGATCCTGACACAAGGTGTCGTCGGGAGCTGGGAAGGACTGCCAATCCTGGAGGTCTTCCGCGCGACGCTCGATGTGCATTCCCCGATGGTGGACGACCCGATCATCGCCCAGCACGGCGATCCCGAACGCATCGCCTGGATGCATGCGAACTTTGCCGACCACGCCCGAGTGGCAGAGCTCGGTGACTCCGACAGCTACGCGACGCGCCTATACGACTACGCCCACGCGGGCCACGACCAGATCCGCTGGGTGATCGACCGACTTGCCGCCAACCCATCGGCGCGCGACGCGACGGTCACGACCTTGCAGCCACTGACCGATACGAGCTACATCCCATGCGTCAGCCTGCTCGACTTCTGGCTCGTCAACGGCGAGCTCCAGCTCGGTGTCTATGCTCACGCCATCGACTTCGGAACTAAGGGCTATGCGAATCTCATCGAGCTGGCGGCGCTGCAAGCTCGCGTCGCCGGCGACCTCGGCGTCGGGGTCGGCACGCTGACGATGACGGTGAAGTCGGCCCACATATATGAAAGTGAGCTTGGCCTGATGCGAAGAATCGTCGCGGCGACACAGGCTTAACCAGCTTCAGTCGAAGTAGATGCCGCCATTCACGTCGATGACGTCGCCGGTCACGTAGCTTGCCTCTTCGGAGGCGAGGAACAGCGCCGCGGCCGCAACATCTTCCGGTACTCCGCTTCGGCGCACCGGCGCCGTGGTGCTGATGGTGCGATCGAGATCGCGCTCCTGTTGGGCGTCGAGTGCCTTGGTCGCGATCCCGGTAAGAATGAACCCAGGCGCGATCGCATTGCTGGTTATGCCATAAGGACCCAGCTCACGCGCCGCGGCTTGGCAGAGCCCAATTACACCCGCCTTGCTGGCGGCATAGTGGGCGGTCCCAATGATCCCCCCTCCCTGCTTGCCGGCGACGCTGGAGATCCAGATGACGCGCCCC
>WNFB01001625.1_pt1 | contig 19302 bp, 15 predicted proteins | sample 5400501 | NCBI WGS metagenome assembly WNFB01 (sample SAMN13153341, study PRJNA577476) | soil metagenome | isolation source: 200 cm saprolite under Douglas fir tree site 2 hole 1 | place: USA:California | collected 2015-04-18 | reverse complement strand
CGCGAGCGCCAGCGCGGCGTCGTGGACGCGTGCGCCCGCCACCTCCTCGTGTCCCACGGCCTCCGGACGCTCGCTCCCGGGCATCCGCGATACCGGGGGCGCTACGCCGGGAGCCCCGAAGAGCGCGCCGACGCGTACCACCAGGGCCCGGCGTGGGCGTGGCTCCTCGGGCCATTCGCCCTCGCCCACCTCCGGGTCCACGGCGACGCCGCGGCCGCGCGCTCGTTCCTGGCGCCGCTCGCCGATCACCTCACGGACTACGGCCTTGGGTCCGTCGCCGAGATCTTCGACGGCGACCCGCCGTTCGCCCCGCGGGGCACGATCGCCCAGGCGTGGTCGGTGGCGGAGGCCTTGCGGGCCTGGCACGAGCTCGGCTGAGGCGCGTGGACGACCCGCTCGAAAAGCAGTAAGCTCCCGATCACCCCGGCCGAAACGCGTGGGAGGACGCCGTGGACCGAGACCAGCTCTGCGTGAACACGATCCGAACGCTCGCGATGGACGCCGTCCAGAAGGCGAGCTCGGGCCATCCCGGCACCGCGATGGCGCTGGCGCCGGTCGTCTACACGCTCTGGCAGCGGGTCCTCCGGTTCGATCCCGACGATCCGATCTGGCCGAACCGCGACCGCTTCGTGCTCTCCGCCGGCCACGCGTCCATGCTGCTCTACGCGATGCTGCACCTGACGGGCGTCAAGGCGGTCAACCCGCAGTACGAGCGTCTCGGGCAGCTCTCCGTCACGCTCGACGACATCGAGCGCTTCCGCCAGCTCGGGAGCAAGTGCCCGGGCCATCCCGAGTACCGCTGGACCTCGGGCGTGGAGACGACGACCGGGCCGCTCGGGCAGGGCGTCGCGACGAGCGTGGGCATGGCGATCGCCGGGCGCTGGATGGCGAGCCACTTCAACCGCCCGGGCTTTCCGATGCTCGACTACGACGTGTACGCGCTCGCCGGCGACGGCTGCATGATGGAAGGCGTCTCCGGCGAGGCGGCCTCGCTTGCCGGCCACCTCGGGCTCTCGAACCTGTGCTGGCTCTACGACAACAACCGGATCACGATCGAGGGGCCCACCGACCTCGCGTTCAGCGAGGACGTGGCGACGCGGTTTCTCGGCTACGGCTGGAACGTCACGCGTGTCGGCGATGCGAACGACCTCGAGATGGTCGCGCGCGCGCTCCGGACCTTCAAGGCGACGCCCGGCCGCCCGACGCTGATCATCGTGGACAGCCACATCGCCTGGGGCGCGCCGCACAAGCAGGACACCCACGCGGCCCACGGCGAGCCGCTCGGGGAGGAGGAAGTCCGGCTCACGAAGCGCGCCTACGGCTGGCCCGAGGACGCCCGGTTCCTCGTCCCGGACGGCGTGCGCGAGCACTTCGCGGCCGGCGTCGGCGCGCGCGGCCACGCCGCGCGCGAGGCGTGGATGGCGCGCTTCGCCGAGTACAAGGACCGGTTCCCGGAGCTCGCCGACCACCTCTACCGGATGCAGCACCGCCGGCTCCCCGAGGGCTGGGACAAGGGGCTCGCGCCGTTTCCGGCCGACGGGAAGGGCCTCGCGGGCCGCGACGCGTCGGGCAAGGTGCTGAACGTGCTCGCGCAGAACGTCCCGTGGCTCCTCGGCGGCTCCGCGGACCTGGCCCCCTCGACGAAGACGCGCCTCGTGTTCGACGGCGCCGGCGACTTCGAGGCCGGCACGCCCGCGGGGCGCAACCTGCACTTCGGCGTCCGCGAGCACGCGATGGGCGCGGTGCTGAACGGCCTCTCGCTCTCCAAGGTCCGGCCCTACGGCTCGGGCTTCCTGATCTTCAGCGACTACCTGCGCCCGGCGATCCGGCTCAGCGCGCTGATGGAGCTGCCCGTGATCTACGTCTTCACCCACGACTCGATCGGCGTGGGCGAGGACGGGCCGACCCACCAGCCAATCGAGCAGCTCGCGTCGCTCCGCGCGATCCCCGGCCTCCTCACGCTCCGTCCCGCGGACGCCAACGAGGTGCTCGAGGCGTGGCGCTACGTCCTGCAGCTCCGCCACGAGCCCGCCTGTCTCGTCCTGTCGCGCCAGGCGCTGCCGACGCTGGACCGCTCGACGTACGCGAGCGCGGCGGGTGTGGCGCAGGGCGCCTACGTGCTCGCGGACGCGACGGGGGGCGCGCCCGAGGTCATCCTGCTGGCCTCGGGCAGCGAGGTCGCGCTCTGCGTGGACGCGTACGAGCGGCTGACCGCGGCCGGCGTCCGGGCCCGCGTCGTGTCCATGCCGTCGTGGGAGCTCTTCGAGCACCAGCCGGCCGCGTACCGCGACGCCGTGCTGCCGCCCGCGGTCGGCGCGCGCGTCGGGGTCGAGCAGGCCTCGACCTTCGGCTGGAGCCGGTACGTCGGCGCGGGCGGCGAGGTCATCGGGATGCACACGTTCGGCGCCTCGGCGCCCCTCAAGGAGCTCCAGACGAAGTTCGGGTTCACCGCCGAGCACGTCGTCGAGGCCGCGCGCCGCTCGCTCGCGAGACGCCGATGAAGGGGCTCCACGCCCGGCTTCCGAACGAGCTCGAGGGGCCGATGCGGGCCGCGCTGCGCGACTGGATGGAGGCAGGCAAGTCGCGCCGCCTCTGGGCCGGCGACAAGACGCTGTGGACCGGCGGCGACGAGGCGAGCTGGCTCGGGTGGCTCGGGATCGTCGACGACCAGCTCGCCCGGCTCGACCATCTCCGGACCGTCGCGGCAGACGTCACGCAGGCCGGCTTCACGCACGCCCTTCTGCTCGGGATGGGCGGCTCGAGCCTCTGCCCCGAGGTCCTCGGGGCGACCTTCGGCCCGATCGCGGGCTTCCCGGAGCTCCACGTCCTCGACTCCACGGACCCCGCGCAGATCCGCGCGTGCGAGAAGAAGGTGGACCTCGCGCGCACGCTCTTCGTCGTCTCGTCGAAGTCGGGCACGACGCTCGAGCCGAACATCTTCAAGCAGTACTTCTTCGAGCGCGCCAGGGAGGCTGTCGGCCCCGCGGAAGCTCCGCGCCGCTTCATCGCGATCACCGACCCCGGCTCGCGACTCCAGCAGGCCGCCGAGGCCGACGGCTTCCGCCGGGTCCACCTCGGCGTGCCCTCGATCGGCGGGCGTTACTCGGCGCTCTCCGACTTCGGGATGGTGCCCGCGGCGGTCATGGGGCTCGACGTCGGCCGCTTCCTCGACCGCGCCGCGGCGATGGCGCGGGCCTGTGGCGCGAGCGCGCCGGTAGACGAGAACCCCGGCGCCGCGCTCGGGATCGTCATGGGCGTGCTCGCGAAGCACGGGCGCGACAAGGTCACGCTCGTCGCCTCGCCCGCGATCCACCACGTCGGCGCATGGCTCGAACAGCTCCTCGCCGAGTCCACCGGCAAGGAGGGCACGGGGCTGATCCCCGTGGATCGCGAGCCCCTGGGCGCGCCGGATGTCTACGGCGCCGACCGGCTCTTCGTCTACCTGCGCCTTGCCCTAGCACCGGAAGCGACGCAGGACGCGGCCGTCGCCGCCCTCGAGGCGGCGGGCCACCCGATCGTCCAGGTCGACGTGGAGGACCCCTACGACCTCGGCGCCGAGTTCTTCCGCTGGGAGTTCGCGACGGCGGTGGCGGGCGCGATCCTCGGGATCAATCCCTTCAATCAGCCCGACGTCGAGGCGAGCAAGCTGGCCGCGCACCGGCTGACCGAGCAGTGGGAGAAGACGGGCGGGCTCCCGCACTCGCCGTCGGTGCGGGCGGGCGACACGAACCTGGCCGCGGTGCTGCGAAACTACTTCGGCAAGATCGCGGCCGGCGACTACGTCGCGCTGCTCGCCTACGTCGAGATGAACGGTGCGCACGAGGCCGAGCTCGGGGCGATCCGGCGCGCGATCCGCGACCGGTTCCGCGTGGCGACGTGTGTCGGTTTCGGCCCGCGCTTCTTGCACTCGACGGGCCAAGCCTACAAGGGCGGGCCGAACTCCGGCGTGTTCCTCCAGCTCACCTGCGACGACGCGGCGGACGTGCCGGTGCCGGGGGAGCGGTACACGTTCGGCGTGGTGAAGGCGGCCCAGGCGCAGGGCGATCTCCAGGTGCTCATCGAGCGTGGGCGCCGCGCGCTGCGGATCCACCTCGGCAAGGACGTGAAGGGCGGGCTCGTGACGCTCAAGAACGCGGTCGTCCAGGCGACGACGTAGCAGCGAAATCCAGGGCCCCGACGGGAGGACGGCGAGCATGCAGATCGGGATGGTGGGTCTGGGACGAATGGGCGGCAACATGGCGCGGCGGCTCATGCGGGGCGGCCACGAGGTCGTCGCGTACGCGAGAAGCGCGAAGACCGTCCAGGAGGTCGCGGGCGAGGGCGCGGTCGGCACCGTGACGCTCGACGACTTTGTGGCGAAGCTCAAAGCGCCGCGCGTCGCGTGGGTGATGGTGCCGGCGGGCGCGGCGACCGAGCAGGTCGTGATGGACCTCGCCCGGCGCATGGGGCCCGGCGACACGCTCATCGACGGCGGCAACTCGTACTTCAAGGATGACGTGCGCCGGAGCCGGGCGCTCCGCGACAAGAAGATCAACTACCTGGACGTCGGCACGAGCGGCGGCGTCTGGGGGCTCGAGCGCGGCTACTGCCTGATGATCGGCGGCGAGAAGGCGGCGGTCGAGCGCCTCGACCCGATCTTCCGGACGCTCGCGCCCGGGATGGGGACCATCGCGCGTACGCCCGGGCGCGAGCAGCGCGGCGGCACCGCCGAGCACGGCTACCTCCACTGCGGCCCGTCGGGCGCCGGCCACTTCGTCAAGATGGTCCACAACGGCATCGAGTACGGGCTCATGCAGGCGTACGCCGAGGGCCTCGACATCTTCAAGAACGCGAGCTCGAAGGATCTCGATGCCGACCTGCGCTACGACCTCGACCTCGCGGACATCACGGAGGTCTGGCGGCGCGGCTCCGTCGTCTCGTCCTGGCTCCTCGACCTCACCGCGCAGGCGCTCGTCGAGAACCCGACGCTCTCGAACTACACCGGGGTCGTCGCCGACTCGGGCGAGGGGCGCTGGACGATCATGGCGGCGATCGAGGAGGGCGTTCCGGTGGACGTGCTCTCGGCCTCGCTCTACGTCCGCTTCCGCTCGCGTCAGGACCACACGTTCGCGGAGAAGGTGCTCTCGGCGATGCGCCAGAAGTTCGGCGGCCACGTCGAGCGGCCGAGCGGGGGGTAGCGTGGGACCCGCCCCCGTGACGGAGCCGGTCTCCCTCGAGGCGCACCTCCGCGCCGCCGGCGGGCCCGCGGCCGCGGACCTGACCGTCCTGGTCGGAGCACTCGCGGGCGCCGGCAGGATCATCGCGCGCGAGCTCGGGCGCGCCGCGCTCGCCGGCCAGCTCGGGGCGACGGGCGACACGAACGTCCAGGGCGAGAAGGTGAACAAGCTCGACGTCTGGGCGAACGACGTGGTCGTGCGGGCGCTGGAGGAGACGGGCCTCGTGGGCGCGCTCGTCTCCGAGGAGATGGCCGAGCCGCTGCGCCCGGCGAAAGCTCGCGGCCGCTACGTCGTGTGCTTCGACCCGATCGACGGATCATCCAACCTGGATGTGAACGGAACCGTCGGCACGATTTTTTCCATCCGCCCAGGCAGCGAGCCGACGCAGCCGGGGACGGCGCAGGCCGCGGCGGGCTACATCATGTACGGGCCCTCGACGCTCATGGTGCTGACGACGGGCGCCGGCGTCGACGGCTTCACGCTCGACCCGACGCTCGGCGAGCTCGTGCGCTCGCATCACAGGATCCGCATCCCCGCGCGGGGCCGCATCTATAGCGTCAACGAGGGCAACTTCTCGAAGTGGGCGCCCGGCGTCCAGCGCTACATCGAGTACCTGCACGGCGCGGACGTGGCGACGGGCCGGCCCTACACGGCGCGCTACGTCGGCTCGCTGGTCGCCGACGTCCACCGGACGCTCCTCGAGGGCGGGATCTACCTCTATCCGGCCGACGCCGGCAAGTCGGAGGGCAAGCTGCGTCTCCAGTACGAAGCGGCGCCGATGGGGATGATCGCCGAGCAGGCGGGCGGCAAGGCGTCCACGGGCCGCGAGCGCATCATGACGATCCAGCCGGCCGCGCTTCACCAGCGGGTGCCGCTCCTCATCGGGAGCCCCGAGGACGTGACGCTTGGCGAAGACTTCATCGCAGGGAGGCGTCGATGACGGAGCGGGTGCAGGAGATCCTGAGCTGGTACGGAAGCGACAACCCGGGGACGCTGACGAACCTCGCGCGCCTCTTGAGCTGCGGCGCGCTCGCCGGCAGCGGCAAGCTCGTGATCCTGCCGGTGGACCAGGGCTTCGAGCATGGCCCGGGGCGGTCGTTCGCGATGAACCCCGCCGCCTACGATCCGCGCTACCACTTCGAGCTCGCGATCGAGGCCGGCTGCAACGCCTACGCCGCGCCGCTCGGCTTCCTCGAGGCCGGCGCGCGCCAGTTCGCCGGCCGGGTGCCGCTGATCCTCAAGCTCAGCAACCACGACGTGCTCCTCGAGGACAAGGACCCCGAGCAGGCGATGACGGGCAGCGTTGAGGACGCGGTGCGCCTCGGCTGCGTCGGCATCGGCTTCACGATCTATCCCGGCTCCGAGCACCGGCTCGCGATGTACGGCCAGCTCCGAGGCCTCGCGGAGGAGGCGAAGCGGCGCGGCCTCGCCGTGGTCGTCTGGTCGTACCCGCGGGGCTCCGGCCTCTCCAAAGATGGCGAGACGGCGATCGACGTCACGGCGTACGCGGCACACATCGCCGCCCAGCTCGGCGCGCACGTCATCAAGGTGAAGCTTCCGTCGGCTCACCTCGAGCAGGCGGCGGCGAAGAAGGTCTACGAGAAGGAGGGCGTGCCCACCGGGACGCTCGCCGAGCGCGTCCGCCATGTCGTCCAGGCGACGTTCGACGGCCGGCGGATCGTGATCTTTTCGGGCGGCACCGCGGACACGGACGAGGCGATCTTCGAACAGGTGAGGGCGATCCGCGACGGCGGCGGCTTCGGCTCGATCATTGGGCGCAACTCGTTCCAGCGGAAACGGCCCGACGCGCTCAGGTTCCTCCGGACGGTCATGGACATCTACGCGGGGGCCAGGAAGTAGCGGCATGATCCTCGCGGGCGACGTCGGCGGCACCAAGACCGCGCTCGCCCTCTACGAGGCGCGGGGCGGCGGGCTCGCGCCGGCGCGCGAGGCCACGCTGCCGAGCCGCGAGTTCCCGACGTTCGAGGACGCCGTGGCGAGCTTCCTCGCCGCCGCGCCGCGCGGCGCGGTCGAGGCGGCGTGCTTCGGCGTGGCCGGGCCCGTGGTGAACGGGCGCTGCATCGCGACGAACCTTCCCTGGGTCCTCGACGAGGCGACGCTCGCGTCCAGCATCCCGGCGAAGCGCGTGAGGCTCCTCAACGACCTCGAGGCCATGGGCCACGGCGTCCTCGCGCTCGAGCCCGCGTCGCTCGCCACCCTCCAGGAGGGCGCGGTCCGGAAGGGCAACATGGCGCTGCTCGCCGCCGGCACCGGGCTCGGCGAAGCCCTGCTGGTCTGGAGCGGCGAGCGCCATCTCGTCGTCCGCTCCGAGGGCGGGCACGCGGACTTCGCGCCCCGGACGGACCTCGAGGTGGAGCTGCTCAGGTTCCTCCGCAAGGAGTTCGGGCGCGTGAGCTACGAGCGCGTGCTCTCCGGGCCGGGGCTCGTCAACATCTACCGCTTCCTGCGCGACACGGGAGACGCTCCGGAGCCCGCGTGGCTCCGCGAGCGCCTCGAGCGCGAGGACCCGAGCGCCGTCGTCTCCGAGGTCGCGCTCGCGGGCGGCCACCCGCTCTGCGTCAGAGCACTCGGGCTGTTCGCGTCGATCTACGGCGCCGAGGCGGGCAACCTCGCCCTCAAGGCGTTCGCGGTCGGCGGCGTCTACGTCGGCGGCGGCATCGCGCCGAAGATCAGGGCAAAGCTCGCCGACGGCACGTTCGTCGCCGCGTTCTGCGACAAGGGACGGTTCGCCGCGCTGATGGCGTCGATCCGCGTCTCGCTCGTCCTCGAGCCGCGGGCGGCGCTCCTGGGCGCCGCGCGCGTGGCGCGGGACCTGGTCTAGCGGGGTGCCCGTGGACAAGCGGCGCGGCGTCACCCGGGAGGAGGGACGGCTCAAGGAGGCCCAGGAGCGGACCGCCCACTGGAAGCGCTGGGGCCCGTACCTCGCCGAGCGGCAGTGGGGCACGGTGCGCGAGGACTACAGCCCGGGCGGCACCGCCTGGGAGTACTTCCCGCATGATCACGCCCGCTCGCGCGCCTACCGCTGGGGCGAAGACGGGATCGGCGGCATCACCGACAACCACGGCCGTCTCTGCTTCGCCGTGGCACTCTGGAACGGCCGCGACCCGATTCTCAAGGAGCGCCTCTTCGGGCTCACGGGCAACGAGGGCAACCACGGCGAGGACGTGAAGGAGTACTACTTCTACCTCGACTCGACGCCGACGCACTCGTACATGAAGTTCCTCTACAAGTATCCGCAGGCCGAGTTCCCGTACGCGACGCTCGTCGCGGAGAACTGGCGCCGGGACCGGGGGGCGCCCGAGTACGAGCTCCTGGACACGGGCGTCTTCGACGACGACCGCTACTTCGACGTGATGGTCGAGTACGCCAAGGCGGCGCCGGACGACGTCCTCGTCCGGATCACCGCGACGAACCGCGGCCCCGAGACGGCCGAGCTCCACCTGCTGCCGACGCTCTGGTACCGGAACACGTGGGCGTGGGACACGGCGGGCCCCGAGCGCCCGACGCTGCGCACCGGGAGCCCGGGGTTCGGCCACCTGACGATCGAGGGCGACCACCCCTCGCTCGGCGGCCGCTGGCTCTACTGCGACGGCGCGCCCGAGCTCCTCTTCACCGAGAACGACACGAACGCCGAGCGCCTCTGGGGCGTCCCGAACGCGGGGCCGTACGTCAAGGACGGCATCGGCCGCTACGTCGTCGAGGGGCGGAAGGACGCGGTCAACCCCGCCGAGGTCGGGACGAAGGCGGCCGCGTACTACCGGCTCGCGCTCGCCCCCGGTGCCCACGCGACCGTGCGCTTCAGACTCACGAACACGCCGATCCCGGGCGACGCGTTCGGGCGGGAGTTCGAGGCCGTCTTCGCCCAGCGGATCGCCGAGGCCGACGAGTTCTACGCGACGGTCGTCCCGAAGGACTTCTCCGACGACGGCGAGCGCGTGATGCGCCAGGCGTTCGCGGGGCTGCTCTGGTCGAAGCAGTTCTACCACTACGACGTCCGGCGCTGGCTCGAGGGCGATCCCGCCGCCTCGCCGCCGCCGCCCGAGCGATGGCGGGGGCGGAACCGCGCGTGGCTCCACCTCTACAACGAAGACGTGATCTCGATGCCGGACAAGTGGGAGTACCCGTGGTACGCGGCATGGGACCTCGCGTTCCACATGATCGCGCTCGCCCCCGTGGACCCGGACTTCGCCAAGGCGCAGCTCGTCCTGTTCCTGCGCGAGTGGTACATGCACCCGAACGGCCAGATCCCGGCGTACGAGTGGGCGTTCGGCGACGCGAACCCGCCGCTCCACGCGTGGGCGGCGCTGCGCGTCTACCGGATCGAGCGCCGCGTCCGCGGCCGGGGCGACCGCGAGTTCCTCGAGCGCGTCTTCCACAAGCTCCTCCTGAACTTCACCTGGTGGGTCAACCGGAAGGACGCCGAGGGGAAGAACATCTTCCAGGGGGGCTTCCTCGGCCTGGACAACATCGGCGTCTTCGATCGCTCGGCGCCCCTGCCGACGGGCGGCCGGATCGAGCAGTCCGACGGCACCTCGTGGATGGCGATGTACTGCCTCAACATGCTCGCGATCGCGCTCGAGCTCGCCAAGCAGGACCCGGCCTACGAGGACGTCGCCTCGAAGTTCTTCGAGCACTTCGTCTACATCGCCCACGCGATGAACACCCTCGACCTCTGGGACGAGGGCGACGGCTTCTACTACGACGTCCTCCACACCGACGGCCAGGCCTGCCGGTTGAAGGTGCGCTCGATGGTCGGCCTCATCCCGCTCTTCGCCGTCGAGACGCTCGAGCCCGAGGTGGTGGAGAAGCTCCACGGCTTCAAGCGCCGGATGCAGTGGTTCATCGACAACCATCCCGAGTTCCGCCGGCACGTCGAGATGACGTCGAAGCCCGGCGTGGGGCTCAGGCGGTTCCTGGCGATCGTGTCGCGCGAGCAGCTCCCGCGCGTGCTGGGCTACATGCTCGACGAGGCGGAGTTCCTCTCGCCCCACGGCGTCCGCGCCCTCTCGCGCCACCACAAGGACCATCCGTACGTGCTCAGCGTCGATGGCGGCGAGCACCGCGTGGATTACGAGCCCGCCGAATCCACGAGCGGCCTCTTCGGCGGCAACTCCAACTGGCGCGGCCCGGTCTGGTTCCCGGTCAACTACCTCCTGATCGAGGCCCTGCAGAAGTTCCATTATTTCTACGGCGACGGCGTGAAGGTGCAGTGCCCGACGGGCTCGGGCCCGATGCTGAACCTCTGGCAGGTGGCCGCGGAGCTCTCGCGGCGGCTCACGCGCATCTTCCTCCGCGACCGGGACGGGCGGCGGCCGGCCTACGGTGGCACCGAGAAATTCCAGCGCGACCCGCACTGGCGCGACCTCATCCTCTTCCACGAGTACTTCCACGGCGACAACGGCGCGGGGCTCGGCGCGAGCCACCAGACCGGCTGGACGGGGCTCGTCGCGAAGCTCCTGCAGCAGAGCGGCGAGTAGCGGTAGACTCGGTCACGCTCGCCGCGTCGTCCCGCCCGGGGCGACGGGTGAAGCCGCAGCGCCGCGGCCAGCGCGGGAAGTCGGGGATGCCCGCCCCCGAGCCGGCGCCGCGGATAGCCGCCGGGGTAACGCCCGGCCGGCGGGCTCGTATCCATCTAGAGACACGCGGATCAACTGATCTCTGGTTTATCCTTCGAATCGAGACCCAGCCGTATGAGCGATCATTCCGGGATTGAGTGGACCGATGCGACCTGGAACCCCGTGACGGGTTGCACGAAGGTCAGTCCAGGCTGCAAAAACTGTTATGCGGAGCGCCTTGCGCTTCGACTTCGCGCCATGGGGAATCCCCGGTACCGGAACGGGTTTGCGGTGACCTTGCACCGGGACCAGCTCCCGCTGCCGCTCCGATGGCGCCAGCCGCGACGGATCTTCGTGAACAGCATGAGCGATCTGTTTCATGAGGACGTGCCGGAGGAATTCATTCATCAGGTCTTCGCGATTATGAACCAGGCCACCTGGCATACCTTCCAGGTGCTCACGAAGAGAAGCCGGCGACTTGCGGCCCTGGGCGCCAGGCTGTCTTGGGCACCGAACATATGGCACGGGGTGTCCGTCGAGAGCTCACATCACACGAGGCGCGTGCACGATCTTCAGAGTGTCCCGGCCGCAGTTAGATTCCTGTCAGTAGAACCACTTCTAGGCCCCATCCAGGACCTGCCCCTCCGGGACATCGACTGGGTCATCGTCGGAGGTGAGAGTGGTGGACGACGCCGACCGATGGCGGCCGAGTGGGTGTGTCAGATCCGTGATCAGTGCCACGCGTTCGGTGTGCCGTTCTTTTTCAAACAGTGGGGCGGTCGAACTCCGAAGTCAGGTGGCCGTTTGCTGGATGGCCGAACGTGGGATGAGATGCCGGGGACCCGTGCAGCCCATGTTGAGACTGTCGTGGGGTGACCGGGCGAGCTCGGGATGGCTTGCCGGCACGCGTGAGCGGCTCTTGGACGAGAGACAAGCTCACTTATCTGGAGCGTTACGCCAGGGCGTTCATGACGGCGATGGCGCCAAAGCGGGACGCCGGGAAGTGGGAGGAGCTGGTCTACATCGATCTCTTAGCCGGTCCAGGTCTAGGAATTGACCGCGAGACCGGCATCGAATTTGATGGATCGCCGATCAGGATCGCCAAGATCGTGCCGGCGTTCGATAGATTGTTCTTCAGCGATCTCAACCCGAAGAACATTGCGACTCTCCGTAGTCGGATGTCGAAGAGCGACCTCGAACGCGTCGACTTCCATATCGGTGACTGTAACGCTGCCGCTCGCAGGATCGTAGGCGAAATCTCGCGCCGCACACTCGGCCGAGCATTTATTGACCCCGAAGGCTTCGAGGCGAAGTTTCGTCTGTTTCAGGCACTCGCCAGTAAACGGATAGACGTCCTCTTCCTTTTCCCCAGCGGGATCGGGATCCGGCGAAATCTTGCTGCGTTCGCCAAGCAAGCTCGGAGCCCGATGGACGACCGCTGAGGTGGACGGGAGTGGCGAGACCTGGCACCAGCGAAGCTGGCCGCAGGAGCGCGGCTCACACCCGAGGATGCACTGACTCTCGATCGACCGTGGGTCCTTGGTTTCAGAAGCAAGATGGTCAGGATCGGATTTAGTTTCCAGGATGAGGCGGACCCGTGCTTCAGCAACGAGAAAAACGTACCGATGTATCACCTGCTCTTTTTCTCACAGGATGCTGCTGGCTTGAAGATTTGGCGCGCCATCAAATGGATCGAACCAAGCGGCCAACGCGCGCTTCCGTTCTCAGAGTCCTAGCGGGTCCCAGGCCTCAGCTCACCCCTTTTCGACCTTCACCTCGAGCCGCGGCTTTCCGGCGGTCCGCACCGCGTAGAACGCCCCGATCAGGCCGCCGCCGAGCGCGAACAGCGTGTCGCCGCCGAGATCCCAGAGGATCGCCGGGATCTTGCTGATGAAGATGTCCCAGTGCACCGAGCCGCCCCGCGCCTTCGCGTACTGCTGGACCCGGTAGGCGGCGAGGAGGACCTCGCCGAGGAGCACCGAGGCCACCGTGAAGCCGGCGCCGACGACCTGGGGGATCAGGCCGCCGCGGCCCGCCGCCTTGGTGGTGCCCCAGCCGATCAGCGCGCCGCCGGCGATCGCGATGACCCAGAACATGCGGTTGGTCGCGATGGCGACCCCGGCCCAGACGGCGGCCGCCACGATCGCCAGCACCGCCGCGGCCAGCACGGCCAGCGGCACGTTCGTCGGAAGCTCCTCGTAGCGCTGGGTCGCGACCTTGGCCTCGTGCTGGAGGCGCTCGATGCAGGCCGGGCAGACGCGGTCGATGACGCCGTTCACCAGAATCGGCTCGCTCGCGGCGGTGCCGCCGCAGAGGCGGCAGGCGGCCGCCGGCGGCGGGCTTCCGGTCTTGACGGCGGCGAGGAGCGCGTCGAGCTCCGCGGCGATCCGCGCGGCATCGAGCGACCGGAACATTGGCCGGGCGTGCGTGTAGAGGGCGAGGCCGTCGGCGACCTTGACCTTCTTGGCGTGGACGCCCGCCGCCGCGAGCCCGGGCGAGCGCTGAACCGCCTCGCGGACCGCCGGGTCCCTGGCGGGATCGCCATAGCGGACGATCTCGACGATGGCGTTGTTGTCGTCGCCGCCCCTGGCCGCTTCGACGAGATAACCGTCCTTGACGCCGAAGACGATCGCGCTGCCCGCCGCGGGCTTGAGGCCGAGCCGCTTGCCCGTTTCGAGGACGGTCTTCACGAGGCTCGTCATGTCCGGTTCCCTTTCACGCCTTGCCTTCGAGCGCGCGCTTGAGCTGGTCGAGATGGTTGTCGTCGTGCCACGCCCAGAGCGCGGCGACGGCGTCGAGGGTCATCGGGTTGGTCCCGATGGTCCCGGACCGCTTCCACTGCTCGGCGCTGAGCCCGCGCGCGACCCGGAGCGACTCCGCGCGGCGCCGGCGGAACTCGGCGAGCGCCTCCGCCGCGTCGGCCTTCGGGTACTGGCGCTCCGCGCCGATCTTGTCGGCGTCGGGGACGGGGAACTTGGCGCCGTCCTGCGTCGAGATCGTCTTGAGCACGAGGAGGAAGAGCTCCTCCGCGTCGCGGAGATGGCAGACGACTTCCTTCGCCGCCCAGTTCTTGCCGTCCGGCCGCTTCGAGAGGACGGCCTCGCTCTGATCGCGGAGGGCCGCGGCGAGCTCGTCGGGGGTGCGCTCGGAGCGCGCGAGGCGCGCGGCGATCGGCTGCTTGGCGTACTCGGCCATCGTGGGCATCGCGTCGCTCCTTTCCGGCACGAGCTGGGCGAAGAGGCTCGACTCGCGCTTGTAGAAGCCTTCCGTGTGGAAGGAGTCCCGGAGCCGGAGGCCGGTGTAGTCCACGTGGTGGCCGACCTCGTGCAACAGCGTCCGGAGGTACGTTCGAAATGCTACCACGCGCCTCTGCTTCGCGGTGCGCATCCAGAGCTGGATGCGGGGCGGCCGGCCGCGCTCGTTCGTGTAGAGGCCGTGGAGCTCGCCCCAGCGCGCGTGCGGCCGCGCGGCGAGGACCTCCACCCTGACGGGCGGCAGCGCCATCGCCGCGCAGAGCCCGCCGGCCAGCGCCTGGCTCGCGCGCTGGACCGCGTCGCGCGCCTCGGACCGGAGCGCGCCCTCGAGCGCCTCGACGGCGGGGTGGAGCTCCGCCGGCCGCTCGAGTCGAATCTCGGTGACAGCGTCGCTCTTCCGGTAGATCGCCTGCTGGGCGCGCGTGAGGTGCCTGTAGTACGCGAACGGCAACCGGCTATGTACCGGTGAAGCGGGGCTTGCGCTTCTCGAGGAAGGCCTTGGCGCCCTCGATCCGGTCCTCGGTCGTGCGCAGGAGCGTCGCCAGGTCGTTCTCGAGCCGGAGCCCGTCGGCGAGCGGCAGCTCGAGCCCCTTGACGACCGCCTCCTTGGCGTAACGGAGCGCCACCGGCGCCTTGGCGGCGAGCGTCCGCGCCAGCTCGAGCGCCGACGCCGTCAGCTCGGCCGCGGGCACGACGCGCTCGACGAGGCCGATCCGGAGCGCCTCGCGCGCGTCGATGCGCGCGCCCGTCAGGATCATCTCGAGCGCCTTGCCGCGGCCGACCAGCCGCGGCAGGCGCTGTGTGCCGCCGCCGCCGGGGATGATCGCGAGGTCGACCTCGGTGAGGCCGAGCCGCGCGTCGTCGCCCGCGATGCGGATGTCGCACGCGAGCGCCAGCTCGAGCCCGCCCCCGAAGGCGTAGCCGCGGATCGCGGCGATGATCGGCTGGGGGCAGCGGTCCATGGCCTGGCGGAAATCCACGCGGCGCCGGCTCTCGCGAAACTTCACGGGCACCTGCGGGGCGACGAACTCGCGGATGTCGGCGCCCGCCGAGAACGCGCGCCCGCCCGCCCCCGTGACGACGACCACGCGGACGTCCTCGCTGCCCGCGGCGGCGGCGAAGCAGTCCACGAGCTCGGTGCGCATCCTCTCGTTCATCGCGTTGTGGACGTCGGGACGGTTGAGCGTGAGCGTCGCGACGCCCTCGGCGACCTCCCAGACGATCGTTTGGTAGGTCATTGATCGGGTGCCTCCAGGCCGGCTCCGGTCGTGGCCGGCCCGAGACAGATGCGCCGTTTCAAGAGGTCCGCGATCATGGCCGCGCTGTAGCCGAGCTCTCGGAGGACGCCGTCGGTGTGCTGGCCGAGCGTCGGCGGCGGCCCGGGGTCGCGCGTGGGCGTGCCGGCGAAGACCAGCGGCTGGCCCATCATCCGGAGGCGCCCGACCTCGGGATGCTCGTACTCGTGGACCATGTCGTGGTGGCGCACCGCCGGGTGCCGCATGAACTCGTTCACCGTCTGCACGGGCGCGGCGGGGATGTCGTGCTTCGCGAGGAGCTCGAGCCAGTGGGCGCGCGGCTCGGACTTGAACTTCGCCTCGAGGAGGGGCAGGAGGACCTGGTTGTTCTCGAGGCGCAGGAGCCAGGAGGCGAAGCGCGGGTCGTCGGCGAGGGGCGCGAGGCCGAGCGCCGTGCAGAGCTTGACCCAGAACGACTGGTTGCCACAGGCGAGGAAAAACCACGCGCCGTCGCCCGCCTGGTAGAGCCGGTACGTCGGGTTGTCGCGGATCAGCGTCGGCTTCGACGGGTACTCCACGGCGATGCCGGCCTGCAGCGCCATCACGCCCCTGAGCAGGGACGTCTCGACGCGCTGCCCCCGCCCGGTGCGCTCGCGCGCGAAGAGCGCCGCGAGGATCGCCTGGGCGGCGAGCGCCGCCGTGTAGTAGTCGGTCGGCGCCGTCCGGAGGTACTGGGGCGGGCCACCGAAGCCCTGGAGCGTCATCACGCCGCCGAGCGCCTGGAAGATCGGGTCGAAGCCGGGCCGCTCGTTCTCCGGGCCCGTCGAGCCGAACGCGGTGACCGAGCAGTAGACGAGCCGCGGGTTGAGCGTCGCGAGGCGCGACCAGCCGACGCCGAGCCGCTCGGCGACGCCCGGCCGCATGTTCTCCATGAACACGTCGCCGCGCGCGGCGAGCGTGTCGACGATCTGGCGCCCCTCCGGGGTCTTCAGATTGACCGCGATCGAGCGCTTGCCGCGGTTCCAGCCGAAGAAGCCGGGCAGCTCGCGGAAGCTGTCGCCCTCGAGGGACTCGACCTTCACGACGTCGGCGCCCAGGTCGGCGAGCTGCATCGCGGCGTAGGAGCCCGCGATGTAGCTCGTGAGGTCAACGACGCGGATGCCGTCGAGCGGCGGCGCGGCCACGGCGCGGGCGGGGCGGCTAGGCCGCCACGCGGCGCAGGATCAGCTCGCGGTGGTAGTCGCCGTCCCCGTACATCGGCTCGAGCGCCTTGGCGCGCTTCATGTAGAGGTGGAGGTCGTACTCCCAGGTGAAGCCGATGCCGCCGTGGACCTGGATCGCCTCGCCGCAGACCTTGCGCGCGGCGTCGCCGACGTACGCCTTCGCCACGGACGCGGCGAGCTCGGCGTCCTCCGCCTTCGCGTCGAGCGCCCACGCGGCGTAGTAGACGGCGGAGTGCGAGTTCTCGACCTCGAGGAGCATCTCGGCGCACTTGTGGCGGATCGCCTGGAAGGAGCCGATCGGCTGGCCGAACTGCTCGCGCACCTTGGCGTAGCCGACCGCCATGTCGAGGCAGCGGCGCGCCGCGCCGAGCATCTCCGCCGCGGCGCCGACCGCGCCGCGCCGCAGCAGCGCGGCGAGCAGCGGTCCGCCCTGGCCCGGCGCGCCGAGCACCGCGTCGGCGGCGACGGGCGTCTTGTCGAGCGTGACGTTGACGAGGCGCGTGGCGAGGTCCATCACCGGCACGGGCTCGAGGGTGAGCCCGGCGGCCGAGGGGTCCACCATGAAGAGCGTGAGCCCGTCCGGCCCCTGCGCCGGCACGAGGAGGACGTCGGCGACGTGGGCCCAGGGCACGAACCGCTTCTGGCCCGAGAGCGCCCAGCCCTTCCCGGTCTTCTCCGCGCGCGTCCGCGCGGCCTCCGGGCGCCAGTCGAGCTCGGCGTCGAGGAAGGCGATCGTGGCGCGGGCGTCCCCCGTGGCGACGGCGGCGAGCCAGCGCTTCTTGTGGGCCTCACTGCCGCCGAGCTCGATCGCCGTCGCCGCGAGCGCGGTGGGCCAGTAGGGGCCCGGGTACGCGGCGCGCCCCATCTCCTCGAGGAGCAGCCCGGTCTCGACCATGCCGAGGCCGCTGCCGCCGTACGCCTCGGGGAGCGAGAGGCCGAGCCAGCCGAGCTGGGCGATCTCCTTCCACATCGTGTCGCTCTCGCCGCGCGGGTCGTCCCAGAGCAGGCGCACCGTGGCGGGCTTGCAGTGCTCGTCGAGGAAGGCCCGCGCCGAGTTCCGGAGGAGCTGCTGGTCGGAGGTGAAGGCGAAGTCCATGGCGTCAGGCCTTCAGCCGGTCGGCGCGCACTTCCTTGGGCAGGCCGAGCACGCGCTCGCCGATGATGTTCTTCTGGATCTCGGAGGAGCCGGAGTAGATCGTGCCGGCGCGCGACCAGAGGAACGCCGTCGCCCAGGTGCCGGGCTCGCCCGAGGAGGTGTCGATCTCCTCGAACTCCTCGCGCGCGGAGATGAGCTGGCCGTACGGCCCGAGGATCTCCAGCGCGAGCTCGAAGTAGCGCTTCTCGAACTCCGTGTAGGAGAGCTTGGTGATGGACGACGCGGCGCCCGGCGAGTCGCTGTTCTGCAGCGCCGACAGCACGCGCAGCGCCGCGTAGCGCTGGACCTCCAGCTCGGCGTAGGCCTTCCCCAGCTTCGCGCGGACGGCCGGGTCCTCGAGGAGCGGCTTGCCGCCGCGCCGGAGCTCCTTCGTGGCCCGGACGAGCTGGTTGAACGCGATGGCGTAGCGCGTGACGCGCCCGAGCGAGTTGGCGCCGCGCTCCCAGCCGAGCGTGGTCTGCGCGATCTCCCAGCCGCGGTTCAGGCCGCCGATGAGGTCGCGCGGCTCCGCCCGCGCGTCGGTCATGAAGACTTCCGAGAAAAGCGAGGAGCCCGTGATCTGCTTGAGTGGCCGTACCTCGACGCCGGGTTGGCGCATGTTGAGGAGCAGGCACGAGATCCCCTTGTGCTTGGCGACCTTCGGGTCCGTCCGCGCGAGGAGGATCCCCCAGTCGGCGATGGGCCCGCTCGACGTCCAGATCTTCTGGCCGTTGACGAGGAAGTGGTCGCCCTGGTCCTCGGCGCGCGTCTTGAGGCTCGCGAGGTCGGAGCCCGCGTTCGGCTCCGAGTAGAGCTGGCACCAGATCTCCTCGGCGGTCAGCATCTTCCGGAGGTAGCGCTGCTTCTGCCAGTCGGTGCCGTGGACGATGATCGTCGGGCCGATGAACCCGATGCCGAGGCCGTTGATGGGCGGCGGGGCGGAGAGGCGCGCCATCTCGTCCTGGACGATGGCCTGCTGCATCGGCGCGCGCCCCCAGCCGCCGTACTCCGTGGGCCACAGCATCCCGACGTACCCCGCCTCGTAGAGCTTCCGGTGCCAGGCCTTGCGCTCGTCGAGCGTCTTCAGGTCGTCCCGGGGGACGTTGGCCCCGAGCCAGCGCCGGACGTCGGCACGGAAGGCGCGCTCTTCAGCGGTGGGAGTCAGGTCCATCGTCCGCCTCCTCGCGGGGAATGAGCGTTTCTAGCACGCAGGCCGATGCGAATCAATGGGCGCGCCCGCGGCGCGTCTAGCCGGCCGCGGGCGGCGGGAGCTTGTAGATCGCCGTGTGAAGGATGTGGGCGACGGGACGCGGCCGGTCGCCCGCGACGATGAGCAGGTCCGCCTCGACGAACTCGCGGCCCTTCTTCTCGAACAGCGAGCGCACGCGGCCGCGCGTCTCGAGCGTGGCGCCGACGCGCGCGCCGCCGAGGTGGCGCACCACGCTGCCGACGTGGAGCCACGGGTCCATCCGCACGTTCCTGTCGAGGGCGCGGTTGGCCTGGTCGAGGAAGAACCCCGGGTGGACGAAGCCGTCCGCGCCCCGGTAGAGGTCGAGCGCGTCGCCGACCTTCTCGAGGTACTCGCCGGCGCGCGCCGCGTCGTAGGCGTTGACGGGCGTGCCGAGGGTGGCGAGCGCATCGAGGTGTGCGCGCGTGGCGGCCG
>WNFB01002836.1_pt1 | contig 19311 bp, 10 predicted proteins | sample 5400501 | NCBI WGS metagenome assembly WNFB01 (sample SAMN13153341, study PRJNA577476) | soil metagenome | isolation source: 200 cm saprolite under Douglas fir tree site 2 hole 1 | place: USA:California | collected 2015-04-18 | reverse complement strand
CGATTTATGTGATCCGGTTACTTGCTGCCTGGCTACGTGGAATGCGGCCGCCGGCGCGAAGAGTGCGGTGGTTGGTTGCGTCGTTGCTGGCCTTGACAAGCGTTTCCGGCATGGCCGCCCTCGTCACCGCAACAATTCTGCTGAGGCTCTTAGCGCGAGCGCTGGTCGGAAAGTAGGCAAGCACAATGGCTAAGGGTACGCTCGACCTAATCGCTCTCGAACTGGCCAAAGCGCTTGACCCAGTGGCAGAGCGCCTGACTCCTGGCCAGATTGTCGATCTCTTTGCGGAACTCGGTTTGCAATTCCCACCTGCTTTGCAAGCCGAAGGGGCATTTTTGGGCGCCCTCGCTACCGCCGCCGCTGACATCGCGGCGCTAGCACCACTCATTCCTCAATTGATCACCGCGATCGATGGCGGCGACGACGCCACGATGCTCAAGATCACTGGCCAGATCATCGATGTGGTCCGTTCGTTACTGCCGGCGCTGGACACCATCACGACTGAGCTGCAAAACTTGGCCGGGGCTTTGCCAGGAATGAATCCCGCGGATGTGACTGCATTCGCCGGCCAGCTGGCGGAAAGTCTCGTCGGCTACGTGGTGGTCAATTATCTCGAGGGATATCACCCAATCCTGCTGCAGATCCTCGCATTCGCAGGAATTGTGGAGCTGACCGACAACCCCGGCGCGCCCGCAGACCCCACCAAACCTCCCTTCACGGAGCGGCGACTCAGGTTTGACCATATTGGAGCTCTTCTGAGCGGACCAGAGAATTACCTCCGCTCGGTCTATGGATGGGGTGACCCAACTTTCGACGGTGCGCTTTTGCTTGAGAGGATTCACGGCTTGCTGTCTAGCCTTAGTGTCCCCGCGAGCTATGACCTGGGAGCGTCGCCGCCAGCTCTGCGCCTTCTTCTCCTAACCATTACTCCAAAAACAGATATATCGCCTCCGGGCATGAAGGCTTCCCTCGATATTGATCTGCCCGCTGACTTTACCTTCAGCATTCCCATCATGGATGGTCGCTGGGCACTGGAACTGGATATCGGTGGGCAATTCGCGGCGGACGTGGGCATCGTGGTTCAGCCGCCTGCCCAGGTCAGCATCGTGCCTCCATCCGGTTCCGTACAGGGTAAAGTCGCAGGAGGACTAGCCCGCATCCCGTCGCCGCCGAGTGACAGCTTCGTGCTCCTGGGTGGAGCGGGAAGCAGTTTGCAAGCTTCGCGTATCAGTCTGCACCTGCTATCGACGTTTTCGTGGGACTCGGCTTCCTCCCAAGCGAAAGGCGACTTTGGGTTTGAAGGACAGATTAAAGGTGGAAAACTGCACATCGGAATGGATCAGGCGGACGGCTTCCTCGGCAACATTCTCTCCGGGGTCGCGCTGGATGCCAGCTTTGACCTCGGCTTTGGATGGACTGCTGGGGGAGGTTTCCACTTTACGGGAAGCAGTGCGCTTGAGATCCAGTTGCCGTCGCACATCGCCCTGGGACCTGTTGAGCTCAGTGCGATCACTCTGAGCATCGGCATTCAGGGCAGTAAGTTTCCCATTGGACTAGCCACAGATATCAAGGCTGCGTTGGGTCCGCTCCAAGCCGTGGTGCAGCAGATCGGGGCCTCTGTCAATTTGAGTTTTCCCGCGAACGGGCGTGGCAATGTTGGCCCGGTTCAAATTGATTTTGGATTCAAGCCACCCAAAGGCGTCGGCCTAAGCCTCGACACCGGAATCGTCGTGGGTGGGGGTTTCCTTTTCTTCGATCCTGACAAGGGCGAATACGGCGGAGTCGCAGAGCTGGCCATTGCGGAGATTGTGACGGTCAAGGCCATCGCACTGATCACCACCAAGATGCCCGATGGCTCGAGCGGTTTCTCGCTATTGCTCATCCTCACCACGGATTTCCCGCCGATTCAGCTGGGGTTTGGCTTCACGCTCAACGCCGTCGGCGGACTGTTGGGGCTCAACCGCTCGGCGCAGCTCGACGTGCTTCGCGATGGCGTTCGCACTGGCGCCGTCAACGACATCATGTTCCCGACCGACGTGATCGCGAACGCTCCGCGTATCATCAGCGATCTTAAGGCGGCGTTTCCGCCGCATGAAGGGATCCTTCTAGTTGGCCCGATGGCGAAGTTTGGGTGGGGGACCCCGTCACTGATCACCCTCTCGCTGGGCATCATTCTCGAGATCCCGCCCGGTAACATCGCCATCCTCGGAGTACTGCGGCTGGCGCTGCCGACAGAAGACGAAGCCCTGATCCAGATTCAGGTCGCCTTCATCGGCATCCTGGATTTCGACGTGAAGCTGCTGTCCTTCGATGCCAGCCTGTACGACTCACGCGTGCTGTTCATGACCCTCGAAGGCGACATGGTGGTGCGCCTGAAGTGGGGTGACAACGCCGGCTTCCTCCTGTCGGTCGGCGGCTTTCATCCTTTGTTTACTCCGCCCTCGGGGCTCTATCTGCCCGCGAGCATCAAGCGGCTGAGCATCAGCATTCTCGATTACGACTGGGCCAAGATTAAAGTCGACTGCTACTTTGCAGTGACTTCAAACACCGTTCAGTTTGGCGCGCACGCTTTCTTGTTCTTCGGAGTGGATGCCGCAAATATCTCCGGGCAGGTGGGCTTTGATGTTTTGTTCCAGTTCTCGCCCTTCCACTTCATTGCCCTGCTCACTGGTTCCCTGAGTATCTCCGTTGCCGGTTTCGATCTGCTCAGTATCAGCCTGCGCTGCTCGCTCGAGGGTCCCACCCCGTGGCGCGTCAAGGGCACCGGCAGCATCTCCATTTGTTGGTTCTTCAGCATCGACATCAGCTTTGACGTGACCTGGGGAGACCAGAAGGACACCTCTCTGCCGCCGGTCGACGTAATGCCGCTGTTCCTGGCCGAGATGAACAAGCAGGAAAACTGGAAGGCCCTGCCTCCGCCGGCCAGCAATCTCCTAGTCTCGCTGCGCAACGTGGATCCCTCATTGCTGATCTTGCATCCGTTTGGTTCGCTCACCCTGAGCCAGCGCGCGCTGCCGCTAAACCTCACCCTCGACAAAGTTGGAAATCAGAAACCGGACGACGTCAGCCTTGTGGACATCACCGCGGCGGCGAGCGGCGGCACGGCGCTCGTGATCACTGAAGAGGACGAAGAGTTCGCCGTCGCCCAGTTCCAGAACATGAGTGACCATGACAAGTTGTCGCGGCCCTCCTATCAGCGGATCAAGGGCGGCGTCACCATCGGCAGCTCGGACGCGATGCAGTCCAGCAAGATGACCCGCCGCTCGATCAGTTACAACATCACCATCATCGATAAGGAGCCGAAAAAACCTCTGCCGAAAGGCAAGCTCTACGCCGCCGCCGCGGGGTTGTTCCACTTGTTCCTGTCCGGCTCGGCCGTGGCGCGCTCGGCGTTGTCGGACCAGTTGAAATCGCAACTGCGGCCTTTCACGGACAAGATCGCAACGGGGACCGAGGGTTACGCGGTCTCCAGTACCGCTGATAACAAGCCTTTCGACGCCTCTTCCACCTTCTCGAGCGAAGCGACCGCCCGCGACTACATGCACGCCCAGGTGGCCGCCAATCCATCGTTGGCCGGGACGCTGCATGTGCTGCCAAGTTCCGAGGTGAATGCATCATGACTCCGCCGACATACTCGTTTCTTCCCTGGCTGCGCAGCGGCGTGGCCAACAGCATTCCGCAAGCCGACGGGGACGCGGGCGTCAAGGTGCGGGCGAGCATACCTCTCGATGTGACGCTCACGGCTGCAAAGCTCGACGGCACTTCCAGCACGCAGGTAATCCATAGGGACATCGATTTGTACGCGCCGCGTGACATTGTCGGCATCGACAGCAGAGCGGTGGTGAAGGTCGAGCCCCGGAACTGGATTACGAATTTTGAGCCCAACTACTTGCCGTATATCGAGTTTTACGATGAAGACTTTCCGTGGCGCTACACACCTGCGGCGGCGGACTCCGCCAGGAGCCGGCTGCGGCCCTGGATCACGCTGGTGGTGCTGAAAGAGACGGAGTTTACAGACGGCAAGAATATGGCCGGCAGGCCGCTTCCCTACTTCGATCTGCAGGCGGGCGTCGACGCCGCCAATGTCTTTCCCAAACCGTCCGAACTCTGGGCCTGGGCTCACGGAGTCGCGATCTGGCGTACTCACGGTTGATGTGCCCGCGGCGTCTCGAGCCGGACACTCCCTACCACGCTTTTGTGATCCCGACGTTTGAAACCGGGCGCCTGGTGGGCCTGGGGCAGGATGTCCCGGACGCAACCGCGGCAACGGCGTCGGCATGGGACAGCCATCAGACGCAGTTTCCTTACTATTACCGGTGGTATTTCCGGGCTGGTGACTTTGGGGACTTCGAGTACCTGGTGAAATTGCTTCATCCCAAGCCGGTGGACAGCCGGGTGGGTGTGCGCGATATGGATGTGCTGCATCCGGGCTCGAGCCTTCCGGCCATCGACGCCCCCGCGGAACTTGGCGGCGTGCTCAAGCTAGGCGGCGCGTTGCGCGTTCCACTCGACACCATGCCGGACAAGGATAAGCAGGAGTTTCAAAAATACGATCAGTGGGATCAGCCGTTTCCGCATCCGTTCGAAACCGCCGTGGCGGCGCTCATCAATCTCGCGGACGATTATTCGCAGAAGCCGCCGTCGACGGTAAATCCTGATCACGATCCCGATCCCGTGGTGACCCTACCCCTCTACGGTCGCTGGCCTGCGCTGGTGAATCGCGTGCTCACGGCCGCGGACGGGACAACGCTGCCGAATGATCAGAACTGGATTCACCGCCTCAACCTGGATCCCCGCTTCCGGGTCGCTGCGGGTTTTGGCACCGAGGTCGTGCAAGCGAACGATCAGAAGTATATGGAGGCGGCGTGGCAACAGATTGGCGACGTGCTCTCGGCCAATGATCGAATAAGACTTGCGCAATTGTCGCAGGCATCCTCGATCTCGCTGTACAACCGGCACATCGTCTCTTTGCCGCAGGAGCGCCAATTCGTTCTCACAGCTCCGGTGCATTCGCGTGTCCTCGGCAGCCCGACCACGGTGGCCGAGCAGGTCCGCAGGAGCGTGGTGCCGGCGGTCGTGACCGCGGGCGTGTTCCGCCGCGTGACGCGGCAAGGCACGGCGCTCACAAACCGGCTTGCGCTGCCGCCGGGGGCGCCGGCGCGGATTCTCGCCAGGATCAACGCCGGCGAGCTTCAGCCAGCGCCGCCGAAAGTCGCTCCGAAGGGCGCCATTGGCATCGCCGATGCCGTCAACGCCATTCAGCCAACCGGCGAGCCGTCCTGGATTGAACGGCTCCTCGAGCGGTATCCCTGGTTGCGGTTCCTGCCGCTGATCGTTGCGGCAGTCATCGTTGTGCTTGCCGCACTCGTGTTTGGACCGCTGGTCGCCGTGGCGGTCGCTTTCGTGGCCATTCCGGTCGCGCTGGCTCTGTACGCACGCCTGAACAAGTGGAGCCAGGCTGCGCAGGCGCAAAAATCGATTCGCGAAGAGCAGCAGACGCCCACGGCGGTCGACAGCCTGCCTGTGGTTCAGAACTTCATCATCACGAGGCCCGGCACAAGCTTCACGCCCCAACCGGGCGCGAGCGACAGCGTCGAGGCAGTCAATTTCAAGTCCGGGCTCCGCGATGCCTATTGCTTCACGTCGATAAATTTTCCCGAGCCCGTGAAAGCCAAGCTGGACCTGAAAGCGTTGACGACCGTCACAGTGGCGGCGATCGATCCGGTTCTCACGATTCCGCGCCGTCTGAAACAGATCATCTACTTGCCGCCCTGGCTTGCTGACAACTTCAGCGAACAGTTCACGCCGGTGATGGCATACCCCGTCTTTGATGTGCCGATGTACAAGCCCCTGAGCGACCTGTCCGCCGAGTTGTTCCTGCCCAACATCAACTTGATCCCGGAGAACAGCATGACGCTGCTCGAATCGAACCAGCGCTTCATCGAGGCTTATCTGGTTGGACTCGATCACCAAATGGCCCGGGAGTTGTTGTGGAACGAATATCCAACCGACCAGCGGGGCAGCTACTTCCGGCAGTTCTGGGATGTGAGCATGCTGCTGCCTCCAAATGCGACACAAGCAGACAAGGAAAAATTTCGCGACATTCCCGAGCTGCACAAATGGTCGAAATTCTCCGAGCTTGGCGCGCACAACTATCGCGAGCAGAACGGGGCCCAAGCACTGCTGGTGCTGGTGATTCGCGGCGAACTGCTTAAACGCTATCCGACGGCGGTAATCTACGCGCAAAAGGCCGAATGGCAGCTCAAGGACGACGGCACGGTCGACACCAACGAAGACCGCGTGCTCGTGGAGCTGGCGGCGAGCGAGGAGGATTCACCACCGCAAACCAAGGTACGCTTGCCTCTGTTCGAGGCCAAGGTCGATCCGGACATCTACTTCATCGGCTTTGACTTGACGGCCAAAGAGGCCAAGGGCGGCGCAGCGGTCGGCGATCCCGGATGGTTTTTTGTCATCAAGGAGCGCCCGGGCGAGCCGCGCTTCGGCATGCAAGACCTGCCCGTGGGTACAACGCCGCGCCTGATCAATTGGAACGATCTGGCCTGGCTGGACGTCTCCGTCCCGCCGGGCGGTCTGATCCAGCTCAATCAGACGCTCACCTTTGATGCCTACGATCCCGGCGTGGACCTAGAAGATAAGCCCGATCCGGCTGATTCCCAGGCAGCTTGGAGCCCTTCCACAGATGCCGCGGAATTGGCCTACATTCTTTACCGCGTGCCAGTGCTCGTAGCCGTGCATGCTTCGCGGATGCTGCCATGAGCGGGTTCGGCGATCTTCGCGGGCAGCTCTCCGAGACGCGTGCACGAGTCGACGCGTCTGCGGTTCAATTTGCGTCGCTGCGTGAGCAGCTCAAGACCGTGCAACGCGAGATCGCCGCCCTGGAACGGCTCGACGGCGGCACGGGCTCCCAGCGCGAGAAGCTGGCCGCCCTGCACAATCAGGAAAAGAACATCAGCGCGGAGGTGGATGCGCAGGGGCGGCAACTTTTGGCGATGCGCAACGCTGCCACCCAATTGCTCCGACAATTGACTGAACTGCAGGGCCCCACGAAGCAGCTGTCGCAACTCAGCGATCTAAGCCCCATCCTGCTCTTCCCGGTCCGGCTCGAGGTTCGCTTCCGCCCTGCAGCTGCGGGCGAGGGCGCACCCGGCGGCCAACTTTGGATCCGCATTTACCCCGATGACTGCCAGGTCGACAGCTTTGAAACCCTGCTGACCGACACGGAGGTTCAGAACCTGACCGCCTTCTGGACAGCAATGTGGCGGGCTGCGGGTGTCGAGGCTCAGGAAAGAGGTGCATGGCGCGCGCTGGTCGGCGGATCCGGTTCCGGACGGGCAGCGTATTTGATTGGCCAGTATGCCCCGACGAACCCCGCCGACAAACCCGCGAAAGCCAGCCCGCAGGACGTGGTGCTAGTGATCCTGCCGCAAATCGATGTGACCGCTGCGGAGCAGGCCGCCGCTTTTGCCTATTGGATGGCGCTCTGGAGAGCAAACGGAGATCGCGTGCAGGAACAGGCGGGGCTTGCGGCTTTGCGTGCCGCAGTGGGAGATTCCCGCGCGAAGGACATCGTTGCCGGCTTTGCCCCCGACGCCAACGGATGGGACCCGCCGAAACCATTTACTCGCGCGCTGGTCAACGTAAGTTGCTCCCTGCTGAGGCTCCCGGCGCCGCCGCCGACCAAACAAAGTTCGTGGACCCACGCTCCGCGCGTTGTCGGCCAACCTGATCGCTTCGTGGCCCTCCTGTATACAGGTGCCGCGATGAAAGCCGTCATCGGCAACCCTGTCCCGGAGGGGCTGGCCACCGGCCCGGATCCTTCGCTGCCAAAAGACCAGCAGATCAGTATCAAAAACGACGATTTGCAGCTGAACGACGACTTGCGCTGGCTTGCGGATTTTGAGAAAGCCGTGGCCGTCGGCATGGGCATGAAAGTGAACCTCACAGCCACCGAAGCGCAGAACGGCTTCGACCGCCTGCTCGTTGTTGGCGTGCGAGTTTCTTCGGACGAGAACGACGGAAAGCAATTACTGCAAACGCTGATCGCGCACCAGTACGCCAGCAAGGGCGGTTATAGCCTGGTGCCCCAGGGAAGCCCCACCAACAACACTGGCTCTGATGGCGCAGCCTACACCTGGGTGGACGACCCTGACGCGTCCTATGACATCGTCTTCAAAGCCACAGAGGCCTACGCCGAGAGCATTGATCCGCTCGCGAAACGCGACGGCCAATGGCTGGCCGAAGCGCTCGGAACTGATGATGCGCTGATGAAGCGCATCCCCCATGCCAATGGAGTCGATCAGATGGAAGCGCGCGCGATGAACATCGCGCTCTGGAACGGCACCCTTGGCTACATGCTCGAAGAGATGCTGACCCCACTGTTTTCCCGCGCTGACATCGGCGCGACCCGCCTGTTCTTCACGCGAAGCGTCCTAGGGCGTGGGCCGCTGCCCGCGGTGCGGGTCGGCAAGCAGCCTTACGGCATCCTCCCGGTCACGTCCTTTTCGCGTTACCGGAGCACTCCGCGAACGGAGACTTCGCTCCGCGCGCTGGCTCTGGCCGATTCCGATTATCTGCAACGGCTGCACGCGCTGCTTTCGCGTATGGACAAGGACTGGCTAACCATGTCTAGCAGCGTGGCACGGGTCGGCCAGCCTGGCGACGCCCATCAGACATTGCTCGACATCCTGGGCTTGCACTCCGGCTCGGTTGAATACCACCAGCGGTATGCAGAGAGTTTCGATCAGCTCTACAACAAACTTGTCATCGAGTCAGGCCAGTTTTTTGGCGGGTTGTTGGCCGCGTGGCTGAAGATCCGCAGTCAAGAATTGCTGAGCGCCCTGGGCGCGGACCCCAATGCGCAGCCGCCGATTTTGGAGAAGTTCTTTTACGGGGACAGCCCGCTCCTGACCGGACCGATTGTCGACGACGCCCCAGTTTCGGAGTCCAAGCCGATTCGAGCCTACACTCCGGATAAGAAGAACTACATTGAATGGCTGGCGACGGCGTCTCTCGACGTGATTCGGCGCCAGGATTTCGGCGGAAATCCCCAGCCCACCGCGCTGCTCTACCTTATGTTGCGCCATTCGATGATGCTCGGCCAATGGGATGCCGGCACGCGGTTCCTGGAAGAGCATGCGCTGGTCGACCCTGCGGTTGCCCGTCTCGAGCCATCTTTTATTAATGTACAGGCCGCGGCGAATACGGGTCAGAGTAAGTTCCAGGATCTGTACCGGCCGCAGCCCGCAATTACCGGTAACAACACACAGAGCCTAGGCGAGTACGTGCTGACTCCGGGGGTGCTAGACACCGCCCCAGAAACCGAGGATCTGCGGGAGATCGTCGCGGCACTGAACGTCTTCGCGACATCGCCGACCGCCCGCCTGGAACGAATCTTCGCCGAGCACATCGATTGTTGCAGCTACCGGCTCGATGCATGGAAGGCCGCCTTCGCCACGGATCGTCTGGCAGAGATGCGTGGTTCGGGTGAATCAAAAAATTCAGGAATTCATCTGGGCGCCTACGGATGGCTCGAGAACCTGCGGCCAAAGCAAACCGCACTCCAGCCGGTTTCGCTCGAGGGCGACCTGGCCAAGACGTTCCAGCGCCCCGGCGATGCTGCGCTCGAGTATGATTCGCAAAACGCCGGCTACATTCATGCGCCGTCCCTCAGCCAGGCAGCTGCCGCCGCGATCTTGAAGAACGCGTATCGGGTGAACGCTTCGCTCGCAAATCCCGACGCCATGGCCGTCAATCTTTCCTCTGACCGGGTCCGGCAGGCACAATCAATCCTCGAAGGCATGCGCAACGGGCAAACGCTTGGCGCCTTGCTTGGCTATCGGTTCGAGCGCGGCCTCCATGATGATCACGCCTTGGCGGAGGTGGATAAGTTCATCTATCCACTGCGGCGGGCGTTTCCGTTGGTTGCCGATAAGCTGAAGAGTACGCAAACGGATGGCACCGTGGATATCACTCTGCTCGAAGCACGCAACGTGCTTGACGGAGTGCGCCTGATGAATCAGATGCGCACGGTGAGTGCGAGCTACCCGTTTGGCCTGGTGATCGGCACGGCACACGGCGAGGTTCCCGCGGCAACCGCTCAAGAAGCCACGGCCATCAACGCCGAGGCGGACAGGCTCCTGAATCTGTATGACGCGCTCGGCGATCTGGTCATGGCCGAGAGTGTGTTCCAGGTCGTGCTAGGAAATTTTGATCGTTCCGCGGCGGTGACCAAGGCATTCAGCAGCGGCGCATATCCTCCGGAAATGCAGGTGGTGAAAACACCGCGCACCGGGCTTTCGCTCACCCATCGAGTTGCTCTGCACCTGGACTCCGGCGTGAATCCTGACGTTTCGCCAAGTTCGGTGGCGATGACGCCGCGGGCCCGAGCCGAAGCGTCCCTGAATGAATGGTTAAGCAATAGGATGCCGCCGCCGTCCAGTGTAACCGTGAATGTCACCTATGCGACCCCAGCGCTTGCCGCACCCAAATCGGTAAATCTGATGCAAGAGGAATTGCAGCTGCAGCCGATGGACCTCTTATACCTGGTCAATCTCGATCTGGACCAGGCCATGACGGAACTTGATGATCGCATCGTGCAAGCCATTCGATACGGCACCGACGGCCATCCCGACATCACCGTGACCATCAACTATACTCAGCCGGTCAGCGGTACGGTCACGTTATTCGAGTTAGCGGCGCTCGTGCGCAGCCTGCGCCCGGTGGTGCTCAAGAGCCGCGCGCTTGGCCCTACCGACATGGCCATGCCGCTTGAATCCAAGTCCGAAGAGGAAGTTTGGGACGACACAGAGCTCGCGGCGCGCGTGCAGACGGCCATCAGCGCTCTTACCGCGCGCCGCGATGCTCTTCAGGCGCTCGAGACCGATCCTTCCGACCTCGATACTTACGTGCACCTGGTAACCGATGAATTGCTGAGAACCGCACTTCACGGAATGCCGCAGACCGGCACCGGGCAGATACACGCGGACATTCGCGCGATTTACGAGGCCATCGTTGCAAACATTCGAGTCCTCGTGAAGCGTTGGACGCAGAAAAGCACCGACTACGCGGCGTTGCTGGCAACTTGGCCTGCACTCACCAACGACGACGACCGCTTCGCCATGTTGAGGCAGGCAGAGCGCCTGATCGTCTCGACTACCACTGCCGTTCCGCCGGCCGATCCCAACGTCTATAAAACGAACATCGAGAATGTGAAGACCCAATTCGACGTGCACTTGACGCAATTCCAAGCGCTGCTGGCATGGAACGGCGGCAAGCTTGTGGATTTTTCCGCGGCAGCAGATGCTCTGAAGCCGATCGCGGCGCAGCACGATGTGACGCCCTTTGACATCAACGATCAGAAGACGGCCATGACCACCTTGCTCGCGATCGTTGTTGCCAAGGTTACTGCCATCACCAATGATTTGACGCAGCGAATCAACGATGCCAATGCCCTTACTTCCGCCAGTGGAAAGGTGTCGCCTAAGGCGCGCGTACAGCAGATCATCGCCGCAGGGAAGCTTGTTCTCGGGAGCGAGATGCAACTGATTCCCCGCTTCCGGCTCTCCAACGGTCAGAGCGCCGAATTCCAGAACGCTTGGAACGGTTCCGCGGCCCTGCTTACGGATCTGAAAGCAGCAGGGCGCCGCTTCCCCGTCGACGATTGGCTCTATGGTCTGGCACGCGTTCGGGAGCAGCTGAATGCCTGGGAAAATGTCACCATCCTCAGTGAGGGGTTTGGCGCCGATCCCGCCGAGATCACTCCGGTCCAGCTTCCCTTCCTCGCCAATGATCGCTGGACCGCGCTGGAATTCGACACCGCGAACGCCCCCCCTGGCAACCGCCTATTGTACAGCGCACACTGGGCCAAGCCATTTGCTGCGGCGAGCGATCAATGCGGGCTGCTCATCGACGAGTGGCCCGAAACCGTACCCGGCCCTGACATTGTTTCCGGCGTGACCTTCCACTTTGATCGCCCCAATTCGCAGCCTCCACAAACCATGCTGCTGGCAGTGCCTCCGCTACTTCGCGGCAGCTGGAGCTGGGATGATTTGGTCGCGACCTTGAACGAAACTCTCGACGAGGCCAAGAAGAGGGGCGTCGAGCCGGCAATGATAGACAATTCGAACTACGCGCAATTCCTGCCGGCAACGCTGATGGCGGTAACGCTCTATGCCACGACCATCAGCACCAATCTGGCGCTCAACAATCAAATTTACGATCGCATTGGGAGTCCGTGATGGCCAACATTCCGGAGAAATACGTCGTCCCCGATCTAAGTTCGGCTCTGGCGGACCGTTTGCATCCGACGGTCACGGTGTGGAACCGGCTCGAAGGCCGACCGCGCCGGGCTGATTTCGACCGCGCCCTAAAAGCCGAGGTTCGGGACGCGCTATGGATGCTGACCAAACAGTGGCAGATCGGCGAATTTTTTGCCGACGACGCAGGTTCCCCGATTTTTGCCAAGGTGCGCATGCGCACCTCACGGCTGACCACGTACCAGCCTACCTCCGGCCCACCCGAAGCTTTCCAGGCGAATATTCCGCTGGAAGCCGAGGCCGAACAGCGCATCGTTCAATGGGAGTGGAACGGTCAGAAGATGCGCTTCGATCTTCGCGCGCAGCTCGGTCGGCAATGGCGCAAGATGCTGGGGGACGCGGCGCTGACCGGATACGAAGGGAAGTACATGGAGCACTACCCCGTACAACTTCCGGTTCGCGACGCCGGCACCGATTACGTCTATGCGCATCGCCAGGGATGGCAGCAGTACGCGGCCCTGTCCGGACGAAGCATGGACGGTGGTGACTTGTATGTCTACTTGAGCGCGAACCCGGGGCACCGCGCCTCCGATGGCATCGCGCTTGCACTCCCGGGCGACCAGGCAATGCTCGATGCGCTGGGAGACGAGTTTCTGAAATGGTTCAGGGCACAGTATTTCCAGGCGGTGCGGGAAGAAGCTTGGAAGCCGGAATACTTGGAATATCAATTTGCCTGTTCAGCTACACAGGAGGGCAACGAAGTCGTGCTTGCCGCGGACGAGTATGCGCAGGGGCACGTGGATTGGTATTCCTTTGACCGGGCCACGCAGCTTGCTGGGCTTGGCGGAGCGCCGGCCCCGCCGGCTGGCGGAGAACAGGTGACCGTGAGTCCTTTTATCCCTGCTCCAGTGGTTTTTGAGGGCATGCCCGATCCCCGCTGGTGGACACTCGAGGACCGCAAGACCGATTTCGGCAGCGTCACGCCGGCGACAACCGATGTAGCGCAGCTGTTGCTGATGGAGTTCGGACTAGTGTACGCGAACGACTGGTTCCTCGTGCCGTTTCGTATTCCGGCGGGGACGCTCGCGCTGATCGAAGGGCTGGCCGTGACCAACGCCTTCGGCGAGCGCTTCTGGATCAAGGCTGGCGGGCTGGGTGCGGAAGACAACTGGCATCGCTGGGCCATGTTCGAACTCAGTTCCGAAGGATCCCCCGCCAGAGCCATTGCGGACACCAGCCTATTCATCCCACCCGCAAGCTCCAACACGCTGGACGGAGAGTCACTCGAAGAAGTTGAAGTGGCGCGCGACGAAGTGGCCAACATGGCCTGGGCCATCGAGCGGGTCATCCCTTCCTTGGCAGGTCCGGGAAGAGCGGGCAAGGACGAAGCCCGCGAGACACTGCAATATCAGCAACAACTTGTGGGCGTCGTCGCTCCCTCCGTTCCATACAAGGCAGCCATTGCTTACCTGGCAATGACCACTGTGCCGGAGCACTGGATTCCCTTCTTGCCCGTACATATGCCCGGATCCGTGCGCGAGATTCAGTTGCAGCGCGGCCGCATGTTGCGGATCATCGAAGGTGGTCCGACTCCGCCGCCGAAGGTGGCCCCGCGCACCACGCTGATGCGGCAAGGGCTCGAGCTCATTCCCAAGCAGTCCTATTTCATACACGAAGAGGAAGTTCCGCGGGCAGGCGTTACGGTAAGTGAAGCGTTCCGCCGGACGCGCTGGACCAAGGGCGAGGCGTACGTTTGGCTGGGGGTGCAGAAGCAAACCGGACGCGGGGAACGTTCGAGCGGCCTGGCATTTGACATCATCATCGACGCCAAGCCGCAAGCCGGCAAATAGCTTCAACGCCTGTCCGAGGTCGTACTCGGAGCTCGAGAGCGCACCGCGCTGATGCTCCTTCTATGAGTTACTCGCCGGCCTCTATGCAGAGGTCGAGGGCATCACGTCCTGCAGCTCGCCGTGCTTTTGATTCCCCTGTACGACGCCAGCACCGAGCTCACGGCGAGCACCTGCGATTTGTCGCATCGAGATCACCTCCTTCGATCGAAAAATGTTGTGGTTTTCTTCGCTGGTTCCTGCGCGGCAACGCTATGAGCAAAGAGCCGGAGCGCCCGGAGCCGTCGCGCCCCGGCGTTTGCTTCGTCACCCTACTCGTCTGCTTCGTACGCCGGCGTTGACGGCATTACATCCTGCAACCCTCCGTGCTTTTGGTTTCCCAGCACGACTAGAGCCGCAGTCCCCATGACGGCAACTTCTGGCTTCTGGTATTTCATCGAGATCACCTCCTTGTTTCGCCACAGCTGTGGCGAAATTTCTTACGGCCTTCCATTCGACAGGACAGCAGACCTTGAAAGGAAGCCGGAGCGTCCGGAGTTCCCGGGCGCTCCGGCATTTAGTTACTCGTCGGCCTCATAGGCCGGCGTGGACGGGATCACGTCCTGAGTGCCTCCTTGCTTGCCGCTGCCCTGGATGAGAGTGGTGGAAGTTCCCAGGACGACGACATTCGGCTTTTCGTATTTCATCGAGATCACCTCCTTTGCATGTCGATTTCTTCAGCTGAAGAGACCTTTGGTCGACGCGCAGGAACAACGTTCGACAGTGCTGCGGGAGCGCGTCCCTCTGCCCGAGCGAAGCCGGAAACCAGCTCCCGACGTTCCAGATCCCGAAGCCAGTACTCCAGTGATAGCGTGCGCATCAGCGCAGTCACCGCTATCTGTTGGCCATTAACCACAGCGGCTAGGGCATCACGCAAGCCGTTAGCGTCCACGATTCGGAGTGACGAGCAGACCAGCGAGTAACTCATCTCAACCAGTTTCGGCGATGCCGCAGAAACGGCTGCCATGGGAGCGCGGACAACAAAGGCCTTCCTCTTTCTGTTGAGGATTTCCTCCGGAACGATTCCCACGAGCGCGCGGCGCATGAGCGCACGGCGCTGGCCTGGGCGAACCAGTTGGTCTCGGGGAATGGCGTACAAGAATTCCAGAAGATCGCGATCGAGGTAGGGATAGCGCTTCTCGCACAATACTTCCTTTGGGGCCGGAGTACACGCCAGCTGCCTGCGTATGGCATCGAGCGTGGCGAGGTTTTCCTGGAAACTTGGCGGGGCGCCGAAGAACTTCCATCGGGATTCATAGCCGTGGAAAGCATCTCGGTAACGCCGCACAAATGGGTCATCAAGCCATGGCGCCGGCCGCTGGTGCAACGGGAGGGCAGCAATCGCAGGAGGACAAAAGCTGCGAAGCGTTTCAAAGAGCAGATGCAACCACGGCTTTCGCTGGTGGAGGGCCCAAGCCCGCAAACAACCAGCGAGTGTTCCCAGCCGCCGCGCCGCGAGCAGATCGCCAAGCTCCGGTATTGGAGTGGGCACTCCGCCGGTAACTTCATCGCCTCCGGTGCCCGAGAGTAGCGCGCGATTTTTGTGCGTCACCATCCAAGCCGCGAGTTTCGCCTCTACTCCCGGGCACCGGCCGCAAAATTCTGGAGTCGCCGCAAATCTGCCATTCCCCAGCTCAAAGTCGTACAAGTCAGGCGAATCGAAGTTGATGTGGCAGCCGGTGCGTCCGCGCTGTTCCTCCACTTTTTCGAAATAGGGACGCTCGTTCCAATTGGGCTCGGAAGCGTTGTAGTAGGAGACGGTGTCAACCATCGAGCTTTCCGCTGCCCGCTGAGCGATCAGCGCATCCGCCACGCAGACGATCGTGGAGGAGTCAATTCCTCCGCTAAGTTCCGCAAGGACAGGAGTGCCCGAACGCAGCCGTCGCCGCACGGATTGCGCAAAGACAGCGCGAAAGTGCTCCTCATATTCAGGGTCTGTGCGGTAGCGGACACTTCTGCAAGGATCAAAATCCCAATACTTGCTAACCGTGTGCTTTTCGCCGCACACGAGCACGAAGGATGCCGGCGGGACGGAATGGATCCCGACGTAAGGGGTTAAATGAGTCGCAGGAAAAAACGATAGCCAGCCCGCGATGTATTCTTCCTCCAGCACAAAGGTTTTTCCCTCAAGCAGGACGAGCGGATCGAGAATCGTGCTCCAGGTGACCTGACCCTTGTTGAGCGCGTAATAAAGATGGCGGGCGCCGATCACATCTTTGGCCAGGAGCAGTGAGAGGTTATTTGGATTCCAAATCGTAAGGGCCCAATCCCCGGTGAGGCGGGCAAAGCACTTAGTTCCCCACTCTTCGTAAGCCGCCGCGGCAATTGACACATCTGTTGAACTGGCAGTCAGCGCACCTCGCAGCTCGCGGAGGAGGTCTGTACGGTTGTCCAGCCGGCCGTCCCAGGTAAGGACACTGCCGGACGACAGAACATGGGGCTGTTTCTCGCGGCGAGATTCATTCGTCGTGTGGAAGGCGTGGTAAATGATGCCGAGGTTGGTCTGGTGATAAGAGCCGCCGTCATCTGGTCCGTACGGAGCGAGAAGCACCTTGGCTTTTTCGAGGTAGTCCCGATCTACCGGCCGACCATCGACATTCCATCTTCCAAACTGGACACTCATAAGTTCCCTGCTTCAGCGCCTCGACGGGTCTCAGCACCTGTCGAGTACGGCGTACATTTCCGGGGTGTACGGCTTGTCGTTGACCACGCGGCCGCCGACTTCGACCCAGGCGTGGGCCTTGAATGGCATCTGCTGCGCGCCGATGACCATCTGAGCAGATACGCCGTGGCGCTTCAGTAGGCACGCCGTGGCTGCCGACCGCTGCAGGCAAAGCGCCTCTTTCCAGTACCAGATACCGGCGATGTCTACTGCCGAGCAGATTTTTTCGACAGCGTCCGCAGATGGCCTGTGCTTGCCGACCGGGTAGTTGCGCACCTTGTTGTAAAGCGCCGCGAAATTTCCGCGCGCCAGGTAAAGATCGACGTAAATCAGCTTCCAATACGCCTGCAAGACAAGAGAAAACATTGCGGCTCCTTGTTCTTTTCACATAGGCAGTTGCAGCTGGTCACAAACAAATGCCATTCGGTCCGTCAGCGCTTCAATCCGCTCGCTCAGCGGAAGCACCGGGGAATGCCCGCGGAATTGGCTGTAGTCGAGAAAGATCGGATACGGAGAAGCGTTGGCCGCCTGCAGCCGCGCGGTCATTTTTCGCGCATGCAGCGGATTGCAATTGCGGTCGGCGTCGCCAGAAACAATCATCGTCGCGGGATAGGCCACGCCTTCGCGGACCTGATGGTAGGGGGAGTACCGCGCAAGAGCCGCGAAGTCTTCGGGGTCCTCCGCCGTGCCGTACTCGTCGCGCCAGACGTGCGCGCCGTCGAACAGGTGATAGCGCAGCATGTCGAGCATGGGAACCATGCACACGACCGCGCGAAATAGCTCCGGTCGTTGCGTCATGGCGGCGCCGACCAGCAGCCCGGAGTTGGAGCCCCCGAAGATGGCCAGCCTATCTGCAGGCGTTCGGCCTGACGCGATGAGCCACTCCGCCGCGGACAGGAAGTCGTCATACGCAACCTGGCGGTTTCGCCGCATGGCGGCCTTATGCCACTCCGCTCCAAATTCGGATCCACCTCGGATGTTTGGAAGGGCGAACAAACAGCCGCGCTCCACCAGGAAGGCGACAAACACGCTGAACTGCGGAGTCATGGAAACGCCGAACCCTCCGTACGACGTCATGATCGCCGGGTGGCAGCCGCCTTCCAGAATATCCCGGCGGCCGAAGAGAAACATGGGGATTTGCACGTCGTCTTTCGACGGATAAGAAACTTCGGTGTGAATGTAATTCGTCGTGTCGAAGGGAACGATTCTCTTGGCCCAGAGCGTTTGCTTGGCGGAAGTTTCGGAGTACCGCCAGATCGAGGCTGGCGCTGCAAAGGATTCGGCCTCGAACAGCAGCTCGTCGCTTTCCGCAAAGCCCCTGAGGAAGCGAAAGCTTCGGTCTTCTGGAACCGGCACCTCGCCTGTCTTCTTACCCGATAAGTCAAAGATGGACACCCGGGTTCTGGACTGCCGGACGTATGAAACAAAGACACGATCTCCAACAATGGCCCATTGGTGAATTCGGGCGTCGCTTTCCGGAACAATCTCGACCCACTCCGTTTTCCTGGCCACCCGCAGTTCGACGATACGAAGATTTGGGGCGTCGCGATCGGTAAGGGCCAGAACTCTTCCAGGAACGAGCAGCGGGCTCAAAACGCAATCCGTGCTCGCGACGAAGGTTTGCGTCGAGCCTCCACTGTGAAGTGTTCTTAGGTAGAACTCCGTGCTTGTCTTCGCGAAAGACTTATACACCAGGAAGCCAAGTCGGCTTCCCTCGGAGATTAGGCACAGCTGGATCTTTTCACTCTCGCCCGCGCAAAAGACCTCTTCATCCTGGTCCCGGCCGGTACCGAGGACGTGGCGATATGCGGCGCGATAGAACGGTCTCTTCGAATCCACCGGCTCGTGGACGTAGTAGAAGCTCTTCCCATCGGGCGCGAATGCAAAGCCGCGCAAATACCCTCGGGGAAGAACATCGGGAAGCGCCGTCCGCGTCTCGATATCGATTAGCGCGAACGTTCCCGTCCGTTCTCCGCCTTGCTTGATTTCATAAAGCAGGAGCCGGCCATCGGGCGACACGCGCAATAGTTTTACAGCGGTGTACTTGCCGGTACCCAGTTGCGCGGGGTCGATCAGCAGGCGGTTCGCTCCGTCAGCACGTTCCCGCAGGTAAATGCCCGGCTGTTCCTGGTCGGGAAGACGCTTCCGGAAGAAGTACCGATTCCCTACTTTTTGAAGGGAATCGTAAGTCTCGACCGCCAGGAATTCACGAATGCGCTCGCGGATCTTCTGCCGCCCCGGCAAGTTGTCCAGATAATCGCGGGCGTATTGCGTTTGCTCGTCAATCCATCGGCGGGTTCGCGGAGAGTCCTGCTCTTCGAGCCAGCGGTAAGGATCGGTGACGGACACACCATGAAGAAGCTCAGTGACTGGTTCGGTAGGCGAAGTGGGAGGAGCTAAAGCGATTCCAGGCATGGCGCGCTCCTTTCCGCCACGAGTATCGCTTCGCGGAACATGCGTCGCGTCAGGCTGCGCAGATAGCCGGTCA
>WNFB01001622.1_pt1 | contig 19313 bp, 12 predicted proteins | sample 5400501 | NCBI WGS metagenome assembly WNFB01 (sample SAMN13153341, study PRJNA577476) | soil metagenome | isolation source: 200 cm saprolite under Douglas fir tree site 2 hole 1 | place: USA:California | collected 2015-04-18 | reverse complement strand
GATCCCTATTGGGCTATCTTAAGCAGGCCAGGAACCAAATTTGTACGTTGGGATCTGAGATCCCAACGTCCAAATTTGGTTCCTGGCCTGCTTAAGATAGCCCAATAGGGATCTAATCGTCCCATATCCTCCCAGTGGCTTTTGCTCTTCTGAAGGCTTGGAATAGCCATTTGTGCTAGACACTCACCGCGTCGGCAACCGGTTTCGTGCAATTCTCCAAGCCACCAGCCTTGCGATAAACCTCGATGGTTCTCAATGCCATGCGGCTGGTGTGAAATTCGCTGCTGCGACGGATGCCCAAGTGCCCAAGCTCTTGCCTGAGATCCCTGTCACCGAGCAACTCCTCAAGTGCCGCTCTAATTGTGGTGACATCTACGGGGTCCACAATCAGCGCCGCGTTCCCGGCAATCTCTTCCAATGACGATCCCGCAGAAGTAATGACCGGAGTTCCGCAGGCCATTGCCTCCATCACCGGCAATCCAAACCCCTCGAAGAATGACGGGTAAGCGAACACATCTGCCGCGTTGTAGAACCAAGGCAAGTCTTTTTTGGGAACATAACCAGTGATTACCACATCCCGCGATAATCCCAGTTCAACGATACGGGCCGACAACAGTTCTCTGTTCCATTCGGATCTGCCAACAAGCACCAAGTGGTGCTCGAAACCCGCCCGCCGGATCTGTCCAAAGGCCTCAACCAGCCGGGTGAGGTTCTTGCGCGCCTGTATCCGTCCCACATACAAGATGAATGGCTTCTCAATCCGGTATCGCTGCGCAATGTACTCGCGAGCTAACTCCCTGTCCCGCGGGCAATACTCCTTCTCCGCTGCTTCATACGTGACGGTGATTTTGTCGGGGTTGATGCCGTAACGATTAACAAGATCCATCTTGGAGTACTCGGACACAGTGATCACGTGATCTGCGTGCCGAGCCGACCAAGGAACTAGCTTCTTGGACCACGCGACGTGGTACGCAGGGAAGAATTCTGGGTAATGCTCGAAAGCGATGTCCGGAATGGTGGTTACCGTGCGGCACTTCAAGAACGGCGGAATGATGAACTGTGCGTGGAAGACGTCAAGTCGGTCGCGGTGCACCTTCAGTGGCATCGCAAACGGAATTCTGGCATATGGCGTAGTGGGTCTAACCTGGGAAATCCAGAATCGTTGGCGATCGAGTTGCAGGGCAGCAATTGCAGATTCATTGGTCCCATAAACGACGTATTCGTGTTCATCACCAGCATCGTCGAGCGCCTGCAGCAGAGATCGATAATAGGTTTCATTACCACTCTGACCGCTGCCAATGCTGTGAGCGTCGATGCCTATCCTCATTGATGACCTGTCACTCGTTAAAGAAATCTGCCTGGCACTCAGTCGCCGGCTTGCGGGTTGGGCGGAGCGTGCTTTTCCCTCGGAACAGTCGTGCGAACCAGTTCCTCAGGCAATGCAACCGCCTCGGGATTTCTGCACATCTCAAAGTAGGCTCGGGTCCCCGCCAATGCCGCTCCGGCCGAGCGGAAATCACCGCGCCGTACTGATTGCAGCATTACGAATGGGAGATGCGCAAAAATGAACTGTGGCCAAAAAGCCAGCCGCTGCAGCCGATTCCCATGCTTGCGCATAATCCACGGCAGGTTCCGACTGGCCGTGAATATGCGAACGTGCTCCCCGACGTTGCGCCGATAGTCGAAACCCTCTTTGTGCCACACCTCCGCCCGTGGTGCGTAGAGAATCCTCCACCCACGCTTTCGCGCCCGGAGCGAGAGGTCCAAGTCTTCGCCATTGCCGAAAATTCGCTCATCAAAGAAACCGAAGTCACGCAGGGCTGCGCAGCGAAGGAGCATCACGCACCCGGTCGCCCAATCGACCGAACGGGGCTTATCATGCTGGCCGCGGTCATCGCTTCGACGGCCGATGTGTGACGGGAGTCCGCGCCACAGGCTGTACCGGCCGCCACCCCACCACAAACGGGCTGGGTGATCAAAGTAGAAAATCTTGGGCGAGACAATGGCAGCTCGCGGTTCACTCTCGGCAGCGAGCAGTAGCTCTTTGAGCATGCCGGGAGCGACAAGGGTGTCGTTGTTGACCAGCAGAACGAACTCCGCGCCCTCCTCCAAGCCGCGCTCCATCCCGATGTTGCATGCTGCGGCGAAGCCGAGGTTTCGACCATTGGCTACAACCTGCCCTTGCGGGAACGTAGAGCGCAGGTATTCCACGGATCCGTCACGGGACCCGTTGTCAATGACGAGTATTTCGAGGTCCTTCGCGTCCATGGCCAGAAGACTGCGTAGGCATTCCGCGGTCATATCGCGCCCATTCCAGTTGAGAACCACTATCCGTGTTCTTGGCCGACGTACAGTAATAGGAACAGACGACTGCACTCCTTGGATTGTCGAGGGGCAAGTCAAGCGGTCCTCGGCACCTTCACGCTCTCATTGCTCATCAATCCAATCCAATCTACTGTCGGGGAAAGCGCATCTTTGTCGAGATGCGTGGCAATCCCTGGCACTGGGACCCACAGTTTCCATTGGTGCCCAAATAAGATCTGCCACGGGCAATACAACCAAGCTTTCACCAATATCTTCCAGTAGAACTGGTTTTGCACAAGATATCGGGCGAAGGGCCATGGATTAAAAATGCGCTCCTTCGTAAGGCTCAGCCAAAGCGCGCAGTCATCGTTACCCCGGACAAATGTCCGAAGGGTCGGTTCACAACTGGCAAGGGTTTTCTTGTGTGTCAGGAAGGTCAAGCACGTGGAGGCTGCGGTTCTCCAGTGACGATTTCCATGGGGCCTTATCCAGCTCGGCGTGCGGTGTAGATCCAGCTTGTAGCAGTCCAAGTGATCGTAGGGCGACACAAAGTCGACGTCACCCGAGTCACGTATAAAATCCAGCATCAACGGAAACTGACCGGGCAGATAGAAGTAGTCATCCTCGGCAAAATAGACAAGGGAAGCATCTTCTTGCTGAAGAAGGATTTCAATCTGACGAGCAAACGTTGCCCGGTTTCCGACTCCCGGCAAGCGGGCGACGACAAGATCGCTAGCCGGAATGCGATCGCGAAATATCTCTTCGTATATGTCGGGACACCCGTCGAGCAGCACCCAGTACTTGGCACGAACATCTCCCAACGAGAGCTGAAACGACCGAAAGCATGCCTCGACCAGGAGATATTTATCGTCGCCAAACGGAAGATTGAGCGCGGGCCTCGAAACCTTCGGGTACACACGATAAGCGATTGCTAGGTCGTATACCTTCATTCTCCGTCTCTTGGCAAACCCGGAGACAACCGCGACTGCGCTGAAACGAAGGGGTCTCTATTGCGCGAACTGCGCAGGAACCAGTCCATTGTGAGCCACATGACCGGGATCCAGAGGTAAGTCGGGAACTGAAAAACTGAGAGAAAGAGCGACCAGATTGCGATGTGGACCAGCCATGAGTAGATCAAAACGGAAGTTACAGTTCTTTCCCGCAACATCCAACGATAAACACCCGCACACAAGACGCCAAACGCAAACATGCCGAGCACGATTCCCACGACGCCAAAATCCCCATAGAAGGGTCCGAGAAGCGTTGCCGGCTGGCCTGCCCCCTCAAAGTCGTTCCCCAAAATCAACTTGAAGAAGAAGTCGCTCGACTTGTGATGACCAGGCAGTAGTCCCTGCAATGGCTGGAGGGTCATCCACCCGTGTTGGTAGGGAAATTGGCTTGGAACCACGGATACGACGTCACGGAAGGTCGCTACCGTGTACCGCACGTAGAGGTAGGCATATGCAAAGGGGAACAAAGCAGACGGGAATCCGGCACGCACGATCGGCGAGTCTGATTCGAATTCCCCGTCGTCCCGCAGGTAACCGTACACGCTCATAGTCGCAAAAAGCAGAAGCAGCACGGAACCCAGGCGAAGCATGCTGTACTTCCTCTTTAGGTAATGACGAGCAACAATCGCGGTGAGAAGGGGTTCGAACAAGAATCCTCTTCCACCTAACGACATCAGGAGTGTGGCGGCCAATAGAGTGAGGACCCACAACATGGCGCTGGTCCCTTGGCCAGGAATCCTCGTCCATAAGTAAGCGGGAAGGAAGGGAAGCAAAGTGTAGGCCCCAGCCATTAAAAAAAGCTGGGCCCACATATGCTCCCCGATCTGCAGCCGAACCATGCCCGGGGCACTTCGCAACACAGGAACGCCGATTTGGGAGACGATTGCAAGATATGAACCGCACATCACAACCACCAGAACAGCAGTGCTAACGGCAGACCTCTCAGTCTGCCACGTGAACAAGAAACCCGATGGCAACTTATCCTTACGCCGCAGGAGCGTCGCGGCACCTGCCATGTACGAAAGCAGCCCAATGCCATAGAAGAACCACATTCGGCGTGGTATCGGGTCAAACGCACCGAAAGAAAAGGACGATGGTACGTCCAGGAGGTTGATCGACCCAACCGTAAACCATATGACGTAGACAATTGGAAATGCTACCAGGGGTGAAAACAAATCCTTGGAGTCCAACCTCGCCAGGAGATACCGTGCGAGTCGGAACAGGGCGTATCCGAGGACGGCTACAGCCGGGAATGCAAGAAGCATGTAACCACTCATCGAAAAGCCGACGATCGTGCCGATGAGTCCGGCTAGAAGCGCCAGGCAAATCGAAACCAATAGGAACATCGTGCGCAATGGTGGCATGGAGTTATTGCCGCGATCGCATCAGTTTCAGCGCGAGTTTATCGCCTCGCGTGTTCAACCACCGGACCGGCTTCAATTCCTTTGCCCAGGAGCACATTGCTTGGACGAGTAGTTTCGAGCGGTTATCGGGCTCAACCTGTCCCCAGAGCCTTTCTCCGACAACCCACGTAACGGCAGCAAAGAAGAAGAACATTCCGCCTACCAGCATGACATAGGACCGGTGCGGACTGGACTTCCGCTCCGGCACATTCGCCGCATCCAGCACCTTGACGACAGGGATCTCCTTGGCTTCTTCAATCTTCGCCATTTCGTACTCTTGTGTAAGAAGCTCGTAAACGGTCTCCTGGATCTTTGTTTCACGATAAAGGTCAAGCCAGCGGACGCCTAACAGTGGCAGCTTGCGAATCGAAGGGTAGAGTTGCTCGGGACTGGAGTCAGGACCGGAGTTCGGTTCATTGGCACTGACGGGTGCACTGTTGCCTCCAAGTTTATCGAGTTGATTCTTAAGCTCAGCCACCCGTGCCCGCAGGGAGCGGACGCGGACATTATTGACCGTATAAATCTGCTCCAGTCCTTCGAGTTCGGACTGAGCGACGATCAGCTCGCCTTGCAAGCGGGCAGCACCTTCCACCATGGCTTTGGTCTGCGAAGTTACGTCCACCAGTGTGTTTTTGCTGGCATATTCACTGAATTGTTGGGACGCGATCTCGAGATCGCGCCTCACGTCTTTAAGGCGCTGTTCAAGGAAGATCCTTTCGCGGCGGGCTGAGGAAGTTGAGACCTGCGCAACCAGGCGATCAAGCTCCTCGATGTAAGCCTCGGCCATGCTCTCAGCGCGATGGCGATCTCGATCGGTGACAGCGATCGTAATCACGCCGCTTTTCCTGTCTTCTGTGATGTCGGTGTACTTTGTGAGGTCTTTGCGGGCGTCTTCCCAGTAGCGGTCCCAGTAGACTTTGCGAAGGTCGAAACGCCCAATGAGACGATCCTGGACGGTGCGGCCTCGGAGAATATCGGCAAACAGCGCACCCGAAGTCTTACCGCCTAGCAAGTCACTTGCAATGCTCCCAAGGCCACCGGCCCCTCCCGCGCCTCCCGAACTCATGCCTCTCCCGACCAATGCGGCTAACATCGCTGCGCCAGACCCGGACCGCTGGTCGGGCGGCATGAGTCGCGTGGTCGATTCGTATCGCTTAGGGATCAAGAACGCGATGATCGTGGCGACGATGAGACCACGGACTGTGACTTGCCAGAGAAATCTCCGCCGCTCCCAGAGCAACCATAGCCACTCCGCGCCGTCGTCCTCGCCCCTGCCGTTTGCGTCTTCACCGATATACCCGGTGGAAACGGGTTCAAGCTCAGCGGGGCTCTCGACTACTCGGGCCACAGTCTGCGTGGTTTGCTTCACTTGCACGTCCTCGATAATCTTTTCCAGCAAGTAAGGATCTTCATGAACCTATGTCGTCGAGCAGAAGGAGAAACCGTTGCCTTTCACTTTCGGATCTGCCAGTGGGGGTGAAAAATCAACTGAACTGAGGCTGTCACGTTCGATTGGCGGTCAGGCGCGATGATGGGAAACCTCCATTGCTCGTACTGGAGTAAACCGGAAAAGCCGACACTGGGAGCGAGCATCAGGTCGCCGCGCGCTGAATAATCAATCAAGTGCCCGCCCTCAATAAAGTCTTTGGACACTTCCTGGTGTCGGTAACCCAACTGGAATCGTGTGCGTGGCGAAAACGAATAAGTTAGCCAACCCTGTCCCCCTTGTCCGGCTCGGCCAATCCAACTCGCCAGCAAGTTTCCGTCATTGGTGTAACCAGAACGAAAGCGACGTAGGCCGTAATAGACGAACCCTGGCGCGAACTCACGGGTTTGAGAAGTTCTCAGGAACTCGGCGCGGAGCTCCAGTTTCGGGACCTTTGGTATCTGGGGAAGATAGATTCCGGGGTTGAGGGTCGGGCGGGTGGAACCGAGGGGCGAAATCTCGTCCACGACCAAAGAATCGTTGTAAACGGTCAACCATTTTCTCAGGCCTGGGACCCGATAACTGAAGTCGAAGGCAGACAGACGCTTCCCCGGGTTGTTGGTGCCGGACGTATGCGAGAAGAAGGTGCGAAGAAAATTGTGCCAAGTAAATGGCAGACCGGGTCCGGCAAACTGAGCCGTGATACCCATCCCAAATTCTAGGTTGGGAGTGGGTTTGAAGCTGATCTTAGATCCATGGAGAAATGGCTGCGGGACAATATTGCCGGGCCCCAGCAGAGTATTGGAGACGCCATTGAACTCAAACAAGTGGCCGGAAAGCTGACCCAGGAAGAACTGCGTCCGCGCCGGCCCGAAAATGCGTGACAGCAATGGCAAGCGATAAGGCGAAACATGTTCGATTTTGAGCATTACCATCGACTCAGCGTTGTCGCTGAACAACAGCGGACCTGCTTCGCCGGGCCCCAGCCATAAACTCTGCTTGCCAAAAGAGATTTGAGTGTCATGGAGGTTGAGTACCACGTAGCCCTCCAGCATATCGAACCGGTTCACTTCTGCGTTTGCATTCGACACGGGAAGCGTGAGGTCGGCGTTTGCTATTGCTTGGAGCACTTGCGGTGGGTCCGACGGGGATCCCGGGGCATGCTGGTACTCGCCACGAACGTAAAATGCAAATGGACCAGCCACGGCGTGGGCGGTTATGCCGGATACCGCATTGAAACCCTGCCCGTACGGCCGTCCGTAGTCGTTGATGAGGGTTTGCCCGAAGTGGTATCCGTCTCGCAAAGGACTGCCTGAAATTCCTGTCACCCGCGTGTAAACAGAATCCAGGCTCGCACCCAGGTTGGCGGCGCCATCCAAACGCGCGGTTTCGTCTTCAAACTCGCTTGCTATCGCTGTGTAAAGTCTTTGCCCCTCGCCGCCTTCTATCCCGTCGTACCGCATTCGTTCGCCAGCTTCTTCGAGCAGCCGCGCACACTCCATGCGCGTCCATGGGCGCATTCCCAAATACGCTGTCTGCACATAACCGAGCGCCGCCAACCGCTCGAGCACCGGATAGACCCAACTGTCCACGGGAACGTACGGAGAACCCATATTCTCGGGTTTACGCGGACCCTTCCCAGTACTCTCCAGTAAGCCACCCCACGGTGCACCACCCAGTTCGGGATCGTGGTGGGCGCGGTATACCTGGCGCCCGATGTACCAACCCAGCGCGCTTCCGACGAAGGCGTCGGAAGCGAAGTGTTGCTTGCTGGTCACGCGAGTGAGGGTTACTGCCGACGCCAAACCATAAGCGAAGAACTTGCTGAGCGGTCCGGGATACTCATGCGCAACTACACTGGCGACCGACCAAGCGATGGCTGAGTGTTCCGAGGGAAACGAAGTTCCTCCTTGAAAGAACTTTCCCGAGCCATCGCCTTCGAACGGCCGTTCTCGCCGCATGACGGCTCTGAAGGCATAGGTGGCCGCTGTGCTGTTTAGCAACGCCTCTCCACTCAGCAGGCCGGTTTCGCGCAGATGATCGTTCTTGGTCAGGTGCCCCCATAAGAAGGATCCACCAGCGGCTCCGATCAGCGAATAGGTGGCGTACTGGGAGATGTGGTTGCTCCGGTTTAATTGATTCGGTTTGTCCGGCACCTGTTTCGCCAGCCAACTGTCACTGGCGATGAGAAGTCCGGTGAAACCAGCAAAGGGCACGAAGGTCTTCGCGCCTCCGCCCTTCAAGTCTTTCCCGCTGGTCCAGAACGCCTTCTGGTCCGAAACCAGGTGCTTTACCAATGGCCAGCCCAGTGTGTTCTGCGGATCCGCGCCGGGCGGCAGGGATCCCATCTCGTACTTTTCTGGCTTCGGCCGGGGCAAGAGTCGCAAGCTGTCTGAAGTTGTTTCCTGAACTGGCGCGGTGATTTTGGTCGAATCAGATGGTTGCGCGCTGGCTTGTCTGGGCTCGGTCTGACCTGACGCCATTGTGCCCCACGCACACAGCAGCGCAATCAAGCACCACTTCTTACGACAGTTCATGGGCACACCGAGTCACGTCAGAAGCCTTTGGCCACCTGCACCGCGATACCGACTGCGGAGACCAGTTGTGCAACCTGGAGTGTGTTCTTCCAGGTGATACCGCCACCGAAGGCTTTGTCCGGGACAACGACCATATCCCCAGGTTGAAGCGCGGCGTTCAGCACACCGCCGCTGAACATTCCGCCTGCGCCGCCCACTACCGATCCGTCCGCGCGCACCACGAAAGTCGCTTTCTTGTTCGCCATGGTCGTCGGGCCGCCTGCCTGTCTCAAGTACCAGCCCGCACTCTTCCCAGGTTTGAAGCTGAGGGCAGTTGGGTTGTAAACCGCTCCATCGACCATTACAAAATTAGGTTTCTTGGGAATGTAAATCACATCGCCAGCCCGAACTTGGATGTCGGCTGGCGTATTGGCCCATCGCTTCATATCGCTTGAGATATGAATCACCATGCGGCCCGCCGGCGGTGTATTTTGGAGTTTGTCCAATGCGTTTTTCCACTGGATCATGGCCGACTCCTTCGACACGGGATCCGAAACTGCTTTCAGACCGGCCCCTTCCTCCTGTACTTGACGGACTAGTAGGGAACGATTCTTTTCCTCCAAATCCCTGACCTGTACCCGCTGCAAAATCGCGCCATACGGGTAGGCGTCCACGCGGAGTCCTCCTGCCCGCGCGAGAATCGAACTGAGTCGTTCGCCCTCCTGGATCCCATAAGTTCCAGCGTGAACCACTTCTCCATTTACCGTAATAGTTGCTCCAACATCGTTCCATCCCGCCAATTGACGAATCGTAAGGACGTCACCGTCGTGCAACCGAACGTCTGTATCAGGTTCTCCCGCGAGAGCCTTGGCTATCTGAACTGTTTCATGGTCTCCGATGATCTTCTCGCCGTGCTCCACCATATAGCGCGTGAGGTCCGCTTGCTCAGCGTAGGCGCTCCGCTTGAGACCACCCGCGAGTCGGACCAGCTCAGCCGCACTCATGCGATCGCCTAAAGGATATTTGCCGGGACGTGCCACCTCACCCTCGATCATTACCGCGGGCGGGTCTGTTTTCGCGAGGTCCTTATGTACGAACACGCGGTCCTTTGGTTCCAGTAGGATATTCGCGGCTGCATCACCATCCAGCGCTTTGCTCAAATTCACGCTGAGAACCTTCAGCTTGCCCTCGTCCGTTCTCCGAAAGATCTGAACGTCATCGAGCCGGGCGTCGGGTGCCGTACTACCTGCTAAGTAGATTGCATCGCGGAGATAAGTCGCTCCATTGATAACGTGGTCGCCTGGATCCCTTACTTCTCCGGTCACGGTAATTACCGGAGCATCTTCGAAATCAAACCGACCGAAAACGCGAACCGCATCGAAAGGTTTCAGTACAAGGTCCTGATCCTCGCCGGCGAGAGCATCCTCCAGGTTGAACGCAAGAACTTCCGGCGTGTAGTCCGGTGTTTTAAGTCGAATGATCTCAGCATGCCGCTTATAGGGTTCGGGTAGAAGATCTTTATACGACTTGATGAGATCGCTTACCTTCATGCCTTCCCGATATGCATATTTCCCTGGCCGGAATACATGGCCATCGAGGTAAACGGTTTTGTCCGCGAAAGCCACGATAGGCGAAATCTTGACCTGATCGCCATCCTGTATTTTGAAGTCTTCCAGAGCTTTAGTGACGGACTCTTGATTGTTGCTCTCCGGCACGTCGAGCCCCATCATGGTGCGGCTCTCGTGTGCTACCACGCGCTCGATGTCGATGTGACGCAGTGTGCCAGACGGCAGGACACCTCCTGCTAGTTCCAACACCTCAGCAAGATTCTTTTCACCGTCGAGCTCATAGATGGCGGGGCGACGCACCATGCCCTCGATCGTCACCGCCGCTCCCAGCGGAGGTACAAGAATTGTGTCCCCAGCCTCAAGTCGCTGCATACCAGAGCGGACCCCGTGCAATAGAAGGTCGTAGACGTCGATCTCCTGGACCAGTTGCTTACTGCGGTAATGCTTAAGGACCCGGAGAGAGCCACGTGACGTCGGCCCACCCGCTTCGTACAGCGCGTTCAAAGGGGTTGATAACGAGCTGACATCGTATGCACCGGGATTCTCCACATCGCCGACGACGTAAACTCGAACAGTGCGCAGGCGAGACAGCGAAACATCAGCTTGGACATCGCGGAACTGGGTACGAAGCGCGGTCTGAACCAGATGCTGTACATCGCCCAGAGTGCGTCCTGCGACCTGGATCCCGCCGACCTCCGGCAGAGCGACTCTGCCTTCACGATCGACAACCCGACGTAAACGCTGTGAAACACCGCCCCACAGGTCGACGCTTAGTCCATCGCCTGGCCCTAGTACGTAGTCGGGTCCGGCCGGGAGGTCCATCGGCAGCTGATCGAAATTACCTGTGCCGTTTCGAAACACGTCCGTACCGAATCGCTCCAGAGCAGCGGGGCGGTGCGAGTACTGCGCGTAAAGGTCATATAACGACGGGACGTCTGCGTAGGGGTTCGGCCGATGACGCAGGACCGGTTCATCTTGCCGCGTGCTCGACAACGGCGGAGGTTGTGGGCGGAAGCGCGTCTCTAGATTGGACAATAGGGGAACCTGTGCTGGGCTACTCTGAAATAAGTCCAGAGGAGGAGTTGTTACAGAGCCGGAACTAGCCCCTCCATAGGGCGACCTGCCGGTGCTAATCGTGCTCATGCCTAGACCTGCCGCGGGACTCAAGGGCGAACGATCCTCCATACGAGCGCTGAGTAATGTTGACAACTGATCAGGGCTGACGCGCTGCATGCCCATCACGTCCAGAGGCAATCCGGTGTAGTAGTCCCCCGTCAGCGCCTGTGCTTGTGCCCGCTGGAGTTCACGGCGGTAATCATTGGGAAGCTGCGGCGCTGGTTGCTGAGGAGGTGCAGGTGCAGGGGCGGCGGAAGGAGGCGGAGCGGAGTTTTGCAAGTCGCGATCGTGTCGCGACCAGTATGTGGCCTCCTGTCCTTTGCCGGCTTTGAGATCTGCCTCTTCTTGCGCCGTATTGGCAGCCAGCGTCTGAGCCCCTTTGCGCTGCTGCTCGCGCTCCAATTCTTCCCGGGTCGGTTTAACTCGCACATACTCGCGGTCTTCGATTTCTCGGGTGATGAGCACGCGTATGTTTTCATCACGCCCAATCAAGCGGAATAGCGCCTCGTCAGTGAGATCCTCCGGGTCGAGTAAGCGGCCCTGCTCGTATGCTTTCCGCACAAGCATTTTCTTCACTTCGAGCAGCAGGCCGGGCTCATTGCGGAGGATCTCGATGATCTTGTCCGCTGAAAGAGAAACTTTCTGTTCGGCCTCCCGTTCTGCGCGGGACATGGCAGTCTCGGACGCTGGGCTGGGCCCCTGGTGAACAACCTGCGCCAGCAGAGGAATGGAGAGTATGCCCGCGACGGCGCAGGTGAGAGCTGTGACCAGCAAGAAAGCGATTCCGTGTGTTCGAAAGCGTGGTTTTAGCATACTGCCTCTATTTGTCGTGAAAGGACCTAAGAGAAACGTGACCAGGAAACACGAGCAGCACCCGCGAACGGCAAAACGGTGAAGCAGCGCTGCTAGTGCAAAGATTCCACATCCGCCGCGTCCACTTCCACAGCGACCGAACGCATGAGCACGTCGAGCGAAATCACAATGCGAAACTTATCCTTCTTGCGTACCAGGATGCCTTGCGTTCCCGCCAGAGGGCCATGCACCACGCGCACTTTGCGGCCGACCCGGAGATAGGGATGAGGTTCAGCATAAATTCGCTGTTCCAGCCCATTGCGCAGCGCTTCGATATCCTGTTCGGGCAGAGGCGCCGGCTGGCCATTAAAACTCACCAAGCGAACCACTCCAGGCAGTTCCAACACCCGCAGGCGCTCCTGCACTGCAATGCGCACGAACACGTAACCGGGGAATAGCGCCAGATCAACCTGCTTGCGACGATCCTTCCAGCGCCGCCAGCTTCGGTAGAGCGGCAAGAAGCATTCCACGCGTCTTTCTTCGAGTTGCCTGGCAACACACTTCTCGTAACGGGAACAGGTGTACGCTGCATACCAGTGTTCCGTGCGCAGTTCCGGTGCGGGAGTAGGGGAGGGGAAAAATTCCGAAACTGGCACCACGCCAGCACTAAAATCGCATTCAACACGAGCTGTCATTCTTCCCTACCCGGGTACAGCTTCGCCCCTTCACTCACAGAGGTTTTCGTCACGAAGCCTTTATCGATGAACCACTTACGAATGATCTTGCACTCTTCGCTTGAGGGCCCTGGCCGTTCACAATGCCACCGCTCCCCCGGCTTACCAGCTACTGTGCCATCGGCTGCGCCTTGCCTCGTAAAGCATTTAGGATTCCTTCTTCCGAACTCTCGATTTGCGCCGAACGAATATCAATAACCGACCAGAAGAATATGCTGCTGTTGCGTTCCGGCGCTAACGCGAGAATCTTCATCTGCGGATGCCGCAGCAAAAGGTCATCGCAAATACCCGGTCGCTCATCGGGTCTATCCAGCGCGATGATCACGAAATCGGGCTGGGACTCCGCAACCACGTGCGAGATTTCGGAGTCCTCTTTGATCTCGCCTAACACTTCGATGTCTGGCTGATCTGAAATCGTCGCGATTACCAACTCGCGCATTAGGCGGGGACGGTTGGCCACCAGCACTCGAATTTTTTCCACGAGGCACTCTCCAAGCGCACGTAGAGCAGAAGTATCCATGCTGTATGAAAAAAAGTAAGGGTCAAATCTGTTCTCTTCGGGATACTGAGGCAGGCAGTACCTCTACTGGTACAGCCGTGTAGCGGGGAGGACCAAGAAAATCTCCAGCAGCGTACCAAAAGTGTACCAATCAAATTCGTTGATCAGACCACACCCAGCCAAATTTTAAGAAGGGGAGTATGGGATAGGAGGTCGTCCTGAGGGCGCACGCTTACGCAGCAACCGATCGAAAGCCTTTGGGTATTGGCTAACTGCGGAGTTCAGACAGGCAAACCCTGCATGCGACACAATTCAACGACCGCGAGCCGATCGTTGGCACCCACTTTGCGTAGCATGCGGTGAACGTGGTTGCGTACCGTCTGCTCCGCTAGTTGCAGTTGCGTCGCAATCTCCTTGTTGGTAAGGCCGCGCCCGATAAGTAGAACCAATTGCTGCTCGCGGCTCGTCAAGCCGAGACTGACCTTGACTTGGAAACTGGGCACCTGGTTCCACTGCCGGGCCACATAGCGGAACAGGGCGGCACACAATTGGGGAGGGCAAACGCCCTCGCCGCTGGCAACCGCGCGCACCGCAGCCACGACCTCCAGGGCGGAGGCGTCCTTGAGAACGTAGCCCATCGCTCCCTCGCGAACGCAGCGGAGGAAGGCCTGTTCATCCGAGTCCATGCCGATCAGGACCACTTTTAGACCAGGGACTTGGCACCGGGCCTTGCGTATCAATTCCACATGCGCGGTCGCGGCGGCAAAAGAATCCATGAGCAGGACGTCAGGTTGGGCCGTGATGATCTGCTCGACCACCAGCGCAGAAAAGGCACAAGCTCCCACCACTGCGAGGTCGCTCTTCTTACCCAGAATCCGTGCTAAGGCTTCGCGCAGAAGACGGTTCTCGGCCAGCAGAAAGACGTTTCTCTCAACAGCTAAAGGCAAGACATCAGCTCCGCATCTCGGGGGAAGCGCGGTGCTCCAAGCTCAAAATGTTGCCGGAGCGCACAATGTAACCTGGATGACAGATGGTTGTCCACGAAAAAAAAATCTCAGGTAGTGGGGGTCTGTGGAAAACGAAACTGACCCACTACCAAACTCTCACGCACCGTGCCACGAAAGTCATGATGGGGATAACAGCAAAAGCCATATGCGTAGCGGTCGTGTTATTCCCGCCGCCGGACGGCAATGTTTGCGGCGGAGGGCGACCCATTTTCTGTTAATGTCATATTGAGACACGGCCCAAATGAGTCTGAATCCGACGTGAGCCGTGCCGTTAACCTTCTACAAATTTAGGTAGGAGCTTACGTCCCTGTCTGTGACGGCTGTTGGTCCGCCCAGAATTCCACCTGTGGAAAACCCGCCAGCCTCTTTTTGAGAATTTTGAAGCACGGACGGGCCATAACGCCGCGCGAAAAGCTGGGCGAGTCGCCAGCCTCCATCCAGAAGCTCGAAAAGTCCATGCATCAAGCCACTACCCCTCGCTGGAACTAGCCTCTGCCTTTCGCCTTCCGCACAGCACGGTAACTTGTGCTCAGTTGTACGTTCGTAATTTGAAATTGCGCCGCAGCAATAGCTACTATCGCATCCACCGCCACTCGATGCGTAGCACGAGAGCTTCCCTGTGTATGGAAGCGGGCCACTGATGGCAACCAGCCCTGGCCAAATGGGAACGCGAGCAGTCATGCCTCGGCCAAAAGCAACGATTCTCTGCATTGACGACCACTGGAACGGACTCGTCGGGCGCAAGATGCTGCTGGAAGAAAACGGCTATGAGGTTCTGGAAGCAACCGGCGGTCCTGAGGGGCTGAAGTTGTTCCTCTCGCACTCAGTGGATGCAGTAGTTCTTGACTACCAAATGCCGGGTATGAACGGCGATGTGGTTGCCGCGAAGATGAAGCGCGCTAGGTCGCAGGTCCCGATCATGCTGTTATCGGCGTACGGACCGCTGCCGGAGAGCAAGCTGAAATCGGTGGACACCTTCTTATCCAAGTCCCAGCCACCGGCGACCCTCTTATCTACTCTTCACGATCTCCTTGACGACCGGTCCAAACCATTCTTTCAGCGTTGGCTGGGTAATTGGAGGCGGCGCAATCTTGGATCGCACGGCGCGCATTGAATTCGTGACAGATCGACACTCAACGCAAAGGCTTAAACCGGTGATCTTGTAGGAAACTCAGACACTACCTCCAGTCCGGAAATGTGGCCGAGAGCGCCTATCTTGATTGTCGCTTCGAGGCGCGAGGTCGCGCTGCGCCCTAGTTAGACCGGAAAAATGGAACAACTCGGCGTCGGAGGCTCGCCAGAGTTAGGCGTAGATGCCGCGCTGCCGTAGGGTGTACGCAACGCGGTCAATGGCCAGCATGTAGGCAGCAATCCGGTTGTCGACTTTATGTGTCTCGGCATAGCGTAGCACTTCTGCGAAGGATGTCCGCATGATGCCATTTGGGCCGGTAGCGTCATCCGGAGCTCGAACAATGGGACGCGCTTGCGAATCCGCAGCGGGTAATTAAAAGTTGTTGTAGACTGCAAGCTTTTCAGCCCTAGGGTAAATGCTGAGGGGGAGGCCTCCGATGAGCTGGGCAGGTAAGCTGGCGAAGCCCTATCGCGTAGAAGACGGCAAGGAATTTCGCCTCAAGGATTTCGATCCCAGAGACAAGGGAAAACTGCGCTCCAAGGACCATGCTAAGGAACTTCTGGAGAAGGGCATTGCTCTGATGTCCGAACTGCAGGATAAGCTCTACGCCCAGGACCGTTGGGCCTTACTTCTCATTTTCCAGGCCATGGACGCCGCCGGAAAGGACGGGGCGATCAAACACGTGATGTCCGGCGTGAACCCGCAGGGTTGCCAGGTCTACTCGTTCAAGACTCCCTCCTCGGAAGAACTGAACCACGATTATCTTTGGCGTACCATGCGGCGCTTGCCCGAGCGCGGCCGTATCGGAATCTTCAATCGCTCCTACTATGAGGAGGTTCTGGTTGTCCGGGTGCACGCGGAAGCACTGAAGAACGAGAGGATTCCCTCTTCTCTAATCACAAAGAGCCTCTGGGAAGATCGTTTCCAGGATATCTGCGCCTTGGAACGCTACTTTTCGCACAACGGCGTTGTCATCCGCAAGTTCTTCCTCAATCTTTCCAGGAAGGAACAAAAAAGAAGGTTTCTGGATCGGCTGCAGCAGCCTGAGAAAAACTGGAAATTTTCGGCGGCGGACGTCCGCGAACGCGAGCGCTGGGACGATTACATGCGCGCTTACGAAGATATGATTGCCCACACTGCCACGAAACACGCACCGTGGTATGTAATTCCCGCTGACAACAAATGGTTCACGCGCCTAGTTGTGGCTGCGGCAATCGTCGATACTCTGGAAGAGCTGAACCTGTCTTATCCCAAGCTAGACCCCGAAAAGCGGAGGCAGTTGCAGTCCGCCGCGGCAATGCTCGAAGGAAAAAAGAGTTAGTCTTGGCCGGTGTCCCCCGGTCCGAGGCACTTTTCAACTCCGCGGTTTCGGATTCCGTAACGGTAGCGCAATATACTTCCCCCTGACCCGGTTCCCGCATTACCATAGGCGATTCCACTTTTTCCCCGGGAGATGAAACAAATGTATCGCACCCAGACGAGGATAGGCAGGATGGCATGGCTGGTGGTTGCGCTGACTTTGTGCGCGGCGAGCATGACCGTAGGGCAAAGCAAGACAGAAAGAGAAAGAAAGCCGGCTGAGCCGCCCGCCGCATCCCAAAACGCCGCTGCCCCCGCCAAGAATGAAGACCCGCTTTTCAAAGGCATGAAATATCGTGCCATCGGCCCATTTCGCGGAGGCCGATCGCTGACCGCGACAGGCATCCCCGCAGACCCCACCACCTACTACTTCGGCGCAACCGGTGGCGGAGTGTGGAAGTCAACCGACGGGGCTGTCAAGTGGACTTCGGTCTTTGACAAAGAAGGCGTGTCCTCGATTGGCAGCCTGGCCGTGGCGGCGTCTGACCCGAACATCGTCTACGTTGGGACGGGCGAGGCCTGCATCCGCGGCAACATCTCGCATGGCGATGGAGTCTACAAAACGCTCGACGGCGGTAAGAACTGGAAGAACGTGGGCCTGCGTGACACGCGCGCCATCGGCAAGGTGATTGTCCACCCCAGCAATGCGGACGTCGTGTTCGTGGCGGCGCTGGGCCATCCCTTTGGCCCGAACTCCGAGCGTGGCATCTTCCGCACCATGGATGGCGGCAAGACCTGGGAGAAAGTCCTCTACAAAGATGAGAACACCGGTGGAATCGATATCGCCTTCGATCCTCATAATCCCAACATTCTTTTCGCCTCGCTGTGGCAAGCCCGGCGCTCGCCTTGGAACCTTTCCAGCGGTGGGCCGGGCAGCGGACTCTATCGCTCGAACGACGGCGGCACCACCTGGAAGCGGCTCGAGGAGCACGGGCTGCCCAAGGGACCTTATGGTCGCATCGGCGTCGCCGTGGCAGCCAACTCTGATCGTCTGTACGCACTCATGGAAGCCTACGAAGGCGGACTCTATCGTTCCGACGACGGCGGCGAAACCTGGCAACTCGTGAACAACAGCCGCTCGAATTGGCAGCGCGCCTGGTACTACATGCACGTCATCGCCGACCCACAAGATCCCGACACGGTTTATGTCGCCAACGTGGACTTCTACAAATCGACCGACGGTGGCCGCACCTTCAATAAGGTAAGGGTGCCGCACGGCGACAATCATGGCATGTGGATTGATCCTAAGAATCCGCGCCGCATGATCGTTTCTAACGATGGCGGTGTAACCGTGAGTCTGGATGGTGGCAAGACCTGGACTCGCCAGGATAATCAGCCGACGGCGCAGTTCTACCACGTCATTACCGATACTCGCACGCCGTATTACGTCTATGGTGCGCAGCAGGACAACAGCACCGTGGCTATCGGCAGCCGCAGCGACGACGGCTCCATTGATCGACCGGATTGGTACGCGGTGGGTGGTGGAGAAGCAGGCTACATCGCGCCCTATCCTCCCGACCCGAACATTGTTTACGCCGGCGACTACGAGGGCTTGATTACCCGCTTCGATAAGCGGACCGGGCAGACCAAGAACATCACGGTGCATCCGGAATTAAGTGACGGCAGCGGCGCGGCGAATCTGGAGCATCGTTTCCAATGGACGGCGCCCATCCTCATTTCGCCATACGATCCGAACACGCTTTACCATGCCGGTGAGCGCTTGTTTAAGACCACCGACGGCGGCATGCACTGGGAGGCCATCAGCCCCGACCTCACGCGCAACGACAAAAGCAAGCAGCAGGCCTCGGGTGGCTCCATCGACATCGACGACACCGGCACTGAGTATTACGATACGATCTTTGCCGTCGCCGAATCACCAGTGATGAAAGATCTGATCTGGGCCGGCGCCGACGACGGGCTGATTCACATCACCCGCGATGGCGGCAAGAACTGGACCAACGTCACGCCGAAAGACTTGCCGGAATGGAGCCGCGTCAGCCTCATTGACGCTTCGCCACACAATGCGGGGACGGCCTACGTCGCGGTGGATCGGCATCAGTTGGACGACTACCATCCCTACATCTATAAAACCAGCGATTTCGGCAAGACCTGGACGAAAATCACGAAGGGAATCCCGGAAACCACGTTTGTTCGGGCAGTCCGCGAAGATCCCAAGAAAAGCGGGCTGCTCTACGCCGGCGCCGAAACCGGGATGTACGTTTCGTTCAATGACGGCGCGGATTGGCGTTCGCTTCAACTCAACCTGCCCACCACGCCGATTCATGACCTGACCGTAAAGAACGACGACCTCGTACTGGCCACACATGGTCGCTCGTTCTGGATCCTCGACGATCTTTCACCTTTGCGGCAATTCGGCGATGAGGTTGCCCGGCAAGACGCGCATCTCTATACCCCTGCGACCGCCTACCGTATGCACAACCCGAATG
>WNFB01001961.1_pt1 | contig 19316 bp, 15 predicted proteins | sample 5400501 | NCBI WGS metagenome assembly WNFB01 (sample SAMN13153341, study PRJNA577476) | soil metagenome | isolation source: 200 cm saprolite under Douglas fir tree site 2 hole 1 | place: USA:California | collected 2015-04-18 | reverse complement strand
CCCGCGGTATTGGTCGTGAACCCGTGGTCGGAGACCACCAGCACGCTGGTCGAGGCGGCGTGAAGCCCCGCCAGCACCTGCGCGATCTCGCGATCGTCGTTGCGGAGCGCCTCCCGTGCCGCGGGCGAGCCGACGCCGGCGTGGTGCTGGCTGTGATCCGGCTCGGTGAGCCAGTTGATCACCACCGCGGGCGCGAGCTCCGGGAGCACGTACTCGCGCAGCACCCGCTGCGTCCAGGTGACCGCGGCGTCGAAGCGCGCGCCGCCGGGCGCCTTCACCGGCGCCGGGCCGAAGCGGGCCAGCACGGCCTCGCTGATCCCGGCCGGGTAGGCCATCGTCTTGCCGGGATCGAGGTAGCCGTTGACGAGCGCGCCGATCCCGGAGACCGACTTCGGATTCAGCAGGAACGCGCTGCCCGTCGAGCCCGAGCTGACGCCGGCCAGCACGAGCCCGCGGGCGTGGAGCCGCTCGGCAAGCGTCGGCGCCTGGAGGCCGCGGCCCCCGGTGGCCTGGTCGAGCGTGAGGAAGTTACGGTAGTTGCCGGTGTCGAACGCGCGCCGCGAGTCCACCGCGGGCACGAACATCTGATTGCCCACCAGGCCGTTCGTGCCCGGCTGCGTCCCGGTGGCGATCGCGGCCGCGTTGACGCGGGTCACGGTGGGGAAGACGGCGTGGCTGTTCACCAGGTCCACGCCCTCGGCGCGCAGCCGCAACAGAGTGGGCGTGTCCTCGGCGGTGATGGAATCGGGCCGCAGCCCGTCCACCACGAACACCAGCACCAACCGCCGATCCGTCGGCACTACCCCGCGTTATTCAAGAACGAGCTCGACGGAGACCGGACGGGTGGCGCCGTGGGTGGCTCCCGCGCGGGCGAGCGCAGTGGGCCCCCCGAGTCCGGTGCGCCGGTCGAAGAGCGGCGAGTCCGGCGAGTGGGTGACGGAGCCGACCGCGCGGGAGCCGCCCACGGCGACAGGCCCGGTCCGCCTCACGCGCTGTCCGTTCATGAATGGCGCGGGCTAGGCCGGGTCGATCCCCACGATCTCGTTGAACCGGCCGAAGCCGATGTAGAGCGTGGTGTGCGCCACCAGCTCGATCACCTCGGCCTCGGAGAACTGGGCGCGCACCTCGGCCCAGAGCGCGTCATCCACCTTCTGGTGATCCACCGCGAGCTTCTCGGCGAAGCGGACGGCGGCCCGCTCGCGCGGGGTGAGGAGGTTGGAGGTCTCGTCGTTGATCGCGGCGATCTTGGCTTCGGTCGCCCCCGCATGCCGGGCCCCGGCATAGCGCGCCTTGAGTCAGTAGCGGCAGGCGTTGAGCCCGGCGATCTTGATCCGCACCAGCTCGCGGATGACCGGATCGATGGTGCCCTCGCGCGCGAGCGCGCCGCGGAAGGTGGCGAGCGCCTTGACCACCGCGGGGTTGCGGGCATAGGTGCGCGTGCTCGCCGAGGTGCCGATCTGCTGCTCGGACTCCTCGCACATGTGCCGGATCTCGTCGTCGACCTCGTGGATGCTGAGCGGTTCCATGCGCGCCATTCGTGCCTCCTTTGACCACCCCTCACCCTACCCTCTCCCCTGAGGGGAGAGGGTTTCGACGTTCCCTCTCCTCGCGGGGAGGGTCCGACGTTCCCTCTCCCTTCTGGGGGGAGGGTTTCGAGGTTCCCTCTCCCCTTTGGGGAGAGGGCCAGGGTGAGGGGCCTGGGTTAGCCTCCCGCGATCTGCGGGAGGAGAAAGACTTCGCTGTTGGTGCCGATCGGCTCGAGCAGGGCGTCCTGGAAGATCTGGCCGTCGATGGCCACCGCGACGCCGCTCTCGAGATGCGGCGCGAGCGCGGGATGGAGCTCGCCGAGCTGCCGGAAGAGCTGCTGCACGGACGTCGCCGAGAGATCGAACTCGGCGACGCCCCCGGTCACCTGCGCGAGGTTGCCGACCAGCACCACTCGCGCCATGCGTTCGGCTAGGCCTTGTTGAGGCCCTTCTCCTTGAGCGCCTTCAGCACCTTGGGCGGCGACATCGGCAGCTCGGTGAAGCGGATGCCGGTGGCGTTCTCCATCGCGTTGGCGATGGCCCCGAGCGGCGGGACGATGGGCGTCTCGCCGACGCCGCGCACACCGTAGGGATGCTTCGGGTTGGGGACCTCGACCAGGATCGCGTCGATCATCGGCACGTCCGAGGCCACCGGCATGCGGTAGTCGAGGAAGCCCGCGTTCTGGAGCTTGCCGTCGGCGCCGTAGATGTACTCCTCGTTGAGCGCCCAGCCGATGCCCTGCACCGCCCCGCCCTGGTACTGCCCCTCGACGTAGGCCGGGTGCAGCGCCCGGCCCGCGTCCTGGGCCACCGTGTAGCGCAGGATCGTCGCGCGGCCGGTCTCCGGATCCACCTCGAGATCCACCAGGTGCGTGCCGAAGCTCGGCCCCGCGCCCTGGGCGTTGATGCGGCCGACGCCGCCGATGGGCCCGCCGGTCTTGCCGGCGGTCTTGGCGAAGTCCGCGATGGACATCGGCTTCACCTTCTCGGCCAGCGCGCCGAGCGGCTTCACGGAGCCACCCGAGAACTCGACCTGGTCCGGCTTGGCCTCCCAGAGCTTGCAGGCCCGCGCGCAGAGATCGGCCTTGATCTGCTTGGCCGCCTCCACGATGGCCATCGACCCCGAGAAGGCCGAGCGGCTACCGCCGGTGAGGAAATTGAACCCGAGCGAGCCGGTGTCGCCGATGATCGGCCGCACCTTGTCGTAGGGCACCCCCAGCTCGTCCGCGACCACCGAGGACAGCGAGGCGCGCAGCCCGCCGATGTCCGGCGTGCCGGCCATCAGCGAGATCGTGCCGTCCTCGTTGACGGTGAGCGAGACCGTGGTCTCGCCGCCGATATTGAACCAGAAGCCGGAGGCCACCCCGCGGCCCTGCCACTTCCGGAGCGGGGTGTTCCAGTGCTCGGTCTTCTTGATCGCGTTCAGCGTCTCCTCTAGCCCGATGGGGCCGAACTTGGGGCCGTAGGCCGCCTTGGTGCCCTCGCGCGCCGCGTTCATCATCCGCAGCTCGATCGGGTCGAGGCGGAGCTTCTTGGCGATCTCGTCCACCACGCTCTCGACCGCGTACTCCGAGATCGGCGCGCCGGGGGCCCGGTACGCGGCCACCTTCGGCCGGTTGGACACCACGTCGTAGCCGATCACGTACACGTTCTCGATGTCGTAGGGGGCGTAGGCGCACATGGTGCCGGGCTGCACCGGCGAGCCCTGGAAGGCGCCCGCCTGGTACTTGAGCTCCGCGAAGCCGGCCACGAACTTGCCGTCCTTGGTCGCGCCCATCTTCACCCGGACCGTCGCGCCCGAGGTGGGCCCGCTGGCCTTGAACACCTCCTCGCGCGACATGACCATCTTCACCGGGCGCTTGGCCTTGCGGGACAGCGCGATGGCGAGCGGCTCGAGGTAGACCACGGTTTTGCCGCCGAAGCCGCCGCCGATCTCGGTGGCGGTGACCCGGACCTTGCCCATGTCGAGGCCGAGCAGCCGCGCGCAGTGGGCGCGCACGATATAGTGGCCCTGGGTGGTGGTCCAGAGCTCGGTGGAGCCGTCCTCGGAGACGGTGGCCAGCGCGGCGTGCGGCTCGATGTAGCCCTGATGCACCGGTGCCGTCTTGAACTCCCGTTCAATGATGACGTCGGCCTTCTTGAATCCGGCCTCGACGTCGCCCAGCTTGATCTCGACCCGCTTGGCGATGTTCGAGGGCTTGTCCGGCCTCGGCTCGACGCCGACCGTGAAGAGATCGTCGTGGAGCAGCGGGGCGCCGGGCCGCATGGCCTCGACCACGTCGATGACGTGGGGGAGGATTTCGTATTTGACCTCGATCAGCTTGAGCGCGCGCTTGGCGACGGCGACGCTGGTGGCGGCCACCGCGGCCACCGGGTGGCCCTCGTAGAGGACCTTCTCGCGCGCCATCACGTTCCGCACCACGTCCTTGTAGTTCATCATCATCTCGCCGGCCGGGATGAACTCCGATGGCTGGTCGCCGAAGTCCTCACGGGTGACGACCGCCTTCACGCCGGGCAGCGCTTCGGCCTTGGAGGTGTCGATCGAGACGATGCGCGCGTGCGGGTACGGGCTGCGCAGCACGCGGCCGATGAGCTGGCCGGGCAGGTTGAAGTCGGCGCCGAAGCGCGCGCGCCCGGTGACCTTGTCCACGCCGTCCGGGCGGATCGTGCGAGTGCCGACGTAGTGCTGCCCGTTCGTCTGGGAATGCCCGTTCGTCTCGGTCATGTCTATCCCTTTCTCATCGCCGCGGCGGTGTCCATCACCGCGGTCACGATCTTGTCGTACCCGGTGCACCGGCAGAGGTTGCCGGCCAGCCAGAACCGCACCTCGTGCTCGGTCGGGTTCGGCGTCTTCTCGAGCAGGGCCTTCGAGGCCACCAGGAATCCGGGCGTGCAGATGCCGCACTGGAGCGCGGCCGCCTCCAGGAATCGCCGCTGCAGGGGATGGAGCGACTCGCCCTTGGCCATGCCCTCGATGGTCTCCACCTTGCGTCCGGCCACCTCGCAGCCCAGCACCAGGCAGGAGCAGACCAGCCGACCGTCGAGCATCACGCTGCACGCGCCGCAGTCGCCGGAGGAGCAGCCTTCCTTGCTGCCGGTCATGTTGAGCGTGTCGCGGAGCACGTCGAGGAGCGTCTCTTCCGTCTCGCAGAGGAACTCGACCGCGTCTCCGTTCACGGTTGCTTCGATATGGTGCTTCGCCATCAGTTCGCCCTCGCTCGGTCCAGCGCGATCAGGGCGGTCCGCCGGGTCAGCACGGCCGCCACGTCGATGCGGAATTCGATGGTGCCTCGCTTGTCGTCGATCGGCCGGCAGGCCGCCCGCGCCGCCACCTCGAGCCGGTCCTGCGCCGCCTTGTCGAGCCGACTCCCGATGATGGCCTGGGCTGCTTCCGAAACGAGCAGCACCCGCGCCGCCACCGCGCCCAGGCTGACCCGGGCCGCGGTGATGGTCCCACCCGCATCGAGGCTCAAGCTTACCCCCGCGCCCACCACCGCGATATCCATTTCGGTGCGCGGGATGAAGCGCAGATAGGCATCGCTCGAGCGCGGGGGCCGGGGCGGCAGCAGGAACGACACGACGATCTCGCCCTTGGTCAGCGCCAGCTTGCGGGGCCCGAGCATGACGTCCTCGACCAGCAGGTCGCGCCGGCCCTTGGGCCCGGCCAGGGTGGCCACCGCGCCCGCCGCGATCAGGGCCGGCACGCTGTCGGCGGCCGGCGAGCCATTGCAGAGGTTGCCGCCCAGCGTGGCGCGGCACTGCACCTGGGTGGAGCCGATGAGGTTGGCGGCCTCCACCACCCCCGGCCACGCCTGCTTGAGCCGGGTGTGGTCCTTCAGCTCCGCCCCGGTCACCGCGGCCCCGATGCGCCAGCCACCCTTCTCCTCGGTGACCGTCCGGGTCTCCGGGATGTTCTTGATGTCCACGATCAGCTCGGGGTCCACCACGTCGGCGCGCATCTGGACCAGGAGGTCGGTCCCCCCGGCCAGCACCCGCGCCTCGCCCTTGGCTCCCGCGAGCAGGGCCACGGCCCCCTCCAACGATTCCGGTGCTTCGTATCGCATCGTCTCTGGTCTCCTATTTGCTCCGGCCGACATCATACCTCAGCGCGTCCGGAGCTTGAGGTCCTCGTAGGGTGACATGTAGAAGCCGGGAGGCGCGGTGGCCATGATGTCGTCCATGCGCGGCCCCACGCCGATGGGAAAGCCCAGGTGATAGATCGGGACCTGGGTAACCTGCTCGTGCAGCACGCGCTGGATCTGGTGCAGGATCGCCTCGCGCTTCTTCCGGTCCAGCTCGCCGGCCTGGCGCCGGAAGAGGTCATCCACCTCGGGCAAGGACCCGTAGGCGAAGGCGCCGGTCTTCGTGACGAACGACTCGAGCCGCGTCGCCGCGTTGCCGGAGACGCCGCTGATGGTCAGCACCACGCCCCGGTGCTTCTTCTCGCGCCACGACGTCATGAAGGTGCCGCGCTCCATGCTGCGCACGCGCGTGCGGATGCCCACCGCCTGCAGCCACCCCTGGATGGTCTCGCCCATCGAGTTGTAGGGCGGGAACGGGGTCAGCTCGCCGCCGTCGAAGCCGTTCGGGTAGCCCGCCTCGGCCAGGAGCTTCCGGGCGCGGGCTGGATCATAGGGATGCGGCTCGAACGGCAGCGCGAACTCGAAGTCGCGCGGGACGGTGCTGCCGGTGGGGCGCGAGAGGCCGAGGGTCTCCGCTTCGTTGAGCGCCTGCCGGTCCAGCGCCATGCTCGCGGCCAGGCGCACGCGCTTGTCGGCCCAGGGCGACTTGGGATCCCACTGCTCCGGGAAGTCGAGCCAGAAGATGCCGAGCAGCGGCGCGGCCAGGCGCATGCCCGGCGTGCGCTTGATGTCCTGCGCGGTCGGCCCGCTCAGCAGCATGGCCAGATCCACCTCGCCACTCTTGAGCGCGGCCGCGCGGGTGGTCTCGTCGGGCAGGCTGCGGAAAATTATCCTTTTGATGGACGGTTGCTTCCGCCAGTAGCCGTCGAAGGCCTCGACGACCAGCTCCACGCCCGGGTTGAAGCTCACGAACTTGTACGGGCCGGCGCCCACCGGCGCCTTGCGGAAGCCGTCCTCGCCCACACGCTCGAAGTACTTCTTCGGCACCACCCAGCCCGCGCTGGCCACGAACGTGCCGAAGAAGGCCCCGAAGTCGGGCCACGGGTCTTTGAAGACGAACCGCACCCGGTTCGGCGCGGGCGTCTGGATCTCCTTGACCGCGTCCTTCAGCACCTTCGCGGCGCCACCCCGGTAGCGCTCGAAGGAGAACTTCACGTCCTCCGCGGTGACCGGCTCGCCGTTGTGGAACTTCGCGGGCCGCAGCGTGAAGTCGGCGGAGAGCATGTCCTTGGACATGGCCCACGACTGCGCCAGGCTCGGTCCGGAGCCCACCCCGGGCATCGGCTTGAGCAGCCCGTCGTGGAGCGCGTAGAGCAGCAGGTAGGGCGTGATCGTGCTCTCGCCCTCGGCGGGGTCGAGCCACCGCGTGACCGGGCTGAAGTGCATCGCGATGGTGAGCGTGCCTTCCGGGGCGGCGGCCACGCCGGGAACGCCCGCCGGCCCGAGCATCGCGCAGAGGATCGCCCCCACCAGGACAAGGCGGGAGGCAGGTCGAGAAAGGGTCATGGATCAAGACTTTTGAACTTTCTCGCGCCGTTGTCAAGGCACAATGAACCCGTGGACACCGAGCTGACGTGCCGCCGCTGGCTCCTGATCGCGGTCCTCGCCATCGCCCTGGTCGCCCCGCGCCAGGGCGCGGCCGCGGAGCCCCTCTCGTGGGAGACCGGCGAGGGGAAGAGCTACGTCATCCCCGCGCTCGAGATCGGCGGCTTCCTCACCGGCCTCAACCAGGTGAACCGGCACCTCATCGATTCGAAGGAGTACGGCAGCGACGGGCACTCGATCTGGAAGAACATGAGGGAGCCGCTGGTCATCGACAAGGACCCGTTCAGCATCAACCAGCTCGGCCATCCCTACCAGGGCAACATCTATTTCGGGTTCGCGCGCTCGGCCGGCCTCGACTTCTGGCAGTCGCTGGCCTACAGCCTGGGCGGCAGCCTGCTCTGGGAGACGGCCGGAGAAACCTCGCCGCCCGCCCTCAACGACCACATCAATACCGCGATCGGTGGGGCCTTCCTCGGCGAGGCCGCGTTCCGGATGGCCAGCCTGCTGCTGGAAGGCGGCGGCGAGAAGCCGGGATTCTGGCGCGAGCTGGGCGCCGCGATCCTCTCACCGCCCACCGGCTTCAATCGGCTCGCCTTCGGCGACCGGTTCGACGCGGTCTTCCCGAGCCGGAACCCGGAGATCTTCATCCGCCTCCGGCTCGGCGCCACGCTGACCAACGAGGTGAACAACGATATCAACAAGGACGTGAAGCGGCAGGAGGGCGCCGCGGACTACTCGATCACCTACGGGCTCCCGGGCAAGCCCGGCTATGAGTACAAGCGCCCGTTCGACTACTTCCACTTCGAGTTCACCGCGGTCCCCAACGCCGGCGACATCACCGACGCCATCGAGAACGTGTCGATCCGCGGGCTCCTCGGCGGGCGGCGGTACGACCTGGGCGACGACTTCCGCGGCGTGTGGGGTGTCTTCGGCAACTACGACTACTTCTCGCCGCAGATCTTCCGGGTGTCGAGCACCGCGGTGTCGCTCGGCACCGTCTTCCAGTGGTGGCTCACGCGCCACGTCGCGCTGCAGGGCACCGCGCTCGCTGGACTGGGCCTGGGCGCGGCGGGCACCGTCGGCGACCGGGCCGAGCGCGACTATCACTATGGCCTGACGCCGCTGACCCTGCTGGGTCTCCGGCTCATCTTCGGTGAACGGGCGATGCTGGAGGCAACGGGCCGCCAGTACTACGTGGCCGGGACCAGCTCGAACCGAGAGACCGGGGTGGACACCAGCCACTTCAGCCAGGACGTGATCCTGCGCGGAAGCGTGGGGCTCACGGTGCGCATCTACGGGCCGCACGCCCTCGGGCTCCAATATCTCGTCACGAGCCGGAACACCGGCGCTCCCGACCTGCGCGACCGGCACCAGTCGGTGCAGACCGTCACCGTCTCCTACAACTTCCTCGGCCACACGCGCTTCGGCGCCGTCGAGTGGCGCCCGGCCGCCGACTGAGGCCGCCCCCCTCACTCGGCCAGGTAGCGATCGAGGATCACGCGGAACTCGGGGGGAACCGCCAGGCCACCCATCAGCTCGCCGGTCTCGGCGTAGTAGGGCCGGCCGAAGGAGGTGCCGTCCCGGAGCCACAGCGTGAGCCAGTAGCGCCTCTCGCCGACCGCGTGCGCGACCGGCCGGCGCATCGGGGCGTGGACGATCAGGTCGACGAGCGCGTCGATGTCCTGGGGTGCCCGGATCGTCACGGGGTTGCTCCCCACCGCCGGTGGCGGCTCGGCCCGCTGGACGTCGATCGTCCGCACCTTGCCTGCGATGTCGAAGAGATCGCCGCCGACCCGGGCCCGCGGATTGCGCCAGGCCTGATAGAGGAAGATCCGGCCCCGCCAGACCGCGGCGAGCCGGAACTCGGTCGCGTAACCGCGCACCGCGTAGAGCCGGGTGCCGGCCGGCATGAAGGCAGCGCCCGCGTCGATCCCGTACGGGCAGCCGCGGACGTCCTCGCTGATCGAGCAGACGATCGTCGCAAACTCCACGCCGAGATCGCTCGCCGAGAGCGCGCGGCCCGGCTCCTCGGCCCAGCGGATGTAGTCGATGCCGTCGAACGAGACGAAGTCCAGCGGGGTGGACGCGCCCGCCCCGCCGGCGACCGCAACCACCCCGAGCGCGAGCGCCAGCGCGCTCGGGCCGAGGCGTCTCCGGCGCCTCACGTGGGCCAGCTCGCCTCGTGCGTTCCCGCCGGGACCGGCGGGCGCGCCCAGAACGGAGGCGTCTCGGACAGGCGCGCAGTGGGCGTCACGTGCGTGAGCCGCCCGAACGGGCTCTCGCACGTCGCGAGTAGATCGCCGACGTCGGCCTCGGCCTGGTCGGCCACGTGGCGGCCCGCCACGCGCCCGAGCGAATCGACCCAGCGCCCGGTCTGCACGAGCGAGACGCGCACGAGATAGCTCCCGCCCTCCCGGGCGCGGCGCGCGAGGGCGATGAGCGCGCCGAGGGCGGCCAAGTAGCCGGTGGCGTGATCGACGACCTGGGCGGGGAGATGGAGCGGGCGGCCAAGCCCGCCGCCGAATCCCTGCTCGTGGGCGAGGCCGCTCACCGACTGGATCAGCGTCTCGAATCCGCGCCGTTCGCGCCACGGCCCCGCGTGGCCGTAGGCGGAGAGCGTGACGTAGACGATCCCCGGCCGGAGTCGCGCGACCTCCTCGGGGGCGAAGCCGAGCCGCGCGAGCGCGCCGGGGCGGTAGGACTGGGCGAAGACGTCGGCGCGCCCGATCAGCGCCCGCAGCCGGTCGGCGTCCGCGGCCCCGCGGAGGTCGAGCGTGGCGGCCCGCTTCCCGAGCCCGAAGTCGATGACGTGCGACGGCAGGTTCGGCAGGTGCGGGCTGGTCACGAGCAGGACGTCCGCCCCGTGCGAGGCGAGCGTCCGCCCGCCCTCGGGGCCCGCGATGACGCGCGTGAGGTCGAGCACGCGCACGCCGGAGAGCGGCCGGTCCCCTTCGCCGAAGGACTCGGGCGCCGACTCGCCGATGCGGGCGATCTCGAGGAGCGGCAGCTCGGCCACCGCGCGCGCGTGCGGATGCGCGAGCCATTCGTCCTTCGGGCGGACCATGCCCGCGGGAAGCCCGGCGCCGTTCAGCGCGTCCTCGAGGTCCTGCGCCTTCCACGTGGCGACCACCGCGGCCATCGACTCCCGCGTCTCCTCGCAGCCGAGGAAGCGCACGTGGCCCGCGTGATGATGCGGCATGTTCGCGTGGATCTGGATCCAGCGGCCGTCGCCGGTGGGATAGAAGCCGAAGAGCGGGCTGCGGCCGTCGGGGGCGGGCCCGCCGTTCACGCGCAGGTAGCGCTCGCTGCGGAAGGCCGCGATGGCCGCGCGCACCTCGACCGCGACCGATTGCGCGCGCCCGGTCCGGAGGCGCCAGAGCTCGCTCGCCGCGAGCCCGGTGGCCGCGATCACCGCGGCGGCCGCGGTGCCGATCCGGACGTCGGTCGGGAGCATCGGATCGTCGCCGGTCAGGCTCACCCGCTCGAGGGCGGCGGGGTCTCCGCCGGCTGCCGTCCAGATCTGCTCGAGCGCGCCGCGCGGGGTCGTCACTAGATGATCCCGCGCTTGGCCAGATCGGCGAGCTGCTCCTTGGAGTAGCCGATCGCCGTGAGGATCGCCTCGTTGTCCTGCCCCAGCTCGGGCGCCGGGGTGCGGATCGGGGGCCGCCGCTCACCGTGCGAGACCGGGTGCCCGAGGATGGTGAGGTCGCCGAGCTCCGGCGAGTGCACCGGCTGCGCCATCTCCAGGTGGCGCACCTGGGGATCGGCGAAGGCCTCGTCGATGCGATAGATCGGCCCGCAGGGAACTCCGGCCGTGTTCATGATCTCCACCCACTCCGCGCTCGTCCTCTGCCGGGTCACCGGCATCAGCACCTCCATCAGCACGTCTCGGTTCTTCGAGCGCGCGCTCGAGCTGGCGAAGCGCGCATCGGTGCGCAGATCCGGGCGCGCGATGGCCTTGCAAAAGCGCTCGTAGATCTCGTCGCCCGCCGCCGCGATATTGATGTGGCCGTCCCGGGTCTCGAAGACGCCGGTGGGAATGCCGGTCGGGTGGTTGTTGCCGGCCTGGGGTGCGACCTCGCCACTCATCAGCCAGCGGGAGGCCTGGAAGTCCAGCATGGAGAGCATCGCCTCGAGCAGCGAGGTGTGCACCCACTTGCCCTGGCCGGTCGTCTCCCGCTCGATCAGCGCCACCAGGATGCCCTGGGCGAGCAGGATGCCCGAGCACAGGTCGGCGATGGGAATGCCTACGCGCACCGGCCCCTGCCCGGGAATGCCGGTGATGGACATCAGGCCGCCCATGCCCTGCGCGATCTGATCGACCCCGGGCCGATCGCGATACGGCCCGCTCTGCCCGAAGCCCGAGATGGAGCCGTAGATCAGCCGCGGATTGATCGCGCGCAGGCTATCGTAGTCGATGCCGAGGCGCCGCTTGACGTTCGGCCGGTAGTTCTCCACCACCACGTCGACGTCTTGCGCCAGCCGCTTGAAGATGGCCACGCCCTCGGGCTCGCGTAGGTTGAGCGTCATCGCCTGCTTGTTGCGGTGCAGGTTCTGGAAGTCGAACCCGTGGCGATTGCCGCCCATGCCGTCGCCCGAGCGGCCGCCGGGCATCTCGATCTTGATTGCGCGGGCGCCCCAGTCCACGAGCTGCCGGACGCAGGTGGGACCCGCCCGCGCCCGCGTGAGGTCGAGCACCGAGTAGCGCGTCAAGGGTAGAGCCGTGTTCTCGGCCATGGTGACCCTGATCCTATCCCTTCTCGGGGCGTCCCACCAGCGCCCTCAGCCCTCGACGATCGCCGCCGCCCGCTCCACCTCGGCCGGGCTCTCGCCGCTGCGCGGCCGGCGGCGGAGGAACAGGACGAACGGGATGACCGCCGCGAAGATCCACACGAGGCGCCAGAAGTTGTCGATGAACGAGAGCGAGAGGGCCTCGCGTTGCACCATCTCGTACAGGTGCGCCCACGCCTGCTGCTCGGCGGTGACCGGGTCGGCCCCGCGCGCCGTGAAGATCCCGACCAGCGTCTGGTAGCGGTCCCACACCCCGGGATCGTAGAGGCTCACGTGTGAGACGAGCCGCGCCTGGTGCACCTGCGCGCCGCGCTCCAGCATCGTCGCCACCCCCGCGATGCCGATGCTCCCCCCGATGGTCCGCATGAAGTTGAAGAGCCCGGAGGCGTGGCCCAGCTCGTGCCTCGGCACCGCGCCGAGCGCCAGCGTGGACAGCGGCACGAACGTGAAGCCGATGCCGAGCCCCTGGATGAAGCGCGGCATCATGATGTGCCAGTAGCTCGCCTCCAGGGTGAGGGTGGCCATCAGGTACATGGCGTAGGCGTTCAGCGCGCAGCCGGTGACGATGATCCAGCGCGGATCGATGCGGTTCAGGAGCACGCCCGCGATCGGCATGGTGACCAGGGTGGCCACGCCCCCCGGCGCGAGCACCATCCCCGCCAGCATCGCGGTGTAGCCCATGAGGATCTGCGTGTAGAGCGGCGAGAGCACCATGATCCCGTAGAACGCGATGCTGATGACGAACATGGCGGCGGTCGCCACCGCGAACGTCGAGTGGCGCAGCACTTTCAGATCGACCACCGGCTCCTCCGCGCGCAGCTCGCGCACGACGAGGGCGACCAGCGCCACCGCCGCCACCACGCCGAGCCACACGATGAGCGGCGAGGCGAGCCAGTCCTCGCGCTGGCCGCGGTCGAGCACGAACTGCAGGGCGGACACCCCGACGACCAGCAATACCAGGCCGGGCACGTCCACCCGCCGCACCGCCGGCCGCTCCGTGGTGGACTCGGGGACGAACAACCACCCCATCAGCACCGCGGCGGCACCGACGGGCACGTTGATGTAGAACACCCACCGCCAGCTCCAGTTGTCGGTGATCCACCCTCCGAGCGTCGGCCCGATGATCGGCGCGAACATGATGCCGATGCCCCAGATCGCCATCGCCATCCCGCTCTGGCGCGCCGGAAACGTCTCGATCATCGTCGCCTGCGAGAGCGGCACGAGCGGCCCGCCGGCCAGCCCCTGCAGGAACCGCGCGATCACGATGATCGCCAGGCTCGGGGCCGCCCCCACCGCGGCCGAGGTGAGCGTGAACGCCAGCGTGGCGACGATGAAGAGCCGCTTGCGGCCGAGGAGGTCGGTCAGCCACCCGGTGATGGGCAGGCTGATCGCGTTGGCGACCAGGAACGAGGTCAGCACCCACGTGATCTCGTCCACCCCGGCGGAGAGGGTGCCCCGCATGTGATCGAGGGCCACGTTCGCGATCGTGACGTCGAGGATCACCAGGAACGTGGCCATCATCGTGGTGATGGCCACGATCGCCCGCTCGAGGCTCGGGCTCATCTCAACTCGATAACGGGGACGACCGACATGCCGGGCACGAGGAGCGCGTGCCCGTTCTGCCCGGGCTCGAGCACGAGCTTCACCGGGACCCGCTGGACGACCTTGACGTAGTTGCCGGAGGCGTTCTCGGGCGGCAGGAGGGAGAAGCGGGATCCGGTGCCGCTCTGGATCGAGTCCACCCGGGCCCGAAACACGAGGTCGGGATGCGTGTCGACCGAGACCCACGCGCGCTGGCCCGCGCGCACGTGGGTGAGCTGGGTCTCCTTGTAGTTCGCGATCACCCACACGCTGGCCGCGTCCACGATCGCGAGCAGGGGCTGGCCCGGCTGCACGGTCTGCCCCACCTCCACCGTCCGCCGGGTCACACGGCCGGCGACGGGCGCGGTGATCATCGCGTACTCGAGATTCAGCTCGGCCTCGCGCAGGGCGGCGCGCGCCTCGGCCACCTGCGCCTCGACGCTCACCGCCTCCGAGCCGCGGATCGCCACCTCGCGGCGCCGGCTACGGGCCTCGCCGAGCCCGGCCTCGGCCGCTTCGAGCTGCCGCCGCGCCTGCGTCAGCGCCACCTCCTGCGCGGCCACCTCGGCCTCGGCCTGGGCGACCTCGGCATGCGCCACGTGCACGCGCTGCCGCGTCGCCTCGACGGCCGCCTCGCCGGTCCCGAACGCGGCGTCGGCGTGGTCGAACTCCTGACGCGCGATCAACCCGCGATCGAGCAGCTCCCGCATGCGCCGGTGATCGAGGCGCGCGCGCTCGAAGTCCGCCTGGCGCGCCGCGACGTCGGCCTGCGCCGCCTGGACGGCCGCCCGCCGCGGTCGCCAGCGCCGCCCGGGCCTGGTGGACCTTCACCTCCAGGTCCCGCGGATCCAGGCGCGCCAGCGGCGCCCCCGCCGGCACCTCCTGGTTGTCGCGCACGAGGACTTCCAGAACGGTGCCTCGCACACGCGCACCGACCGGCGAGACGTGCCCCTCGACGAAGGCGTCGTCGGTCGAGACGTGGCGGTTCCAGTAGCGCCAGGCGTGGACGCCGTACGCGCCGGCGGCCAGCACGACGAGACCGATGAGGACAAGCACCAGGGCGCGCCAGCGCCGGCGCCCGGCGAAGGACGGCGGGAAGGCGTCCCCCGGGTCGAGGTCGGTCAGAGCTGCCAGTCCTGGTACCAGGTCGACTCGGCGCCGATCCCCTCGCGGGCCACCGACACGTCGATCAGGTAGGGGCGATTCTCGCGCGTGATCTTGTCCATGCCGCGGCGGAGCGCCGGCTCCAGCTCCTTCACGGTGGTGACCGCCTCGCCGTCCACCCCCTGCGAGCGGGCCAGCGCCACGTGGTCGGTGGCGGGGGCGCTGAGCCAGAGGCCGGGGTACTTGCCCTCGCGGATCATCTTGCTGTCCGGCATCTCCCTGGCCCAGTTATGCCGCACGATCTGGTAGCTCTCGTTATTGGACACGATCGTGAGGATCGCGGTGTTGTAGCGCGCCATCGTCCAGAAGCCCGAGGCGCTGTAGCCGAGCGCGCCGTCGCCCAGATGCAGGACTACCGGCCGGTCACGTCCCACCGCGACCTTCGCGCCGATGGCCGCGCCGACGCCGAAGCCGAGCGAGCCGCCGCCGCTGCGCGTCCAGTCCATGCCGCCGTGGCCGAACGCCATCAGCGCGGTCCGCGCCGTCGAGCTCTCCTGCACCATGACCGTGTTCTTCGGCAGCACGGAGGCCAGCTGGGCCTCCAGCACCGCCGGGTGCACGGGCGAGTCGTGTTCGTGCTCGCGCACCAGGTTCTCTTCCCGCTCGATCAGCATGGAGGCGTAGGCGCGCACCTTCGAGCGCTGCCGCGCCCCCTTATCAGCGCCGGGCATGCGGCCAAGCGCCTGGGTGATGGCCTTCAAGGTCTCGGGCGTCTCGCACTGCGCGGCCAGGTCGAGCGGGTAATGGCGGCCCATCAGCAGCGGATTCGGCCCGATCTGCATGATGACCGGCTCGTTCACGCTGCCGTGCACACCCTGGCAGCCCACCAGGAAGATCAGGTCCGGCTTGAGCCCGGTCGCCTTCTCGAAGTCCTTGGACACCGGATAGTTTCCGCAGTAGAGCGGATGCCGCGTCGGGAAGTTCGGGAAGATCTGCCGGCTCGCGAACACCGGCGCCTCCAGCGCCTCGGCCAGCCGCACCGCCTCGGCCTGCGCGCCCTCGCGCCACACGTCGTCGCCGAACATCAGCACCGGGCACTGCGCTTCGCCCAGCCGCTTGGCGATCGCCTCCACCGTCTTCGCCCGCGCCGGCCCCGGCCGCTCGATCTGGTAGCCCGCGCCCTCGCCGATCGTCGCCTCGAGCCCTTCCGTGTGCAGCAGCTCCGCGCTGATCGAGAGGTACACGGGCCCGGTGGGCGGCGTGGTGGCCTCACGCAGCGCGCGGATGGTGGCCACGCTGATGGCCTTGGGGTTCGTGTGCACCTGGTAGGCGCAGCGGGCTTCCTTGGTGATGGGCCGCATCGACTCGGCCTGGCTCAGCCCGGGGAACGGGGCGAGGCCGCGGTAGTCCTGCAGCTCCGAGGCCCAGTCCCCCGCGATCACCAGGAGCGAGGAACCGGCCACCTGGGCGTTGAAGAGCTGGCCCGCGAGCTGGTAGGAACCACCCATGACGTGCGCGATGACCACGCCCACCTTGCCGCTGACGCGGTGGTAGCCGTCGGCCATCGCGGCGACCAGCCCTTCGTGCTTGCCGACGACTAGACGGTTATCCCCGTCCTCGGCGATGGCGGCGAACAGGCCGGTCTCTGCGGAGCCCGGGTTGGTGAAGAGGTACTCCACGCCCGCGTCCTTGAGCGTCTGGAGGAGCAGCATGCCGCCGGTGCCGGTGATGGTCTTGCGCATGGTCGCCTCCGTCACAGCTTCCCTGGGTGGATTCCACTGAGCACACTGCCCGCGACATCGCGCGAACCACTACCGAACCCCTCTGTCAACCAACTCTCACTGACTCTCACCTAAGCACCGGCCCTTCTCATCGCAGCGAACTCCACCGTATACTTCCACACCTTAAACAGCCCGACACTAGTTTCCCGTGAATATGTCTTGCAAAACGGGAACACGATGCTCGTCGCCTTGTCGCGTTGCTCCGTCAGGTAGTACAACGCAAACCCAAGCGCCTGCGGCTTTGTGCCTAGTGGACTAAGGTAGAGATTCGTAATAGAACCCCGCACCCGCTCTCCTTCCACGATCTCTCGCAGCACAGCGGCCGTTACGAACGGGTCACTGGCTGGCGCAAAATATCGCAGATTCGTGCGCTCGTCTGCGCCTCCGAATGCTCCGGCTGCCCTCTCAGCTCTCAGTACGTTCTCCTGATAGAAGTCGGGGCGGAGCGACGGCAGGCCAAACATCTGAACTTTCCTGGCATGATCCTTCGCGTCCGCCACCTGTCGAATGAGTTCGTGATCATAGCCGGTGCCTATGATCACCAGATCCCGAGAAGTATCGGGCTCGTGGCTCCCCGCGAATCCGGATACATGCCGAATCTCTGTAACTTCCTCATCGGAAAATGGAGTATGTTCACGCCGCCCGTACCGAACCGGCTCGCCGTATAGAAAGTCAGCTCTCTCCGTTCCGGCTTCATATAGGTACTTCGTGATAAAGGCTAGTTGGGGCCGCATGAACCCGGTCGTGTCTATACATATGCTCTCGGTCAGAGCGTCTATGCCACTCCCCCGAAAGTACTCCAAGACCAACTCCGCTTCGTCAACATCATCATATGAGAACGTTTCTCCGGCAGGATACTCATGCGGCTGATACGCATACTCGGGAACCGGAAGCCAATGCTTTCGTCGAGCTGGTGCCTTTTCGAATATCCTCCGCACTCGCTCACTCGAATTGAACGCCGAAATAAGGACATCCCACTGAACATACGCACCCCAATCATCTTCAGTCGGAAGCATCTGCTTGAAAAACATCGTGTAGTCAATCGGTGCGGTCATCGTAATCCAGACGAAGTTGTCCCATACTTACCTCTACTGGATCATTCTCCTGCCGGCCGCGCGCCCTGAACCACGGCGCCGTCATGCGCCCCAATCGGCTTTCCAGTACTGCCTCAAATCCAATTGCCCGGCTCCGTGAAAGGATCGCGTCTGCCTCGTCCACTCTCAGCGCTATCGTGCCTCGCCGGATCCGAATCAACAATGACCACTTCTCCGCCAATTCTATCGTGTCCCGAGCTTCGTCACTCAGGCTGGAGAAATCACAACTGAACGTGACCAAGGAGGACTCCGCGGGCTTGTCTGAAAACCGAAGCGCCTTGAACAAAGTGGCCACGCGTTCAACCGCCGCTCGGACGCCGGATCCGTCATCACCAGCCACTCGGGCATCGTCAAAGAACCATAGAGACGCCTCACTAACTCCCTCGCGCTGACTATCGATCGAAATCTGGCCACGCCGGAAGGGCGCCTCACCGTTAAACGTCGACCACGAGAACACGTGCTTCAGGATAATCAGTAGATTCCTTGGGAATCCCTGTGACATCTCAATGAACGTATCGAGACCCACATACCTCTGCTTGAGATCACACTCGCGAAACAATTGCGCGAGCATGTCCTGCTTGAACAGCTTAAAAGACGTCTCGTACGCTGACTCTCTTGCCGCGTCATCGAAGAAGGCACGAGCTTCTTGTCCTATATGCTCACTTGCCCCAAGAAGGTCCTCGCCACTACTCCACGCCCGGTACAGCATAAAGACATTGAACTTTTCAAGCAGCGGAACCTCACCCAGCTTCAGAGCATGAATGATCCTCTCAATGTGCTTGTCATTGTGCACCCCAGGCGCCGGCCCCGCCTTCAGACCTTCCTGCAACCTCTGCCGAAGGCCTCGAAAGTACGGCCGCTCTCGTTTCTCATACTTCTCGACGGCCCTTCGAGTTTCTCCGAGGTTGAATCGACCGTTCTCGGGAATGCCGAATGCCCGATCCAGCTTCCCTGTTAGCATGCCTTGATCTGTCGACTCGGGGAGCAATCCCCCTTCAATCAGTCTCCTCTCAACTAAGCGTCTGGCGAACTTCGCATAGGTACCAGTCTGGCGGCGAAGTATCTCGTCCAAGAAGACTTGCTCAAACTCTGATCCTGGTCGAATTTCCTCGTTCCCGCTGTATGTCCCGTACGTCTTGATACCGTACAGCCGAGCGCCAATCTTGAATGTCGCAGACCGCTGCCGCTCTCGGACTAGCGTGTTGAAATATCGCTGCTGGTCGACGGACAGGTTCTCAGCCTCATCCACTAGATACACCACGACTACGTTCGATAGTTCGGACATGCTTTCGATCAGCAGTCTAGGCACCCCAAACACAAGCCTTCCGGGTGACACTCGTACCTTGAGCGACAACTTTCGAGTCATCGAATAGTTGTTCACCCCAACGTCTACTTCCCGCTGCAACCCTCTAACAATCCCCAAGAGGTCGTCGATCCGCCGAACGCGGCTAACGTCGACACCATCAATCAGATCCGCCACACCACGGCAGAATGCCCTCTCTGCAGTCTCCGCTCCATCCCAGCCTCCGAAGACCTCCTTTGCGGTGGATAGCGCCAGCTGCGCCAACCACAGATCGACATAGTAAGAAAATGCGTCCCTCCATTGAGAAGCTTCTAGCAGGCTGCGGAAAAATCGGGTGAAAACGACAAAGTCGTGCGCGCCGAGGTGGTGCGGGGAGCCGGGGATGCCCGCGGGCTCCGCCCGGCTCGCCGCAACGCTGGCCGGCCCGCAGGGTTCGGCACCGGGGCCCC
>WNFB01001621.1_pt1 | contig 19318 bp, 11 predicted proteins | sample 5400501 | NCBI WGS metagenome assembly WNFB01 (sample SAMN13153341, study PRJNA577476) | soil metagenome | isolation source: 200 cm saprolite under Douglas fir tree site 2 hole 1 | place: USA:California | collected 2015-04-18 | reverse complement strand
ATACGCATGATGCTGAATGAGGAAGATGAATTCGAGGTCGTAGGGGAGGCCGAAAACGAGAAAGCAGCGCTATTGCTCAGCATGGAGCTAAAGCCTAATATTGTCTTACTCAATATCCTCCTGGGAACAGCCAACGGCCTGGGTGTAGCAAAGCAATTGTTGCGAAGCTGCCCCGATACACGTATCGTTTTATTCTCCGGTTCCAACGATGAAAACCTTCTGTTTGATGCTCTACGCATCGGCGTCCATGGCTATCTGCAAAAATCATTGTCCATAGACGACTTACGAAGGGCCTTACGTTCTGTGCAGCTCGGCGAGCGAGTTCTCGGTGAATCCCGGGCGATTACGCAAGTGGCGACCGAGTTTCATCGACTGGCTAATGAGCAGAAGCGCCTGGGTCTTGGACTCAGCACGAGGGAAATCGAGGTAGTGCGACTTGCATCGGAGGGATGTACTAATAGAGAGATTGGAAAGCAACTGTTCTGGAGCGAGGTTCAGGTCAAACGTAAGATGCAGGATATTTACCGGAAGTTGCAGGTCGCAGACCGGGCACAGGCAGTCGCAACAGCCCTGCGCCAGGGTCTGATTTAACTACGAGATTAGCTGGAGAGAAAGGAGACGATTATGACAGAGTGCCCACAGTGTGGAACTACGAATGAGGACGACGTTAAAAATTGCAAGGGATGCCGTGTCAACATGTACTGGGCTTTCCAGCATTATGAGGAACTGGCAGCGATACGCGAAGCGAATAAGTTAGTACCCAGCCCTGAAACAGCTCCCTTTTTGATCGAAACCAGCAAAAGAATCGATGAAGGGCCCACCGTCGGTTGGTTACGCAACACGATTAAGAAGTTCGGCTTTAAAGGCGCGGGTAAAAAGGTCTCTACAATGGCAGAGTGAATATCTTGAGATGGGCTTATTACACCGCCTGACCTGGTAGAAGCCTTCGTCGTAACACGCCGCTTCGTTGATACGCATGTCGGTTCGCTTGAGCAGATAGTCCTCGCTGATCCCAATGATCGAAGGACACTTCACACGCCATATCCGGCGCAAGTGCATGCTCTATGCCATGCGCCGGGCGACCATAGTAACAGTGGCAAAACATGAGCTAGGGGAAATGCTCGAGATCAACTCATCCGAAGCCGGAATGCAGCTCGTGGGATGGCTCCATCCGAATAAATCCCTACTATATTGCCTTAGCAAGCTTGTTCGCAAACTCTTCATCGAACCAGATACGATATTGTCTATCGACATTCAAAATCTACTCAATCCGTCCCTGTCGCACGAGCTAGACCAGGTAATCGACCGAATAATCCAAAGGCCGGGCCAGTGCTGAGAGCGGTAGATAGACATTGTTGGGCAAGGCACCCTAGGCTTCCAGTAGAGTTACATTACAAATAGATGCATTCAACAAATGGAGGAGCTGGTGCTAAGAGAACGATGCTCCCGTATACCGTGGCTCTACGTAACTCATATACTAATTGATAGATAGGAGAGGGCATCTGAGGAAGCTGCCATCTGCTCTACTGGTGGAAGCAACGGGAGAGCCTTTGTCGTAACATGCGGCGCGTTTGGAACAGCCAGTGACCGCCTTGAGTAGACTGCTCCCCGTCCATCAGGACTGCAAGCGACCATTGGGCTTGTTGCAGCCCCTGGCAGGCGCTAGGAGGACTGCCGATCCGAGATGAGTTCTCGCTCGTCCTGACTGGGCGGTCTTCCCCGTTGAAGCGTGTCCCTGTAGGTTCTGCTGCGTGAGCAGCAGAACGGCGACGATGAGAGAGAGCACCAATGATGTCTGGATCTTCCTCCCCGATGCCCGAGCAGGTCGTCACGACCCATGTGGTGGGCATCGATATCGGCATGGAGTCGTGTACGATGTCCTGCTTGACCAGAGACAAACGTCAGATCATCAAATCGACCCCCTTTGCCAATGCGGTTCAAGGGTTCGACTGGCTCTTTGAGCGACTTGAGGGCCTGGGGGTCGCTCCCAAGCAGATCCTGGTGGGACTGGAAGCCACCTCGCGCTATGGAGAGAATCTGGTGCAGGCCCTGCTCAAGCGTGGCTACCAGGTCTGCCTGTTACATCCGGCCCAGATGCATGCCTTTGCACAACAACGGGGGTTGCGAGCGAAAACGGATCAGCTCGATGCCGTCACGATCGCACGCGCACTGCTCAGCGGAGAAGCACGCTTCGGCTACGTGCCCAATGAGCAGGTGGCCACCTACCGCGAACTGATACGGTTACAGCACCAACTCAGCGATGACGTGGTGCGCTACAAAAATGAGATCCATGCCCTGCTGGTGGTGCTGTTTCCCGAATTCACGCAGGTCTTTGTTGATCCCACACGACCTACGGCCCTGGCGGTCCTCAAGCGCTATCCAAGCGCACAGGCTATCGCGCAGACCGAGGTGGAGACCCTCAGCACCTGCTTGCATGAACTAGCTCCGCGCCATTACGGGCGGCCACCCGCGCAAGAGTTGGTGCGCCTGGCCAAGGCGTCGATCAGCAGTGGAGTGGCCGTCGCCGCCCGCTCATCGAGCCTGCGCATTCTCTGCGATCAATTGGAACATACCCAGACGAACCTGGAGCACCTGCAGCGCGAGATCGACCAGTTGCTGGACCAGGACCCCAAAGCCAAAGGGATGCTGAGCGTCCCGGAGTTTGGGCCGACGACGGTGGCGGTGCTGCGGGCAGAATTGGGGGACCTCACGCGCTTCACGCGCATCGACCAAGTGGTAGCCTACGTCGGGCTGGATCTGCAGGTCAAACAGAGCGGCAAATGGAAAGGGCAGACCAAGCTGTCTAAGCACGGCAGTGGCAGAGTGCGCCGCATCCTGTACCTGGCTGCGTTACGAAGCATTCACCTGGAAACATCCCCCTTTGGGGCTTACTACCAGCGCCTGGTGGCTCGGGGCATGAAAAAGGGCATGGCGGTAGTGGCAGTGATGCGCAAAATGTTGATTGTTACCGTCCATCTCATCCAGACGGAGGAGAGTTACGATCCGGGGAAAGTGGCCGTACAGGCAGGAAGCTAGCCGCGCGGCTAGCTTCCTGCCTGTACGGCGCCCCCACCCCCAAAGGTTGAGGCAGCAGAGCCTCTGGACGATGTCCAGAGGCCAGGGGAAACGTTGCATGCGGGAGAGGCATCACAGTCTTTTCACTGCACGTGTGTTGGGAATAGCTTGGAAGAGGGGGACTTGACAAATTCTATGGCTTCTACTCAGGTGCACGATTCCTCGCCGCCTGCGGCGGCTGCTCATTTATTTGCAGCGGACATTGCAGCCACAGGCGGTGAGGAGTCCTGAATAGTTATGGCTCTACTCAGCAACCGTAATCCAATACAGAGATAAGTCCTCAATTTATAGAAGTATATGCTATAATAAATACTAATTATTAGCATATGTGCTAACGTAGCTTACGTGTCAACACTAAGCCAGGAATCCTTTCCTCGCAAGAAGATGGGCTTGCACCCAAAGCAACTAGCGCATCTCCATTGCAAGTCGTTAGCTGACCAGGCTCAGCCACCACGGCTCCCCGTGAGGGGAAGCAGGAACAAAAGAAGGGCGAGCGGCTTGGAGACCCGCCCTGCGAACAATTATGAGTCTCCAGGCCATGTTTTTGATGAGATCGTAATGCGATGACTTGTTTGCTCTCTATCCTCTAAAGATATCCAAGATGATCCATTGATATTCCTTACATTGAGTAAAGTGTCTTAAGAGTACGACGCACTTGAAAGCGCCACAAGCACCTGGAGGAAAAGATGGCAGACTACATTCAGTTTACTTCAGCTAACGGTAACAAACTGTTGGTAGAGGTAGAAGAAGGAGAGGTCTCGTCTCAAAAAGGAGTACAGAAAGCTGGTCTTCGGGAGATGGCAAGCAAGACGGTGGCTGAAGCTCAAACATCCTTTGAGAATGCCATACAGCAAGCCATACAGTATAACGCTCAAGTGTTTCTCCAATCAGTGCTCGGCATGCCAATACTCCCTGGTGAAGCGGAGATCACCTTTGGTCTTAAGATTACTGGTGAGGTAGGAAATGTGGCGGTAGCGAAGGCTGGTGGCGAAGCAAACTATACGATCAGGTTAACCTGGAAACGTGAAACAAAGGGGACACCACAGGATGAACATTGATTTCAAGGCGGGTGTCGTCTGCGTTCTCGACGCAGGCGGTAAAACAGTCGGCACCGGCTTCGTTGTCACATCCGATGGGCTTATCGTAACGTGTGCACACGTTATCGATGAAGCAGAAACTGATGATTTCATTCATCTTATCTTCCATGACCCCAACGTCGCGAAGGACAAACGTGAGGTCAGAGTGGCAAGGGTCGAGCCTGATTATTTGCGTGATGCAGCGGCTGAAGATATTGCTATCCTCCGTCTCGAGGGACCGCTTCCCAAGCAAGCTGTACCACTTCCGCTAGGGAGTTCTTTCAATACACAAGGACAAACGTTCCTCTCCTTCGGTTTCCCTGAAGCTAAGGCTGATGATGGCATGTTAGGTGAATGTAAGATCCTTGGTGTTGTCTTCGAAGAGAACATTTCCCTCCTCCAAATGAGTAGCAACCAGGTCTCCAAAGGTTTTAGCGGCGCACCTGTATGGGATGATAGTCATCATGTAGTGATTGGAATGGTAACCAGTATCGTCGGGACGAGAAAGGTCAGAATCGCAGGTACAGAGGTCCTTCTTCCTTTTGATCCCAGCGGGCGGCAGACTGATACAGCTTTTGCCACCCCTGTGGAGACAATACAGAAAATTTGTCCCTTTCTACAAGCTTCCGAGGTGTGCCCGTATCGTGGCCTTGACGCATTTACCGAGGAACACACCAAGTTTTTCTTTGGACGCGAGAATATCGTAGACAGGTTGGTCAACAGGCTAAAGCAAGATGTACGCTTCCTGGCAGTGTTAGGGCCATCGGGTAGTGGCAAGTCATCCATTGTCCAGGCGGGATTGATCCCACAACTCAGGCACGGAGCACTAGGAGATAGTGATCGTTGGGAGGTGGTCGTTAGCCGCCCTGCCGATGATCCTTTCAAGCAATTGGCTGCAAAGGGATTTGAAATCGAGTTAAAGGACCTCACCGAGAGTGTACGTATTTGGCTGGCTCAACATACGAAATGGACTCGACTGGTACTGGTCCTCGATCAGTTTGAAGAACTGCTGACCGCTTGTCCTGAAGCATTGCGCCAGGAATTTATAGCGCAGTTAACGTGCCTCTTAGCTGCTCCTTTACCTATCACGGTCGTCCTCGTGATGCGTGACGATTTTTACGACCAGTTTGTTCGGCAAGAAACACTGGTAGAATGGCTGGAGCGAAGTCAGGGACCGGTCAATGTTCCGCAAACGCTTAAGCCGGCTGAAGTGACCGCTATTGTGCAAAAACCTGCCGAGGCTGTTGGATTGAGATTTGAAGATGGCCTGGTCGAGATCATTGTTAAAGATGCAATGGAAGCAGCGGCTTTACCTGCAGACGAAGGGCGGGCTGCACGCAGTACTATACTCCCCTTACTTGAGTTCGCGCTGACACAACTCTGGGACCGACGTAAGGATGGGAAGCTAAATCGCGACGCCTACACCGCTATCGATGGGGTGACTGGAGGGTTGACACAATGGGCTGACCGGGTCTTCTATGAACTTGAGAATGAGGAGAAACGCCGTAAGGCCCGTCGTATTTTTACCGACCTGGTACACATAGGCGACGAAAGCCAGGGTCTTCCTGATAGCCGGCGAAGGATGTCCCTGGTCCTGCTCTGCCGAGATGAAAGCGAGATAGAGGAAGTCAACCAGGTAGTAGAGCAACTGGTGAGCGCTCGCTTGCTGGTGACATCTTACGATATGCAGAGCAAACAAGATATGGTGGAAATAATCCATGACGCGCTGCTGTCGGAGTGGGGGCAACTGAAACAATGGCTCCAGGAAGACCGCAGCTTCCTGGCCTGGCACCAGGAGCTTGAAAGGCGAGTTCGTGCGTGGGTTGAGACGAATCCTGACGATCCTACCAGGCGTGACGAATACAAGCTGTTTGGAGGGTCTGACTTGAAGGAGGCCATACAGTGGTTGATTGACCGCTCTGGCGACCTGAGCCAGGTCGAACGCGCCTTCATACAGGCCAGTCAGAAGCGACAAGAGCAGGAAGAACAGCGCCGGAAGTTCTATGAAAAGCAGCAAGCTGTAATTAGACTCCGAAGGCGTAGGTTCCTGGTTGGTTTAGCAGGACTAGGTCTGGCTGTTGCTGGTAGCGGAAGTGCTTACCTGGTGTGGAGATCTCAGCTTCCCAAATATACAATTCTCACTACCATAATCTATCGTGGTCATTCCAAGCCAGTGTGGTCTGTGGCATGGTCTCATGATGGCACACGTATTGCTTCGGCGGGCGTTGATGAAACGGTACACGTTTGGGACGCAAACACGGGAAGTCCTTTCTACACCTACCAAGGTCACCATGGAGGTGTATCCTCTGTGACGTGGTCTTCAGATGACTATAGTATCGCTTCGGCAAGCTATGATAACACGGTGCAGGTGTGGAATTCGAATGGTGATTATCTAATAGGTGTAAGTAAACCCATTACGTATCGCAATCACACAGATTTTGTACTTGCCGTCGCGTGGTCCCCGAATAACAAATACATCGCCTCAGGAGGCCGTGACAAGACTGTTCAGGTATGGGATGCTAAAAGTGGACATCTTGTCTACAAGTATACTGCGCACACTGATGTGGTAAAAGCCGTTGCATGGTCGCCAGATAGCAAATATATCGCTTCCGGGAGTGGGGATCACACAGTGCAGGCATGGAATGCCCTCACAGGGCAACATAGCTATACCTATAGTGGTCACAACGGTCATGTGCTATCTGTGGCCTGGTCACCAGATGGTACACGTATTGCCTCAGCAGGCTGGGATCGGACGGTGCAGGTATGGGCCCCTACTAAGGGATCTTCTGTTTATACATACCACGGTCATAACGATGTAGTGGTCGCCGCCGCGTGGTCACCAGACGGCAAACTTATCGCCTCGGCGAGCTATGACAAAACGGTGCAGGTGTGGGATGCCCAAAATGGAAGTCTTATTATTACATATCGGAAACATACTCAGCAATTGGAGAGCGTAGCCTGGTCGTCAAGAGGTGCACGCATTGCCTCGGCAGGCGATGATAAGACGGTGCAGGTATGGCAGATCGAGTAGTAAAGGTAGGCCAGCAGGAGCATACACTTTTCTGTTCTAGCATTGCGATCCCTATTCAAACGAGAGTCGTATCCTGATTATCTACTTTCATCGTCTAGCAATATTGGCCTCGAAGTGCAAACTACGTTTTGAAATAGTGCTCTTAGTCCTGAATGTCGTCCCTTAAAATTCCCAACTATCATCGTCTATCAACATTGAAGTAGGGAAAAGGCTTAGTTTTAGTATTTATACTGGTAAGCAGTCACGCTAAGGAGACATGGAGGGACCTATGTCCAGGATACCTTTTTCCAGGTCAGATGTCGACGATCTTGTGAGCGGCTCTCATATATTTAAGAAACGTTTCAGTTTGAACAATCGGTTGAGAGCAAGGCTTCCAAAGTCGAGGGTCAAATACCTCTTTGGGATTGTAGTAGTTGTCCTTTTTCTGTTTGGATCACAATTAACTGCGTGTGGTTATAGTACTGTATCACCCACTGGCTCCGGTTCCCCCACCTCTAATACCACCTCTATACCCAATACTCCTGGCTCTAGAAGTGGTCCTGGCTCTACCTCTGCATCTACCTCTACAGCGGTTCCGACCACTCACCCTACAGTGATTCCGACCACTAATCCGACGGCAGGACCGACCACTCACCCTACAGCGGTTCCGACCACTAATCCGACGGCAGAACCAACCACCGATCCCACGGCAGGGCCGACCACTGACCCCACGGCAGTGCCTACCGCACCCCCTAGTTCCTTCACTGTCAGCCAAATGAATCTTGATTTTACATGTAGTGCCGCCGGCCAATGCAATCCCAGTCCGCAGCCCATCGAGATAGATAATAATAATAAATCCATTCCCATCCTACCAATAAATTGGTCAGTGCAAGTAACTTGGGACCCAACAAACTCTCCCCCCCAGCCTGCCAACGACTTGCTCAGCGTTCATCCATCGAGTGGCACATTGGATAAGCCATCAGACCAGGTTAACATTAAAGCTTCAAACTCGAAAGCACATTTGCCGCCTGGGTCTTACATCGCAAACCTCGTATGGTGTCCACCTAATAAAGATGATCCAAATCATATTGTGACAGTGACGCTTACAGTTGTCTCGTCTGCACCGTCTGTGTCAGGCATCAGCCCGCCTATGGGGTCAGCCAGCACCAGTGTCACCATTACAGGTTCTGGCTTCACGGGTGCCACTAGTGTCTCATTCGGCCCGACGGCATCTAGTAGTTTTACAGTTAACAGCGATACCAAAATCACGGCTACCAGCCCAGCAGGCAGTGGTACAGTCGATGTGACCGTCACAACTCCGAATGGTACCTCGGCTACCAGCGCGGCTGACCAGTTCACCTACATCCTCACTCCAACAGTCGTACCTTCGCCCACACCCACAAATACGCCTACACCGACTCCAACAACTGCACCTTCGCCCACGCCGACGGATACGCCTACACCGGTGCCACCGACGCCTACACCGACGGATACGCCTACACCGGTGCCACCGACACCTACACCGACGGATACGCCAACGCCGATTCCGTCAAATACACCTACGCCCACTTCGATACCTTCTATGACAGCTCACAACCGCTTCCTTTTTGGGTATTGATGGTTGAGGTTACGCATGCCTAAGCGGGCCTCAGTAGCCAATAAGACCCCACATGAATGTTTACGGCGATTAAACAAATTAGGCAGATTAGGCAAGGTTCAAATGAACTTGACAGTTCACTTGAACCTTGCCTAATCTGCCTAATTGCTCCCGACAACGAATCATATTTTAGCCTCAATTTCCACCTATTCGAATCAAAAGAAGAATGATAGCGGTGAGGCACTTCGGGGAGTAATAAGTGCCAGGGGTTACACACAGAGTCCATCGCGTGTTACAATAGCACGAAGTATTTGAGAATAGCTATGCCATGATTATGAAGCAGCTTTTGGAGAGAGCAGGGATATGACTGACACTAATGGGCATATCAAGGATACCATTGATATTAAAGACGAGAATACAGTGCTTCTTTTACCTGATCGTCTAACTTCAGGGGTAACCGCCGATTCTGAACGCATCTCAACTTCTACTATCTTTAATCTTGTTGACCGCTTACCGATTTTCAGCTACCTGGTCAATTCCAATCGCATACGCTGGTATCGCGTGATTATGCGCTTTTTCTTTCAAAGTCACCGCGAGTTGTATCGTTATCAACTTACTGCTCAGGAGGTGCGTGACGCGGTACGCGCTACACTCGATGCCGAATACACGCTCGAGCAATGCCAGAACGATCTTGCAGCCCTCAAAGAATGGGGAAATATAACCACGATCTATGATTCAAGCCGGGCTACCTCCATCGCCAGCTTCCTCTCCCCGGCGCTGCTCTATCAAGCAACACCTGAAGCCATTGCCATTGAGACCTTTCTGGATGAGCAGAACCGCGCAAATATGGGCAAAGGGGCATTACGCCAGGGAGACCTGCCTCACCTGTGGAAGTCACTACAGGCGCTTGACGAAGTTTTACGGTTACCTCCGAGTGAACACACACCTGCACGCGGCCGCGAAATGGCGGAGGAATGGCAACGCGCATTCGAGATATGGAATACGATGGCGCGTGAAGCCGCTCAATACCTTGCTAATATGATTCAAGCTGCGCAGCAAGGCCGTCCTGACTTCGATGCTTACCAGGCCTATAAGGCAGCGGTTGTGGCATACGTGCATGGTTTTGCCCAGGCGTTGACACAATATAGCCGTCGCATTCGCATACTGCTTTCAGAGTGGAAAGAGACGGGAAAGAAAGAGCACCTTATTGAAATTATTGCGCAACATCTTGAGCCACCTGCTCCGACTTTAGAAAACAGGTCAACCCAGGAAGAGTTACTACAAGAAGCGAGTAACCAGGTGGAAGCAGTGATGAACTGGTTTGCCCTGGGGAAAAATGCCGATTCCTTCCGCCGTAACGCCCTTGCCGAGGTGGATAAGGTTGTGCGTCGCGCATCTGTACTGGCAGCTTCGGCGCGTCCAAATGCAAACTACGCGACTAACCTGCATATGTTGGCTCAGCAATTGTTAAGGGCAAAAGATGGTGAAACAGCGCAGCAGCTTTTCAGCCTTGCTTTCGCCAATCTGCTGCCAGTCCACCTGCCAGAAAGCCTGGCTGGCACACCAGGCGTAGCAAACGATGCAAGAGCAGGCAATCTCTGGCAAGAACCACCCACAGTTTCAATGCGATTGCGACCGATCAGCCGCGCTAATCGAGGAGAACATCCCCTGGAAGACCCGGTGATTGATAACCGCACGATCATTCGTAACCTGATCATGCAGTACGAGGAAAAGCTCCAGCAGGAACGCCAGCGCTTCGCCCAGCTATTCCTTACAGCATTCCTTGATCTTGGGACGATCAAGCAGCTCACCACTGAAGAGCGTGCTGTACTACTTATGGTGATCGATAGTTGCCTGGGCGATGCACGCCACCAATACCGGGCCCCGGACGGGTCAATAATTGTCCTGCGCAATCCTGATGAGCAAACTTATACTGCCCTACGTGCACCCGATGGTGTGTTACTTCTACCGCGTTACTGTTTGCAGCGCGAGGAGCGCGAGGAAATAGAAGGGAGGTCTGCATGATGCAAGAGCGTGAAATGATGACAACGTATACCCATGCAGAAGCAGAAAACACACAGGAATCAGGGACTGATATACCAGAGCCATTAACGACAGGTCGTATCGATCGCCTGGTAACATCTCGCCAACGCATCTATACAGCAGAATTGATGAAGGCGCACGTTGCACTGATGGAAAGGGAATTTATCCTTTCGAAGGATGTCGATCTGTTTCGCCTGGTGAATCGCCACTATTACACCTTGCAAAGCTGGCATGATCAGAATACAGGCTGGCGTATTCAACGTAGTGCGACTGTTATTCGCCTGGTACGCCAACTTAGCGCAATCACACCAGGTTACCTTTATGATCGCTTGAGGGAACCGAGAGACTTTGCCTGCCTCACCTGGATTCTCTGGTATGCGGAAAACCGCCAGCTCAGCGGGCGAGGCAATGAGCAGCAATTCTTACTTTCCCAACTTGCCGAACAGATTCAAGAGCAATCGCTTTCAGGCACTGACGATGTAATGGCCTTCGATTTTCGCAGGCCAGCGGACCGGTACAGCATCCAACGCGCCTTGCAATACCTGGAAGACCTGGGAGGTCTGCAACTAGTAGATGGGCAGACAAAGGAATGGGTTGAGCAGACAGCCGATGCCGACGTACTCTACGAGTTCACCGATGTGATACGCTCCCTCGTTTCGGCATTCAACCCGCAATTGCTGGCGGTGGTTGCAGCCCATCTGAACGATGGGGGAGAGGCGCTGCTGCCCACACGACTGCAGAATATTCTAGGAGATCTATTTCTCACCGCGGGTATCAGGCCCCTGATGCGAGCATGGCGCGTATTGCTGCTTGGCCCTATATTGCTCAGGTACGATGATCCTGAGGCGTTTGCCGAATTGGTGGTACATGCTGATGAAGTAGCCAATGAACTACTCGAAACGCTTGGCTGGCTACTTGAAGTGAACTATGATTATGCCTGTATTGTGCGTGCCAGCGGTATGTCTACAGGTCCGGTCACAGTCCTTACCCCATTTGGAACCAGCGATCAGATGGCACTGCTCATGTGCAGCACGATTCGAGAGCAAGTGATCACGGGCGCATGGCCAGGGCCCGATAGATACGGCTGCTTGCATGTTACAACGGAGGACATAAATGCATTGTTTTATACACTGCGCGAGCGTTATGGCGAGAACTGGGGTAATGAGGCCCGCGGTAAAAGTTCTCGTAGTTTGCTGAACGATGTCTACAAAAAGATGCGCCAGGTTGGCTTCCTGCGGGGACCTGACAATACCGGGAACGTGTTGATATTGCCTACTGCCGCTCGTTACACTGCCACCTACGAGAAAGCGGGACAGGAGGCAAAGTCAGCCGGAAAGAGTAAACCAAAATCGATATCAATAGCACTACCTGGCCTGGACAGAATGGAATAAGGATAGCCGCAGAAACCACTATGGGAGAGGGAAAAACATATGCAATATACACTCGATAGTTTTACGGAATGGTCTACCTCATCAAATGGAGCATCAGAGCAGACGTTGGAACGCCAGCTCGAGATGTTTGTCGAGGTATTACAGGCTCAGGCAGGAGGGCCACAGGGCTATCGTCTACGTCGCATCATTTTGACAAACTTCTGGCTCTATGGACTGCAAGAATTTGAGATACCACATGGACGGCTCTTCCTGGCAGGAGAAAATGCTTCCGGGAAATCAACTGTCCTGACCGCCGCGTTACCTCTCGCGCTCGATGGTGATCTCCGCCCTAATCGCCTTGATACCTTCGGTGGTCGCGAACGGCATATGGAGTACTACGTGCTTGGCGGTACCGAATCGGCCACACCCTATAGCCACGAGCGGCGCACCTCCTATATCGCCCTCGAATTCGAGTGGTGCGACCCGGATAATCCTCCTTTCGCACCGGAATTTCGCCTGCGATGGGAGAATGGAGAGCATGAAAAATCGCGTTTCCTCACCATCGGCATCAGCCTCGCAGGCAATATTAATGCCAGTGATCGCATACGTCCGCTGCGTTTTTTGATTACCGATGGCTCCCGGCTGGGATACGAACTACACACCGTTTATGAAACGGGCAGCAAGCATGATAAACGCGCCTTCGACCACGCTCGCTTTAAACAACAATTGGAAGGGCACGGGATTATTTGTGACACCCAGGCCGAGTATGAGCGCCAGGTTGCGCGCTACCTGTTCGGTTTTGACGATGTCAAAGAGTTTCAAAAACTTATTAACCTCTTGTTGGTATTGCGCCGTCCAAACCTGAGCAGCGAGCTGAGTTTTTCAAAGGTGCATGACTACCTCAAGCAATCACTGCGTAAAATTTCCGGCGAGACAACCTCCCATGTGATAGGCACTATCGAGCGTATCGATGCTATACAGGCCGAAAAAGAACGCATCCAGGAGGCCTACAGTGCTGCTGAACGCCTGCACCAATCACAGCAGAATTTTGCTCTGAGTAGAGCACAATTGGCAGCGTGTGAGTATAGCGGCGCGCAACTGGCAGAGGATAGTGTACAAAATCGTGTAGCAAGGATTCGCAAAGACCTGCACGCGGCAGAGAACGAGCGCGGGAGTGCAGAAGAACGCATACAAACGTTACAGGCAGAGCACTACCAGGTGAGCGGCCAAATCAAGGTCCTGGAGGCAAGCGAGGGACTCCAGGTCGCAAAACAACTGGCGACGGCGAGTGAGCGTTCACGCGAGATGATGACACAGTCACAACTCCAGGCACAAAGCCTGGATTCCGCGCGCCAGTCAGCTCGAGCGAGCGCAGAAAGCCTGGAACGCCAGCGCGTCCGGTTTGAAAACGTCAAAGCTGAAAGCGTTGTACATCTAAAAGAACTATGTTCTATGGCTGCGGAGGAAAGCTACTGGGAAGTTGCAGCTTTGCAATTAGAAGAAGCGCTTCGCCAGGTCAGCAGTATCTCTACTGAAGCTCCATCCGCACCGCAAGTACCTTTGATCATCACATCTTTATCTGCAGCAGATTCAGAAGAGCGTATCGCCTGGCTGCGTCATCTTGAGGAATTACATCGACAGCGTGAGAGGCTGGAAACGAGTGTACAACATGCTCGCAATCTTGAAACTACGCGTTTCCAGGAATTAGATCACTCGCGCAACCGTTTTCAGTCTGCCCAGGATCGCTTCAACGAAGCCCTGCTCATGCTCAACAATACATTGGAGCAGTTTACTTCCAGGGAATCCTTGCAGCTACTGCAAGAAACGATGCCACTTCAAGGTGACGTAACGGAGGATGACGCTTTACCTGCACGCGTGGTAGAACAGTGCGCCAACACGCTAAACCACTACCGCCAGGTGATTGACGCACTTGAGAGTGAGCTAAGTCAAACAGCAAGCCAGGTGCAGGCAAAACTGAATGAGTTACAGGTGGTTCAAGGGGGGAAGTTACGTGAGATCGAAGAAGTCAAGACGCTCTACGAGCAGAAACTGGCTGAACCAGAGTTCACACCTTTACGCTCTGAACGGCACATCCTTGCTCGCACAAAGCTTGCTGAGCAAGGAATCATCGCCCTCCCACTCTACATGCTGCTCGATTTCACACCGGGCATTGATTGTGAGAGCGAGGAGGCGGGACGAATCGAATATATGTTAGAGGATGCTGGTCTCCTTGACGCACTGGTCGTAGCTCCCTCCCAGGTGGCCGCTGCCGATGCATTATTGGCGACTGAAGGTTTAAGCGATTGCCGTCTTGATATCGAGGGGATCAACGCGCTTATAAAAGGGGTGCCATTGATAGCGACCCCAGAATGGAAGAACCGCGCAAACGAACAGGAAACACCGGGCTTCTATGGACTGCGCTTCGATGCTTCTGTTAATCACTCACCCGTTGGAAACGGCCTGGATTGGGAACCGATCGTCGCTACTATATTGACAATGCTTGGACAGGGCAATATCCAGGGCAATATAGCTGTCGATGAAGCAAGGCTTCATTTCAATGACGATGGCACCTGGACTCATGGCTTACTCACCGGGCGAGCCGGCGGCGGAACAGCCAGGTGCATCGGCAAAACCACGCGATTACGGGTACGGCAACGCGAACTCGATGAAATTGTGCGGAAACAAGCACAACTCGATGACGAGCTACGGGAACTCATTCAGCGTATCAGGCTATATGAAACGCAGTTAGCAGAGATACAAGAGAACCAGGTACAGTTGCGTAAGGTACTGCCTAACAGTGGCCTGGAGAAGATTTTTGCTGAACTTGACCAGGCAAAAATGACCCTGGATGACAGCAGAAATACGTATCAGAAGGCACGTCTCGTAACACAAGAAGCGAGGCAGAATTACAATAACCTGGTCGCCCGATTAGAGAGAGATAGCAATGGCATCGTGGTCTTTGCCAGCGATCCGCAGCATGTCCAGGGTGCACTGCTGGCAGTCATTAAGCTCAAAAATCAAGCGCAAACGCTGCAAACGCAACTGGCAGGCCTGATCCATAGCTGGGAAGAGTTCCAGCAAGCGAGAGGAGCACAGGCGCAAGCGACAATCAATGAGGCCGCTATAGCCAGGTTATATGAACGCATCCACTATCAAGCGCTGCAGGCACAGGCAGAGGAAGAAGAGCTCCAACGTATCGCTGAATCGTCTGACGCCGAAAAATTGAGCGAGCGACTACAGACATTGCGTACACAACTTGAGGAACTGACCACAGGTTTGAACGAGGCAAAAATTAACTTTAGCCTGGCGAATGAGCGTGCCAACAATGCTGCAAATCTGTTGATCGAAGCGGAGGAACGCTTACAACAGGCACAGCTAGAGCGCAGCGAAAGGCAGGCACGCTTTGTTGAGCTGCTGGAGGCGTACCCGGTAGAGGACCTGGCGAAAGCACAACAGATCGCTGCAGAAGGGAAGTATACCAGTGCTGCCCATCGATTACTCGGCAGCATTCTCCGCGAAGGCGACATTCCAGCACGTAAGGAACAGTTGGAGGGAGCATACCGGGATGCATACAACGTGCTCTCCCGCACATTTAATCGCGAACAACCTATCCTGCTTGAATATGGGCCGGACCTGGATGACCAGGGGTTGATACTCTTCTTGAATGAAAACAAATGTAGAGCAGTCGAATTGCTTGAACTACTGAGCGAGCGCATTGAGATGCAGAAAATGCTGCTCAGCCAGGAAGAAACGAAGTTGTTTGAGGATTTTCTCCTCCATGAAATTGCCGAGGCGATTCGTACATCTATCTTCGAGGCTGAGGAATGGGTACAGCGAATCAATAAAGTGCTGAGTGGCCTGCCCATGATTGGTGAACATTATGCTCTGCAATGGAAGCCGCCAGCGGAGTACGATCTAACAAAATTAGGCAGTCACCTCGCGCAACATTACAAACTGCTGCGCAAACCGGCGCAGGCACTGACAGCAGAAGAGACGGAAACGCTGATGAGCGCATTCCGCCAGGAAATCGACGCGGTACGACTGCGGCAGCAGGAAAACGCCGGTATGAACTTTATGGACGCACTGGAACAGGTCTTTGATTACCGCGAGTGGTTCCACTTTGATGTGCTTGTTACTCCTATTGGTGGACAGCGCCAGCGTCTGACCGATCGCGTGGCCGGTACACGAAGTGGTGCGGAACAGCTTTTCGCGCTCTACGTACCGCTCTTTGCAGCCCTGGGCGCTCTCTATAGAAGCGCTGCGCCTGGAGCGCCAAAGTTACTCGCATTAGATGAAGCTTTTGATAAGGTGAGTGTTGCTAATACACAGCGAATTATGGAATTTCTTGTCTCGCAGGATTTCCAATGGATTATGACCGGCCCGCACATCAGCGGTACAGGGGCGAAGATACCAGCTTGCGCGAGATACCTGATGATCCATGAAAAAGGTTCACCTGTCGCTACAGCTTCGGCTTCCTTCTGGAGCGATAGCCAGTCGCTTTAGCCAGGCACAACGAGGTGAGCAAAGGTGAACGACCAGCAGGCAATGCAGAACGCTCAAAAAGCTGTCGCGTTTTTCACCCAGGCAGGGCTATCCCGCTTAGTAGCAAAACTGTATGACAAGTATATTGAGCTAGGACAGGCGGGAGGGCAGATTATCCTGCAGGATTGCACGCCAGGTGAGCGGCGCGACATCGCCAGCTTTCTGGGCAAGCATCTCTATTCTGACACAACTATCAGGGTAAGGCTTGTCGATGTCGAAAAGGCACTCACGCATAGTTTTAATTGCACGTTGTTGGATCTGCTTCGTGCCTACTATGCTGATCGAGAGCTAATCACTCGTGCGGAGCAGCGAGCGATGCATACGGCGCACCAGGCGCAGTTTCGCTCGGCGCTGGCATCCATCGCCGCAGAACTTCCTGAAGAATCACAAGGCAGATACTGGCTACAACAAGGCTTGCACGGGCAAGAATGGCTTTTTTCTCGATACAAGAATGCGCCAGAAGATGAACAGGAGCGACAACTCAACCAGGTACGTTACATTGCCAACCTTCTTGACCAGTTGCCAGACCCCGATACCCCCGAACGATTAGCGCTATTTGCCCAACGCACAAGTGGCGATCCTCATACGCTCGATCCTGGTAGGGCTGCTGGTCGTCTCTTTCTTCTTGCTCTCAATGATCTGAAACAAGATACAACGGATATTGCCTTAAAAGATCGTGAGCAAGAAGTACGCCTCTACAGTGAAGCAGGGCTACTGTTGGATACCATCTCGTCCAGCGTGGCTGTTTTCAACCTCTCGAGTGCTGTCTATCATAATGGTGTTCTTGATCAACTTCCGCTGGCAGCAGGTGAACGGATACTTCTTCTTCCTTTACGCCAGTTGCTCGGGTGGCAGCATGTTTTACCTTCACGTGCAGATATCTATGTAATCGAGAATCCCCAGGTTTTTGAAGAGGTTATTTCGGGACTGGGACCTCTTCAACCTGCTCCTACATGTGTCTGCACAGCTGGTTGGCCTAGTAGAGCAGCTCTGATGCTACTAGACCAGCTCTTGGCAGCGTCTACCGATAATACTCTCTATTACAGTGGCGATTTTGATTTGAAAGGATTGCAGATTGCAGCTTATCTCATGACACGCAAACCAGGCCGCTGTCATGCCTGGCGGTTTGACCCAGATTCCTATACACTTGCCTTTCAATCCAAGCTGGGGGCAGATATTACCCCTGCACATGCCAACACAAGCGAGTTAGATATGCTCAATACTCTTCCCGATATCTTTGCTCCATTGATAGCAAAAATGCAAGAGAAAAGAGCATGGGCATATCAAGAAGGCATTACTCATCTCTTGATCGAAGATATAAAGAAGAACGCTATCCAGAAAACCACAGCGATCTAGACCAGGGCAAGCTAAGGATGAGTTTATCTTCTGCCTTTCTTCTTATTTTTATGCTTAGGTCTACCCAGTCTGCTGATAGCAGGTGCCAGTTTAGGCTTATACCAATTAAGTACCTGGCGGAACATTTGGACCGCTTCTAACGCTGGGTCAAGACGTTCTGCCCGATCCAGGAATATTTCCGCCTGGCTGTAATCTTGATCTTCGAGATACATTGACCCCAGGTAAACATTCAGAATGGCGGAATCGGGATTGGCATTCAAACCATCCTCGATCGCCCCATACGCTTTCGTATGCTGGTTGTTTTCGGCATACATTTTACTGAGTTTATAATAGAGGTCTTCATTATCGGGTTGTAACTGAATAGCGTGCCTATAGCTAGCCTCAGCCTTTTCAAATTGCCCGAGCTTCTTATAGGCTTCGGCAAGGTCCACCCAGCTGTCGGCATAGCCAGGTTCAAGGTCGGCAACTCGTTGATAGTGGCGCAGTGCCTCCTCATATCGTTCTCGCTCCATAGCTATATCGCCCAGGTGCATCTCGATGTGAGCCTCTTGGGAGGGATCGGGAACTATAGCTTTGGCTTGAAGCAAGTGATCTTCTGCCTCATCGAGGTGCTCATCCTTATCTAGGAGCACCTCCACCAGGAAGATGTGGGCCTCGAAGCTATTCTCCAAAGCAAGCGACTCGCGCAAGGCTTCTTCTGCACGTTCCAGGAAATTCTCACCCCGTTCCTCATCCTCTAAGTCGAAGTATTCCTCGCTGAGCTGCCGTTGGACCTGCGCCAGTTGCCGCAAGTATTGTGCGCGCTGCTCCTCAAAACGTTGTGTTAGTAGCTCAAGATAGGCGGCACCACGTTCAAGTTGACCAATTTGGAGCATACGATCAACCGCTTGCTCATAAATTGAACGGTCATGTGGTAATACCTTTATAAGAGCGTCGATATAATAGGCTGCCTGTATCTTATGCATGAGCATTTCTTCTAATTCTTGCATAGTAGCATCATCTAATGATTGGTACTGTTTTGTAATTTCTTCAATGCGATCGTCATGCTCCTTAATTCGCCTCTGCAACTCTGCTGGTAGTAGGCTCAGCGCATTAGTACCTTCATCTATGATGTTTTGTATGCGCCACTCACCTTGCTCTTGAATAAGGATATAGCTTGCCCAAAGCCAATGTCGTCCTGTTTCTTCGTAGATCAAACTTGCTTTGGGCAGTTCTGGAAGCGTCTCGCTCAAAGGTGTCTTATCCAGTT
>WNFB01001620.1_pt1 | contig 19321 bp, 11 predicted proteins | sample 5400501 | NCBI WGS metagenome assembly WNFB01 (sample SAMN13153341, study PRJNA577476) | soil metagenome | isolation source: 200 cm saprolite under Douglas fir tree site 2 hole 1 | place: USA:California | collected 2015-04-18 | reverse complement strand
CGTTTGTAGGCTTTGTCAGCTTGCGACGAAAGTCTCTCAGTCCATTAGTCCTCGACGAGCTTCGCGCTCTGGACAAAAGGCTCGTTGCTGAACTGGTAAACACTCCCGGTCTTCTGAGCTACTCCTCACTGGAACTACACGATGGCAATTGGTGCAACCTGGTCTTATTCGGTAATGCGAACTCGAAAATACATGTCACAAACAACGATACGCATACATATGCAGCCTACGAGTTTGCACCACGTTGCTACGAATGGATACGGCTGCACAATGGGATCATGCCCGCAGGACCGGCTGGCAACGAAATGCTCTTGCAGCGCACAAAATACTACACGTTCCTGGAAGCACATCAGAGGCCGATTCTTCGAGAGGTGAGCTATCAGCAGGATTCTTAAAGGGGCAACAGACCCGCTATTTTCAGTGAGAGAAACGGAGACACCTGGTAATGCAAGAGGAAATACAGGACCTGACCATCATCGGAGGCGGTGTGATGGGTCTCTGCACCGCCTATGCTGCCTCCCACTTTAGCAACAAGATCACCATACTCGAGAAGTCAACCGTAGGCGATAAAAAGACCGCTTCATTTAGCTACACCAGGTCAATCAGAAACGACTACCTCGATCCCCTCTGCGCCCGGTTTGCTTATGAAGCTCGCAGATTATGGCTGGACTTGCAGAACAGGGCCACCGAACCTTTCCTGATTCAAAGTGGTTGCTTGAACATCGCAAAAGCGAGCGTCACGCCCGATCTTTCCGCAACCTACGCAGAACAAAGTTACCACACCCTCACCGGCTTACACCTGAAAACAGAAGCGTTCACACGTGACACGCTCCAGCAACGCTTCCCGCAATTTGATGCTGATGTGGGACGCCTGGATGTAGAGGCAGGCTTTCTCTATGTGCCAACGATTACGCGCACGCTTTCAGATTCTTTACAAGAACGTCAGGTGAGAGTGCTGGAAAATGTAGAGGTAATTTCCATCGGACCGACGACGAACATACTCCGTGTCAACACCAACCTCGGTGAGTTCGTCACGCATTCCCTTGTTGTCACGGCGGGACTTGGCACAAACGACGTGCTCAAGCGTATCGATGGATGTAAAATCCAGTTCCCGCTTATACCGGATCGGCCCAGTCAATGCAAGTACTTCATCCCTTCTGCAGAAAAGCGAGCGATGTTTGCATCGGAAGAGTTACCTGTCTTTGCCTATCTCGACGTGGGCATTTACGGTCATCCGATCTACGCTGGAAGAACTCCTGGCGTGAAAATCAGCTTTTATAACCCGCCGGATGTGAAGACACTGCACACAGGCATCCAGGACGTGCACAGCTTTGTGGACGAGTGCATGCCCGCTTTACGCGACGCAGAAGCTGTCGACGTAACCGAAGTCGATCAGTGTTTCTATGACCTGGTCGCGGACGACAATTTTATTCTTGGCAACCTACCTGAATTTGCAAATATCTCTGTAGGCGCAGGATGGCGCGGCACCGGATATAAATATGCGCCCTGGGTAGGCCAGGCGCTAATGCAACTGTCCCTCCAGGGAGGAACAGTCTACGATATCAGCCGCTTCTCACCACAGCGGTTTGCACCCCATGCATCATAAGACGGCGCGCTTGTAGGGCCCTCAGCGAAGCTTGCGGAGCGCGTATCAATACTTCGGCCTCTGAGAGACCCATCGCTAAGAAGGAGCATTCAATGAGAAATACAACAACCAGGGGCATCCTGGAAAGACTCAAAAACGGCATTGTTCTGGGAGCGGAGGGCTATGTATTTGAGCTCGAACGCAGAGGATATATCAAAGCCGGACCTTACGTCCCAGAGGTCGTGCTCGATTTTCCTGAAGCAGTCAAAGAACTACACCGCGAGTTCTTGCGAGCAGGCAGCGAAGTCATGGTTGCCCTGACCTATTACGCCCATCGCGAAAAATTGAAGGATGTGGGCAGAGAAAACGACCTGGAATGCATGAATCGCCAGGCGGTGCGGCTCGCCAACGAGGTTGCGTGTGAGGGAGATGCGCTTGTCGCGGGCAATATCTGTAACACCTGGGCCTACGATCCGCACAATGCACATGCAACATCCCGTATCGTGCATGCCATGTACGAGGAACAATTGACATGGGCCGCGGAAGAGGGCATCGACTTCGTCATAGCCGAGACAAACGACTATTTAGGGGAAGCGCTGATCGGGCTGGAGGTCATCAAACAGCTCAATCTACCCGCCATGGTCACATTAGCAACCGTCCAACAGGACAAGACGCGAGACGGTTACGACTACGTCGAAGCATGCAAGATACTTGCGGCCCACGGTGCGGATATTGTCGGTTTGAATTGCGACCGTGGCCCAGAGATTATGTTACCCATCATCGAAAAAATTCGCGCCGCGGTCAATTGCTACGTCGCCGCGCAACCCGTACCCTACAAGACTAACCCACTTGCTCCAACCTTCGAGTCTTTGCGCTTAAGCAATGGCGAACACGCATTCCCGCTCGCCCTTGAACCATTCCTCTGTAACAGGTTTGAAATGGCAACATTTGCGCGCAAGGCACAGGCACTTGGGGTCAACTACATTGGCATTTGCTGTGGAGGAGCGCCTCACTATGTACGGGCAATGGCAGAAGCACTGGGGAGAACTGTAGCGGCGAGTAAATACTCACCTGCTATAGAGCTGCATCCTATGTTAGGCTCGGATGTCGATGAGAAGGACAAGAGCTTCCTCACCGATTGGAAAGGCTGAGGTAAGGTTCATATGCACGACACATCAGCAATCCGCTTCGCATCATACCTTTCACCAAACATATATGCAACGTACGAGCACATCACACGCTACGTCGGCGAAAAAGTGGATCGGCCTACTACGCTGACCGTTGGGCAATCCTTTGAGGAGTTTGCAGCAGGGCAGGTGGATGTGGGTTTCATCTGTGGATTACCGTACATCCACCTGGCTGACTCACCCTCCTGCCCTGTCGAACTGCTAGTGGCACCTGTTTTGCAGGGCGAACGCTATCAACGCAAACCCATTTATTTTTCCGATGTTATCGTGCGTAGTGATAGTCCCTATAGATCGTTCGACGATTTAGAAGGCTGCGTGTGGGCATACAACCAGAGAACGTCTCATTCGGGCTGCAACCTGGTCTGCTATAGCCTGCTTGAGCGAGGCAAGTCTCCACATTATTTTGGTATGACCGTGGAGACGGGTTCCCACCGGCGGTCGGTGCAATCAGTGCTGGAAGGGCAGGCGGATGCCACAGCCATCGATTCGCATATGCTCGACGTCCTCCTCTCACAGTATACAGACATAGCTACAAAGCTGCGTATCATCGACATGCTAGGCCCATCCAGCATCCCGCCCGTGGTTGTCTCTAAAAGTTTGGACAAGGAACTGAAATGCCGCATACGAGAAGTGTTCGTTAATATGCATCAGGACCCTGAGGCCACCAGAGGGTTGCGCCAAGGGTTGATTGAGCGGTTTGTGGTTGTTGCGGATGATGATTACCAGGATATACGCACAATGTTCGCGCGAGTACAGGAAGTGGAGTTTCCCTTGTAGGGGCGAGCGGGGGGTGGAGTGGATGGGTGGGCCTTTATGGTCGCCCGCCGTGCCCCACTTTGCAAGCCCTTGTGGAACCCCATCTGGGGGACAGGTATGCCCGCACAGGCTTGTAATCACCTTCAGCTTCGAGTAGAATGGCCATAGCACACTGAAGAGTTGAAACTTCCCTATAGACGGAGGCACAAGCCATGACCATTGACATCCACCACGGTTCCCCCCAATTCCCTTCGGTTTCGGGAAGCATTTTGCCGTCCACTCGCGACGAAATGGATGCCGCAGTGCAGACACTGCAAGCGCACAAAGACGCGTGGGTTGCTCTCTCTGTCCACGAGCGCATCGCCATCGTAGACGAACTCATCAAAGACTTTGCGGCCATTGCCCCACGTTGGGTTGCTGCATGCGTGCAGGCGAAGGGCATCCCTGAAGATTCCCCCGCCATCGGCGAAGAGTGGGCCGCAGGCGTGTGGCCGGTCACCAAACAGTTGCGCCAGTTGCGCCAGGCGCTGACGGACATTGAAGCCTATGGACACCCCAGGATTCCAGGACCTATTACGACGCGACCGGACGGCCAGGTCGTGGCACAAGTATTTCCGCAAACGGCCTATGATCGGATCTTCTTCATGGGTGTGACGGCAGAAGTCTGGATGGAACCAGGGGTGACAGTAGCAGAACTTCCCCAAACGCAGGCCATCGTTTATCAGGACAAGCACCACGGAGGCAAGGTCGCGCTGGTACTTGGAGCCGGCAACGTTGCGAGCATCGGCCCCCTGGACATACTCTACAAATTGTTCATGGAGGATCAGGTCGTCATATTCAAGGCCAACCCGGTGAATGCCTATCTCGGCCCGCTCATTCAGGAAAGCCTGCGTGCACTGGTCGAGCCGGGGTTCTTGCGCGTGGTCTATGGCAGCGCTGCGGAGGGTGCTTACCTCTGCAACCACCCGGAGGTCGACGAAATTCATATTACGGGCTCGGACAAGACCTTCGACGCGATTGTCTTCGGCACCGGCTCCGCGGGAGCCATACGCAAGGCAGAGCGTCGGCCATTGCTCACCAAGCGCGTCACAGGTGAGTTGGGCAATGTCAGCCCGGTCATCGTCGTGCCAGGTCCCTGGCTCCCTAGCGACCTGGTCTACCAGGCTGACCATCTCGTTTCAATGCTCATCAATAACGCGGGTTTCAACTGTAATGCCACACGAGTAATTCTTCAGCACACAGCATGGAAGCAGCGCGATCAACTCCTGCATGGGATACGCGAACTTCTGACGCGGGTGCCTGCGCGCAATGCCTATTACCCAGGAGCAAAAAATCGTCAACAAACCTTTGTGGCCGCGCATCCAGAAGCCGAGCAGTTTGGAACGCCTACTAAGGAGCAACTTCCCTGGATACTGATCGCAGGTGTTGATCCAGCCAACACAGACGACGTGTGCTTCACCACGGAGGCTTTCTGCGGACTCTTTGCCGAGACAGCCATCGAAGCGGCCAGTGTCGCTGAATACGTCGACCGCGCCGTTGATTTCACTAATGAGCAACTCTGGGGAACGCTTAACGCCACCATCATAGTCCATCCTGATTCTCTCAAAGACCCTGCGGTAGCTGCGGCGGTGGAACGGGCAGTGGCGAACCTTCGCTATGGGACTGTTGGTGTCAATTACTGGTCCGGCGTAGGCTTTCCCCTGGGTCTGACGCCATGGGGTGCCTTCCCCGGACATACCATCGAAAATATTCAGTCGGGGACGGGCGTCGTACACAACACATTGATGTTTTCCCGTGCACAAAAGTCTGTGCTACGCGGGCCTTTCCGCAGCACACCCACGCCAACATGGTTTGTAACCCAGGGTAAAGCAGCCAGGAAGGTATTCCCCAAGCTGGTAAACTTTGAGGTGGCTCCATCGCCCTGGAAGGTGCTGGGCATTATGCTGTCAGCTATGCTGGGGTAGTATTATGTGAGTTCAACTGCTGAGGAATTGGTGATATACTACGCACATATTTTAATTCTTATGCTTGGCGTAAGCACCTTATAGAGAGGAGCACGACATGGCTGAAGATGCCATATCCCACGCAGAAATGTCCCTCTTTGGCGACATTGTGGTACTGGACCTCAGCAGTACCATTCGTGGTATGCACTGTACGAAAATGTTTGGCGATTACGGTGCTGAAGTGATCCTGGTTGAGCCACCGGGAGGCAGCCCGGCACGAAACATTGGCCCGTTCGCCCACGGCAGGGAGCACCAGGAAGCGAGCTTGCATTTTGCCCACCATAACCGCAACAAGAAGAGTATTACCCTCAATCTTCAGACGCCAAGAGGACAAGAGTTGCTGCGCGACCTGGCGCGTAACGCTGATATCCTGGTCGAGGATTGGCCAGTCGGAGCATTAACGGCGCTCGGGCTGGGCTATGCACAACTTTACGAGATCAACCCCCGCCTCGTCTATTGCTCCGTCACCGGCTTCGGGCAAACAGGACCCTACGCTGGCTACAAGACCAGCAACATCGTAGAGGACGCCATGGGTGGCTTAATGGGTATCACTGGGCCGATCGACCACCCGCCTACTATGACCGGTGGGCAGCAAGCAGAACATGCTACTGCTATGCATGCTGCATTTGCTACTGCTGCTGCCTTGCTCTATCGTGATCTGCATGGTGTCGGTCAGCATGTAGATGTCTCGGCGCAAGAGTGTGTTGGTAATGTGCTGGAGAATGCGCTTGAGCAGTATACCTACACGGGAGTGGTACGCAAACGCGCCGGTAGTCGGCACCCCACTGCATGGCCCTGCACTGTCTTCCCCTGCAAAGATGGCTACATTGGTATGTGCTGTACGCAGGAGAAGGATTCACGTGCGGCTGCTTTGCTTGCCGAAGATGAGTACGTGGCGAATCACCCTGCTATGCTGGATCGTTTTGAACGCCGAGCACACGCTGACGAATTTGAGCCACGTCTGATAGCAGGGTATATGAAGTACGGGAAGGCCGAACTGTTTCACCGCGGACAGGCAATGGGAGTCCCTATCGCCATGACCAGTGATGCGCGTGACCTGGCAAATGATCCTCACCTCAATGAAGTGGGCTTTTTCGCGGAGTTTGAGCATCCTGTGATAGGAAAGTTCAAAGACATTGGGGCGCCGGTCAACTTCACCGCAACGCCAGGGGTGATGCGTAGTGCCCCTCCGCTGCTGGGGCAGCATACTACCGAGGTGTTGGGTCGGCTTGGTATGGGTGAAGCCGAGTTGTCGCGCCTCCGCGCTGACGGCGTGATATAGACGGAGAGGAGATTGAGCATGATGAAGGATGCACTCGCTGGATTTCGCTGTACCGATTTCTCATGGGTGTTTGCCGGACCATACTGCGGGCAATTGCTGGGCGACCTGGGTATGGAGATGATTAAGATCGAGTGCCGCAAACGCATGGATCTCGTGCGTAACTATCCCCCATTTGCTTTTGAGGACCGCCGTCTCAACTCAAGCGGGTACTGGAATACGCATAATCGCAGCAAATATAGCATCAATCTGGATATGAAGAGCGAACAGGCGCGTGAGATCGTGACCAGATTAGTCGCTATAAGCGATCTCGTGCTGGAGAACTACAGTGCTCGTGGCATGAAAGCTCTTGGTTTTGACTATGACCGCCTGCGTGAGATCAACCCGCGCATTGTGTATTGTTCGATGGCGGGTTTTGGACATCGCGGCCCCTACAAGAATTATGTCGCCTATGGCCCCATGCAGGAGTCACAGGCTGGTATTGTACACCTGACGGGCTGGCCTGACGGTCAACCATCGCGTGTGGGCACGAGCTATCCCGACGCGGCCGGTGGTGTGAGTGCTGCTTTCTCCATTGTAGCTGCTCTTCGCCATGCCAGGCGTACCGGGAAGGGGCAATGGATCGACCTGGGACAGACGCTGACCGCCGTCGCGCTGACTGACACCGCCGTCATCGAATACACCGTCAATGGCGAGGTACAGCAACGTAACGGTGACTTGCATCGCTTCTTTGCGCCACATAACGTGTACCCCTGTAGCGGCGATGATCAGTGGTGCGCCATCTCCGTAGAGAATGATACGGAATTTGCCGCGCTGGCAGCGACAATCGGACAGCCCGAGTTAGCCAGTGATGCACGTTTCGCCACCAACGCCGCACGCATACAGAATCGCAAGGCACTCGACGATCTGATCAGCGCGTGGACTGAGCAGTTCGACCATTACGAAGTGATGCGGCGCTTACAGGCGGCAGGTGTAGCGGCAGGAGCAGTGCTCAGCACGGGCGAGTTCGTTGAGGACCCACATATCAAAGCGCGCGGCTTCATGGAGAGCTTCGATCACCCGGTTGTAGGCGAAAAGCGCTATCCTGGTGTGCCATTCAAGCTGTCGGAGACGCCTGGCTACATCCATCGTCCCGCTCCTTGCCTGGGTGCCGATACCGAACATGTGCTGAAGAACATTCTGGGGATGAGCGACGAGCATATCAAGGAGTTGGACGACGCGGGGGTGTTAATGTAAGACTTTCCAGGGCGACCTTTCGGTCGCCCCGGGATGGTATCCAAAAATATGCTGCAATATTTGCACATACGGTCTCTTGCGAGATTATTTTTTCAGGTTTCTTATGTTTCTGCTCCCGGTCAGTTTCATTCCTCTGTAAACAGAATCGATAGGGAACTCGATCCCAAGGCTCCCTAATGTGACTGTGCTTCCTGGCCCGTAGGTGTGCAGCTTCCAGCCGTCTTCTTCTCGGTGATAGACTTCTATGTGTATGCTTTGAGAGTCGACGAGTACATAATCCTGTATTGTTGGGCATTCCCGGTAGTAGGAGAACTTCTCTCCTCTGTCGCTGGCTTCAGTCGTTGGAGAAAGTACCTCGACAACCAAACATGGATAGTGGATCATATCATCTAGCTCTTGATCGTGTTCGTCGCAACTCACTGTGACATCGGGGTGGACATAACGCGATTCGGAGAGTTGCAGCCAGATGTCTGAGCTAAAGACCCAGCATGGGCTGTTTTCTAGAAATCTACCAATAGTGCCGACCAAGTTTGCTATGATGGCTGAATGGTAGTTGCTTCCACCGGCAAACACTCTCAGCTCGCCATCCAGATACTCATAGCGTGCGTTTTTGCTGTTGCGGTCAAGTATGAGATAATCCTCCACATCCATAGTCGGGTATTTGGGCAGCGCCATTGGTTTCTCCTCCTTGGATCAATGTAAGCTCAAAGGAGTCTTATGTACTTTCTATGATAACCCTGGGAGTGATCGCACATTCCACTTACCTCACTCTGCCAGCCCTCCCTTCGGTATTGTATCATCGTTTCACGGACCCTCACAAGCCAATTCGTGGTGGGCTACATGAGCATATGATTAGATGGATGTGGTAGTATTGGCTAGCCGTGGCCCAATATGCTATAATATCAGAGTACAGAGGTCGGAATTAACTTCCCCATCTCGAACGTATCTATCTAGCTCAAACCAGAGAGGTAAAACGCAGCATAGAGGCTGTTACGAATATGCTGTTGAGAGGTTAAAAATGGCGGACACGATTACTGCCGAAATGATAATTCACGATATCGTCACCACGCACCCTGAAACGGTCAAGGTCTTTCATGGGCATGGTCTCCCTTGCACAGCGTGCGCAGTTGGCTCGCGAGAGAGTGTGGCGGGTGGTGCGCGTACCCATCGCTTCCCACCCGAAAAACTGGCAATATTGGTAAGTGACTTGAACGCTGCCATCAACGGTCAGCCTGTTTCTGTTGCTCCGAAGAAGGCACCCGTTGGACGCGGCATCCCATTACAAATGGTACCTGGCGGGGCAGACCGCAAGATCAAACAGGTGATTGCCATCATGAGCGGTAAAGGTGGCGTTGGGAAATCACTGGTCACCGGCTTACTGGCTGTTTCGCTACGGCGTCAGGGGCTGCGCGTTGGCATCCTGGATGGTGACATCACCGGCCCCAGCATTGCCAAGATGTTTGGCACTCGGGGTCAACCGGCCAAGTCTGCCAGTGGAGGCATCGAGCCACTGATGAGCAGGGGCGGCATCAAGGTCATGTCTATGAATATGTTCCTTGAGAATGAAAGTGATCCGGTAGTGTGGCGCGGGCCTATGGTCTCCAGTGCCATTAAGCAATTCTATACTGATGTCGAATGGGATCAACTTGACTACCTGCTAGTAGATTTGCCCCCAGGCACATCAGATGCGCCGATGACCGTTTTGCAGTCGCTTCCGGTCGATGGCATCATCATTGTTTCTTCCCCACAGATGCTGGCAACGATGGTAGTGAAGAAATGCATCGGTATGGTACACCAGCTCAAAGGCATCATTGTGGGGGTTGTGGAGAATATGGCCTACTTCGAGACACCCGATGGCGAGCGTTATGAGCTCTTCGGTCCCAGCAATGGCCCCGATTTGATCAACATGACAGGTGCACCCTTGCTTGCACAGTTGCCGATTGACCCCAAGTTGGCTACATTGTGCGATGCTGGCCGGGTCGAAGAGTATCATGCTGAGCCATATGAGACGCTGGCGACAAACTTCATTAATACGCTGAAGATTAAACGCTAGCTGTTACTCGCGAAGGATCCCAATACTTTACAGAATATGGTATAGCCTGCCAGGTCGGCTAGTGCGCTGCGCACAATTGGATCATCGCGGTGTCCTTCAAAGTCAAGGTAGAAGACGTACTCCCAGATGCGCTGGCGAGATGGGCGCGACTCCAATTTGAGCAGATTGATATTTTGTGCAGCCAGCACACCCAGGCACTTATGCAATGTGCCCGGTTGATGTGCAGTAGCCATGACCAGCATCGTCTTTGCTTTCCCCTCACGCCGTGGCGTCGGCTCCCGGCCTAGGGCGATGAAACGGGTATAGTTGTCCTTGATGGTCTGGATACCACCCGCCAGGATCTCCAGCTCATACAGTTCAGCGGCCCCGTTTCCGGCTACCGCTGCTACACCCTGGAGGTTTTCCTCACGAATCATCTTAGCGCTGCCTGCCGTATCATAGGTGGCGACGATCTCGACACCAAGCTCACGCAGGTAGACGTCGCTCTGTGCCAGCGCCTGTGGATGTGAAATAACTCGTTTGATGTCACTGAGTTGCTGGCCAGGCAGACAGAGGAGGCAGTGATTGACGGGATGGCTGATCTCGCCTATGACAAACAGATCATGTTGGCGCAGCAAGTCGTAGACTTCATTGATGCTGCCAGCCTGAGAATTTTCGACAGGTACCAGGCCAAACTCAACTTCCCCTGCGGCAACTGCGCGGAAGACGTCGGCAAAACTACGGTAGGGAACTGGCTCGGGTTTGATCTCGCCCTGCTTGCCAAAGTATGCCCTGGCTGCTTCGTCGCCAAAGGCTCCACGTTCACCCTGAAAGGCAACCCTGGTGGTCTGACGAGGATGCATGTTAACTGATATTTCTTTCTGTTGATTTACTGACTGTGCCATACTATAAACTCCTCCGTCTGCAAGTGGTTATGCCGATTGTGCCAGCTTACTCAGGGGTTGTCAAGTATATTAAACAAAACCAAGCTCCCAGGTGCATTTGGGAGCTTGGTTTGTCAGGGTTGTCTGTGGTAGACATGCCTGAAGTTATTGCATGTTATAGTGGGACTTATGGTAGAAGACCATACCTTTGCCAACCACCTTAACGGGTTGGAGTTCCTTGAGCATGATGGCTTCACCACACTTCGCACAGATGCGGTTGGTGAGGTGGTTGACCTCTTCGCGGTTTGCAAGCGAGGCACGCGCCGTCTTTGAAAGTTCACCCTTTTTAGGCATTCGTTTATGACCCCTTTCGCCTATCTTCTGTCTATCCAGATTGCTCTTATTCTTGCGGAATCTTGTCCAGAGGACAAATAAGCCCAATCTGCTCGGTGATGCGAACTGTATTGTGTGCTCGCATCACTTCGCATACATTATATCACAACAGGATGGGTGACGTCCAATCACGGCAGATATGAGGCTCAGCTCCCAAATCGGGGGTCGAAATCATCTCCAGAGAAGACGGCACTGGGGAAGCGAATTCGTCGTATGGCTGTAGCATCCCGATTTATCGTGGGTCCAAGAGCAGCTGGGGAGAGCAGGGAGGACCCTTGCCCAGACGCGCCTTGCCCTACCAGCTTCACATCATGAGTAGGAACACCCGCAAAGTCACGTGCGGTAGTGGTTGGGGCTTGTTCTTGCTCAATCGTGCTCTGCGGAGAGACACGCCAGAAGGCACGGTGCATGCGACTCCATTCTGACAGGAGCTGAGAGGCACGCCAACTGCGCGTCTTGTGGCTATGCCACTGAATGATGGCTCGCAATGCCTCTATTTCATCGGAATCGCTGATGCGTTGCAACTCCACCAGTTCGGTATTACAGCGCGTGGGGAAAACTCCCGTCGTATCCAGGACATAGGCAACGCCAGCCGACATGCCAGCACCAAAGTTCTGCCCGGTTTCACCGAGTATGACGACTAATCCACCCGTCATATACTCGCAGGCGTGTGCACCTACACCCTCTACGACGGCCAGAGCGCCACTATTGCGTACGGCAAATCGCTCACCCGCACGGCCTGCGGCGAAGAGTTGCCCGCCGGTCGCTCCATAGAGGACGGTATTGCCAAGAATGGTGTTTTTGTGCGCGGCGAAAGCTGCATCGGTTGGAGGCGCAATCACAATCTGCCCACCGGTCATGCCCTTGCCGACATAGTCATTTGCCTCACCATGCAGAATCAGATGCATACCGGGCACGCAAAATGCGCCAAAACTCTGTCCCGCCGCCCCATGAAATACACTGGTAATGCTTACACCTGGCAGGCCAGCGTTGCCGTAGCGGCGTGCGATCTCCCCTGCCAAACCAGCCCCAATTGTGCGATCAAAGTTGTGGATGTGATGCTGAGTCAACACACTGCGTTCGCCAGAGAGAGCCTGTTCCGCCTCGACCAGTAACTGCCCGGCAAGCGGCGATTGGGGCAGTTTTATGCCTATGGCATGATGAGAGGAGGCTACGGGCGCGGCAACGAGCAGGGGCTCAAGCTCAACGCGTGCCTCGCCGCTGCATCGCAGGAGGTCAGCACGGCCAACCAGGTCGTCCAGGCGTGCCATACCTAACTGCGCCAGCAATTCGCGAACCTCCTCAGCTACCAGAGTGAGATAGTGAATGAGCATTTGTGGCGTACCCGTGAATTTTGCACGCAGGTCTTCACGTTGGGTGGCAATACCTGTTGGGCAAGTGTTCAGGTGGCACTGGCGCGCCATATCACAGCCCAGCGCGACCAGGCTGGCGGTCCCAAAACCAAATTCCTCGGCTCCCAACATCGCGCCTATCACGATATCGCGCCCCGTCTTCAGACCGCCATCGACACGCAGCTTCACTCGTCCGCGCAGGCCGTTACGCACCAGGACCTGCTGTGTTTCTGCTAATCCAAGCTCCCAGGGGATACCCGCGTGCTTGATCGATTGCAGTGGCGAGGCTCCCGTACCTCCATCATGTCCACTAATCTGGACATAGTCAGCATGCGCCTTCGCAACGCCTGCTGCGATGGTGCCGACGCCGATGCTCGAAACCAGTTTGACGCCCACACGTGCCCTTGGGTTGACTTGTTTTAAGTCGTATATCAACTGGGCTATATCCTCGATGCTATAGATGTCGTGATGCGGTGGGGGTGAGATCAGCGCTACATACGGCGCTGTGTGACGCAGGCGTGCAATGAAGGGCGTTACTTTCTTTGGTGGGAGTTGACCACCCTCGCCGGGTTTTGATCCCTGCGCCATCTTGATTTCTAATTCTTCGGCGCGTACTAAATACTCCGTGGTGACGCCAAAACGTGCAGAAGCGACTTGCTTAATCTTGCTGCCGAGCGGGTAGCCGTTCAGTTGCTCATGGTACCAGTCAGGGTTCTCGCCGCCTTCACCGGTGTTGTTGCGCCCGCCAATGCTGTTCATGGCGGCGGCAATAGTGCGATGCGTCTCAGGACTTAGCGCGCCAAGAGACATCGCGGAGATGACAAAGCGCGAGCGAATCGACTCCATCGACTCAACCTGCTCTAGAGGAATAGGCGTGGTCGGCACGAAGGAGAGAAGATCACGTAAAGCAGTAGGCGGACGCTGGTAGACCATTTGCGTAAATTGCCGGTAGTCATCCATGTTGCCGCTCTGGGCTGCCTTTTGCAAAGCACGTATGAGTAGGGGGTGATAGGCATGATACTCGCCGCTGCGGCGGAAACGATAGCGTCCAAAGTCGATCAACTTGCGTCGTCGTCCATTGGATACTACTGGTAGGGACGATTCCTCCTGCAAGGCTTGGCAGCCTTCGATTACTTGCTGAGCAATGTGTGCACAGGTGACACTGCCGGGGTGAGCAACTGAACCTGCGAAACAGCGTTCGATCAGTTGCGGCTCGAGGCCAACCGCTTCGAATTGTCCCGCCCCGACGATATTACGGAGCGTAGAGATGCCCATGCGCGCCATGACTTTGCGCAGACCACCCTCAATTACATGCAAATAGCGCTCTGCCGCCTCCTCCCGCGTCAGGTGTTCCAGATGCCGCTCTCCCGCCATGGCACGCACGCTGGCAAGCGCCAAAGTTGGGACGACCACCTCTGCACCATAGCCAAGGAGTAAGGCGATCTGGTGAACGTCCCAGACAGAGCCGGTTTCGCAGATCAAGGAGATTTGTGTGCGCAGTCCGTGTCGAATAAGAGCCTGGTGGACTGCACCGACGGCAAGGAGCATAGGCACAGGAGGCTGCGCTGGGCTGGCGCTCTGGTCATTAAGAACTAGCAGCGCAATGCCCTGAGCGACAGCCGCTACAGCTTCGTGCTCTAGACGATCAAGAGCAGCTTCCAGCGCGTCTGGCCCGGCGGCGCTCTCAAAGGTGACATCGAGCGTTTGCATGGGGAAATCTTTCAGGCTGCGCATCGTTTCCAATTGAGATTCGTTGAGAAGAGGAGTCTCCAGGTGCAGCAATTTCGCATGCAGTGCTGTCTCAGTAAGCATGCTCTTGCGGGGACCAAGGTAGCAGTCAAGCGACATGACGATCTGTTCGCGCAAAGGGTCAATGGGTGGATTCGTGACCTGGGCAAAGCGCTGGTGAAAGTAGTCCGCGATGGAACGAGTTTGAGACGAGAGCGTGGCGAGCGGCGTGTCATCGCCCATGCTCCATACCGGTTCTTTGTTTTCTGCCAACATCGGCTGGAGGATAAACTCAATATCCTCGTTGGTGTAGCCGAAGAGCTGCTGGCGTCGGAACAGAGTATCAGCATCCATGTGAGTCCCCGATTTATCGTGCCCGCCCGCTGTACCGTGCCCATTCAATAAATCGCGTCCACCCGATTCATCTCCCCTTTTCCATGATTCTTCGCACCCTGATAGGCGAACGAGATGCGTGTCTACCCACTCCTGGTACGGCTGGCGCTCCGCCAGTGCTGTCTTAATCTCAGAGTTACGCAGCAAGACGCCTTGCTGCAAATCTACGGCGATCATCTCACCTGGTCCCAATCGACCCTTCTCGACGACTTCATGAGCCTCACAGGGAACGACTCCGGCTTCAGAGGCCAGGATCAATAATCCGTGCGAGGTGAGCGTGTATCGCGCCGGGCGGAGTCCGTTGCGGTCTAGTGCCGCGCCAACAAAACGACCATCACTAAAGGCAAGCGCTGCTGGGCCATCCCAAGGCTCGATCATACCGGCGTGATATTCGCACCATGCCCGCTGTGCGCTATTCAATTCAGGATTTTGCTCCCAGGCTGGAGGTACGAGCATATACATGCTATGCAGCAGATCACGACCAGAGCGTGCTAGCAGTTCCAATACATTGTCAAGCTCCGCGGAATCGCTGCCCCCCGTTTGTATGATAGGAAGTAAGTCATGGAGTTCACCTCCCCATAATGGCGCGAAGAGTGCCTCTTCGCGGGCCTTCATCCAGTTGCGATTGCCCTGAAGCGTATTGATCTCACCGTTGTGTGCTAGCAGGCGCATAGGTTGAGCCAACGCCCACGATGGAAAGGTGTTGGTGCTGTAGCGTTGATGAAAAATGGCAAAGGCACTGCTATAGCGTGGGTCGGCCAGGTCGAGATAGAAACGTGCCAGTTCGTTCGGAGCGAGTAATCCTTTATAGACGACCGTTGTACATGAGAGCGAGGCGATATAGCAATCATGAATCTCCTCCGCCTCCAAGCGTCGCTCAATCAGGCGGCGGGCATGATACAGCCTTCTCTCATACTGCTCTACGTCGAGATGATGCGGTCGCGTGAGCAGAATTTGTGCGATGCTGGGCGCGGTTGCACGAGCACGAGTGCCGAGAACAGTATAGTCGATGGGCGGATTACGCCACAATAATCCTGGCGGCTGCGTAAGTTCTAATTCGTCGAGTGTCTGCTCTATGATCTGGCGGCTCTGTACAAAGGCCGCCGGTGAGCGGTCCTGGGATGGCAGAAAGATCATGCCGACGGCAAGGTTTTCAGGGTTGGAGACCTCTTGCGCACGCTGTTCCTCATAGAGTAGGGCTTTAGGAATCTGGGTGAGCAGACCAGCGCCATCACTGGTCTCTGCATCGGCGTCTTGTGCCCCGCGATGCGTAAGGTTGGCCAATGCCTGTAATGCTGTCTGTACCAACGTATGGCTGGCATCGCCGGAGATCTGGGCCAGAAAGCCGGTGCCACAGGCATCATGTTCCCAACGCGGATCATAGAGCGGATAGACGGGGTCGGCAGCACCGCCCGCATAATTGCGTGAATGCATGGTAGACATAGGGTACCCTCCCAAAAACATGACCTGCTCAATGGTAGAAGGCACCTGCGTTGGGGCCAGACGGAGTTTCGACGAGCAAACACTGGACGTCGAAGTCATAGCTTGGTTACAATCCCCCTACTGCGGGGCGATTACAGTGGAAGTTAGCACACTCTGTGCAAGAGGCGTCATTGAGTCCCAGGTAGCTACTTAGCTTACAGAGGAACTAACAGTGTTCTCTGTTAAAGAAGAATATACCATATTCGGATGTGTCTAAGCAAGGGGGTTGCCTGAGCGGGGGCAAGCCCCGCCAGGTAATCGCCATGAGCATTTACGAGTAAACAGGGGATCAACCTGTATTCCTCAGTCCCGCTGCGATCCCATTGATCGTTAAGAGAACGGCATAGGTGATACGAGCTCGTTCACGACCTTGATCGCTCGCTGTCTGTTGTTCTCCTTCATCCAGCACCAAAGGGCCACCGAGTGAGCGTAGACGACGCAACAATACCACTTGAAAGTAACTGAGAGGATCAACGTAAGGATTGCGCAAGCGAATCGAGCGTTGCAGTACAGGAGAATTATCCAGTAACGCGGTACGTTGCACAATCATCAGCACTATCCGTCGCGTCCGCTCATATTCCCGCTCGATCTCATCCGAGAAACGCTGACGCAGGTTTGAGAGATCAACCTGCTCATCCTCAACCAGCGAGGAGTAGTGACGGGCAATGTGCATATCCGCCTTGGAGAGCGTCATCTGTAAGTTATCCAGGAAAGCGCGCATGAAAGGCCAGGTTTGATACATCTCCTGCAATTCTGCTAAATGCTCAGGAGCCTCCACGATATACTCCTCCAGCGCCCCGCCTACTCCATACCAACTCGGCAGCACGTAGCGACTCTGCATCCAGGCGAAGACCCAGGGAATCGCGCGCAATTCTTCAATGCTGAAGCCTGTCGTTCGACGCGCTGGCCGCGAACCGATATTGAGCCAATCCAGCTCCAGAATGGGAGTCGCTTGCTCAAAATAGCGGAGAAACGCGCGATCATCATAGATGAAGCGGCGGTAGCGAGTATATGCGCTCGCTGCTAACCGATCCATGGTCTCCAACCAGGAAGGAGGCAAGCTCGCGCCCCTACTAACCCTTGGCTGCGCCATGGACTCGACAACACCGGCAACAACCAGTTCCAGGTTACGCAGCGCAATCGCTTGGAGACCATACTTGAACGAAAGCATCTCACCCTGTTCAGTAATGCGAATACGCCCGTTGATCGTGCCGGGGGGTTGACCGAGAATAGCTTCATAGATAGGGCCTCCCCCGCGCCCTATCGTCCCACCACGACCATGAAAAATAGTGATGCCGATATGGTAGGACGACCCGAGTGCAGCAAGCCTGCACTGTGCCTGGTATAACTCCCAGCTAGAAGTCAGTATACCGCCATCTTTGCTACTATCGGAGTAGCCTAACATCACCTGTTGTTGGTTATCACACATCTCTACCAGCGCACGATAGACAGGGTGAGCGAAGGCGCTCTCCATGACATTTGCACAACAGCGCAAATCTTCGATAGTTTCAAAAAGCGGTACTATCGGCAGCTTCATAATACCCACTTGTTTACAAAAAAACTGCACCTCTAGCAAGTCACTCAACTTGCGAGTCATACTAACGACGTAGCATGTTACCGCGCTGGAACCAAACTCTTCTCGCGCCTGGCGAATTGCTTCAAAGGTCCCCAGGACATGAGCCGCACTATCGCTGAGCTTCACACTATGTATTGGCAAGTTGTGCGGGTCACATAGGAGACCTTCCAGGACACGGATGCGTTCCTCCTCGTCCAGGGCAGTGTAATCATCCTGGCGTAGACCAGTGGCAAGTAACAACTCGGCAAGCGCGGCAGCATGATGCTCACTGTGCTGACGCACATCGAGTGCAGCAAAGTGGAAGCCAAAAACTTGTACCTGGCGTATCAAAGTTGCCAACCGCCCCTGCGCGGCATCACGCTCACCATCGGCTAATAGGCTCTCCCGCACTAACTCCAGGTCAGTAAGTAAATCCTCGGCAGACTTGTAGGTAATGTTGTGTAATCCCAGGGCAACCGCAAGGGCCCACTCCGCATCAACCCCGCCACCCTTGCCCCTACTCGATACGGCTTCGCTTCCATGCGCTTCCCATACAGGTGACAGCATTGCTCCTAGACGTTTCCATATGAAAGAGAGTTTTCTTCGATAGGGTTCCTGAGCGGTTTGTGGGCCAAGCTCGTGATCAAATTCGGGCATACAGGCAGCATCACGTTCGAGCGAGTTTTGCAACGCCGTCGTAATCGAGCAATATTTAAGAGATTGTGTGTACTCCTGCGCCAGCGATTCGACGGATGAACAGTAATGCTCAAGTATATGCATGCGCTGCAAGCGTAGCGCTTCAAGCAACATCTCCGGACCAACTTTCGGATTTCCATCCTGATCACCGCCAATCCAGGAGCCGATGCGCAGAAATGCTGGCACCACCAGTTGATCGTGAGGGTAGCCGGCGTTCAAGAGCCGTTCCAGTTCAGCATAGAGTTCAGGTATAGCGTTATAGAGGATTTCGTCGAGGTAGTAGACACCCATCTTGATCTCGTCCAGAGGCTGCAAGCGCACATTACGCACGGCATCGGTGCGCCACAGGAGGGCCACAGTAGTCTCCAGTTCACGGAGCCAGGTAGCATACTGGCTTGGTGTCATTTGAGCTTTGTGATCGTATATCTCTAGCAGTTCCGCCACCCGGCGAGACTTCGTAATCAGACTGCGGCGTGTAGCTTCTGTAGGATGTGCAGTAAATACAAGCTCAATCGCAAGCTGATTCAAGAGTTGCTGGATGGTTGAAGCATCCAGGTTGTTGCGCTGGAAAAAGGCAACGAGTGCGGCAAGTGAACCACGCTGTGCAGAGGACTCGCCATTTGCTTCATACACAAAACGGCGGCGCGTGCGGTGATATTGCTCGGCGGTGTTCACAAAGTGAAAGTAAACAGTAAATGCACGTATTACATCGATGGCGGTATCCAGGTCGCAATCGTCTACGATCTGTGTAATCTCTCGA
>WNFB01003184.1_pt1 | contig 19329 bp, 13 predicted proteins | sample 5400501 | NCBI WGS metagenome assembly WNFB01 (sample SAMN13153341, study PRJNA577476) | soil metagenome | isolation source: 200 cm saprolite under Douglas fir tree site 2 hole 1 | place: USA:California | collected 2015-04-18 | reverse complement strand
GTGATTCGTTCCTCAGAGAGTCTGGATGCGAAGATCGACTACGTTCTTCAAAATCCGGTGCGCAGAGGGCTGATCGACGACCCGCAAAAATATCCGTGGACTTGGCGCGACCCCTACAACAACCCTTTCTCGGCTGGCGCGAAGATAGTGAATTAAAATCAAGTCAAGAATGGCGCCCCGGATGCCTCGTCCGGCAATCCTTCGACCCGCAGCTAGCCATTGAGCATTGCCAATGCCACGGCGGATGAAGGCGTTTGCCGCTCCACTAGTTAGGTAAGCCCGTTTGACCCTCCCCAAGCCCTCCAATAAACTGAAAGATTCAGAACATCCTTAGGTTCTCAGCTTATGCCAGACAGCATTCATGTGAAGCTCCCCGATGGGAGCGTGAAGGAAGTTCCCAAGGGCACGACCGCGCTCGACATCGCAAAGTCCATCAGCCCGCGGCTGGCGGATGCGGCGCTGGCCGCGAAGGACAATGGGAATCTTATTGACCTCACCCGTCCACTGGAGAAGGACGCTGAACTCCGCATTCTGACTGACAGAGATCCGGAAGCGTTGGAAGTTTACCGGCACTCGTCGGCGCACTTGCTGGCGGCGGCTGTGCTGGAACTCTTTCCGGAGACCAAGCTGGGCCATGGGCCGCCGACCGAGAGCGGATTCTTTTACGATTTCTACCGGCCAACTCCTTTTACGCCGGAGGATCTCGAGAAGATCGAGAAAAAGATGCAGGAACTGGTGCAGCAGAATATTCCCTATGCGCGGGAGTTTCTGCCACGCGAGCAGGGGCTGGCGGAATTCAAAAAAGAAGGCGACTTCATGAAGTGCCACTTCATCGAGCAGTTCACCAAGCCCGATGAAAAGATTTCGATTTACCGCACCGGGAAGTTCACGGATTTTTGCCGCGGGCCTCACATTCCGTCGACCGGGAAGATCAAGGCATTCAAGCTGCTCAACATTGCGGGCGCCTACTGGCTGGGGGATGAGAAGAATCCGCAACTGCAGCGCATTTATGGGACGTCGTTTTTCTCGAAGAAAGACCTCGATGACTATCTGAAGCAGGTCGACGAAGCGAAGAAGCGCGACCATCGGGTGATCGGCCAGCAGCTCGATCTGTTTTCGATCCAGGAGCTGGCGGGACCGGGGCTGATCTTCTGGCATCCCAAGGGCGGGATCATCCGCAAGCAGATGGAAGACTGGATGCGCGAGGAGTACCTGAAGCGCGGCTATTCGCTGGTCTACACGCCGCATGTGGCGCGGCGGCAGTTGTTCTTCACCTCGGGGCACGAAGGCTACTACTCGCAGAACATGTTCGATGCCATGGAGCTCGATGACGCCGAGTACCGACTGAAGCCCATGAATTGTCCCGGGCACATTCTGATCTACCGGGATTCGCTGAAGTCGTATCGCGACCTGCCGGTACGGCTGGGCGAGCTGGGAACGGTTTACCGCTACGAGCGCTCCGGCGTGATGCACGGGCTTTTGCGCGTGCGCGGCTTCACCCAAGACGACGCTCACATATTTTGTACTCCGGAGCAGATCGAAGGCGAGATTGCAGCCTGCCTGGAGTTTGCTTTGGACGTGTTGAAAGATTTTGGCTTCGACAAGTTCCAGACCGAGCTGTCGACGTGGAATCCGGACGACCGCAAGAATTTCGTGGGCAGCGAGGATCAGTGGAACCACGCGACCGAGTCGCTGGAGAAGGTGCTGAAACAGCAGGGGATCGAATACAAGACCATGCCTGGCGAGGCGGCGTTCTACGGGCCGAAGATTGACATCAAGCTGGTGGATGCAATCGGACGGCTGTGGCAGCTCTCGACCGTGCAGTTCGACTTCAACCTGCCGCAGCGGTTCGGCTTGGAATATGTGGCCGAGGATGGCTCACGCAAGCAGCCGGTCATGGTGCATCGCGCGCTGTACGGCTCGGTGGAGCGTTTCTTCGGCGTGCTGATCGAGCACTACGCGGGAGCGTTCCCGGTGTGGCTGTCGCCGGTGCAGGCGGTAATGATTCCCATCAGCGAGCGGCATGCGGAGTACGCGAATAAAGTCGCAGCGCAACTGAAGGCAATCGGTGTTCGTGTGGAAGTCGACGCACGCAACGAGAAGATGAATGCGAAGATCCGCGAGCACGCAATGCAGAAAGTTCCCTTCCTGCTCGTGGTCGGGGATAAGGAGGCCGAGGCCGGGAAGGTGAACGTCCGCAGCCGCGGAAAAGAAAAGACGGAAGATATGCCGGCGGCGGAGTTCGTAGAGAAGATCAAGAAGCTGATTGCGGACAAGAGCCCGGGGCTGTGACAAATCACGTAGAGACAGCCGCCTCGGCTGTTCCGGCGAGCGGCAGCGAGCCGTGAGTCGTACTGGCCGCCCATGTTAGGAAAGCTGAATATTTCCCGAGTTGATATTTGAATCGCTAGTTGCTGTCTAGCTCCAGGCGAATCGCGAGGTCGTTTCGATGGGGCTTCGCTTCGCTCGGCCTGACAGGCGAGGCGGCTGTCGCTACGTGAATCGCGCTGTCCCTGCGACCCTCCCGCCTTTGCGCTCCTGTCCTCGCTGCTGGTTGTACCATGTTTCCGTGCATCCACTGGCAGAGCGGCTCATTGGCCACATCCGGCGTCAGGAGTTGCTGAAGGCGGGAGACCGTGTGGGCGTGGCGGTCTCCAGCGGAATTGATTCCGTTGCCCTGCTGCGCCTGTTACTCGAGTTGCGCGCGGAACTCGGCATCGTCCTCTCCGTCGTGCATTTCAATCACAAGCTGCGCGGCGCAGAATCCGATGCCGATCAGGAATTCGTCGCGAATCTTGCTTGCAAACACGACCTCGAGTTTCACACTGATAGCGATGACGTGGCCGCGCAGGCCGCCGACGAGCACATCAGTGTTGAAGCCGCCGCCCGCGAGCTGCGCTACGGCTTCTTCCGCTACCTCCTGGGCGAAGATTCTTCCCCCGACGACTCACAACCAGCGACGAAGCTCAACAAAGTTGTAACCGGCCACACGCTCGACGATCAAGCCGAAACGGTGCTGATGCGGCTGATTCGTGGCACCGGGCTGCGAGGCCTCGGCGGGATTCATCCCCGAATCTTAGTGGAAGATGCCGAGGATGAAGTTCCCGGAGAGATCATTCGCCCGCTGCTTGAAATTCGGAGGCCCCAGCTGGAGCAATACCTTAGGGAACTCCAGCAGCCTTGGCGTGAGGACCCGACCAATCCCGATACGAAGTTCACGCGCAACCGCTTGCGGCATAGCGTCCTGCCTTTACTTGAGCGCGACTTCAATCCCTCTGTGGCGGAGAACCTGGCGGAGTTGGCGGAGATTGCGCGCGGAGAAGAAGACTACTGGGAGAATGAGATCTCAGGATGGTTGGGGACTACGGTGCAGTGGTCCGAACCGGAGTGGGCGAAGGCTCATCGCTCGGGCAGTCCGGAGTCGTCGCTGGTGCAGATCGCGCCGGCGAAATCTGACCCGCAGCGCCGCCTGGAGGAACCCGGGCCTCTGGTCATGAATGCCTCGGTAAGCCGGGCCTGGCTTCTCACCGAGCCACTGGCAGTCCAGCGGAGGCTCGTAAAGGCCGTGGGTGACCATGCGGGGATTCCCCTTGAGTTCAAACATGTACAGGAAACCCTGCGATTTGCGGCGGAAGAGGGCGCCTCCGGCAAAGAGCTCTCGCTGCCTTTGGGATGGAAGGTGGTACGCGAGCCTGATTCACTGGTTTTCGTGACCCCTGACCTCCGACGGCAAGAGCGAGTCCCGCATGATTACGACTATGAATTGCCCCTGCCGGGACGCGTCACCATCCCTGAAACGGGCACCGTGATTGAAGCGGTACGGGTGCGGGCTGAAGCGGAGTTGCCGGGGTATAATCGCGAGCACCTCCTCGACCCAGAGTCGCTTCCCGGACCGTTAAGGGTGCGAAACTGGCGTCCCGGAGACCGGTTCTGGCTGGCCCATACAAAGTCCCCCAAGAAGATTAAGGAATTTCTGCAGGAGCACCACATTACCGGTCAGCCTCGGAGGCTCTGGCCGGTAGTCGCAAGCGGGGACGAGATCGTGTGGGTACGGGGATTTTCACCCCCTGCTGGGCTCCAGGCAAAGCCGGGCGGGGAGGGGGTGCGGATCCGGGAGATCGCTGCGGAGGCGGATTCCGGCTTCTGACACGAGCCGAGCAGGCATTCAGGCATTAAGGTAACGAGGAGCGCCATTTCATGACCGGTTCGAAAACCGAGCCACTGCGGCAAGTTATCTCGGCTGAGCAGATCCAGAAGCGCGTGAAAGAGTTGGGGCGGCAGATATCCGACGACTACCAGGGAGAGACCGTCCAGACCCTCGCGGTGCTGGAGAACTCGTTTATGTTTCTAGCGGACCTTGTGAGGGCCCTGGAAGTGCCGGTGGTTTGTCAGTTCATTAAGCCGAGATATACCCGGCCGCAGAAGGACAGCTCCAGCGACATCATGGAAATCTTCTTCAGTCATGAGCCGGAGATTCGCGGAAACCACGTCCTTCTGGTGGAAGGGCTGGTGCACTCCGGCATAACCAGCGAGTTCCTGATGAACGACCTGCGGGCCCGGGGTGCAGCGTCGGTGAAGCTGGTGACCCTGCTGGATCGCCAGTCCGCCCGCCGCGTGGCCTTGCAGCCGGATTATTTCGGCTTTCTGGTGGATGAAACCTTTCTGGTGGGATACGGGCTGGGAGCGGTGGAGCAGACCAATCGGAATCTGCCGTATCTGGGAGCAGGCTGATCAATTCTCTGGTGGGCTCTTTTCAAGTCATCCGTCCGAAGGGAGGGCCTGTGAACCGCACAATCAAGACGGTCGTCTTCTGGATCGTTATCGGTATTTCTGCTCTTCTACTCTGGCAGGTTGTGAAGTCGTCGCCAGCCCAGCAGGGCATTCCAGAGACGACGTGGCAAGAGTCACAATTGCGGGAATCCAAATCCAAGGTATATACCGCGCTGGGGGAGGGTTTCGGTTGATTGGATCAACCAACCAAGGAGCACTTCTCGAATCGCTCCGTGAGAGAAATGTAGAGATTTGGTTCAGGGACGCCGCCAATGGAAGCTGGCCTTTGCAACTGCTGGGAACTTGGGCGCCCCTGCTTCTGTTAGCCGCCCTGTGGTTCTTCATGATCCGGCAAATGCAGCGACGCGGGTTAACTCCCAAGGCGCAAGGAGATGGCTCGTCAACAGAGCAGATATTGAAATGACCCGGGTATGTCAGGCGTCCTCCCGTGACCTAGGTCACCCAGTCGTAAACGCGCCTTTTTTGAAGAGAAAAGGTAGAATAGTGATCTTAGGGAATTTCGCCTATCCAAAAGCCCGGATCGGTCATCTAATTGAGAGCGAAGACCTCGGGGCTACGTGTAAGTGATTGTCCCGTTTTTTTGCGTAGGAGCCTTTTAGGTGAATTCAACTGTTAAAACCGTCGTTTTCTGGTTGGTAATCGGCCTTTCCGCCTTGCTGTTGTGGCAGGTGATTCAGGCGGGCCGCAGCGGTCAGAAAGTCCAAGATATCAATTTCACCCAGTTCATGAGTGACGTGGACCAGGGCAAAGTGCGGGAAGTCACGGTGGACGGGATGCAAGTTTCCGGCAAGCATCTGGATAATTCCGCCTTCCACACCACGGTCCCCGCCAACTACCCCGACATGATCAAGGTCCTGCGCGACAAGGGTGTGAACATCACGTTCAAAGACGCCAGCAATGGAAGCTGGCAGCTTCAGCTTCTGGGGACGTGGGCGCCGCTGATCCTGCTGGGTGCCCTGTGGTTCTTCATGATCCGCCAGATGCAGACGGGCGGGAACAAGGCGTTGTCCTTCGGCAAAAGCCGGGCGCGTTTGCTCTCCATGCAGCAAAAGAAGGTCACGTTCAAAGACGTGGCTGGAGTGGATGAGGCCAAGGAAGAGCTCCGCGAGATCATCGAGTTCCTGCGCGAGGCCCAGAAATTCCAGAAGTTGGGTGGAAGGATTCCCAAGGGCGTGTTGCTCGTCGGACCTCCGGGAACCGGCAAGACTTTGCTGGCTCGAGCGGTTGCCGGTGAGGCGAATGTACCGTTCTTCTCGATCTCCGGCTCGGACTTCGTGGAGATGTTTGTCGGCGTCGGCGCCAGCCGCGTCCGTGACCTGTTTGAGCAGGGCAAGAAGAATGCTCCCTGCATTATCTTCATCGACGAAATCGACGCTGTCGGTCGTCACCGCGGCGCGGGTCTGGGCGGCGGCCATGATGAGCGTGAGCAGACTTTGAACCAGCTGCTGGTTGAGATGGACGGTTTCGAGTCAAATGAAGGCGTCATTCTCATGGCGGCGACCAATCGCCCGGATGTGCTCGACCCAGCGTTGCTCCGGCCCGGACGCTTTGACCGGCGCGTGGTTGTGAGCCGTCCGGACGTGCGCGGGCGTGAAGAAATTCTGCGCGTTCATACGCGCAAGATTCCTCTTGCCGAAGATGTTGATCTCTCGGTATTGGCTCGCGGTACTCCGGGATTCTCCGGTGCCGATCTTGCCAACATGGTTAACGAGGCGGCATTGGCGGCGGCGCGGCAGAATCGCAAGGCCGTGCTGATGTATGACTTTGAAGTCGCCAAGGACAAAGTCTTGATGGGCGTGGAACGCAAGTCGATGATCCTTTCCGACGAGGAAAAGAAAGTCACCGCGTATCACGAAGCTGGACATGCCCTGGTCGCGGCGAAGTTGCCGAATTCCGATCCCGTGCATAAGGTCACGATCATCCCGCGCGGCATGGCGCTGGGCGTTACTCAACAGTTGCCCATCGATGATCGCCACAACTACACCAAAGATTATCTGGAGACGGACATCGCCATCCTCATGGGCGGACGGTTGGCGGAAGAAATCTTCCTGACGCAGATGAGCACTGGCGCCGGCAACGACATCGAGCGGGCTACAGAACTGGCTCGGAAGATGGTCTGCGAATGGGGCATGAGCGATCTGGGTCCGCTGACCTTCGGCAAGAAGGAAGAGCAAATCTTCCTGGGCCGCGAAATCGCTCAGCACCGCGACTACAGCGAGGACACCGCGATCAAGATCGACGGGGAAGTCCGTAAGCTGGTCAGCCAGGGCTACGAAACAGCCAAGAAGATCCTGGAAGTGAATCGCGATGCGCTGCAGAGAATTGCCATTGCATTGCTCGAGCGCGAAGTGCTGGATGCTTCCGAAATCCGCCTGCTGGTAGAAGGAAAGGAACTGCCGGCTAAGCCACCTTCACCCGGGAAATCCGATGATGGCGTGCAGCAAGTGCTGAAGCCGGAGCCGGGACGTCCGGGAATCGTGAAGGGCGGAGAGAGTCCGGCGCGGGCGTAAAAGCCAGTTCTCGCTAGTCATTTCTAAGTTAGGGGCGGCCTTAATGGCCGCCCCTTATTCTTGGATTCGCGGTGGTTGATCTGGTTTACGCTTGTCCAGCGGCTTGAGCAGCGGCGAGTCCGCGATAGATACAGTAGAGCGCATAGCCGTGAAACGCGACGCTCAGATAATCCTGGGCCATCAGCAGAAGCAGACCATCCAGCGCGTACAACGCCATACCGACAACGAAAGCCCACTTCTGAGCCTTGGTGGCGCAGTATCCGAACAGGCAGAACACGCCGGCAACGACGCTGTTGATGACCAGGTCGAGCACGACACCCGCGCTTCCCAGCTGCTTGGCCACGCCGTCTACCACGCTGGTGACGCCGAGTCCGACTACAAAGTGAAATTGTCCTCCAAAGATCACGACGGCTGAGTTGACCAGGGAAAGCCCTGCGATCCAATAGAACCATCTCGCGCTGACCTTCACGCGTGTGAGGGTGGCCGCCTGCACCACCGCTTCCCGATTGTCGAGTGTTGCCGGAGCCGAGCCTGCGCTTGCCATAAGACACTCCTGGATGTAGTTTCGTCCGCGGGGGGAAGCTGGCGCTTCGTGGACTCCACAGAGGGTAGCGGCGGGTAAGTGACGCTCACAGATACCTTAGGGCCACTGTCCGCCTGATCGCTGGCTCGTAAACTATTGATTCCAGGGGCTGAACGTTACGTGGGATCTCCGGTGCGAGCCGCGCCACCGTCAGACTTGCGACTAGCCGTTCACCACTTTCATCATGTGCTCAGGATAACGGGGTCCTGCGGCAGCGCCTGTGGGGAAGACTTCCTCGATCCGTCGTAGATCTTCAGGGCTGAGCTTGACGTCCAAAGCGCCGAGATTCTCCTCCAGATACTTACGGCGTTTTGTCCCGGGAATGGGGACGATGTTTTCGCCTTGCGCCAGCACCCATGCCAGTGCGAGTTGTGACGGCTTGCAGCCTTTCTCTTTGGCGATCTCTTCCACGCGATGAACCAGGTCGAGATTCTTCTGGAAGTTCTCTCCCTGAAAGCGCGGAGTGTTGCGGCGGTAGTCGTCTGCCGGAAGATCTTCGAAGCGCTGAAACTGGCCGGTGAGAAAGCCGCGTCCGAGCGGGCTATAGGCGACGAAACCCACGCCAAGCTCGCGGCACGTCGGCAGGATTTCATCTTCCGGATCGCGGCTCCAGAGCGAATACTCGGTCTGCAGCGCGGTGATGGGATGCGTCTTCATCGCGCGACGCAGGGTCTGGGGTGAGGCCTCGGAAAGGCCCAAATAGCGCACCTTACCCTCCTTCACAAGCTGCGCCATTGCGCCAACGGTTTCTTCAATCGGCGTGTTGGGATCGACGCGGTGCTGGTAATAGAGATCGATGGTGTCAACGCCCAGGCGACGAAGGCTGCCTTCACAGGATTTGCGCACGTAGTCGGGCTTGCCGCTCACGGCGCGAACCATCGGATTGTTAGGGTCGCGGACAATCCCAAATTTTGTGGCCAGAACAACTTTGTCCCGCTTGCCCTTGATGGCGCGGCCCACGAGTTCTTCGTTCGTGTACGGTCCGTAGATGTCGGCTGTGTCCAGGAAAGTGACGCCCAGCTCCAGAGCGCGGTGGATCGTCGCGATGGACTCCTCGTCATCGCGTCCACCATAAAACTCCGACATCCCCATGCAGCCTAATCCGAGGGCTGAGACCTTGGGGCCGTGACTTCCTAGCTGGCGAAATTGCATGATTACTCCTTAGACTCGGATGAAGTATGCGCCGCGACTGCCGTGAGCACCAGCCGCCGCCATGTTATAGAGATGCGCGAGGTGTCGTCGAAGCTGCCGAATTCGTGGATCGCCCCTACTCGGTCCGACATCCTCTTTCCCGGGTAACGCCGAATGAATCGAGTATCATGCGCGAGACCAGAGATGACAAGGTCTTTCCCACAGTTGTTCAACCGTTGAAGCCGGCATTTCTAAGGAGACGTATACGAGGGGCGGCAGAGAACTTAGATTCCCGTCAACTCTCGCAAGAAACTGTGACATCATAAGGCGAAGGCCGATAACCGAAACCCGTGTTGATAAAGGTCAAGTTAGAGCGGCAACGGTTGAGGTTCTATCTTGGGTTTGATGACGTTCTCGCGGGCCAGCGGAATCCTGCTTCACCCTACGTCGTTGCCTGGCCCCCACGGAATTGGCGACTTCGGCGCCGATGCTTACCGCTTTCTTGATTTCCTGCACACGGCGGGACACAAGCTCTGGCAGGTTCTGCCTCTGAATCCGACAGGGTATGGGGATTCTCCGTTCCAGTGCTTTTCGGCGAGCGCGGGCAATCCGCTGCTGATCAATCTGGATGCGCTCGTGGAACGCGGACTTCTCAGCAAAACCGATTTGAACGTGGCTCCGGCAGTTCCCGACCAGACTGTCGACTACGGGCGGGTGATTGCCTCCAAGTTCCCGCTGCTCAAGCGCGCGGCCAAGAATTTTCTGGAGTCATCGGATGCCGGTGAGCACGCGCAGTTCGAGGAATTCTGCCAGGCGAATTCTGGCTGGCTCGATGACTTTGCCCTCTTCATGGCGTGCAAGGAGGCGCATGCGCTGATCGCGTGGCCGCGCTGGCCGTCTGACATCGCCGATCGTGTGCCAGATGCGCTTAGGGAGCGGGCTGTCCGGCTTGCGCGCGAGATTCAGGTACACAAGTTTTGGCAGTACGAATTTTCGCGGCAATGGCAGAAGCTGAGGGAGTATGCGCACGGGCTGGGCATTCAGATTATCGGGGACGTCCCCATCTATGTCGCGCATGACAGCGCCGATGTGTGGGCTCATCGCGAGTTCTTCCTGCTCGATGAGAAGGGGAATCCGGCGAAGATGTCGGGGGTACCTCCCGATTATTTCAGTGCGACCGGGCAGCTTTGGGGCAACCCCATCTATAACTGGGCGCTGCTGAAGCAGACCGGCTACCGCTGGTGGGTGGAACGTTTCCGGGCGGCGCTGCGTTTGTACGACGTTGTTAGGATCGACCACTTTCGCGGATTCGAGGCGTACTGGGAGATTCCGGCGGGCGCAACCACGGCGGCCACGGGACAGTGGGTGAAGGGTCCGGGCGGTGATCTCTTTGCGGCGCTGAAATCGGAGATCGGGGACCTTCCGATCATCGCGGAGAATCTTGGCGTCATCACGCCGGAGGTGGAGGCGATCCGGAACCAGTTCGACTTCCCAGGGATGGCGATTCTGCAGTTTGCTTTCGGCAAGGATCCGCAGGGCCCGAGCTTTCGTCCGCACAACTATGGGCGGGATCTGGTTGCCTACACCGGAACGCACGATAACGACACGGTGGTGGGATGGTGGAGCAGTAAGGGTGCGACCGACAGCATTCGCACACGGGAAGACGTGGTTAAGGAGCATGCTTTCGCGCGGGCGTACCTCGGCTTGGCCGATGAAGCTATTCATTGGGCGATGATCCGGGCGATTCTGGCCTCGGTGGCTAATACTGCGATGATCCCGCTGCAGGACGTTCTGGGGTTGGGCAGCCAAGCGCGCATGAATCTTCCGGGGACGCCGAGCGGGAACTGGCGGTGGCGATGTCCGCCGAATGTCTTGAGCGCGGAACTCGCGGGACGGCTGCGGGAATTGAATTCTATGTATGATCGGTAGGCCGAGGGCACGCCGGTGCCGCTGATCGCGGCCTGTGCGGGGGAGTGAGTTCCATGGACAAGCCGCAACGCAGTTTCTGGCAAATCTGGAACATGAGTTTCGGCTTTCTCGGCATCCAGTTTGGCTGGGGGCTGCAGATGGCGAACATGAGCGCCATTTACGAGTACCTGGGTGCTCGCGCTGACCAGATTCCCATCCTTTGGCTGGCGGCGCCTTTGACGGGGCTGATTGTGCAACCGATTATCGGTCACGCCAGCGACCGCACTTGGGGGCCGCTGGGACGGCGCCGCCCCTACTTTCTGGCGGGAGCAATTCTCAGCTCGCTGGCGTTGATCCTCATGCCCAAGAGCTCCACTCTGTGGATGGCGGCGGGGTTGCTGTGGGTTCTGGACGCGTCGATCAATATCAGCATGGAGCCGTTTCGCGCGTTTGTGGCGGATCTGCTGCCGGAGAATCAGCGAACTCGCGGATTCGCCATGCAGAGTTTGTTCATTGGTCTGGGAGCGGTAGTTGCTTCGGCGCTGCCCTGGATCCTTGGGAACGTGTTCCATGTAACGCGCACTGCCGGCGGAACGGGAGCCATTCCGGTTACGGTGCGACTTTCCTTCTACATGGGTGCGGCGGCGTTCTTCGGGGCGGTTCTTTGGACCATCTTCACGACCCGGGAATATCCGCCAGAAGATATGGAAGCGTTTCGTCACGCGAAGGCAGAGAAAGCGGGTCTTCTTGCCAACGCGCGTGAGATTGTCCACTCGATCGGCGGCATGCCACAAACTATGCGGCAGCTAGCGCCGGTGCAGCTTTTCACCTGGCTGGGTCTGTTTTGTATGTGGCTTTACTTTCCCGTGGCCGTCGCTCATAACGTTTTCGGCGCGCCGGATCAGAACTCTCCCGTTTACACCGCGGGAGTCGAGTGGGCGGGCGTTTGCTTTGGCGTTTACTCTGCTGTCTGCTTTGCCTTTTCCTTGGCGCTTCCCTCGATCGCGCGCAAGCTGGGACGCAAGAACACGCACAGTCTGTCGCTGCTCTGCGGCGCTCTGGGACTGATGTCCGTGGCCGTGATTCACAATCAATGGCTTCTGCTCTTGACCATGGTGGGAGTCGGGATCGCCTGGGCCAGCACGTTGTCCATGCCGTATGCGGTGCTTGCAGGCTCGCTGCCGGCGGAGAAGACCGGGGTCTACATGGGGATTTTTAACTTCTTCATCGTGATCCCGGAGATTCTGGCGTCGCTTTTCTTCGGATGGATCATGGGGCACTTTCTGCACAACAACCGCATGGCAGCGGTCGTCGCTGGAGGATTCTTCATGGCCATTGCCGCCGCGCTGATGCAACGGGTAGCGGATCCCGGTGCTGAGCCTGTATCTCAGAGCATTCGGCCGGGGAAGCTTAGCACCGTTTCGGCCAAGTAGAACCGCGCCGGCCCTTATCGTAGTAAACTTTTCGACATGATGCCAAGACGCCTCGTGGCCGTGTGCGTTACCGTCCTGCTGGGTCTCGCTCTTTGCGGACTTTCTCCGGCGCAGAAAACTTCCTCAAAACATAAACATGAAGCTCAGAAGCAATCGTTTGGAACGCGGGACGGGAGGGCCGTCAACTTGTACACGTTAACTAATGCTCACGGTGTCGAAATCCGGGCCATGAACTATGGCGGCATCATCACTTCGATCCGTGTGCCGGACCGCAAGGGACAGTTGGACGACATCGTGCTCGGTCACGAGACGCTTGAGGGGTACACTCCGAATCCTCCCTATCTTGGGGCGGTGGTGGGACGCTATGCCAACCGCATTGCCAATGGCACCTTCACGCTCGATGGGAAGACCTACACGTTGCCCAAGAACGATGGCCCGAACACCTTGCATGGTGGCGTGAAGCGAACTTTCGACAAGGTGGTCTGGGACGACGAAGCGCTCAAGGGAAAGAATGGTGTTGCTTTCTCCTATCTCAGCAAGGACGGCGAAGAAGGCTTCCCGGGGAATCTGAAGATCAAGGTCACGTACACGCTCACGGATTCGAATGAACTGGTCATCAATTACGAAGCTACGACCGACAAAGCCACGCCGATCAATGTAAGCCAGCACAGTTATTTCAATCTTGCCGGCGAAGGTACGGGCGACATTCTTGGTCACGAACTTATGCTGAATGCGGATCGCTTTACTCCCGTGGACAAGAATTTGATCCCGACGGGCGAACTGCGTCCGGTCAAGGGAACGCCGCTGGACTTCACGACGCCGACCAGGATCGGAGCGCGGCTCGACGAGAATTATGAACAGCTCGTGCTCGGGAAGGGCTACGACCACAATTTCGTGATCAATCACAAGGGTAGCGGCATGGAGCCGGCCGCGCGCGCTTACGAGCCCGGTAGCGGCAGGGTTCTGGAGGTCTCGACGGACCAGCCGGGCGTGCAGTTCTACAGCGGCAATTTTCTGGATGGCACGGTCACCGGGAAGCAAGGACATGTCTACAAGCGGCGCTACGGATTCTGCCTGGAGACGCAGCACTTCCCGGATTCGCCCAATCATCCGGAATTCCCGTCGACGATCTTGAAGCCGGGCGAGACGTTTCACACTAAGACGGTATTCAAGTTCTCGACGAAGTAGGTACGTTGAGATTCGACAGTGCGTGGACAGCCGAGGCGGCTGTCTCTAAGTTTTTCTATTCGGTCTTCAACTCATCGAGCGGTGCCTTTTCCATCTGTTGGCAGTGCTCTGGCGTAAGCTTGGCGCCTTTTTCAGGGCGGAGAAGCACGAAGCGATCCGGTGCGGCAGCTGCTGTGGACCTCGATCGCGCATCTCCCTTCTCTCCGAAGCGGAAAGTAATCCCAAAGGAAATGCGGTAATTATCTTGCCAGCCGCTGAGCGTGGGAAACTGGCCTTGGGCAGGCGAGAAGTTGAGGTTGTCCCGGCTCAGTTTCGTGTGCAGCCAGTCAAACTGGAACACCCTGACTGAAATTACCGGGTTGTTCGTCCAGTCCAGCCCTCCCCCGACACCCCAAGCGAAGCCAGTTTCCCGGGCGACTGAGAGACTATCCTCGTAACAGATTGGGGGAAATCCCGAGCAGAACCAGTTCCCGGTAGGAACCGCGTAGTCACGGAATGCGACGCCGGCCAACCCGTGGGCAAACGGAGTCCAGCGCGAGCGGTTTCGTATCTTCAGCTCCGGGCCGAACAAGAACTGGAAAGAGTCCGCCTCCGCTTTCTTGCCATTGGTCCAGACTATGTTCGTGTTGTGAAACTGTGCTCCGAGATCGCCCACGACTTGCAGATAACGGGCAACGTTGTACCCAAGGTTGAACTGCAGTCCCGGTGAGTTGTGGCGGGTGGTTCCGTACTCGTTGTTGTAGAGGGAAAAGCCCACGTACCCTTCCGCCACCGGATAGGTTTGTGCACTGGCTGACGCAGCAGTGATCACTGTGCCGAACAGGCAAACTGCAACAGCCCGGAGAATGTTATGCATGACCTTCCCCCCTTTGTCTGAACAACTGACGGCATGATGACCGTCATGATCCACGGTAGCCGGCTTCATGATCTCGGCGATCCTAGTTCTCTATTCCCCTCATCTCACGCCCCCGGCGAATAACTTCCTCATGTACTGTCTTACTTGTTGCACGTCGCTCGACATGACGTATGCGTTGTATGTGCTGGATCCGGCCGGGAGGTCGGCCGACCGAATCACGTCCATTCGACTGTACGTTCCGTCGTTACAAGAGTGGCGGAGCAGGTTCAAGGCAGTAATCGAGCCGCCTTGCGAGACGTTCACTGCGTAGATTCCCATCGCGTACTGAGCGCTCTGGTCAGAGAGGATGATGCCACCGAAGCCAGGGAAGAATGGATGAGAGTCTTCGCAAGCGTCGGCGAGCGTAACTTCCTGGAGGTCATCGGTCTCCGCGTCGTAGGTCCAATACCGGTTGAACTCCGGGTTCACTAAGGTAATGGGGTGATAAAAGTCCACGGCCGAGAGCGGACCCGGTAGCCAGAGTGATGTAGTGTACTTTGCTACTGGACCCAAGCCGCGAAAATTCAGCCTCACCCGTTTACCGACAAGAGCGTCGATCCAGACTACCGGGTTTAAACATGGGTCCCCGCCCGGGTGTGCGAAAGAATTCGCCAGCGGAACCGCAGTCGTAGATTGAGTACTTCCCTCATTGACTGCCAGGGTGATGGGAGCATGGTTTTGGCAGTCGTCCACGTTTTCGTTGAGGAAGTCAGCATAGTTGTTCAGAAACAGGATGCTGTAGGATCCACTCGAAGCATCCACGTCGCTTAAAAACTGCTTTCCGTTCCAGGTCCAGCGCCGCAAGGCTCCGCCGTTAACGCGGTTTGATTCAATGCGCACACCGCCGGCGGTGAGAGCCAGCATGGACTCGGTCGTATTCCCGAAACGCGGATACCCGTAGACCCCAAGGCTCCGCCGGGTATAGTCCGGCAAACTTTCCATGGGCGAGACCAGCGCGTGATCCCCGGTGGTTTGGTTGAAACCATCGAGCAGCGGGGACAAGCCAGGCAACACTTGCCCTTTCCAAGGAAAGCCGTTCGGACCCTCGTTTACATACCCTGGAATCTCGGTCTTTGGGGAGGCTCGATGGTCCGGCCCATTGTTGGGGCGATATAGGGTGAGGGTCCCGGTCACCGCCCCAGAGGGAACATAGAACATCGGCCCTTCGCTGGGGCACGTTTCCGAGGTACAGCCTTCGGTGGCGGGATCGGTCGACGTCATTCGATCCGTGCCGTTGACATTGAGCCTGTAGAGCTTGTTCATGGTGACGGCGGTTTGAGCGGAGGTAAGGTGGCCCAGACCTACCACCAAAAGCACCAACATCCCGAGCCGGTGTGACTTATTGATAAGAAGCAATCGCTGTTTCATAGTCAGCCTCCAGAATTATTTTCAATTTCGACTGTTGTTCGCGTTCAGCACGCTTGATACTCACGCTCGCGGGGTGCCCGGGTTTACTTCTCCGACCGGTAGATCACCTCGTCACGCTTGCCAACTCTGCTTAAGGCGTAGCCGACTGCTGCCCCCGCGCCGGCTCCCGCTGCTCCTGCCGCGCCGATCTTGCCATTCGCGTTGGTGGCGTCATCAAACGCTCGGAAGCCAAGCAAAAAACCCGCACCCAGACCCGCCGCCGACACGCCGACGACCCATGCCGCGGTGTGTCTCGACTTGTGTCTTGTCACACTTTTTACGGACTCGAACGCGATTGGTTTGGGGCGTCCGGCCTCGTAGACGACAATCCTGCTGTCCTCGACGCGCAGAAGCTGGCCCGTCACCGGTCCATCCTGGGTGTCCACGGTGACCTGCTTGTTAATGTGCTTTCGGATATTGGAAAGGTCGCCAGAGCTCTGCGCGACCCCGCACGCAGCAGCAGCCAGCAGAAAAACCAGCGTGGACAGAACGATCACTGCAGTGCACGGTTTTGTTGAAATCTGTGAGTTCATGTTTCCTCCATTTCCGAAGTCCCCACTTTGGAAATCGGAACTGGACGCGGATATTCGAGCACTCACAGAAAAATGGCAATACACCGCCGCTCAACTGAAACTCAAGCCAATGTCAACAGCTAAGTTGTTGATTTTGATGCAGGTTTCGACAGCAAGTCACTTAGGGCATCGAGGAAACTCGAGGGTGTCTAGCGGGACGAACACGGGGTATCCTTCAGATCGAACAGCAGGAAGGAGGTAAGGGGCGAGATTACCATCAGGTCCTATCAGCGTGGTCGAATCACAGCTCTTAGGGAGGAGGCGAGGCCCCGTCTGTGCAGGCATTTGTTCCGAGTCCAGAAATCGGAACGGCAGTGGCCTGGTTTCGGAATAGGATACAGGCTACTGACTATCTCTCGCGCTCTTTAATCAGTCTTCAACTCTTGCAGTAACGCCTTTTCTACTTGCTGGCAGTGCTCTGGTGTAAGTTTGGCGGCCTCCGACGTCAGGTAGAAGGCGTCGATGGCCATCTGGCCTTCAGTGTCGATCAGCGCGATCTCGATGTTGCACTTCTGCGCGGAGAAGCAGGAGGCGATGCGGTGCAACAGGCGGGGACGATCCTGGGCAATGACTTGCACCAGCGTGCTGGTGGAAGAGCATGCGTCATCGAACTCGATTTTTGTTTCTACCTTTACCTTTGCTGCGGGGCTCTTTTCTCCGCGCTGGCGATCGCGCAGCATGCGGTCGAGGTCGGCTTCGCCGAGCAAAACTTCCGTGACGCTGCGCTTGAACCGATCCCACTCGGAGAGATTCAATTCCAGCGTGCGAAAGCGGTCGGTGAAGTAGAGAGTATCGACCACGGTTCCCGCGCCGTTGGAGAACGCGTTGGCTTTTACGATGTTCATTCCCCAGGCGGCGAGTACTCCGGCGAGCGTTGCGAACAGTGCGGGACGGTCCCTGGTGACCAGCGTCAGCTCGTACCAGTGGCGGCCGCGTTTCAGGTCAACCTGGACGGGGTCCTCGGCAAGTTCGTCGGCCATTTTGAGGTGTTGCATCACTTCTTCCGCGGAGTGCACGCGCAAATAGCGCTGCGGGAAGCCTTCTAGAAAGGCCTTGAATTTGCTGCTGGTAACGGAGGCAAGCGAGCGCAGCCGCGCCAGCTTTTCGTCATGAAGATCGCCGTGCACGCGCTGGTCGGCGCTGCGATTCAGGTAGTTCGCGGCGGAAATGTAGAGTTGCCAGACGTTTTCAGCCTTCCACGGGGTCAGGGCCTCGGGATTCACAGCCTTGATGTCGGCGTAAGTGAGCAGGCATAGCATCTTCAGCCGCTCGGGAGTGCCAACTTTTTCCGCGAAGGCGGCGACGGTCTCAGGATTGAAAATGTCGCGCCGCATCGCTGCCGACATCTCCAGGTGGCTGCCGATCAGGGATAGAACGATCGCACGTTCGCTGGGATCTACGTCGAGACGGTCCATGCAGCGGTTGGCGATTTCGAGGCTGCCCACGACGTGGTTGCTGCCGGGTACGCCTTTTCCCGTGTCATGCAAAAGCAGCGCGAGGTAGAGTAGTTCGGGATCTTCCAACTCGCCAAGCAATTCGGCGTAGCGCTGGTCCCACTCGGACTTTGACTGGCGCAGCCAGTGCAGGCTCTCGATGGCGAGGAAAGAATGTTCGTCGACGGTGAAGCGATGATAGAAATCGCGCACGACCAGCGAGTCGATCGGCTTCAATTCCGGCAGCAACAGGGTAAGCAGGTGCAGCGAGTGCATGGCTCGCAAGGCTTCAGCGGCGTGCGGCTGCAGCAGAGTTTCCTGCAGGTAGAGCCAGAGTTCGGCACCCCGTGGCGGAGTTGCCGCGAGCGCGGGCAATGCCTGCTCAATACGATATTCGGTGGTTGTACTCAGCTTCAGGCCATGATGGGCCATGAAGTGAAAAAGCCGCAGCAGGGCCTCGGGATCTTGCAGTGACGCAGATTGCTGCAGGTAGATGAGGCCATCGACGACCGAGAAGTCGGAGGTCGAAAGCCGCGAGCGCCAGCTCTGAAATTGGCGATAGACGGACGACCACGCCTCGGGAATTTCCTCTAAAAGCTGGGTTACGGTGCGCTGCACCGGGCGCGCGTGGCGGAAATAAACACGCATCCAGTCGGCAGCCGTGAGCTCGGGAGAATCGGGCACCCCAATCTTACGTTCCGCTGCGGCGTCCTGGGCTTCCCAGCTCAAGGTGTTGTCGTCGCGGCCGTGGCGGAAGTGCAGGAAGCAGCGCGTAGCCATCAGAAACTCGAGCGCGGATTCGAGTTGCTTGCGCACCGGAGCGCGGAGCGAACTGGCGTCAGGCCAGTCGTGCAGCTTGTCCATGGCCGAGATCAGCGCCAGCCAGCACGCCACGTTGTAGTCGCGCAGTCCGCCGGGAGTTTCCTTGAGGTTAGGTTCGAGATGAAAAACGGTGTGGCCGAACTTGCCATGCCGCGCGCGCGTGACCTCAGCTAGTCCCTGGATGAGCGGCTTCGACTCGCGCATGACCAGCTTAGGGATGACCTTGTCGTGGAGGCGCTTGAACAGATCGCGGTCCCCTGCCAGATAGCGGCAATCGAGCAGGGAGATGGTGAATTCGGTGTTGTTGGCGTCGAAGCGGTCGCATTCTGCAAGGGTGCGCGTCGCGGGACTCACTTTCAGACGAAGGTCCCAGAGTTCCTGCGAGAGGCGGCGCACAGAGTCCCTGGCGGCCTGCTCGCTGTCGCGGTCGGCAAAGAGGAAGAGCAGGTCCACATCGGAGTACGGGAACATCCAGCCCCGGCCGAATCCGCCGGTGGCCACGAGGGCAAAGTTGTGCGGCGCGTTTTCTTCGGGAGAGATCAGGTCCTGCCAGAGCCGTTTGATGATGTCTTCGATTAGCCGGGTGCGCTGAGCAACGGCGGCGCGACCGTCCCCGGAGGTTTCGAAGTCGCGCTGGATGCGCACCGACTCGTCCC
>WNFB01002441.1_pt1 | contig 19330 bp, 16 predicted proteins | sample 5400501 | NCBI WGS metagenome assembly WNFB01 (sample SAMN13153341, study PRJNA577476) | soil metagenome | isolation source: 200 cm saprolite under Douglas fir tree site 2 hole 1 | place: USA:California | collected 2015-04-18 | reverse complement strand
AATTGCTGCAGACTACGCCTCATTTCTGGGTTTTCTTGAGAACCTCCAGCTGGCGGCGCGACGATGTGTGAGGTCCGGAATGGAACATGAATCTGGTACGGCTCTCCACGGTTTGTATTAGGGCACGAGCGCGCAGAGAAGAGGCCGATCAAGCTTACGCGCTTGACTACAATGTGGTTAGCGCCCCCGATCCTCGCCTCGTCCAGGAAAACGCAAAGGCATTGATAGCCCGTATTTTCGAACCGGCCGCAAGGATGCCGATTGAAGCCCAGGTTGGTGGGTCGTGAAAGAGAAGAGCATGATTCGAATCTATATTCTTCGCGTCAGTTTTGTCTTTGCTGCCGTTCTTGTCGCAGGAATGGCTCCGCAGACGCGCGCAGAGGAAGGGGCAACGGTCGAACAGAGCATAGCCGATGCACAGGAAGCTCTCCGCCATCGGCATTATTCGCAGGCAAGTCGAACACTGGAGGATGCCCTCAAGCGTTTCCCCGGCAATGTCCAACTGCGGCTTGAACTAGGCAGGGTTTACGTCTATCAACGCCAGGACTCGCGGGCTATGAAGATTTTTCGCGCCATTCTGCGGGATGACCCATCCAACCGGCAAGCAAATCTCGAACTGGCCCGCGTGCTGAGTTACGACGGGAAGTACGAGAGCGCGAATCAGTTCTTCCGTGAACTGCTAGCAACAAATCCGAACGACGAAGCGGCTGCCATCGGACTGGTCCGAAACCTGCTATTTCAGAAAAAGAAAGATGATGCGCGCCGCGAAGTGGAACAGGCACTTGGTCGTCATCCGAACAGCCTTCGCCTTCAGGAGTACCGGGACGACCTGCAGAAGAACCAGTTGCCGCTCGCGGCCTCCAGTGAGGGAAACGCGCTGAACCGGCTGCAGGCGGACGCAAATTATTTCAGCGATACAGCCGGGAATCGCGCCACGCGCGCGGGACAGCGATTTGATCTTCAGCTTGGACGCAATTTCACAAACAGTTTTCGCCTCGATGAAAAATCCCTGTGGGTCAGCCAGGGGCCAAAGGCAAACATTTTTTCTGTCAATGATGAAGGCCGTGTGCGGCTTGCACGCTGGCTTTTCGTTGGGGGAGGCGGCGGGATCGTTCGCTTTGCCGATAATTCAAATCGGGCTCTTTACCGCGGCGGATTGATTCTTCATCCCTTCAAGAGTTTTTGGCTGCAAGGGGGATTTTCACGGATACCGATCGCTCCCACTTTCCAGTCGGCTCAGTTTAATTTGCTGGCGGAGGGCTGGTGGAGCCGGCTTGACTGGCAACCACCCTCCTGGCGTGTCAGCGCTGATTTCTCCAAGCAGCACTACTCGGATTCAAATCGCACCCAGAGAGAAGACGCGGAAGTACTGCGCTGGATCGGGAACCCGCACTTTGCGGTGGGGCTGGGATATCAGTACGCGCATAGCTCATTCGCGCAGACCTTTTCAAACGGCTATTTCAATCCCAACCAGTATCACAGCCATCTAGGACTCGGAGGATTCCGCTTCGAGATTGGCAAATTCTACCGTGGTGAATACATCGCCGAGTATGGCGCCGAAACCGTTGACCAGAACCCCTATCAGACCGCCTGGGAGGCCACGGTGAAGAACCGCATTTTGCTGGGAAAACTGGAAATGGGCGCGGACTATACCTACTTTCACCTGGCCCAGAGCACGGGAGCGTTCCGAGCGCAAGTGGGGCGGGTGAGCGTTGCCTATCGTTTCTAGTCCAGGTGATCCGATGAAGTGGGCAAGAATTTTCGGGAGAGCATGTGAGCAGGCTGGAGAGGAGTATGAATAAGCCCCTAAGAGTACTCGTCGTCGATGATGACGCGTCTATTTGCCGATGGCTGAATGCCGTATTGACCGCGGAAGGTTACGAATGCTGTAAGGCGCTAAGCGTACAGGATGCCGAGCCTCTGCTTCACGAACACCCCATCGATGTGGCGCTTATCGATATCTATATTGGACGGGCCAACGGTCTTGAATTCCTGGGGAAACTGAGAACTTTGCAGCCGGAATGCAAGTGCGTGATGATGACGGCGCGCGCCAGCGTCGAGACGGTAGCGCGTTCGGTCGCCGGAGGAGCGATCGAATACCTAAGCAAGCCTTTGCTGATTGATGAGTTGCTCGCGTTGTTGCGAAAGTTGACAGGGCCGCGGCAAACGCCTAGCCACGCGCCGAAAGACAGCTTCACTCCCGTATCAGCGATTGTGGGACGGAGTCCGAGGATGCTGGAAGTTTATCGAGCCGTTGCGAGGGTCGCGCCCAGCATGGCCAGCGTGCTGATTACCGGCGCCAGTGGATCGGGTAAGGAACTTGTGGCACGCGCGATTCATGCGCACAGCCCACGCGCCGAGATGATTTTTACCCCCATCAACTGCGGCTCCTTCCCCGAGACCATTCTGGAAAGCGAGCTGTTCGGACATGAGAAAGGCTCGTTCACCGGCGCGGATACCAGCCGCAGCGGCTTGTTTGAGGCAACCAATGGCGGCACGATTTTCCTGGACGAAATATCCGAGACCAGCCTGAGCTTTCAAGTCAAGTTGCTTCGCGTCTTGCAGGAACATAAGGTGCGGCGCGTGGGCTCGAACAATTTCATTCCGATCGATGTACGGATCGTCGCGGCGACAAACAAGGATCTGAGCGGACTGATCCGGGCAGGACAATTCCGCGAAGATCTTTACTATCGTCTCAGCGTCGTAACGATTCAGCTGCCTTCGCTCGAAGAGCGGGCGGAAGACATTCCGCTCCTCGTGCAGCATTTTCTGGAACGTTTCAATCAGCGCAACCAACGCCAGGTAAATATCAGCGAGGAGGCGGTCGAACTGCTGGCTTCCATGAGTTGGCCGGGCAATGTTCGTGAGCTCGAAAACCTGATCGAGCGCCTGGCTATTTTCGCCGACATGGACGAAATCTCGGCCGGGGAGGTGGAGCGCGAACGGGCGCGCAGAAGCGAGGCAACGCCGGCGCCAGAAAATTCGACAGCAACGTTGCCGGGGAAGCTGCAGGAAATGGAGCGCCAGGAAATTCTCCGGGTTTTGCGGGAATCGGGTGGCAACAAGGCTCTCGCGGCACGAAAGCTCGGGATTGAACGCAAGACGTTATATGAAAAGGCTCGCCGTCTGGCGATCGACCTGCAATCGGGTGGGCCTGCTCAGCCCCAGTTACCCTGTGGAAGAGCTCAGTCGCCGCACAGGAGACATGTATTTTCGTCTGCGAGGGAACCAGGGAACCTCGCCTCATGTTGCGCTGATACTGATTGATGACGCAAGTCTCGAACGGCACGGGCGATGGCCATGGAAACGCTCCTTGCTGGCGCAGGTGGTGAGAGCCGCCAGCGCCGAGCACCCCAAAGCGCTTGGCCTGGACATCTTACTATCGGAAACCGAAGACGAAACAAACGACCGCGAATTGGCGAAAGCGCTGAAGGACGCGGGAAACACGGTTCTCGTTGCAAAGATCAGCAATTCCCCCCAGGGACGACTTTGGGTCGAACCATTGCCGCTCTTCTCGCGGAACGCAGCCGCAGTCGGACATGCCCAAGCTAATTTGGGGCCTGACAGCATTTGCCGGAGCGTCCCTGTGCGGGAGCAGTCTCTCGAAGGGCCGCGCTGGGCGTTTGCGCTGGAAGTTGCGCGCGTTGCCAGGGGAGCTATCCTGGAAGACGACGGCCGTGAATTGCGAATCGGGGAACGAAAAATACCCACCGTCGGCACGTTTTCTCACGCCGTGGTAGCGGGGGTCGAGTCCGAATCGCCCCGTTTCCTTCCCATTAATTATCGTGGACAGATTGCCCCTGGTGAGGCGTCACCTCCGTTTTCAGCGGTCTCTGTGACGGACCTGCTGGATGGGAAAACAGCCGGCCGGCTACAAGGGAAAGCGGTGCTGATCGGATTCGGCTCGACGGAGATTGGCGACCGCATACCAACCCCGGTGAGCGACAGGCTTCCGATGCCTGGCGTCGAAATCCACGCGAATCTTATCGACGCCATTCTTGCGGGAAGGAGCCTGAATTCTCTGAATGGATGGCTGAACCTGCTGGTATTGTGCGCGTTTAGTTTCAGTTCGACTTGGGTCGTGCTGCGCTGGGCGGTTTGGAGAGGTTTGGTCGCGCTCGCGGCACTGCTTGCGGTTGGTCTTGCAGCGAGCTACTTTGTTTTTGCCTGGATGCATATCCTTGTCGGATTGGGACCATTCTTGTGCGTGGCGTTATTGGCCGGTCCGCTGGCGCAGTTGCAAAATTTAGTCCTCGTGGATCGAGGACTGACTCAAGGTCTTCGGCAACTACAAAATGCTCTCAAGACGGCCGAGCGAGCAAAGAGTGATAGCTTACCTGCCGCCTTGCGTGGAGAGGTTCGACCAACAGCGGGAGACTTGCACTGGAAGGTGAGTCTGCTTCGGCAATTGCAAGCGGAGCTGAGTTCGTTGTACGCGTTTGATGAAACCCTGCTGGAAGCGATGCAAGAAGGCTTGGCCGTTTTCTCCGTCGATGGTCGAGTGATATTTCGAAATCCGCAGTGGCAGAGTTTCTGTGAAAAGCAAGGATGGGATGCGACGGCAGGCATTGATGATTTCGCCTCCGCACTCCGCGAACCTGGCTGGGGCGATTTGCGCAAATCGCTCCCCACTCGCGGGGTCTGGCTTGACTCTGAGGTGCATCTCGGCGAGGGCCTCTGGCGCTTTCGAGCCGTCAGACTCAAACGCATTTCGCCCTCTGACGCATCCGACTTGATCATGGTCGTGGTGACGGATCAAACAGCCCGGTTGGAGCGAGATCGTGCGCGTGCGGAAGCGCTCGGATTCGTTACCCATGAACTCCGTACTCCGCTTGTCTCCATTCAGGGTTTTGCCGAGTATCTGCTCCGGTATTCCAAGGAGCGAGCCAGCAGCGAAGCCGCTGCGACTATTTTCCAGGAGTCGGGCCGTTTGGTGGCCATGATCAATACCTATCTCGATGTGCTTCGGCTCGAGGTTGGAGCCCGTCCCATGCGCAACGACGCTTTTCAGATCGGCGAAACCGTGAAACAAGTTGCGCGAGTCATTCAACCGATCGCAAAAGCTTCCGAGATCAAGGTCACGTCCGAAATTGCCGCGGACTTGCCGGCACTTCAGGGTGATCCGCACCTCATCGAGGGAGCCCTGCTCAATCTCGTGAGCAACGCCATCAAGTACAGCGCGCGCGGGAGCGAAGTGAAACTGCGCGCCGAGGTCGAGGGAAACGGGGTCGTGCTGGAAGTATGGAATCCAGGGCCCGCGATTCCACCGGAGGAGCTAATGCGTCTCTTCGAGCCGTTTTATCGAAGAAACGAACAGGAAGAAACATCGCGAGGATGGGGACTTGGATTGGCCTTCGTTAAACGGATTGCAGAACAACACGGAGGCAAAGCCGAGGCTTGGAGCGAATCTGGGTCAGGAACATCTTTTCGTATCCATCTGCCGGTAACTCGCTTCATTCTTAGTGAGGCAAACCCATGAAACACACAGCCGTTCGTTCCATTTATTTTTGTTTCCTATTTTTCTGGATGGCTGTCGGGATGGCGGCCGCCCAAGAACAGCAACCCAGCTCCACACCCGTAACCGCTGCGATCGCTGGAGCCACGATTACCGAGTGGAAGGGCAATATTCGTCTGAGCCTGCCGGGCCACTCGTCTTCTAATCCCTTGCGTGGAGAGCAGCTTCCCCCAGGGACAATTCTTGACACAGGCAGCGGTAGTTTGCTTCTTCTCCTGAGCGATGGCAGTGAGGTGATCGTCCGGGCTCACACGAGATTGCAGGTACAAGAACCTTCTTTGGCCGATCCAAGTTACTTCCAATTGCTTCTGGGACGAATCCGCGCGCTCATCAACAGGCGGACAGGTGGCGCCGCGCCGTTCGAACTCGGAACGCCCAGCGCCGTAATCGCTGTTCGCGGGACCCAGTTCGACGTGGAAGTCAATCCACGCAACGTCACGGAAGTAGACGTGTTGGATGGACTTGTCGAAGTCTACGGGCGGAACGCTGCTGGAGGATCAGTTCTCCTGGACCCTGGATTTTCCACGCGCGTCGGAATGGACTCTAGTCCAGAACAGCCGGAACCGACCAATGAAATGCGTCCGGAAGTAGAAAGACCTGAACCCGGAGAAAACGAAATAAATGGAAAGTCGGAGCTACGGGGTGAATTCGAACGGGCAGAGGCAGATCGAGAAGGCGCGACACGAGACTCTGCAGAGACTGCGGAAATGATGGAGGTACAAGAAATCTCTGAGCAGACCGCGGCAGCAGCGGTGGCCGACACCAATCCAGGTTCGGAACCACAATAAATTCTGCTGGTTCGACTGGCGCTTCTTTGCTGCCAGGTCCCCGCTCCGCTAGGCGAACCCGACTTCTCCATCAGCGCGCGCGTCGCACTTCAGCGGTCTGTTGCACGCTCCCATTGGAATTCCAGACCGGGCAGTGAGTTGTACCCACTCCAGTGTGTGTTGCAAGCCCTCACATCGAAAGCCCTTGAAACGTCTAAATAGTTCGAAATAAAGCGCTTACTACGTTATCGATTTGGCGCACTCATTGCAACAGGTGACTTTGTCCTGGGTCTGGGCATGAGAGACACCGCTGGAGGCACTAAGTTAAGACAATACGCAAGATGATCGTTCTCACTTTGGCGGTCCTCGTGTCTTGCGGCCAGAGGATTTTCGTATTTAGGTGTGATCTCAGATCAAGCTCGGGAGGAAGGTTTCTGAAAGGGGTCTCTACAATGAAAAAATTTCCACTTAGTACCTGCGATCTCTTTTATTTCTATGAAAAAAACACCGGCGTGTCCCATTTTAAAGTGGAGGCAACTCCGGATGGGAGGTTTCCCGTGGACGAGGCCGCCGGTTTGTTGGCGATGCACTGCATGGTATTCGGCCAATCGCCGAGCGATTACGTGGTAATGGTATCAGCCGAAATCGACGCTCTGAAAGGCCTGACCGAAAAAGCGGAAAAGCTTCTCCAGGCCGGCCAATCCTTCAGCGGTCACGCCAAGCTCACTCGCCGGGAAGAGGAAGTGCTTGGCGGGGTCATGCGGCGTCTTGCCAACAAAGAGATTGCCGCCTCTCTGAACCTTTCTGAGCGCACGGTAAAGTTCCATGTCTCATCGCTGTTCGCCAAGTTTCGGGTCAGTGGGCGCATGGAACTGGTGCGCGAAGCCACTCGACACATCGCCGGGTCGATGTCCATGCCCGTACTGGTCGGGACCCGCGTGACCCGGTCCTACGCGCCGGTTCTTGAGACTTGCAGCAACCCGGCCCAGAGCGCCGACGTGGTTCCGCTGGCCAAACGACAAATGACGGCGTAACGAATGGCCGTCATGAATCTGGGGCTCCTGACGCAGGGTTTTCTGCTCAGGCTGGCGCCCTCCTTCGCCAAAACACGGTCGCCGATACTGCCGCCACAAATATCATTTGCCTTGATCAGACCGGGACCGGCAATTTCCTGCCCAACGTACACAACAACATCGTTGCATATCGAAGTCGCGTTTCATAAGGCGGAAGAACTATGGGAAATCAACTGGCAGGAGAAGGAAACCTTCGTGTATGCCAACTTCTTAGCCGACTTCCGGGGAGAATTTCACGACATTCGCGGGGATTCAGGTTTTGCTAAATGTTTGGATCCGAGCAGCTATATAACCTCTCAAAAGTTGGCAGGGGAACTCCTGGACAAGGGATCAGCCGGTGTCGTTTATCCGAGTGTTCGACATAGCGGGGGAACGCACATTGCATGCTTCCGACCGGCCTTGGTGAACAACGATCGGAAAGGTGCTCAGGTATCCGTGGAGTTTGAAAATGCGCTGCCTGCGCCGGTAATCCACCCCATACCTCAAAATTTGGAACAATCAGAGCTAGGGCTCAGACTCGGAACTATCCCTGCCCTGGCGAATCGCGATCCACTGCATCACGTCCTCCAGTTCAACCTGCTCCATCCGTGAATGCCCGGGATTGCGCGCAATCATGTGGCGCAACTTGGCGGCCAAGTCCTCCAGTTCCGTTAGGTTCATTTTGTCCAGAGCAGCCATGCTCTTATTCTAATCCCAATAGCACACCAATTCGCGGCAGCGAGTGGTTCCGGAAAACTCGAAGCTACATGCGACAAACCGAAAAAGTGCGAACGTGCAACGTAGCAGCCGAATTGGTTAAGGCGAATCGCCCAAGGATTATGGTGTCGCGAGCGCGTTAACTCATCTGGGACCGACTCCTTTTTGAGTGTCCAAGGGTTCAGCGACGGCAACAAGAAAAGGGTGAGGACAGTGGCACTAAGCAACGTTCAACTTGCAGCGGAACTTCGTTAGATGTATAACACAGGGACAATGGTCATACGACATGAAAAGTTTGCAGGATCGGGCTAGCAACAAGTCATCTGGATCTCCCTGGCTTTTACTAGTTTTCAGTTTGGCCAGAAAGGGAGCGAGTTTACGTGTCACGGTATGGAGAAAGCTACAGCGTTATGGCGCACTGCCTCTAGGAAACTCCGGTTACCTACTGCCGAACAGCCCGGAAAATCACGAGCGTTTCGAATGGCTCGCGACGACAATCCGCAGCGAACACGGAGAGGCCTCCGTTGTTGCGGTTCAATCCATCGACAACTTTTCTGGCCCGAAATTGGCGCGAAAGTTCTCGGATGCTCGTGCCCGTGACTATAGGATGCTGCTCGATGAGCTTCATAAGACGGCCACGGCAGTCGCCGAAAAACGGTCATCCGCGCGGATCACGAGATTTCGGCAACGCTTTCAGGAGGTTGTTTCCATCGATTTTTTTGGCAGCCCCCTTCGAGAAAAAGTGGAGCGTGCTTTAAATGACCTGCAATCCAAGCCAGCGCTTTCCGAAATCAGCACCGTTTCTCGCGCAGCTTACAGAAATCAGGTGTGGGTTACGAGGCCGCGGCCTGGTGTTGATCGCGTGACATCCGCATGGCTGATTCGTAAGTTCGTAGATCCAAAGGCGCGGTTCGCGTTTTCAAGTGAGGACCAAAAGCCGGCGGGTGCAGTGCCATTTGACATGTATGAGGGCGACGGCTTTGGGCATCGCGGCGAGGACTGCACTTTTGAAACGCTGCAGAAGCAGTTTCGGGTGCGCGACCCCAAAGTGCTCGTGATGGCTCAGATCGTTCACGATGCGGACCTATTGGATGACAAGTTTGGCCGGAAAGAAGGTTTCGGACTGGACGAGATCATGAAGGGTTGGGCGCAACAAGGTTTGAGTGACAAGGAACTTCTAGATCGCGGGATGCAGTTGACTGAAGGTCTATACCGTTCCTTGCGGTGAGCAGCAGGAAAGTTCCGTGGAAGATCTCAACAGGGAGGTCTGAAAAAACTCAATGAATGGGTCCAGAGACTGGCTCATAGCCGTTCTAATCCTTTTCTGGGCATTCTGCGTCCCTCGGTTCGCCCATGGCCAAGCTCCGAATGCGCAGGGAACGGCCCAGTCACAACAGACCTTTACTCTCGAACAGGCAGTGGAGTTTGCCTTGAAGAACTACCCTGCAGTGCGTGCCGCGCTTGAGCAACAATCCGCGGCGCAGAGCGCCGTAGCTCTCACTCGTACCAGCTATCTGCCACGCGCCGATTTGCTATGGCAATCGAATCGAGCCACGCGGAACAATGTATTCGGATTACTGTTGCCCCAGGCAGTTATATCTCCGATTTCTGGCCCGGTGCTTCCAACTGCAAATGGCGATTCCGTGTGGGGAAGCGCTGCCGGACTCCTCTTTTCGTGGGAGCCTCTCGATTTCGGCTATCGACGCGCGAAGGTGGATGCAGCCAAGGCAAATCAAAACCGTGCAACGACGGAAGCATCCCTGACGCGTCTTGATGTTGCCGTGGCAGTGACGGATGCATTCCTAACTCTGCTTGCCGCGGAACAAAACGTCCACGCCGCCGAGGCTGACGTAAATCGGAGAGAAGTCCTATCGCGGAACATTCACGCTCTTGCAGCGAATCAACTGCGGCCCGGCGCTGATGCTTCTCGATCTGACGCAGAACTTGCTCGAGCCCGCATCAACCTGATTCGCGATCAGCAACAACAAGAGATCAGCCGCGCGATCCTCGCAGAAACCCTGGGAATTGCAGGGAGCGGAGTCGAAGTTTCTCCAGGGCCGCTGTTGGGTCCTCCACCGCAAGCATTGCCACCGGCGCCTCAGCTTTCGACTCATCCGCTGGCTGCCGCCCAAAGCGCTAAGGTGGATGAAGAAAGAGCCCTGTCGCGCGCGCTCAGCCGCTCTTACTACCCGAAATTTGATTTTCAATCGACGGTGTACGGTCGCGGCACAGGGGCGAATACGGACGGAACTGTCGAGGGAGGCGCAAACGGACTCGCGTTCGACCGAAGCAACTGGGCTGTCGGCCTGACGGTCACGTTCCCTTTGCTGGATATCTTTTCGATTCGTGCTAATCAAGGAATTGAAAACGCAAACAAACGAACCGAGGAGGCGCGCTACGACCTCACTCTCCAAGGACTGAAGCGGCAATTTGCGGAGGCGGAGATAGCGCTGGAAAATGCGCGACGTGTATCTGAGGAGACTCCGAAAGAACTGGAGGCGGCGCGCGCGGGTGAAGCCCAAGCGGGCGCGCGCTATGGGGCCGGCCTCGCAACAATCTCAGAAGTCGCTGATGCGCAAGGCTTGCTGGTGCAGGCGGAAATTGACGATTCTGTAGCAAGGTTGGCGGTTTGGCATAATGCCGCGTCCGTTGCCGCTGCCGAAGGGGACTTGGAACCTTTTTTCAAAGTGTTAAGAGAAAAATCAGGAGGAGGCCAATAGCATGTGGCTCGTACATTTGGCCCTGCGGCGGCCCATAACGATTTTAGTGGTCGTGCTTTCGATCGCTTTGGGTTCCGCGCTTGCTCTTCGAAGGATGTCCGTAGATATTTTCCCGCAACTTGGGGCTCCAGCCATTTATGTGGCCCAGCCATACGGCGGAATGTCGCCCTCACAGATGGAGGGCTACCTTACCTACTATTACGAGTATCACTTTCTCTTTATCAACGCGCTGGAGCACGTGGAATCCAAGAACATCCAAGGCATGTCTCTCATGAAGCTTGTTTTTCATGAAGGAACTGACATGAACCGGGCGATGGCCGAGACCATCGGATACGTGAACCGCGCGCGGGCGTTCATGCCGCCAGGCGCTGTGCCTCCGTTCATCATGCGCTTCGACGCCGGCAGTGTGCCCGTGGCCCAGTTGATTTTTTCCAGTCCCATACGCAGTCTGGGTGAAATGCAGGATATCGCACTGAACCGTGTGCGGCCCATCTTCTCCACTCTTCCCGGAGTATCCGCACCGCCCCCGTTCGGGGGCAGCCAGAGAACCATTGTCATCAACGTCGATCCGGATCGTTTGCGAGCCTATCGGCTTTCACCTGAGGAAATCATTCAGTTGGTGAATCGCGCTACGACCGTGGTCCCGTTTGGGAATGTTCGCACGGGCGATTTGATCCGCATTGCATCGACCAACACATCGCTAGGCGGGAATATCCAGGAGCTGCTGGATACTCCAGTTCGAACCGGTCAAGGTCCCGCGGTTTATTTACGGGATCTGGCGACCATCCAGGACAGCACCGATCTCGTCGTCGGGTACGCCCATGTCAACGGACGACGAACCGTCTATATTCCGGTCACCAAAACGGCTGATGCTTCCACCCTGGCTGTTATCCAGCGGATACGCCAAGCGCTCCCTGCGATGCGCAACGCCGCTCCGGAAGACGTGAGCATCGATCTGGTGTTCGACCAGTCCGTGTATGTGGTGAACGCGCTCCGCAGTTTAGTCCGTGAGGGAATCCTAGGGGCCATTCTCACTGGCCTGATGGTGCTCCTCTTCCTCCGCGAATGGCGAAGCGCACTCATCGTGGTGACGACGATTCCGGTCGCCTTGCTTTCTGCTGTCGTTTGGCTTTGGGCGGCTGGCGAAACGATCAACATCATGACTCTCGGAGGGTTAGCTCTTGCGGTGGGGGTCCTGGTCGACGAAGCGACCGTCGAAATTGAGAATATTCATAGTCACCTCACCGAGGGCCGATCCCGATCGGCATCCGTACTCGATGCCTGTCGCAAAACCGCAATTCCGCGCCTCCTCTCGATGTTATGTATCTTATCGGTTTTCGTTCCCGCATTCTTTATGGTTGGTGTTGGAAGGCAGTTATTTGTGCCACTTACGCTGGCTGTAGGCTTCGCGATGTTTTCGTCGTACGTACTTTCGAGCACGCTCGTACCGGTCCTTTCAGCTTGGTTCATTCGGCAGGGGCACAAACAGGAACAACTCGGCTTGTTTGAAAAATTCAGATCTCGTTACTCCTTATATCTGAATTCCGTTCTAAGGTGGCGCTGGCTGGTTTTGGCTGGCTACGCTGTCGGGAGCGCAGTGTTGATCTACGTGCTTTTCCCGAGGATCGGAACAGAGATGTTTCCTTCCACCGAAACTGGACAGCTTCAGCTTCGTCTGCGAGCACCGACAGGAACACGCCTTGAGAGAACGGAGGTAATTGCACTGAAGGTGATGGACACGATCAAAGAAACGGTTGGGCCAGAAAACGTCGAGATTACAACAGGTTTTATTGGTGTACCCACCTCGAATTACCCGGTGAATACGATCTATCTGTTTACCAGCGGGCAACACGAGGCGGTCCTGCATGTCGCTTTGAAGCCAACTGCACGAGTCCTTGGCGAGTCTCTAAGAGAGGATCTTAGGCGGAAATTCAAGGAAGAGTTCCCCAATGTCCAGTTTTCGTTTGAGCCACCGGATATCATCAGCCAAGTGATGAGCTTCGGCTCGCCAACACCGATCGAAGTGGCAGTGCAGGGAGCAAACCTTGCGGCGAACCGCGCCCATGCCGAGAAAATTCGCCAGGAACTGGCAAAAATACCCTCGCTGCGGGATCTCCAATATGCTCAGCCTCTCGATTACCCGACTCTAGAAATTAACGTGGACCGGGACCGCGCGGGTCAAATGGGCGTCGAAATGGCGGACGTTGCCAAATCAGCGGTCGGGGCCACTTCGTCCAGCCGCTTAACCGATCTGAACTTCTGGAGAGATCCACGAAGCGGTAATGGCTTTCAAATTCAAGTCCAAATTCCAGAATCCAAGATGGCGTCAATCGCCGATGTTGAGAACCTGCCAATTATGGATCCACCCTCTGGCACTGATGGTCCGGCGCGACCGCTGCTTTCCGACGTCGCCAAGGTGGATTACGGGACCACTGCGGGAGAGGTGGACCGGTATAACATGCAACGAGTGGTTAGCCTCACTGCAAATGTCCATGGACTCCCACTCGGAAAAGAGGCGCTGCAAATTCAAGATGCTCTGAAACGCGCCGGCAATCCCCCACGCGGAGTGAACGTGGTGCTGCGAGGACAAATCCCCGCGCTACAAGACACGCTGAGCGGCTTGCGAGTGGGTTTGCTCCTTTCCATTGCCGTGATTTTTCTACTGCTCGCTGCCAACTTTCAGTCTTTCAGACTTGCTTTCGCTGTAATTGCCATAACTCCGGCGGTTGTTTGCGGAGTTTTATTGCTCCTGCTAATCACAGGTACAACGATGAATGTCCAGTCCTTTATGGGAGCGATCATGGCCATTGGTATTGCCGTGGCTAATTCGATTCTACTGGTCACTTTTGCCGAAATGAGCCGCCGCGAGGGCAAACATGTCTCTGAGGCAGCTCATGAGGGTGGACTTGGCCGTTTGCGGGCCATCCTCATGACCGCTGGAGCAATGATAGCTGGGATGATCCCCATTGCACTCGGGATTGGAGAAAGTGCGCGCCAGACGGCCCCTTTGGGCCGGGCCGTCATCGGAGGACTGATCGTCTCGACTTTGGCCACGCTGATCATTTTGCCCTGCCTTTACAGTGTTGTTCAAACGAGAGCAGGCGAACACTCACCTTCTCTCGATCCCAGCGATCCTGCGAGCCGATTCCATGAAGCGACTTAGTACATTTCTCATTGTTCTGGTTTCGACACTTCTGCTGGCGTTTGCTGCCGCCGCACAGCAGACCGTGGAAGTCGTAAAAGTCATTTCCAAGCCCGTTGAGCGGACCGTGAAGCTGCCCGGCGAATTCATGCCTTACCTCAGTGTCGCCATTCATGCGAAGGTGACGGCGTTTGTCGATAAAGTAGAAGTAGACCGCGGCAGCGCAGTGCGAGAAGGCCAATTACTGGCCCTTTTGGTGGCCCCGGAACTGACCGCCCAGCGCGCTGAAGCCGAGGCAAAAATCCAAGCTTTGGAATCCCAACGGGCAGAAGCGGAAGCAAAGCTCGCCGCAGCCGAAAGTACGTATGAGCGATTCAAAGCCGCCTCGGCGACGGAGGGTGCGGTCGCTGGCAATGAATTGATTGTCGTCGAGAAAGAGGCGGATGCTGCGCGGTCGCTTCTTCGGGCGCAGGAAAGCTCGGTGAAGGCCGCTCAACAATCGGCGGCGTCACTGAGAGAGCTCGAGAGCTATTTGCGAGTTACAGCTCCATTTTCTGGAACAATTACGGAGCGTGACATCCATCCGGGTGCGTTGGTCGGGCCTGGGGCGGGTTCCTCGATTCCGCTCTTTGTATTGGAGCAGAACTCTCGCCTGCGCCTTGTGGTAGCCGTTCCGGAGTCTCAGGTCGGAGGCATCGTCAAGGGCGCCCATGTTCCGTTCCGCGTCCCCACATATCCAGGAGAGACATTCAATGGCGTGGTCGCACGGATCGCTGAATCTCTCGATTTTAAAACTCGCACTATGCCGGTCGAACTGAATGTGACTAACACCCAAGAAAGGCTTTCTCCAGGCATGTATCCGGAGGTTTCCTGGCCTGTGCGAAACAAGAAGCCCGCTCTGCTTGTTCCTCCCTCCAGCATCGTAACCACCACCGAACGGATATTTGTCATTCGCATACGGGATGGCAAGGCGGAGTGGGTTAACGTCACGCGTGGCTCGCCCGTCGACGACCTAGTGCAGGTTTACGGCCCATTGAACCCCGACGATCAGATTGTAAAGCGAGGGAGCGATGAGATCCGCGAGGGGACTGCGCTAAAGGCCGGTGCCGCGAAATAATTTGTTGATTCTGAATCAGGACATTTGAATCTCAAACGGAGGATAGCCATGATTACAAAGCGAACTATTTGGATTTTGATTTCAATCGCCCTGTTTCCGCTTGTCACGGCTGCCCAGGGGCTCGATACCACAAAGATCGACCAAGCGCTGGGCCGCTCTGGTCAAAAAACAGGTGACGTCTATCGCGTCGGATTTCCGCGTACTGACTTGCAGGTCACGGTCGCGGGTGTTTCGATCAAACCAGGATTGGCTCTCGGTTCGTGGGCGGCCTTCAGCGGCAGTGATGCCAATGCATCCGTAATGGGTGACTTGGTCCTATTGGAAAGTGAAGTCAATCCCGTGATGTCCAAGTTGCGCGCGAGCGGAATCGAGATTACCGCTGTGCACAATCACGTCTTGAACGAGACGCCACAGGTTCTCTATATGCACTATTTGGGACACGGCGATGCGGTGGAGCTCGCGAAATCTCTGCGTGCGGCGCTTGCTATGTCTAAGACACCCCTAGGCGCTCCAGCAGCACCAGCACCCGCGCCTACTTCGCCGCCTGCATTTATTAAGACAATCGAGGATACTTTAGGCCGCAAGGGGACGTTCAATGGCGGCGTTCTCGCTTTTGGCGTCCCGCGAGCAGAAACCATAACAGAGAACGGCATGACGCTCACCACTCCCCAAGGAGTGGCCGAATCTATTAATTTCCAGGAAACCATCCCGGGTGAAGTTGCGACCACCGGGGATTTTATCCTCAAAGCAGAAGAGGTCAATCCAGTAATCTCAGCACTTGAGGAGCACAACATTCTGGTGACGGCGCTGCATAGCCACATGCTGACAGAAGAGCCCAGACTCTTCTTCATGCACTTTTGGGCCGCCGGAAATGCGGAGTCCGTCGCTCAAGGCATCAAGGCTGCCCTGAGCCACGTTGCGACGAAGTGAAGACGGCCAGAGTTTCGCTCAAGGATGGTCATCCGGTTGCCGATGTTGCCCTCGTAATGGGCAACCCGCGGAAGACCGCATCGGAGAAGTTAGATCAGCAGCCGGTCGGATTCGGTAAGGATTGTCGTCCGCGGACCCGGGAGGCCGGTTGCCCTATAAAGCCGTCCGCGCCTGGGTGACATCACTGCAGCGACGCTCGGCCGGCGGGGCGCCTCCTACCTCTTGGGGTGGAGCAAGGCCTCCTCTTGTTTTCTAGCTTCACGTGGTCTGGCCGCCGGGCCGAGAAAATGAAGAGTCCAAACATGAAGTGGATCACACGCGAGCACGTCAAGGTCGACCGAGTAGCGTGTCCGTGGCTTATCAAGAAGTTCGTCGATCCGGACGCCGAGTTTTATTTCGTTCCCCCTCAACACGTGCTACAAGAGGCGGAAAGATTAGGTGCAATTCCATTCGATGTTCCCGCAGTTGAACTCGGCCACCACGGGAAGGAATGTTCATTCGACGCCATCCTCAAGAAATACAATCTCACGGGCGACCCGGCCCTGAAACTTCTAGGAAGAATCGTCAATGGCGCTGATACAGATAACACACTTTGGCAGCAACCGGAGGCCGCCGGACTAAAAGCGGTGGCTGAGGGCTTCAGACATTTGGGATTTCCAAACGACCACGACATTATTGCAGCAGAGTGGATCGTCTACGATGCGTTGTACGCCTATTGCCGAGAGGTGGTGCAGCGGGGAAAACCAAACGGAGCCTTCAAGGATGCGGCCTGAAGTTTCGGGAGAGGAACTTATAGGCGTGGGGAGAAGAACTTCTGGAACCAACTACCCACAATGGACTTGCGGACTTTCTGGGCATTGAGCGCAATGTTGCAGCCGCTTCTGGGGCGGTGTTCTTGGTGGGGTTGGGCGAAGAGCTGTGGAAGAAGTTTCTTCCCAAGTATCTGGAGTCGCTCGGAGCTAGCGTTCCAATTATCGGACTCTTCGGCACATCGGAAGATTTTTTCGATGCTCTTTACCAATACCCGGGAGGCTGGCTGGCCGACCATTGGGGACGACGCCGAGCATTCGTGACTTTTCTTGCCACCGGTCTGACGGGTTACCTCATTTACCTTCTCGGTCCTTCCTGGCCGTTCCTCTTTTTGGGGTTGGCTTTCGTGATGACCTGGCAGTCCATGGCATCACCGGCCATCTTTGCAACTATAGGCGACGCGCTCCCCAAGGAGCGGCGCGCAATGGGTTTCACAGTTCAATCCATGCTTAAACGCATCCCGATGGTGATTTCGCCGCTCCTTGGCGGCGCGCTTATCGGGGCACTGGGGATCAAGTTTGGGATACGAGTGGGACTCTTGATTACGCTCGCGCTCGCGGGAATCACTTTTCCAGTACTCCTCGCAATCAATCTTCCGATTCCATCCAGGGACACAGTGAAGATGCATGGTGTTTGGCAATCCATCAGTCCCATCCTGAAGCGGCTCCTTCTGTCCGACATAGTGATCCGAACATGCGAGGGGATGGCCGACATCTTCACCGTTCTATATGTGACGAACGTCACCGGCATAACGATTCCGCAATACGGCGTGCTCGTGGCGGTGCAGCTCGCAACTTCCATCCTGATCTATATTCCGGCCGCCAAAATCGCCGATCGCGTAGGTCGCAAACCATTTGTAATTGCAACCTTCTTGTGCTTCGCTCTTTTCCCTATCGCTGTTGTTCTCGCTCATAGTTTCGCCTGGCTAGTTTCTGCGTTTGTGATTGGGGGCTTGCGGGAGATCGGAGAGCCCTCTCGCAAAGCAATGATTGTGGATCTGGCAGAGCGTCAATTGCGGGCACGTACTGTGGGGCTCTACTACCTGATCCGCAGCTTCTCCATCACGCCCGCGTCAGCCATCGGAGGCTTGTTGTGGCGAATTCACCCGCAGGTTCCTTTCGTCACTGCCGGAATCATTGGGATCATCGGAACGTTTCTTTTTTCAGTTACGGTTCACGAGCGATACATGGGCTGAGGCGAGCCTCACCCAGTTCGGTATAAGACTGCGGTCAGTTCACCCTTAGTACCCGGGGGAAAATCTTACTGTTTTCAGGTTTTCTTCAGGTTGTGCCGTCAAGCTGTCTGCCTGAGAGAGACCGAAGTGCTTCGCGCGGTACTCGCACCTGCCAGGAGCAAGGAGGAATCTTCCATGAAAAGGCTGGCACCACTTGCGTTTCTCAGCACAATGCTCGCCACCCTAATACTGGCCCAGACGCGCCAGATTTCGCTGGTCAAGGGTTCCCCGACCAATTACGGAGCCTACGGCTTCGACATCAGTTGGGTTGACAACACCACGCAAAAGTACTACCTGACGGACCGCACGAACAATGCGATCGATCTCGTTGATGCCGCTACAGACACCTTCCTTGGATTTATCGGGAAAGGCCAGTACACGGGCACCAGGCCTTGCCCTGGTCATCCCAAGGACCTGCGTCATTGCGCTGGGCCAAATGGAGTCGTCACGGACGACCTCGGCCACGTGTGGGCTGGAGACGGTGCCGGCAATATCATTGAAGCGGACGCGACACAGCCGGGCACGGCCATCATTCGAAAGATCCCCACCGGCGGTAAGTTTCGAGTTGACGAACTGGCTTACGACCCGATTGACAGGATCCTGATGACCTCCAACGATGGAGATTCACCGCCGTTCCTCACTTTCATCTCGGTTACCGATGGGTCTGTGTTGGGCCACTACGCTTACCCGAAGGACCAAGATGGCATGGAACAACCGGTTTGGGATCGCGACACCGGATGGTTCTACCAGAATGTTCCAGGGAAGAAGAATCGCATCGATGTGTTCGACCCTCACAAGCTTCCGAATCCGGTCAAGAGCTTTCCAGTGGAATGCAAAGGCGGGGTACTCGACCTTACGCTTAGCGGTCTTGCCGCTGGGCCACACGGGCGTTTGATGACGGCGTGCGGCTCCGTTGGTGGGTTGTCTCTTGATGCTCGAACGGGGCGAATTGGAAAAACTGTCTCGCAAGTAGGGGACACAGACGAGGTTTGGTACGATCCCGGGACTAACAGCTACTACTTCGCGCACACTGCTGAGGGGGCAACGGAGTTGTCCACGGCCGCCGCCGGAGCGGTGGGTGTGGTCAATGCAGCGACCGAGGAGTTTGTTAGTGAGATTCCTTTTAAAGGTGGTGGGGTTCACTCAGTGGCCGTCAATGCGGTGAACAAACACATCTTCGTTCCAGTTTATGGGAAGGGCATCTTCGTCGTCGCGCCGAGCAAGTGAAACGACGAAGGGTGGCGCACCGGGCAACCGCCAGGAACTAACGCTGTCTGCGTGGAAAGAGGGTCGCCACCGCACTCTTTGGCACGGACGATCCGATCA
>WNFB01002409.1_pt1 | contig 19357 bp, 18 predicted proteins | sample 5400501 | NCBI WGS metagenome assembly WNFB01 (sample SAMN13153341, study PRJNA577476) | soil metagenome | isolation source: 200 cm saprolite under Douglas fir tree site 2 hole 1 | place: USA:California | collected 2015-04-18 | reverse complement strand
GGCGGAACACACTGTTGCCCGCGGCTATCCCCACATTGGCTTTTCTCACGTTGATCGTCCTACAGCCCGATCTGGGCACAGCAATCGCTTGTGCCGCGATCACTGCCTGTGTGATGTTTGTTGCTGGACTCGACTTGCGCTATCTCGGCTACGCATTCGTGGCATCGCTGGTCCCGCTCTATTTTCTGATCTTCCACGTGGCCTACCGGCGGGACCGCATCCTGGCCTTTCTCGATCCCTATTCCGACCCGCAGAGAAGCGGCTTCCACATTATTCAGTCGATGATAGCGGTGAGCACCGGCGGTATCACCGGCCTGGGACTGATGGAAGGGAAGCAGAAGCTCTTTTATCTGCCCGAGCCGCACACTGACTTCATTTTTGCCGTCACGGCGGAGGAACTGGGCCTGGTGGGGTCGTTCATTGTGGTGTCGCTCTTCGCCATTTTCCTGTGGCGCGGCATTCGCACGGCTCTGCGTACGCAGGATATGTTCGGGCGTTTCCTGGCCGTAGGAATCACCAGCATGGTAGTGGTCCAGGCCTTCATCAACATCAGCGTAGTACTGGGGCTGATGCCGACCAAGGGCATCCCGCTGCCCTTCATCTCCTATGGCGGATCGTCCTTGTTCGTGACTCTCGCCTGCGTCGGCGTGTTGCTGAACATCACGAAGCAAGCGGACTAGAAAAAATTGTTGATTGCTGATTTTTGATTGTTGATTGAAGACCCGGCCTGTGTTTTGTGGGTTTTCAATCAACAATCAGCAATCAAAAATCAACAACTCACCGCGCCACCAAACCGTTAACTCCCCCACAACGATCCTCTCCCTCCCCTAGTTTATAGTCACAGAATGCGGGCCATTCTGGCAGGAGGCGGGACGGGCGGGCATGTGATCCCTGCACTGGCCATCGCCAGGGAACTCCAGAAGCTGTATACCGCCGAGGTGCTGTTCATCGGGACCGCGCGAGGCATCGAGAACCGCCTGGTACCGGCAGCGGGGTTTCCCCTTCGCCTGATTCAAGTCGGAGCGCTGAAAAATGTGAGTCTGGCGACCCGGCTCAAGACCGCCTTCGATCTGCCACAGGCAGTGTGGGAAGCGCGGCGGATTCTTTCCGAGTTTCGTCCCAACGTGGTGATTGGCGTGGGGGGATACGCTTCGGGCCCGGCGATGCTGGCGGCAGCCCAGAAGCGCATTCCAACCGTGGCGTTTGAGCCCAACGTGGTCCCGGGTTTCGCCAACCGCCTGATCGCGCCCATGGTTTCGGCCGCAGTCGTGCACTTCGCTGAGACCGTACGCTACTTCCGTCGCGCTGAGGTGGTCGGCGTGCCCGTCCGGCCGGCTTTTTTCGAGATCACGCCCAAGAGTGGTAGAGATGCCAAACCGACGCTGCTCGTTTTTGGTGGAAGTCAGGGCGCGCATGCCATCAACCAGGTAATGATCGAATCGGTGGCCGTGCTGCGCGCGCGGGTGCCCGAGATTCACATCGTCCATCAGACCGGAGAACGTGACTATAATGAGGCCCAGGCGGCGTATGCGCCCATGGGCGGTTGGGCCGAGGTCCATCGCTTCATCGACGATATGCCGGGTTTCTTTGCGCGGGCGGACTTGCTCCTGTGCCGCTCCGGTGCCAGCACGGTCGCCGAGGTGACCGCGGCAGGGAAGCCAGCGATTTTTGTGCCATTTCCGCGAGCAGCCGATGATCACCAGAAGCGCAATGCGGAAGCCCTGGAGAAAGCTGGTGCCGCCATCATGCTCGAAGAATCGAAGCTGAGCCAAGAAAGCCTGGTGGAAACGGTCGGCTCGCTGCTGAGTGATCGGGCTCGGCTGGAAAGAATGGGCGAGGCCGCTCGAAAACTGTCGCACCCGAATGCCGCACACGATATTGCCGTCATGGCAGCGCGGCTGGCGGGACTTAAAAACTAGCCCGGGATTTGCACGGATCTAAAGTCTTTCTTCTTTACTTGATCTGCGTTTATGCGCGTAAATCCGTGGCCAAGAAGTTGACCTAAGATGTTTGCCAAGATACAGCGCATTCATTTCGTCGGAATCGGTGGCATCGGCATGAGCGGTATCGCCGAGGTGCTGCTCAACCTCGGCTACAAGATTTCCGGTTCCGACCTGAAGAGTTCGGCAATCACGCAGCGCCTGGCCAGCCTGGGCGCGACCATTTTCGAGGGGCATCGGGCGGAAAACGTCGCAGGCGCCGAGGTGGTCGTGACCAGTTCCGCCATCGCACCGGACAATCTGGAGATTGCCGAAGCGCGGCAGCTCCATATCCCTGTAATCCAGCGTGCCGAGATGCTGGCCGAACTCATGCGCCTGAAGTACGGCATTGCCATCGCTGGGATGCACGGCAAGACCACCACCACTTCTATGGTGGCTGCGGTGCTGGCTGCCGGGAACCTTGATCCCACGGTGGTAGTCGGCGGGCGCGTGGATGCCATGGGCTCCAACGCGCGCTTGGGCAAATCACACTACCTTGTGGCAGAGGCCGACGAAAGCGACCGTTCGTTCCTAAAGCTTTCGCCTATCCTGGCGGTGGTCACCAACATCGACCGCGAGCACATGGATTGCTATCGCAACATGCGCGACGTGAAGCGCGCTTTCCTCGACTTCATGGATCGAGTGCCCTTCTACGGCATGGTGGTGGTGTGCAACGACGATCCGTTACTGCGCCGTCTGTTCCCCCAGATTCGGCGCCGGACGGTGACCTATGGAACGCGGCGGGGCTCGGATTTTCAGATCAAGATTGGCGAGCGCGCGCTGAATGCCAGTGAGGGCCGGCCCATCAGCCATTTCAACGTAACCTACCATGCACAGGACCTTGGCAAGTTCCGTCTCCACGTGCCCGGTGCGCACAACATTCTGAATGCCACGGCGGCAATTGCGGTGGGAATTGGCCTCGACGTCCAGATCGAGCAAATCCGTGCCGCGCTCGAGAACTTTCGAGGAGTGGACCGTCGCTTTCAATTGCGCGGCAAGGCCGCTGGGGTGAGCGTGATTGATGACTACGGACATCATCCCACCGAGATTCGCGCCACATTGGCCGCCGCCCTGCAATGCGGTTAATGGACGAATTCGCCGGAGCTTTCCAGGACGCGGATACACTTTTCATCCTCGACATCTACGCCGCCAGCGAACAGGCGATCGAAGGGGTTACGGGCGAGGTTCTGGCGCGGCGGATATGCGAAAGGGGAGGCAGGACAGCACAGTATGTCGGCTCCTTTGCAGACGCCGCCACATCCGTAGCCGCCGCAGCCCAGGAGGGCGATATGATCCTGACCCTAGGAGCCGGCAGCGTTTCGCAGTTGGCAGCGATGATCCTGGAAAGCCTGCAAGCCAGGGAAGCGCACGCCGCCACTGCACCTCAATCGCTTGCCATGCTCCCGAAGTAGAGGCGACTCCTCCCTGTTAACGACTATCGCCCATCCTGCCCTTCTGTGCAAAACGAACCAAACTTTCTCTATCTCAGCTGCTAAAAAGCAGTTATAGTAGTTTCCGCTCGGCGATTCACTGACGACAACTGACCTGGGCTGATGGCGAGGAAAACCGGTCCCACCATCTCGCAGGAGGAGTTGTACCCACTAGCCGACGAGCCCGTGCGCGAAGACCTGGACGACGCGCGGCTGCTCGACTTGGACGTGGAACAGGAATCTCCCTTCCTGCGCGCACAGAAGCGCGTATCCGTCCGCCGGGGTTCCCTCCCTAAAAAAACCGCCACCCGCCTGGCTTGGGCCGCGCTTGTATTAGGCGCCATCTTCCTTTGCGGCGTGGCGACCGCCGCCCTCTACCACTACGGTGAGCGTTCGTGGCGCTTCCGCGTGGAATCGAGCGATGACATCGGGATCACCGGGTTAGACAACGTCACTCGTTCCCAAATAATGGAAGTGATGGGCGGCGACATTGGCCGCAACATCTTTTTCGTGCCGCTGGGACAACGCCAGAGACAATTGGAGCAGATTCCCTGGGTCGAGTCGGCGAGCGTGATGCGGTTTGTCCCCAATCGCCTGAAAGTGGAAATTCACGAACGCACCCCGGTCGCCTTCGCGCGTATGGGCTCGAAGATTCTGCTGGTCGATGCCGCGGGCACTCTCATGGAACTGCCCGGCAAGAAGAAATACTCATTTCCAGTGATTTTTGGAATGAACCTGGGCGAACCGCCCTCCACTCGTGCCGCGCGCATGAGGATCTACAAAGAAGTGGTGAGCCAACTGGATTCCGGCGGGGCGCGCTACTCGCAAGAGCTCAGCGAGGTCGACCTTTCCGATCCCGACGATGTGAAAGTTCTGGCCAACAATCCCCAAGGCGAGGTGCTGGTGCACCTGGGGTCCTCCAATTACCTCGACCGCTACAAGGTGTACGTGGGCCACGTCCAGGAGTGGCGCCAGCAATTCGAGAAAGTCGAGTCCGTGGACCTGCGGTACGACCGGCAGATCATAGTCAATCCCGACTTGCAGGGGACGGTAAGGCAAGCGCCGCTTTCGGCGTCGGCGGCCAAGAAGGCCATGGCTGCCGGAGTGAAGCCTGCCGCGCTCATCAGTCACGTGCTGGTGGGGCCGAAACCGGTTGCGGCCGCGCCGGCGACGACTGCCGCGAAGGCGCCAGTGAAAACGGCTGCGAAAAAGACCGTCGCAAAAAAAAGACGAAGTAAGCCGTGGGTAAAAAAAGCGAAGACAAAAGCAAAGGTCAGCCCTGCGCCAGTCCCAAAGAGCACAGTGAAATCCACTTCCCCGCGGGGCATGACGGGAAAGCCAAGTTCGGTGGCGCCTCCGAAGAGTGCGAGTGATGCAGCCAAAGCAGCAAAGAAACCGAGCCCGGCAATTGCCAAAGAACAGGAACATCCATAAGCATGGCGAACCAGTACGAATATCTTCTGACAGCAATTGACGTAGGCAGCGCCAAGACCTGTGTGTTAGTGGCGGAAATCACCGATAGCGGACTGCGCTATCGCGGCCACGGTGTGGCGGAATCGCGCGGTTCGCGCAAAGGCGTCATCGTGGATTTGGACAAAGCGGTGGGCTCAATCCAGAAAGCGGTGGAGCAGGCGGAAGACGCGGCCGGCGCGCCCATCGAGCATGTCCTGCTGGGCATAGCCGGTGCGCACGTTCGCGGCGTGAACAGCCACGGCGGCCTCGGCTTCGGCACGCGGGCACGCGAGATTACACGTGACGAAATCCGCCTTGCGGTGGACAAGGCGCGTGCCATCCCTCTCCCGGCTGACCGCGAAATCGTGCATCTGCTGCCGCAAGAGTTCATCCTCGACGATCAAAGCGGTGTGCACGATCCGCTGGGCATGATGGCAACGCGCCTGGAAGTTCGGGTGCACATGGTGACGGTGGCTTCCAGCGCCACCCAGAACATGATCACAGCGGTGAACCGCGCAGGTGTGCACGTGGATGGCACGGTCTTCGAACCGTTGGCCTGCGCTGATTCCGTGCTCCGTGCAGACGAACGCGAAATGGGCGTGTGTCTCGCCGATCTCGGCGCGGGCTCGACCAGCCTGATCGTTTTCCACGATGGAGCAGTGGCACACAGTGCGGTGGTTCCGATTGGCGGCGATCACTTCACTAGCGATCTTTCGTTAGGCCTTTGCACACCGCTGTCGGAGGCGGAAAAAATCAAGAAGCTTTACGGCAATGCCATCGTGACCCTCATCCCGGAGGGGAATGAAGTAGAGGTGCCTTCGGTCGGCGATCGCCCTTCGCGGCTGATCTCGCAGCGCATGGTAGGAGAAATCCTCGAGCCCAGGGCGCGTGAATTGTTTGAGATGCTGCGCGATAGCCTGCGCCATGGTGGGATGCTCGATTTGTGCATGGGAGGCGTGGTGTTGACCGGAGGCGCCTCGCGTCTGCCTGGAATTCTGGATATTGCTGAGTCCGTGTTGCGGCGTCCGGTGCGCCTGTCCTGGCCCACGCCCCTGGCCAAGATGCCATCGACGCTGGCCGAGCCGGAATACGCGACAGTCCTGGGGATGGTGTTCTATGGGCACCGGGCACGGGTGGCTCGCGGTATCCAGGATGAACGCTGGAGTTCACGCCTGAAGGCCATGTTCGCAGGAAAGGGCGCGTAGGGAGGGCAGAGTGGGAGGAAGTCGCGAGGGGGAAAGTCGCGAGGGGGAAAGTCGGGCGGGAGAAAGTCGGGAGGGCACGGCTTTTAGCCGTGCCGCATGGAAGTATTTTCCGATTTGTCAATCCGAGTGGGCTTCAGCCCGCAAGGAATCTGCTGCTAAAGCCGACTCGGAATGACAAGGATAGAAGGTCGAAGATACAAGCAAGGAAATTCATGGGAGGCGGTGGACATGAAAAAAGAAAGCGACATTCGCATCAGCTTTAACGAAGAGGCCCGCAACGACGCCAAGATCAAGGTCATCGGTGTGGGTGGAGGCGGCGGAAACGCCGTGAACCGCATGATCGATGCTGCCATGGAGGGCATCGAGTTCGTGGTGGCTAACACTGACCTGCAGGCGCTACGCATGTCGCGTGCGGCCATGAAGATCCAGCTCGGCGTCAAGCTCACTAATGGCCTGGGCGCCGGCGCCAATCCTGAAGTCGGGCGCAAGGCGGCGCTCGAAGATTCGGACAAAATCATCGAGGCACTGGAAGGCGCCGACATGGTATTCGTCACCGCCGGACTGGGCGGCGGCACTGGAACCGGAGCGGCCCCCATCATTGCCTCGCTGGCCAGCGAGATGGGTGCGCTCACCGTGGCGGTTGTCACCAAGCCGTTCGCCTTCGAAGGCAAACGCCGCATGCAGCAGGCGGAGCGCGGCATCTCTGAGTTGATGGAATCGGTGGATACTACCATCGTCATCCCCAACGAGAAGCTGCTCGCCGTCGCCCAGGACGCCGGATTTTTCGAATCGTTCCGTGTGGCGGACGACATCCTGCGCCAGGGCGTGCAAGGCATCTCCGACATCATCACTATTCCGGGGATCATCAACCGTGATTTTGCCGACGTGAAGGCGATCATGGCTGGGATGGGCTACGCTGTCATGGGCACGGCCAGCGCCAACGGGGCGCGGCGCGCGACCGAGGCAGCGCAGAAGGCCATCGCCTCGCCGCTGCTCGAAGCCGGAGCGATCGACGGCGCACGCGGCATCCTCATCAATATCACGGGTTCCGCTTCGCTCAAGCTTGCCGAGGTGCAGGAGGCCTGCACCATCATCCAGAGCGCCGCGCACGAGGATGCCAACATCATCTTCGGTGCTGTGCTGGACGAGAAGATGAAAGACGCGGTGAAGATCACGGTCATCGCCACCGGCTTCAAGGAGTCGGACATCCGGCGTCGGCACCAAGAAGCACGCGCGGGCTTTGCCGTTTCGCGGGATTTTCCCGAGCTTGAGGCCGAGTCTGAGTCTGAGCCGGAACCTCCGCCAATGGTGATGGAGCGGGCAACGGCACCGCAGGCTGGTGCCGCAGTCGAAGTGGTTTCGGTTGATACGATGCGCAACGCCATGATCGCCAACTTCGAGCAGACGGACCTCGATGTCCCGGCCTTCCTGCGCAAGCGCGGTGAGCCAATGTAGGAACAGGATCAAGAACCGCAGAGGGCGCAAAGGGACCGGAAAGGGAGCGACAGGGAGGGGTTCGCCTCGCTTATGAGGCGTCATCCAGAGCGGCCTTCAGCCGCGAAGGACCTAGCGCGCGGAGGCATCGGCCTCGGCTTACTATGTGCGAGTCCGTGCCAGATCACGCCGGATTCTTCGGGGCTTGAAGTCCTTCAGGATGACGCGGGGTATTACTGACCAGGTTTTGCGCTGTTGGAGTGCTCCATTTCCTGAATCCGGCGGTCCATTTGATCCAGCAGCGTCTGCCACATGTCAATCTCGAGTTCGAACTGGTGTTTCAGGGGCGTTTGCGTATTCTGTACGAAGGCCAGGTTGGTCCGCATCTGATTGAGGATCACGCGCATCTTCTTTGCGTCCGCGTGCATGGCCCGGAGCTGGTCTGTATTCGCTGGATGTGCTTCTGGCGAGATTTCTACTGAGGTTTGAGACTTGCTTTTCGCGGGTGACTGCGCCGGCGCAGCCGGAATGCTCTGAGCGGCAAGCATTACACCCAGAACTGCGCTGAAAACGAGGCCGATGGAAAAGCGAGCGTGTAGCATAATCCCTCCCAAAACTCTAGAATGCCATTGCCTCTGTTGACATCTATCATTCAGGGAGTGGCGTCATTCCGAGCGAAGCGAGGAATCCTGCGCGGCTCGGCTCGAAACCGGGAGCGGTGCCGCCGCGCGCAAGATCCTTCCCCCGGCTGAAGCCGGGCTCAGGATGACGCTGACTAGGATGTCGACAAAGCCAATGCCATTCTACGTCGGTGACAGATTGCCTGGGACGGCGAGAAACCGGAGTTCTTCGCTGTCCTTTGTATTTTCTTCCCGTCCAATGGGATGTGGGGAACATTTGGCTGGCCCGGTAACGTATCCCTGTTAGCGACATCACGAGGAGACGAAAATATGAAACAGGCCCTGCGCTTGAGCATAGCAATTGTTATGTGTTTAGGGATGCTTGGGGCTGCAACTCCGGACTCGCCCTCCGCCATGCCGCAATATGCCAGCGGCAATCAACTGCTTCGGCCCGTCAATTACCGGGAATGGATTTACCTGTCTTCCGGCCTGGGCATGAACTACATCCCCATGCCGGGAGGTCACGACATGTTCACCAACGTCTTCGTGCCGCAGTGGGCCTATCAGGAGTTTCTGAAGTCTGGCAAATGGCCAGATAAAACTATGTTGGTGGTGGAAGAAAGGGGAGCGCAGACTAAAGGCTCAATCAATAAACACGGCCACTTCCAAACTGATTTCATGGGCATGGGTGTCGAACTGAAGGACAGCCGGGTTCCGGACAAGTGGGCGTACTTCAACTTTGATGAAGACACCAAGGCGTCCTCTGCCAATCCCAAAGCAGGCTGCTGGCAGTGTCACGAAGACCATGCGGCGGTCGAGCACACTTTCGTGCAGTTTTATCCGACACTGAAGCCGGTGGCCAAGAAGTTCGGGACGTATAAGCAGGCGGCAGAAGACGTTGGGAACTGAACCGCGGTAAGGACGAACGTCCGGTCGCCGGTTTTTAGTGAAGGCTGGTATGAAAATGCGGGTCCTTCGACTCAGCTTGTCGTTCGCCGGCCGAAAGACAAGCCTCGATCAGGATGACAGCGGGATGACACACGACTAACGGCCAGCCAGCCAACAACGAACGTCTAAACCCCCAGTTTCCTCACTTCCTCGTTGTAGTACTTGCGGTAGAGGATGTCCCACTCCTGGCTGCCTTCAAGGATGGTGCGCTTCTGGTTCTCGATCTTGTGGCGGGCCGCTTGATCGATCTTTTCTTCCTGATTGAGCAGATCTTCGAGGATCTTGCGCACTTCCAGCCGGATCGTGTTGCGATCCTCGACAAAGTCCACTGCGTCCGTCTCGGCCAGCGCGTCGGTGATGACGTGCGCCACTTTGTTGACCTTGTCGCGGCTGATTCTCACAGCACTGCCTTATACTTACGCACGAGTTCGTTCTTCACCTTGCGGAACATCTCCTGGTAGTTGGCGCCGGTGTTGCGCATCTCTTCGGAATAGGCCTCCAGGATGACACGCACCTCGTCATTGATGCGGTCCTCGAGCGATAATTCGTCCAGCATCGAGGCGTGCACTCTCTCCCGGACGGTGGCCACGTCCTTGGTCTCGATGAATTCGCCGGCAATTAACTTTTTGGTGACTTCGCGGGCCAGGTAGCCCACATATTCTTTCGAAAGAAGCATGATGCCTGGGTGTGGAACCGGTAGTGTAGCACAGCGAGCAGGCAACACTCAGCACTCAGTGGCAGAGCCTGCTCATCGTGTCCTCGATTACGGTGTGCTGCAGGGCAAGGTTTTCAGTAACTCGCGTGGATGTTATGATAGATGTGAATTGAGGGGGCGCGTCTTTCTGGCGTGTCCCACGATACTCCTCAGTAGCTCAATGGCAGAGCATCCGGCTGTTAACCGGAGGGTTGTAGGTTCGAGTCCTACCTGAGGAGCCATTCTTTTTGCGACATACAACGAACCCAGTTGAAACAAAGCGCACTATTTCGACTTTGTTGCACATCTACTTTGGTAGAATTCACCGTCGAGGGGGACACATGCCGAACATTTCACTGCTACTTGCTGGCTTAAAAACTCAACGTAAACGCGTACAAAGCGAACTACACCACTTAGATAACGCCATCGGTGCGCTCAAAGGCTTGGTGGCAGGGAACCACACCGGCAGGAATCAGGTGGGAACCCGCAGGCGGCGCCGCAGATTGTCGGTTGCTGCCCGTAATCGTATTGCTCAGGCTCAGAGAGCGCGATGGGCGAAGTTTAAGCAACAACAGAAGAAAGCAGCCTGACGAGAAGATACGATCAGGCTTGAGCAGAGAAAGACGGCCCGTTCGTTTCCGAACGGGCCGAGTCTACCCAACGAAACGGCGCACGCGCGCGGTCTCAGTGATGGTCTGCGCATGAAACCCACTTGCACTCGCAAGATTCGGACCCAGCACTGCGGAAAAACCATCCACGAGCAGGAGGCGCAATCCGCAGCGCGGCCAGTCGCTTCATGGTAGATTTCCCACCAGCATTCTTTTGCCGATGCAATCCTCAGGCCAGGTAACTCAGGAATCGACCGGGAGCGACCACGGTTCGGCGGCCAACAAGCTGGTGCGCCAAGTCGGTTTGTTCGACGCCACGATGGTTGTAATGGGTGGGATTGTCGGCGCCGGCATTTTTATTAACGCCTATGTGGTGGCACGGCAGGTCCACACGCCGGTGCTCATCTTGTCTGCCTGGGCCGCCGGAGGGTTGCTCGCCCTGCTGGGAGCGTTTATCTACGCCGAACTGGCTGACCGGATGCCCGATGTCGGCGGCCAGTATGCGCATTTGCGGGAAGCGTATCACCCTGTGCTCGGGTTCCTATACGGATGGGTCCTGCTCCTTGTCATCCAAACCGGGGGGATGGCAGCGGTGACCGTAACCTTCGCCCGCTATTTCCTGGAACTAACCGGACTGCAATTTTCCGATCGCGCTATAGCGGTTGCGGCTCTGACGCTTCTGACGCTTGTTAATTGTCTGGGAGTGAGGCTGGGCAGCCGCGTGCAGAGCGCGTTGATGGTGCTGAAAATCGGAGCTATTGCAGGTTTGATTGTGGTTGGCCTTTGGCTCATACGCGCACCGCATCCGGTCCTGCATCCGGTGCTGGACCAACCGGTCTCATTCGATTTGCTCACATCGTTCGGGGCGGCGATGGTACCTGTGCTGTTTTCTTACGGTGGATGGCAGACGGCAAACTTCATTGCTGGCGAGATCAAGGATCCGCGCGTCAACCTGCCACGCGCCCTCCTGATCGGTGTTGCCGGAGTCATCGTGCTGTACGTGGCCGTGAACCTGGTTTATGTGCGGGCGCTCGGAGCGTCAGATCTGGCGAGCACGACCGTGCCCGCAACTACGGCGATGCGTCTTGCCCTGGGCGAACGCGGGGCAACCCTGATCGCCTTTGGCATTACAATTTCGACACTGGGATTTCTCAGCCAGTCCATTTTGACGGCGCCGCGAGTCTACTTCGCGATGGCCGAAGATGGTGTCTTCTTCCGCAGCGTCGCTTCCGTGAATGCCCGGACGCACGTGCCCGTGGTTGCCATCGTGCTTCAGAGCACGTGGACGGCGGTGGTGGCACTCTCGGGACGTTACGAGCAGATTCTGAATTATGTGGTCTCGATGGACTTCCTGTTTTTCGGGCTGACCGCCACCTGTGTGTTCGTGTTTCGTCATCGCGACCGGGTGCGATCATCGAGCATCCCAGCCGGGGATCAACAGCACACGAGATACCGAGTTCCCGGACATCCGTTTACGACCGGCACCTTCGTACTCATCTCATGGCTGGTGGTTGTCAATACGATCTACAAGTATCCTGCTAATAGCCTACTGGGAATGGTGATCCTGTTGCTTGGTGTGCCTGTGTATGCTTTCTGGCATCATCGCCTGAAACCCGGGACTCACTGATGAATGATTCGCGCACTGCTGCCCGCTCGCCGTACATGGAATTCGCCAAGCTGCGCTCGGAGGCGCGTTACAACCTCGCAACCAGCGGCGTTACCGGCTATCCACTTGCCGAGCTTCCAGTCCGGTTGCAGGACCTCGAGATTAACGGCCCGACGGTATATGGATATGCACCACTCCAAGAACGGCTGGCGCGCAAGTGCGGCGTTTCTCCCGATTGTGTGGTGGCTGCGACGGGAACATCCATGGCGAATCACCTTGCCATGGCGGCGACGTTGGAGCCCGGCGATGAAGTCCTCATAGAACAGCCGACCTACGAGCTCCTCCCCAGTGTGGCTCGCTATTTGGGAGCTGTTGTCCGCCGGTTTGCGCGCCGGTTGGAGGAGAATTTCCGGGTTAATCCCGACGAAATCGCGAAGCACATCACACCTCGCACGCGGCTGGTCGTGATCACCAATCTTCACAATCCGAGCGGAGCTTTCACGGATGCGGAGACGCTCGCTGCTGTGGGGGAGATCGCGTGCAGCAGGGGGGCGAGGGTACTTGTGGATGAGGTTTACCTGGAGACCATATTTGACCAGCCGACGCGTCCCGCCTTTCACCTTGGCAAGCACTTCATCGTGACCAGCAGCCTTACCAAAGCTTACGGACTCAGCGGGCTGCGTTGTGGTTGGGTACTGGCGGAACCTGAACTCTCAGAGCGCATGTGGAAGTTGAACGATCTTTTCGGCGCCACTCCGGCACATGTTGCGGAGTTGCTAAGTGTGATCGCGCTGGACAACCTGGATCGGATTGCAGCCCGAGCCAAAGCCCTGCTGGATGCCAACCGGCGATGTCTGAACTCCTTTCTCGATATGCGTGACGACCTGGAATGCTTCCGCCCACGCTGTGGGACGGTCGTGTTCCCCAGACTGCGCTCCGGCAGTGTTGACCACTTTTGTGAGTTGCTGAAAAAGCAGGAAACGAGCGTGGTGCCTGGAAGTTTTTTCGAGATGCCGCAACATTTCCGCATCGGAATCGGCGGCGAGCCGGAAATGACCGCTGAGGGCCTGACGCGGCTCGGCCGCGCCCTGGACGAGTTTGGGGCGTACGCCTCGTCAAACCGCAGCCAGTGTGCACAGGGGTCATGAGATTACGAACTGTTGGCCGAAGGGTTGCAGGTCCGCGCCCTACTTGGGGAATCATTTCTCCAGTTGAGCCTGCCGCTTACGGGAGCCCGCACGATCATTCCGGCTTCGGTGCGCTTTCCGGTGCCTTGACTCCCGGGGCGACTCCAGAGGCATTCCCCGGTTCCTCGTCATTTTTCACCAGGTACTGCACGATCACCGAGATACGCCGGTTGGATGGGTCCAGGGGATCGTCCGCCTTGCGCAGCTTCTGGTCGGCAAAACCTCTGACCTGTACCACCTGGTTCTGTCCCAAGCCGCTTTGCTGCATCAGACGCCTGGCCGCGTTGGCGCGATCGGACGAAAGCTCCCAGTTCCCGTAATCGCCGGCACCTATGAAAGGCTTGGAATCGGTATGGCCTTCGATGGAGATTTTGTTCGGAACCTTCCCCAGCTCCTGCGCGAGTTTGATCAATAACTCTTTCCCGTTATCGTTGGGCTTGGGGCTGCCGAGATCGAAGAACGTTCCGGTCTCGGATTCCAACAATTCGATGCGTAGCCCTTCGCCGGTTATCGTCATCTCGACCTGGTTCTTGAGTTTGTCGAAGTCGGCCATCTGCTGGAGGGCCTTCTGCAGTTTGTTCTTTAACTCCGACACATTGTCCTTCGACAGACTGAAGTTCTCGCCCGAGCCGCTCTGGTTGCTGCCGATTTTCTTGGAATTTCCCGAGGGGTCTTTGAAGTAGCCGGCTATGGCGTCTTGCACCTGTTTGCTGGTGTTGAGCAGCCAGAGCACAATGAAGAGAGCCATCATGGCGGTGACGAAGTCGGCGTAAGCCACCTTCCAGGCGCCGCCATGGTGTCCGCCGTGCCCGGCTTTCTTCCTGATAATGATGATGGGACGAGCGCTGTTTTCCATGCAATCCGCTTCCTCTACCCGGAGGCCGCTGCATCTGAAGCGGGGGGCGCTGCGTCAGCCGCCGGGGCCGCTGCGTCCGGGGCGGCTGTATCCGCCGCGGTGCTACTCCGGCAAATTTTCTCAACCTCCTGGAAAGAGGGACGAACGTGTCCCGGGATGGCGCGGCGAGCGACCTCCACCGCCATGATGGGAGCAGTTCCCTTCAGGAAGGCGAACATGAAAACCCGCAGAACGTGGAGGTAAGCACTCTCTTGTTCAGCGGTCTTCGCCATGTTGGAGGCCAGTGGCCCCACCAGGCCGTAGCAGAGCAAGATGCCGAGAAATGTACCGACCAGTGCGGCGGCGACCTTGTGCCCGATTTCTTCCGGCGGCCCGCCCAGTGCGCCCATGGTGATAACCACCCCAAGCACGGCGGCGACGATGCCCAGGCCCGGCAAGGAGTCGGCCGCGGTGCTCAAAGCCGCGATGGGTTGAGTGGCATCCTGGTGATGCACGTCCATGTCGAGTTCCAGAACCTGGTCCAGGTCAAACGGCTCCATTCCGCTGACCGCCATGCGCAGGGTGTCGCAGACGAAATCCCGGACATGATGATTTTTGAGGAAGTCGGGATGCTTAGAGAAGATCGGGCTCTTGGATGGATCCTCGACATCAGTCTCCAGCGCCACCAATCCCTCCCGGCGCGCCTTATTGAAGAGGTCGTACATCATCTTCAAGGTGTTAAGGTAGCGTTGTTTGGTGAATTTCGACCCTCCAAAAACACCGACGATCCCGGCTGCAATCTGCTTGAGGACGTGGAGCGGATTGGCGACCAGTACAGTCCCGGCCCCGGCGCCTCCGATAATGAGGAGCTCGGCGGGCTGAAGCAATACCTGAATGTGTCCGTGTTCCATCAAGTAGCCACCCACCACCGCGCCGAAGACAACCAGGATACCGATGATCGCAAACATACAGGCTCAGCTCTCGGAACTAACGCGATTTTCCTCGCCGGAGGTAGCGCCGCAGTCCTCAACCTTGGCTGGAGTGTGGTCGAACGAGCGTCCTGCCCGCTCCAAGATTGACTCCACGGTGTCCCCGGGCTGGACCATGGCTCGTCCCACGGAAACGGTGACCGACAAGGGATCACCCCACCACTGGATGCCGGAGGAGCTCACGATCTTCTGGATACTCTCACCTGCCTTGTCCACTTCGGCGCTGCCGCAGTTGGGCACAATCACCAAGAATTCATTCTCCGTCCAGCGGCCCAGAAAGCCGGTCGCACCGAGGGTGTGCTTCATGGTTTGCGCGATCACATGCAGAATCGCGTCAGCCGCTTCCCGGCCATGGGTTGCTCGAAAACGTTTCAGTTCCTCTACCCGAATCGACAATATGCCAAAAGGGAGGTGGTACTCGGCAAAGAAGGACAAATTCTCGCGCAGGTGGGAGAGAGTAAACCCATGATTCATGGCGCCGGTTGCCAGGTCCAGGCAGCCGTGAGCTGCAAGACTGTTCTGATAGTGATTCGGCTCCGAAACCAAGGACTGCTCGTCGAAGCTTTCCGCGGCGCCGACTATGACCCCAAGCCGATTTCTGATAGGGACGGCCCGCACATGCACGGGGACCCGATGCCCCGCTTTGTGGCGAAAGTAAACTTGAGCCTCGCAGGATTTTCCTTCGTGTATGGTTCCCGTGAGCGGGCAGGCCACGCCGCAAAGGGCGCAGTCATGTTCGTCACAGTTCGGGAGAATATTCTCGCGGCAGGAACGCCCAAGCACCTCGTGGCGTCGATAGCCGGTGATCTTTTCCGCGCCGTCGTTCCAGAAAAGAATCTTCCGATCGCGGCCGACTAGAAAGACCCCAGTCAGTAGGCTATCCAAGACGGTTCGGAAGACATCTGGATCCTGAAGGTCCGGCATACTGGGAATTCCTATCGACTTTATCGGCAACAAAAAGGCGAGACTTCAGGATTGCCTATTTCCGCATGGGTGCCGGCGAGGGTGAAGATCGCGTGCCCGGGCTTCGGCCAGAAGGGAAAGCCGCAGTCACCCGCCAGGGAATGGCGGCCACTTGCCGCCATCCCAACTTACCACGCGGTCCCAACTTGCCGCTGGGCGGCCTGCTATGACGGAGCGCCCGTGCCCGGCCATGCCGGATTCAAGGTGGCGCGAATCACACTCAACAACTCATTGTTATCAGCCGGCTTCTGCAGGAAAGCAGTCGCGCCTGCTTTCAGGGTACGTTCCTTGTTGAATTGGGGATCGCGAGCCGTCAAGACGATGACCGGAATACGGGAAAGGTTTGCGTTCTTCTGCAACCGGTCGAGCACCACGAACCCATCTCCCGCGGGCAAGCCGATGTCGAGAATGATCAGGTCAGGGCGTTCCTTCTGGGCCATCGCAATCGCCGAGAAGCCATCGGTTGCGTAGGCGGTCTCGTACTGGTTAGCGCGCAAACGCAGGTTCAAGCCCCGCCTTAGGTCGGGGTCATCGTCAACGATCAGGATTTTTGGTTTGTCCATTGAGTCCTCTCTTTTTTTCTTTTCCGTCTCACCAGCAACCGGCATGGTTTTGTCTAGTTCCCATCGGAACTTTGCTTTCGCCGAAGCGTGGCCATAGCCTTTTCGGTAATACCATCGGCGACTTCCTGCACCAGCTTCTCCAGGGACTCTCCCTGTTCCCGTGAAGGAAGTTGTAGGGCCGTGGCGGAAACTTTGAAAACACAGCTTGCTTTCAACTCCTCACAGCGATCCAGTTGCTCGCTAATGCGTTTCTGTATGACCTTGGCGCCGGGTTCGTCCGTAGAGGCTACAACCAGGAACGCCTCTCCCTGGTCTGCATTCCCCAATGCGGGCAACACCATGTCCTTGTCCGGGAGAACGCACAGTCGAAGGATCTCCAGACACCGCTGCCGAATGCCTTTCCAGTTGCCCACACTCGGCATCGACAACGGCGTAAGCTCAAGCGTGATCAGAGAGACGGAATCGCGCAACCGGCCCTGGTCGGTAATGACGGGGAAGAGAAGTTTGGCCAGAGAAAATAACGGCAGGGTTAACGAGAAAACGCTCCCGTGTCCCGGCTGACTTTCCACCCAAATTCGTCCACCGTGGAGCCGGACCATCTCCTTCGTGATATACAGCCCCAGGCCCAGCCCTTTGCGGCTGTCGTCGACTGAATTGGGATCCTGGTACAGGCGTTCAAAGATCAGGGCTTTCGCTTCCGGGCTGATGCCCCGGCCGGTATCGGCCACCGAGAGATAGACGAAATCCGGGTCGGCATCCACCAGACAGGCTTTCACCATGACCGATCCGTCAGGCGGCGTGAACTTGATGGCATTCTCGATCAGATTGACCAGCATCTGTAGAACGCGATCGGGATCTGCATGGACCAGGGGAACCCTGGTGTCCACTCCCATCTCCAGGCCAATTCGTTTCTCATGGGCGGTAGCTCCCAGCATGGCGACGGCCTGGCGAATGACATCGCCGATCACGATGCAGCGTGGTGCGATGCTGATTTTTCCGGATTCAGCCCGGGTTGCCTCCAGCAGGTCACCGATCATGGCGCGCAGCTGGTTCACACTCCTGAGAACCGTGCCCAGGTGCTCACGTTGTTCGGGCGAAACTTTTCCCGCCAACCCGTCGAGCAGAATGGTGACGAATTGATGAATGCAGGTCAGCGGCGTGCGCAGTTCATGGGAAACGTGGGACAAGAACTCGTTCTTGAACTGCAGTTGCTGCTGGCGGCTCATGTCGAGCGAAGTCAGCAAAGCCTGGCGCTCCACCGCGTAGCGCATGGCGCGTGCCAGTTGCCTGGCGTCAAAATTTCCTTTCACCAGGTAGTCCTGCACCCCTTGGTGGACGGCTTTTGCAGCCAGTTCCTCGTCATCCTGACCCGACAAGACGACCACGGGCACTCCGGGCGCCTTGTTCAGCACGCGCCGGAAGGTCTCGGCTCCACGACTGTCCGGAAGATTGAGGTCCAGCAGCACCACGGCCGGCTCCGCTTCGGTTATGGAGTCGAGCCCGGCGGAGAGCCGATCCACGCAGCACACGTCGACGTCAGAGTTGCCCTCCACCAGGCGCAAGCGGACCAAGTCCGCATCGCCGGGGTTATCCTCAATGAGCAAAACATGGGCATGGTGATTGGTCATCGCTTCTCCTCGCGCGGCAGGCGCGCGCAGCCAAACCAAAATTCCTCGATGGACTTCACAGCCGAAACAAACTCCTGCAGGTTGCCCGGCTTGCGTACATAGCTGTTCGCGCCCAGTTCATAGCTGCCTACAATGTCGTGCCGGGCCTGCGAAGTGCTGAAGACCACGACGGGAGTTTTGCGCAAGGCAGGATCGGTTTTGACCTCGGCCAGCACGGCACGGCCGTCCTTGCGAGGCAGGTTCAGGTCAAGAACCACGAGGTCGGGAAGCAGCGCGCCGGCATATTTTCCCTGTCGGTGAAGAAAAGCAAGCGCCTCCACGCCATCGACGACGGCATGAACCTGACCGGGACACTGGCTCTGGGCGAGCACGTCGCTGGTCAGATCGGTGTCCGCCGGATTGTCGTCCACTAGCAAGATCTGAGCCGTGGTTGTCATGAGGTTGTTCCCGCTGCCGCCCTGGCTTTTGCCGCCTGCAACGTAAACTTGAAGGTGGGCCAGCAGATTTTGAAAGACCTGCCTGATCAATACGGGATCGCACTCCACGAACGGCAGGCTCGCGACATTCCATTCCACCGGGCGGCCTTCGCTTTCCGGCTTCAGTATCGACACGACTTCCTGGACGATCGAGTTCAACCCGGTGACCTGACGACTTAGGGAATGACGGCCGAGCCGCGCCAGGTTCAATAACTCATCCACCAGTTGCCCCATTTTGCGTGTGCCTTCCTGGATTCGCTGCAGATAATGCTGGGCATTGGGATCGAGGGTGGGCCCGAATTCTTCAAGTAGGATTCCAGAAAAGCCGCTGATATGGCGCAAGGGAGCGCGCAGGTCGTGGGAAACGGAGTAGGTGAAAGCCTCCAGTTCCTTGTTGGCGGTTTCCAGTTGGGCGGTGCGCTCGATCACTCGCTGTTCCAGTTCGTCCTTGAGCTTGCGGACTTCGTCCTCCGCGTGCTTGCGCTCCGCGATCTCGGTCTGCAGTGCTGTGTCACGCTCTTGAATCTGCGCCAACATTCCATTGAATGTGCCAATCAGTACGGCCAGTTCGTCGCGGTTGCCGGTTGTGGCCGCCCGGACTGAATATATTTTGTCGCGGGAAACGATTCGGGCAGTCTCTGCCAAACGCACGATGGGTTCAGCGATAGCTCGCCCGATGATCGATGAAGCCGACAAGGCCGCTACCAGGGACACTGACAACACGGCGGCGACGATGAACG
>WNFB01001610.1_pt1 | contig 19371 bp, 15 predicted proteins | sample 5400501 | NCBI WGS metagenome assembly WNFB01 (sample SAMN13153341, study PRJNA577476) | soil metagenome | isolation source: 200 cm saprolite under Douglas fir tree site 2 hole 1 | place: USA:California | collected 2015-04-18 | reverse complement strand
CGATGAGCGGCAACACCAGCAACGAATAGATGTCGAACGCGAAGCCCAGGGCGGCGATCGCGCAGATCACCCATTGAACTCCGGTAAGGCGGTGCGGTGTGGTAGTGGGCTGTGGCGTAGTCGTGTATCGGGCGCTGATCTTGAAGTACTGCAGTATGGCATAATCGGGAAACAAATTGCATCAGCCCGCATGTCGGAGAACGGAGTGAAATGGGAGGTTTCGTCAGCATAGAAAGAGCCTCCGTGAAGATGTTCAACCACATCCTTCCCCAGCAATTCCTCACCGAGTTTCTCAACGTCGCGCGCGGGCTCAAGGACATGGGCAAGCGCGTGCGAAATCCCCCGGCGATAATGGATCTGGAGGCGCGGTTCCGGATGACGGACGAGTTCGGCGAACACGGTCAGGTTATCTTGCTCACCCGCCCCAACCTCTGGTCTTCCTGCCACACCGGTTGTGTAACAGACTCGACCAGCCGGAACGCCTGAGAACTGATAGAATCTGAAAAATTATCGGGGCAGGAATCCTGGTTGGGGATTTCAGTCTGATGGAACACGGTGCCGTCGCAAACAAGAGAAAAGAGGGGAAGCGCTCCATGGTGTGGATCATTTTTGTTTTTGGTGCGGTGCTCTCGTGGGGCATTTACGGCCCCGCGCTGCATAAGGGACAAACGTCGCTCGGCAACCCGCTGAAGGCGCTCCTCTGCGTAGGGGTGGCTTACTTCCTCATTGGCGTCCTGGTGCCGGTGGCGGGACTTTCATCGCAAGGTGGGGTGACCGGCTTCAACACCAGCGGCTCGATCTGGGCCGGCATCGGTGGGGCGCTCGGTGCACTCGGAGCGGTCTGCATCATCTACGCATTCAAGTCAGGCGGGCTTCCGAATTACGTGATGCCGCTGGTATTTGGCGGAGCGCCCGTCATTAATGTGGTCGTCTCGATGGTCACGCACCCGCCGAAAAGCGCGCCCAACCCGATGCTCTATGTCGGCTTCCTGCTGGCCGTGCTGGGAGCGGGAATGGTGCTGTACTACAAGCCTTCGTAATCTTGGGGCCGGTCACCGGCGACGCATGCGTTGCCCTTCCGTGCCCCGGTTCAGCTACGGCTTGCCGATCGAATACAGGAACCGCGCCGTGCGCATGAAGATGTGCCCGTCAGAAATCGCCGGCGAACTCAACGTGTAATCGCTCAGATCGTTCTCCGCCAGCACTTCAAACTTGGGTCCGGTTTTTATGACCGTCGTCAGCCCGTCCTCGTCGGTGACATAAATCTTCCCATCCGCCAGCACCGGCGATGAGCTATAGGTCGCTGACTTGATGCGCTGCCCACCCCAGATCTCCTCTCCGGTTTTGGCGTCCAGGCACCAGAGGATGCCCCGGTCGTTCACAGAATAGAAATACTGCCCGTCGGTAACGGGCGTAGGCACGTCCGGCCCGTTCATGAACGACCACAACTTGTGCGACTGCGAAATATCCCCGCGGCCGCCCGCGCGAAACGCGATTAGGGGCCGCACACGAGTGGGCACATAGATCACTCCGTCATGCACCACTGCAGAAGCAACCGTCCGATGGGCGGGGTTCTTGTCCGGATTGAATCCCGTGCCGCGCCACAATTCCTCGCCTGTCGCCGGATCGTGCCCAGTCACACAATCGCCGCCAGTGACGACGATCTCCACGTGGTTGCCGTACCGCAGCAGTGTTGGCGTGGTGTAGGAATCGGGTGACTCCCGGACTGCGTCCGTGGGACGGATCACGCGCCAAACCGTCTTGCCGGTCTTCTTGTCGATGCGCATGACGTAAGACGGATCATGTGTTTTCATCCCATGCAGCACCTGCACGTACAGCGAATCCTCGTATAGCAACGGCGAAGACGCATAGCCCCAGTTCAGGCCGAACTTGCCATAATCCTTCTGGATGTCTCGCATCCACAGCTCATTGCCGCTAAAATCGAAGCCCTTCAGCACGCCGATTCCGGTCATCACGTACACGCTCTTGCCGTCCGTAACGGGCGAGGGCGACGACATGTTCTGCTTGTGGATCTTGTAATTCCCGTGCGCAATCAACTTCTTCCAGATCGGCGTTCCCTTGGCCTTGTCGACGCACCACAGGTACAGCTCTTCGCCATCGGCGACATGAAGGAAAATGTTGTTGCCCCAGATGATCGGCGTGGCGCCGCTTCCACCGGGCATGGCCAGTTTCCAGGCGACGTTTTCGGTGGTGCTCCAGTGAATCGGAAGGTTCTTCTCGGTGCTGATGCCGTTGAGGGTCGGGCCGCGCCATTGCGGCCAGTTTTCCGCGAACGCGGGAAAAGAAAGTACAACAAGGAATAAGGTCAGCGATGTTCGCGTGCGCACGTCTCTCCTCCTATGGCCGCCTGGTGGGCGACACGTATCACGCTCTCAACGCAGATGAAGGACAACCTCATGCAGGCATACCGGTGCGGCATAGGCCGTCTCTTCGAACTTCGTCTTGCCACGGACTCCAACCGCGCAAGCGTCAACATCGACCCCGCCATTCCGCGTCCCCCCCAGCTCATGCGGCTGCTCACTTTGGCGGTCATTGGGAAACCCTTTCGAGCGTCCCGGAATTGCTGCACGGCGATGGCGCCCTGACAGCACCCCCGCTCCAGCTGTCTCAGATGCGCGAATTTCCATGCCCTCGGATAGTTTTGATTCTCTACCGCAGATCCAGGGCCATCATCGTTCGCCGGTCCCGCACGTAGAGCTTCGTTCCGACCAGTGTGGGCGCCGTCCAGGCATTACCTTGGAGCAATGGCACTCTCCAGCGAACTTGCATCCCTTCCGGAGACAGCGTCACCATTGCGAGATCCCCTCCTTCATCCAGCAGGATCACCTTCCCATCAGCGAGCACCATATTGACTTTTCCAAAGGTCCTGTCCTGCCAGGTCACCTTGCCTGTTTTGACGTCGACGGCGGTCATCGGTGCGGGTCCAAAATCCCCACTCGACCCGTATACGTAATCGCCGATGCGGATCGCGTTGCTGTGGTGTACGCGCATGCGGTTGCTGGACCACAACTCCTCGACCTTGGTCTTCCCTCCTAACTGGGCCAAATGCAGGACGCGCGCGCCCCCGTTGTACGCCGAGCTGATGAACAGCAGGTTGCCGGGTCCCCAGACCGGCGTGCTGATGTTGAGCCCCCATGACGTCCTGTGGGGACGACTCCAGAGCAGCTCGCCGTTGTTCGGGTCGAGTCCGACCACCTCGTCGCTAGACGTGGTGACCAGTTGTTCCTGCCCGTCCACGTTGATTAGGATTGGCGAAGAAGGGGCATTCGAAAAATTCTGGTTTTGCCAAACCAGCGACCCGTCCTTAGGATTCAGCGCGACGATGGCATGCCCGTGCTCGCCGAGCTTGACGATGATGGTGTTCTTGTAGGCGATCGGGCTCACGGAGTAGCCCCGTCCCATAAACGTGCTGCGGGGAAAATCCTTGTAGAGATCCTTCCGCCAAATAATTTTGCCGATCTTCTTGTCGAAGGCGTGCATCTGGGCGAGGATTCCGATGGTGTAAACATAGTCGCCGAGGACGAGCGGCGTAGCGTGAGGTCCGGGTCCGTACTCCATGCCCATCCCCGGCTTGAAGGTAGCCTCGTAGGCGTACTCCCATTTCGTGACGCCGGTGTCAGGTTCGATGGCGACCACGACTTCCTCGTGCCCGCGCCGATACATGGTGTAGAGCAGGGCGCCGTCGGTCACGATGCTGGAGTAGCCGTCGCCCAGGCTGCGCTGCCAGAGCCGCTTGGGGGCGCTGGCGGCGAAGGTTGCTGGAAGCCCTTTCCCGTCGACGGTGAAATCACCATTGGGTCCGCCCCAGGAGGGCCAGTCGAGGTTGGCGGCGCCTGCGGCAAAGGCGAAAAGCAGAACGACGAATGCGCTCACCATGAACACACACCTCCCCAGGGAACTGTGCCGGGAGCGGCCGGTGTCTTGTTTGCTCATGACGTATCGCGCCTCACTCAGCGCCCCACAGGGCGAGCGTCGTGGCGTCCTTAATGAGGACACCGCTGTTCAAGATCACCGGGTGCGCCCAGGTGGGGCTGTCAGCTACGGAATACTTGCGCAGCGGCTCGAATCCCTTTGCACTTTTCCTTGCCACGATCAGCTCGGCGTCGTTAGTTAGAAAAAAGAGCACCGAGCCGGCGTCGATGATCGCAGCGTTGTCGGCCTGGCGGCCTTCGGAAGTCCACAGAGTGGCGCCGTTGCGCGGATCGAGGCAGAAGAATTGCCCGCGTTTGAGGTAGGAGAGGCCGAAAAGGAGGTCGCCGCTCACCACCGGCGAGTTCATGTACATCCCGACGTCCTTGTTTTGCCAGACCGTTTCGGTGACCCATTGCGAGCCGCGTTTCAGCACCTTGACGCCCATCACGCCGTTCTCGAGGCCCGAGAAGATCAGAGTCTCCCGATACAGAACCGGTGTCACAATGTTCTGCTCGTAGGGGGTGCTGAAGGGAATGCGCCACAGGAGTTCGCCCGTCGCCGCTGAGACCCCTACGATATTGTGCTGGCTCTGGGTGACTACCTGGCGGGTCCCGCCCAACTCCGCCACGATGGATGATGCGTAGGCCGGACCGTCACCTTTCCAGCTCCATTTTTCCGCGCCCGTCTGCGCGTCGAAGGCAGTCAGCGCGCCGCGGCCGTTCGTGCCGACATGAGCAATGAGCAGGCCGCGATCGACCACTGGCGACGTGGCTGTGCCGAAATCCGGCGAGCCAAATTCCTTGCGCCAGAGCGGCTTGCCGGTCTTGGCGTCAAAACAAGAAAGAATACCGTTGATTCCGAAGGTGCAAATCCGGCCGTCGGCGACCACGGGCGTCGATTTGACTCCCTTACCGTGGCCGACGGCCGCTGGGTTCATGGCATAGGGGGCGGCATAGCCTTCCTGCCAGATTACCTGCCCGGTTTCCGGCCGCAGGCACGAGACCACTTCGCGGTCGCCCTGCCTTGTGTGCAGGAAGATCTTGCCGCCGACCACCACCGGCGACGAGTGTCCCTCGCCCACGTTCACTTTCCATTTCAGCTTGAGCTTTTCCGGCCACACTTTGGGCTCGCTGAATGCGCCGGCGATACCGTCGCGGTTGGGGCCGCGCCACTGTGGCCAATCCTGCGCCCAAGCGGCCAAGAGAAATCCAGCGAGACAGGCGGCCCGGTGAGAAAACATGATTCTCGAAGTTTACTCTGCTCTCAGAGCTTTGAGCAACGGGGACCGCAAAGCCGCGGCAGTGGCGGCGAGCGAGGCGGCGATTCCGGCCACGAGGACCGCGACCAGCAGCAGGCTCAACGACACGGCCGGCAAGTGACCGCCGCGCAGCGAAACCGCCGGGGCGATGGCGAGCAGCGCGCACACTGTGCCCGTGGTCAGGCCGAGCAGCAGCAGCAGGACGTTCTCGGCCAGTACCATCGCGGCCAGATGCTGCGGGAGGTATCCGACCGCGCGCAGCAGCGCCAGTTCCCGCCGCCGCTCTAGCACGTTGCGCAGCAGGATAGCCCCGAGTCCCACGGTGCCCAGCACCAGGCCTAACGCGCCCAGGCTGCGGAATGTAGAAAGGTAGGTGTTCTCCACCTTGTGGAAGCCCGCCAGGCGCGCTTCCGTTGGCTGGATCTCGAATCCGTAATCAGCGAGCGCCGCCCCCAGCACTCCCGTCAGCTCGTACGCTCTCGCTGGCGGGACGTTCAGCAGGAAGAAACGATAACCTTCGACGCCCGGAAACAAGCGCAGGAAATTCTTCTCCGAGATCAGCAGCTCGCCCTGAAAAAGGCTATCCTGCAAAGCCGCGACAATCCGGAACCGCGTTTGGTCCAGCACCAACTCCTCGCCGACCTTCAGGTGCAGCGCATAGGTCATGGAGTTGGCGTCGGCGATGGCCGGAATGACTGGGTCGGCCGGCTCCGATTCGAGCAGGAGCCAGGGGTTTGCCGTCCGGGCCACCGAATCCTGGAATTGGAAATGAGCGCTCCGGAGAAAGGCCGCAGGAGGCGCCAGAATCCGCGGATCGCGCGGCTGGTAGAGATTCAGACAACTGGCGTCATCTCCGGGCCGCAGGCGGAAGGGGACGAACTTGACTCCTTCGAGCGGCGGAATGTTTAGGGCGTCGCGGCCGATGGTAGTGTTCGGATCGTGAATCAACGGCAAGACCGACTCGGCCATGAGCGGGAAACCGCCCGTGCCCGTGGATGTGCCCTCGCGGCGAAAGGCATCGAGGGAGACGATGAGGAACGTCGCCGAGGCGATCAGGGCGATGCACAGGATGCTGCGGCCGGGGCGGCAGGTAGCGCTGCGGAGGCCCAGGGTGATTTGACCGCCAACGGGCACCAAGGAACGCGAATTGAGCCAGGTGGACTCGAAACAGAGGGCGGCGATCAGCAACAGCGTGCCCGCACCGAAGAATCCGGCGGTTTGGTCCAGTTTGCGGGCGAGTGCGGCCGCGAGCAGTGCAACTGCCATGACTGCGGCGATCGTTCCGATGAGCAACGACCGTCTTCCGGACTTGCGCCTCTCGACGCCCGCCAGCAGGCCGCGCGGCGTCACCGGCTGGAGGCCTCGCAGGGTCCATGCGATCGAGCCCAGGCCGGTCATCATTCCGGCCGCCGCTCCCATGGCCAGCGATGCAATCGAGGCGTGCAGCGAAAGCAGCCTGGTGCCCACCGCGCCAATCCACCAGGTCCGCAGTCCGAGCATGATGAACCCGCCATATGCCAGCGCGGCCCCCATCCCCACCACGGCTCCGGGTGCCGCCAGGACCGCGCCTTCGAGCAGAAATATAGCTCGGAGCTGGGGAATCGAAAAGCCGAGCGCGCGGAGCACGCCGATCTCGCGCATGCGTTGCTCGACTCCCAGCTTGAAGAACAGCCCCGTCAGCAACAGGGCTGAGACCATCAGGAAGAAGCTGAAGTAGATGAAGTACTCGCCGAAATCGGTGGCGCCGCGCGCCGCTTCGAGACCCCGGGCTTTTACAGCGAAGACCGTGAGGCCCATCTTGGCAGGGTCAAGGGCGGCACGAAGAGCGTTACCATAGGCTTCCGACGGCGGAAAGATGCGGATCGACGTGAGCCGGCCGAAGCGCGTACCCCAGAGCTGCTGGCCTCTCGCGAGCGGGACGAACGCTTTCGGCGTAGTCCGGTATTGCTTCCAATATTGCTCGTCGATTGGCTGGACGCGGCTCAAGTCAAGAGGAAATGGCGGATCCCAGTCGTGCAGGCTCTCGGACTCGGTGATCCCCGAATACTTCGGCGCGAACTCACGGTCCGCCGCCGTTCCTTTGAGCGGGACTACCTCTGCCAGACGGAACTGTGCGCTGTCAGTATGCAGACGACCGTCCGATTTCCAGACGTAGTAGTCGAGTGACACCGCGTCGCCTGGCTTCGCCCGCAGCTCGCGGGCGGCCCACTCATTGAGGGTGATGCCGCTGGCTTCGGTCGGCGCGGGCGGGGAGTCGAGCGCTGTTACTACGGAATAGGGGATCTCGCGCCCTCCGACGCGGATGCTGTTCGCGAGGTATGTCAGCACCGGTTCCGTGCCGAGACCCAGTGACTTCGCGGTCGCTGCTGCAGTCTCGGCCAGGTCGTCGCTGATGAGGGTGCTGTCGGTTTCAAGGGAAAGGCAGCGCTGCTTCTCCAGGATACGCAGGCGGAGGCCCAGGTCTTCGAGCGTGTAGCGGTCCTTCAAAGTGCGTTCAATGGCGCCGCTGCTTGCTGGTCCGTTTGCCAGGAGGATGGTGTTGACCTTTCCCTGCTGATCCAGGTGCCTCTGGAGGCGAGCGAGCGGGACCAGGACAGCGCGGACGTCGCCCTGCTGAGGCCGCAGCGAGAACTCGCGGAAGGCAGCCTCAGTCACTGTGAGCCGAATGGTCTTCCCTACATCTTCCTTGCGACCGTGCAGTGACTCGAGCGGAATCGCGGAGGGTTTCTGCACCCGGATCAGGATGGAGTCGCCTGCCTTGACGCCCAGCTCCCGCTCGAGCGCGGCGCTCAACAGGGTTTGCTGGTTGCGCGGCGGCTCGCCTGGCTCGGCTTGAAATTTCCAGAAGCGCTCGTCGACCCCGTAGATCTGTATACCTAGTGCCCGCCGGCCGCTCGGCTCGTGCACAACGACACCGTCGATCGCGATCATGGGGCAGGCAGAGCCGAAGACCGAGGCCAGTTCCTCGCGGAAGAAGCCGTTGCGGGAGATGACGAAATCGGCATGGCCCAGCCGCTCCAGCACCAGGTCCCGGAGGCTCGAACGCACCGAATCACCCACCAGTAGCGCGCCGCCGAGCACGCCGACCGCGGTCGAGACCCCCAGCAGCACAGCGAGGTTCGTCCGCCAATACCAGGTGAGATTACGCGCCAGCAGGGTGGAGGTTCGCATGACTCAATTCGTACCGGACGGGGAACCTGGAGGCCAGCTCCGCGTTGTGCGTTACCACCACCAGGATGGTCTCCTGCCGTTGGTGCAGCTCGAGCAGCAGAGAAGTCACCACATCGGCCGACGCCTGATCGAGGTTGCCCGTCGGCTCGTCGCAGAGCAGCAGAAGCGGCTTCCGGATCATGGCACGCGCCAGCGCTACGCGCTGCTTCTCGCCGCCCGAAAGCTCGGCGGGGCGATGGTCCAGTCGGTCGGTCAACCCCACCTGTTGGAGCAGCTCGCGCGCCCGCGCCGGGTAGCCGGCATGATCGTTCGCGACCAACGTCGGAATCAGCACGTTTTCCAGCACCGAGCACTGCGGCAGAAGACAATGGTCCTGGAATATGAAGCCGATCAACTGGTTTCGGAACGCCGCCAGCTCCTTCTCGGCCAACCGGAAGGGATTTCGTCCGTCCAGGGTCACCGTGCCGGCGGTCGGCTGTTCCAGCGCGCCGAGGATGTAAAGCAGCGTGCTCTTGCCGGCCCCCGAAGGACCCATGATGGCCACCGCGTCGCCGCGCTTCAAGGAAAGGGAGATGCCGGAAAGAACCGTCAGCGGCCCGCGGGGCGTTGGGTACTCCTTGGCGATGTTGAAAACTTCAAGCATTGACGCGCGCGGCAGCGATGCTGGCGTACACCTCGAGCGCCCGCGTGGCCATTCGCGAGGCGCTGTAGTGCTCGCGGACTCCCTCGGCGCCTCGCTTGCCGAGCTCCTCCGCGAGCGCAGGGTCCTTCCACAGCGAGAAGATTCCCTGGGCCAGGCTGGCCGCGTCGTCCGGTCCCACCAGGATTCCGCCGCCTGTCTTCTGGAGGATCTCGGGAAATGCTCCGCGCCGCGGCTCGACTACAGGGACTCCGTTCGCCATCGCCTCCAGCAGGAAGATCCCCTTCGGTTCGTCGTAGTTGCTGGGGACGCACAGGACGTTGAGGTTTCGGAGGAAATCAATTTTGCGCGGCCGGTCGAGTACGCCCCGATAGCAGAACTCGTGTTCCAGGCCCGTCTCCTTCATCTTGCGTTCGATGCTGCGGAGGTACTCGCGGTGCTCAGGCGCCAGGTAGCCGGCGACCTCCAGCGTGGTGCCGGAAAACTCGGTCTCGCGCCGCAGCCAGATGTAGGCCTCGGCCAGCAGGTGCAGGCCCTTTTCCGGCGCGACCCGAGCGAAGTATCCGACGGTGAAACAGTTGCCGAGCAACCGCAGAGCGGGATCGTAGCCCTGGAGGCTGACGCCAATCGGCACGATGTGCATCTTGTGGCCGGGGATGCCGAGGTAGCGGCACATGAATTCCGCGTAGTATTCGCTGACCGCCGCGAAGCCGTCCACGTGCTCGATGTTGGCCCGAATCAGCTCCAGTGACCTGGTTCGATACGGTTCCTGAAGCTGGCTGAGGTACAGGTCTTCACCCTGCAGCGTGCAGCATATGGGCCGGCCCACGGCCTCCCGGATCGGCTGCGCCAGCCCGATCAACAGCGAGTTGGGCAGCGTCACGATATCGGGTGGCGCCTCGCTCCGCAGCCAGCTTGTCAGCTTCCGGATTTCCTTGCGCTGAAAACCCTGCTCGCCGCGCAGCATGGAAACAGTCAGCTCGCCCAAGAGGCGTGGGTTTACTGCGATTGCGCGCCGCGAGGCAAGCTTGAGTGCCCACGGGGAATCCCACAGCCGGTCTAGCAGCCAGGGAGTCCAGCGGAACAGAGCGAAGTGCTGCTCGAGATACACGCTGATGCCGCCGCAAAATACTTTGTGCTCGCTGACGTTCGGCTCGTCGGTCAGTGTCGGGGTATAGATGGGCAGCAGGCTGATATCGTGGCCCTGGCTCTTGATCTCCGCCGCCAACGCGTTGTCGCGGATACAGCTTCCGCAATACATCGGCCCGGCGCCGGCAGTAAACGCAAAGATCCTCATACGGCGCCTTCGTCACCCCAGCCAGGCCAACGGGGTACATCCGAGTGTGGACCCGGCAGGCTGAAGAGTCTGTGCCAGACATCTCGACGCGCTGTCTCAACCGACGAGACGCAACTCGTCTCGACACTCAGCCGGTGAGAAATCCCGGCCAGGTTCAATCGGCCCATCAACCCGACATTCGCCTGGCTGTACATCAATAGACGTTCTCTACCGCCTTCCGCCGGAACTGCGAAGAAGGCCGCGCGCTGCGCACGCCGTCCCAAGAGTACTGTAGATACGGCGGCTCCTGCTCGCCTCATCCCGTTCCAAAAACCGTGGTATGAAGAACTCGCGTGTCAGCGTCGTGACCCGCACGCGGCCGGTTCGGCCGCACTCCACTGCGCGCAAGGCTTGGTCGGACGCCGCCAGAAGCGCGCGGAGTTTTGCGAGCTGGTGCGCCTCAACGGCGCTGCGATCGGCGAAACCGGAGGTGGTTAGGGGCACGAATGAAAAGTGCTTCCGCCGCGACTTCAATCTTGTCTCGAATGGCCTTTGGTATCGGAATACCCGTCATCTTGCCGCCCTGCTTGTCGAGCTTCACGCAGGCGACCACCAGTGTTCCTCGCGCGACTTCTTTAGCGGGCTGCTCGTTCAACTTTCGGAAGACAAAGTTATAGACAATACTCTTCTTCCTCTTCTCGCGCACAAAAAGGCAGATCTCAACAACGTCCTCGAACCGGAGAGGATGCTTGAAGTCGCAGTCCGCGTGCACCCGTGGCCAGCCCAGCCCGCCACCCGCTTGATGAATGGAGATACCTAGAGACCGAAAGAACGCGCTCTCGGCGGCCTCCATGAATCGGAAGAAGTTCAAGAAATTCATGATACCGGCCATATCGATATCGGAAAACTCCACTTGGCGCGTCAGCTTGAATTCGCAGGCCACGTTTCATCGACCTTCGATCAGCGACCCGCCATGCTCCAGCGGTTCCGGGACGCCTGCAAATTTCGCCACCGCCTCGAACAGCGGATCGAAGTCGCGAAACAGGTTACCCATCAGGCAGTCGGTCAGATCGCCGTGGAGGTGCGGGTAGCGATCCACAAATTTTCGAAAGCTGAACTCGTGGTCGTAGAAGGTATAGACCAATTTCCGCATGGCCTCGATGCCTTTGCACATCTGCGCTCCGTAATCGCTGAACTGTGATGCGGCAACGTTGCCCCCCGTGAGGGCAGCGTCGACGGCGTCGGCGGCGAGCTCGCCGCTGCGCAGCGCCAGGAAGACCCCGGAAGAGAAGACGGGGTCGAGAAAGGCAAAGGCGTCCCCGATCAGGATCAATCCATCGGCAGCGCAATAGCGGGAACGATAGGAATACTCTCCCGTGACCCGATACGGGCCGGTCTGCCGGCCGGGCGCCAGGTGCTGCTCGATCCAGGTATTGTTTGCCACCTCGCGATGAAAGATAGATGCAGGGTCTCGCGTGCCGTTGTAGAGGTAAGTCTTTTCGGCAACTGCGCCCACACTAACGATATCTTCAGGCAGCGGAATGTACCAGAACCAGCCCTTCTCGGGGAGGTAAGCAATGGTGGTCGCGCCCTCATCGAGTCCTGGGTCGCGCAGCGCTCCCTGGTAGTAGGTCCACACGGCGATTTTGTTCAAGTACGGATCGCGCACTTTCCACCCCTTGCGCGTCACAGCAAAGGCATCGCGTCCACTGGCGTCGATGGCTATAGGCGCGTGGAATTCCAGCGTCTTGCCGTTCTTGCCGACGGCTCTCACTCCGGTGACGGCGCCGTTCTCCTGGATCATCTCCCGGACCATGGTCTGGTCCTGCACTTCAGCGCCTTTGGCGCGGGCGTTGTCGAGGAGCATCTGGTCGAACTCACTGCGCAAGACCTGCCAGGTGCAGGCAGCTTCATGTTTCAGGTGCGTGAAAAAATAAAAGGGCTGAGATGCCCGCCCGTCGACGCTTACGAACTGGACGCTGTATTTCTTGGGGAAATGAGACGTTTTCATCCGGTCGACGAGGCCCATGCGCTGGAGTGGAAAGTAAGTATAGGGGAGCAATGACTCGCCAATGTGATAGCGGGGAAACTTCTCCTTTTCGAGCAGCACGACGCTGCGGCCTTTACTCGCGAGGATCGCCGCCGCCGCCGAGCCGGCGGGCCCGCCTCCAATCACGATTGCGTCATAGAGATTATTCCCGTGCACGAACTGTCTCCCAGTTGGAATCGCTGGATGGCAGCACGAGCGTCACGTATACCGCGCGTTGCGATGTTGCGGCAGGAAGAACTCATGAAGCAGCCTGTCCACCTGCAACAGGCCTGCGCGGTTCAGTCGCAAACTGTTTTCATCAAGCGCCAGAAAGCCGCGGTCCTGAAGTTTGCTCAGGGAGTCGGCAAATCGCTGTTGAATGTCCACCCCGAACTTGCCTTGGAAGTAAGCCCTGTGAACATGCCCTAGCTTCATTTGAAGAATGAGTTCCCGAATCATGCGCTCTTCCTGGGTCGGCGTCAAAGCGCGGCAGATCGGAAGCGTCCCTTGATGCAGTGTGGCGACATAGGGTCCGAAATCGCTTTCATTTTGAAAGTGGGTGCCGCCGACGTGCGAAAAGGAAGCCACACCGAGGCCGAGCATGTCCGCGCCGGTCCACAGGAGGTCCCGGTAGAGGAAGCGGGTCCGCCCAGGATCCTTGACCGCTGTGTAGGCGCTGGTAATGTTGTAGCCGGCCTTTTCCAGCTCCGAGAAAGCGTAACTGACCCAGTCACGCTTGGTTCTCCAGTCGGCCACGGGCGCGACGGTCTTATCGTTCGCCCTCATTTCCTTGAAGATGGTGGTGTTGTAAGGAATTTCCATCTGGTAGATGGTGACGCTGTCGGGAGCTAACGATATCGTCTTGCTCACGCATTCCCGCCAGTTGCCGGTGGTCTCCCCCATCATCCCTGCGATTAGGTCGATATTGATTTGCGGGAATCCGATGGAGCGGGCGAAATCATACGAGCGCTCGACGTCCTTCGCACCGTGAGCGCGCCCGTTGATTTCGAGGATATGGTCATCGAAGTTCTCGATACCCAAACTGAGGCGAGTGACGCCCAGCTCTTGGATTACCCTGAGCTTGCCTTCGGTTAGGGTTCCGGGCTCGCACTCGAAAGTGATCTCCTCGGCCTCATCCCAAGGCAGCAGCCTCTTCATGGCATCCACGAGCCGGCTAAGCTGACGGGAAGAGATGAAGGAAGGGGTTCCGCCTCCAAAATAAACGAATTTCGGCTTCCTTCCGCCAATGAAGGGTCTTTGAGAGTAAAGCGTCAGCTCCTGGATGGTGGCGTCGAGGTAACGCCCAATCTCACTCGCATCTTTGTCCGTATAGACCTTGAAGTAGCAGAAATGGCACCGCTTCCGGCAAAAAGGAATGTGGAGGTAAACTCCCAACGCGGTTGCTGGAACCGGCGGGCGCTCCAAGGCGGCATGGGCTTCACTTACGTGATCCCGAGTCCAGAAAGAGTACGGAGGATAGTTCGATATAAAATAGTTGCCGACCGTGGTCTCTTCCTCAAGACGCACGTCCTTCGGACCTGATCCCGCCGACCCTAGAATGGGGAGTTCCATGGGAGTTCCCTAACGACGACAAGTATACCAAACCGCCCGTTTCGAACGGTCTCCGCTCGGTTTCGGGCGTTTAGAGCCGGGTCTGTCCACGCTAATACAAGACGCACAGCGCGGGGAATTGTTTCAGGGGATTCAAAACGACCATTCGTAAATCTCCACGGCTCCGGCGGCGTCGAATGGTCTCGGATTGAACTGTCCGGTCCACTGGGCGGCGGCTTCCTCGGCCAAAGAGGGCAGGGCCTCTCTCGAAACGCCATGCTCCCGCAACCGGACCGACAGGTCCGCCACTTCCGCCATCCGCGTCAGCCGATCTCCAAGATCGCCCTCGTCGAGTTCGCGGTACAGTTCGCCTGCCGCCAGGTGGTTCCATCGCACCACGTGCGGCAGCAGTGCGGCAATGGCCAAGCCATGAGTGATGCCGTAGTGCGACGTGAGCGGATTGGCGCAGGCGTGCGTCGCGCCGAGCATCGAATGCTCGATGGCGATGCCGGCCAGATGCGCGCCGAGCTGCATCGCGCCGCGCGCCTCGAGATCATCCGGATCGCACAGCACCCGCTCATAATTCGCTGCCAAGAGCCGCCAGGCCTCGCGCGCGAAGCACTGGGACGCGGCGTTGCGCCGCGTGGTCACGTAGCTTTCCACGGCGTGCGAAATCGCGTCGTAGCCGGTGACCGCGGTCACCTGGCGCGCCTGCGACCGCGTCAGCAGCGGATCGAGAATGGCCACGCAAAACGCCGCCTTGGGATCGCCGCAGGCCATTTTCACGTGCGTCCCAGCATCGGAAATCAACGCGTAGCATTGCGCCTCGCTGCCAGTGCCGGCCGTGGTCGGAACTGCGATCATCGGCAGCATCGGTCGCGTCGCCTTGCCGTAGCCCCAGTAATCGCGCATGCTGCCGCCGTTGGTGAGTACGAAGTTGATTCCTTTGGCGCAGTCGAGCGAGCTGCCGCCCCCGAGCCCGATGATGGAGTCCACGCGGCAAGCGGCCGCGAACACTCGCCCGGCCTCGACCATCACCGAGTCCGGATTTGGTTCGAAGTCGTGGAACGCGAAAGCCTGCACGCCGGCTTTGGCCAGCCGCTCGACGGCGCGCGCCACATAGCCCGCCGCCACCAAGCCGCGGTCCGCGACCACCAGCGTGCGCCTGAAGCCCAGCTCGCGGGCCAGAGCGCCCAGCTCTTCGAATCTGCCTTCGCCGAACAGGACCCGGGTGCGGATCTGGAAGTCGAAGGGCCCCATGGTTAAACCGACCGGAACCTCTCACGCAAAGGCGTCCAGAGCGCAGAAAAATCAAGGAAGCCTGGGGCACTTGGCGCGTTGGCGTGAGGCTGGATTTTTCGATCGCCCGTGTTCTACTTGGTCTGCGATAGTGCCCAGAGCTGATTGCGGTTCATGATGAACACTGCGCCGTCAGCGGGCACCGCCGTAGCGTAGACCGAACTTCCCATGTTCATCTTGTCGATCAACTTCTTCTCCTTGCTCGCCTCCAGCACTACCACGTCGCCGTCCTCATCGCCCAGGTAGACCTTCCCGCTGATCACCATCGGCGAGCCCCAAACGGCCGAAAGCACGTCGTGTGTCCAGTACGGCTTGCCGGTGTTCACGTCCAGGCAGTGCAGGAAGCCGCTGAAGTCGGCATAGAACAGCAGCCCGTTGTAGATGGCGCCGGTTGAAATCGAGCGGCGGATTTTGTCGTAACGCCAGAGGCGGCCGAGGTCGGTGATGTCGCCGCGCTTGGTTGCGTCGATCGCGTAGAGGTGCCCGACTCCCTCACCGTGCTCCGGGTCCTGCCCGTTGGCAATGAACACCTTGTTCTCCCAGATCACCGGCGTCGAGATAACCTCATTGCGCGTCTTCGGCCAAACCGAATCCTTGGGATTCAGGTCGAACTCCCAGAGCTTCTTGCCGGTCATCACCTCATAGCCGCGCACCCAGCCGTCCCCCTCGCCCATCACCACCTGCACCACGTCCCCGACCTTGCCGACCGAGGGCGAAGACCACTGCCCGTGCAGGATCCGCTCACCCACATTGTTCACCTCCCAGACCAGCTTGCCAGTCTTCTTGTTCACCGCAACCATGGACGGCGCCCGCGGCGAGGGAATGTGCACGTGGCTCTCATCCTGGCCGTTGGAGGTGCTGACAAAGATCAGGTCGCCGTAGGAAACCGGCGACGAGCTCGACATGTTGTGCGGCGACGAGCCGACCTGCTCGATCATGTCAAACTTCCAGATGACCTTCGCGTTGCCGTTGCCGTTGCCGTCGCCGTGGGTGTCCAGGCAGACGAGCTCGCAACGGTTCGACACATAGTAGAGACGGTCCCCTTCGACCAGCGGCGAGGAGCAGACGCCCTGGTATGGCCAGTCGTTGGCGCGGCCTACTAGCAGCTTCTCGTTCGTGTGTTGCCAGAGGAATTTTCCGTCCGATTCGCGGAAGCACATCAACACGCCGCGGTCGCCACCCTCCTTGGGGTTCCGCACCAGCTCATTGTTGGTGCCGACGTAGACTTGCCCGCCCGACACCACGGGATTGCCGTAGCTCTGCGAGCCGAGCTGTGCCACCCACTTCACGTTCTTCCTGGTCTGGATATCCCAAGAGGTGGGGATGCCTTTCATCAGCGAGACCATGTTGCGATCGGGCGTACCACCCCACATCGGCCAGTCGCCGGTGCCGGGATCGGAGGCGAACAATAGCCAGAAAGAAATAAACAGACAAACCGTGGAGAGCAAGATAATGCGTTTCATTGATTCGGCCTCACGTTAAGGTTGGCGAAATAAACTCCAAACTGGGCATCGGCGAAGAGACCGGGACTGCCCTGTTGGTTCGGAATCGGGTCGACACGGTCGATGAGCCAGCCGTCCGGCTCGGGCTCGCTGGCCAGCCAGGCTTTGCCACGAATGCGTTTCTTGCCGTTGGAGGTGTTTTCCACGCGCAGCTTGAGGCGATACCACGTGTCAGGTTTCCAGGCGAACGGCGCGGAGACGGCCCGCGCGGTCTCCGGCTGCCAGGAATTCATCTCCAGCCGCTGGTTGTTTCCGAACGCCACGAGCGTGTAGCGCTGCGCGATGATGCCGGCGTCGCCCAGTTGGCGCCGCTTTTCGTTGATGCGGATGTCGGCCTCCACCGTGTAGTTCGACCAGTCCGACGGCCCCATAAAGACACGCATGCGCTTGAACAGCGTTTCGTTCGGGAGCTTCTCGAGCACCTTCCGGCCGTCCAACTCGCTCACCTGGAAACGGCCGGCCGTGGCGCTCACCCAGTGCGGCGGCACGCTCCCGACCGGGTAGGCGTCGAACGTCTCGTTCCAAGGCAGCGGTGGGATGACGCGCGCGCGGGCCACTCCGGAGAGGCCTCCCACGGTGGCCTTGATCAGCCCGGCCTGGCTCACTTTGTCCGGTGCCACCGCGAACTTGCCATCGGCCACCACTCCCCTCAGGCCCTCGAGCGACCACGCCGCCGAGTTCTCTTCGCGCAGGAAGCGGCCAGCAGCGTCGTAGAGTCGCGCGTGCAACTGTACGGTGTCGCCGGGCTTGAGCACCATCTCGGTCGGCGCCACCTGCACCCAGGCAGGCGCACCCTGGCCGGGCTCGATCGCCTGCGTCACTGGTTTCCAGGGCTCCGCCGGCGTCCTCCTTGGGCCGATGGCGTACAACGAGTCGCTCGAAACGAAGTAAACCCGGCCGCGCGCCACCGCCGCCGAAGCAACCACCGGCTCGGGGATTTTTTGAGACGCCAGACCTTGGTCGCTAAGCGGCAACTCCACCTCGTTCAATACCTCGCAATGGTCGGCGTGGGGCCGCAGGATGTAGAACTTGCCGCTCTCGCTGCCGATGTAGATCTTACCATCGCCAAACACCGCCGACGCTTTCTGGATCGTACCTAGGTTCAGCTTCCAGAGCTGGCGGCCCGTCTCCAGGTCGAAGGCGAAGAGATTGGAGCTGTTATCGGCCTGATAGATGCGGTCCCCGTCGATCACGGGAGAGGAGAACCCGCCCATAAACCCCTTCACGGCCCACTTGATGCTTTCCTTGCCGAGCTTCCCCTTGCCGCTGGCGTCGAAGGCGGCGATCATGCCCATTTCGTTGGTATCCAGGTTCTCTTCACTGTGGGACAAGATCGCGTACTTGCCACTCACGACGATGCCGGTATTGAGGCCGCGCTTGGCGATCACGAGGTTCCACACCGGCTCGCCGGTTTGCGGTTTCAAAGCCAGCGCGGCGCCGTCGGCTCCGCCGGTGACCAGCAGCCGCATGCCATTGACCGCGACGATGTTCATCGGGGCGTAGCTGGTGTCGTAGGGACGCCCGCCTGGCGTGCTGATCCACACCATGTCGCCAGTTCGCTTGTCCAGCGCGATGAAGCGCTGCGCGCGATTCGCCTGGGTGCCCCAAGTCGAGGTGGGCGTGCTGACGATGACGAGATTGCCGTCCACAATCGGCGAGACTGTGCGGCCACCGTGCGTGGTGAACGGGGAGAACTCTTCTGTGATGGAACGCTCCCACAACTTCTTGCCGTCATTGGTGAGCGCCGTCAGCAGGTTGTTGACGCCGAACACGTAAACGTTTCCGGTTTCGGGATCGGCCACCGGCGAGGCCCAGCCCACGCGATGCGGCGGCACGTCGCTCTGAAACACGTTGAACCTATACTCCCAGAGGAGCTTGCCGGTGTCGGCATTGAGGCACAGGATCCTCTCCTGCTCGGTTTCGCCTTTTCCGGCCGTGTTTTGCAAGTAGAGGTGATCGCCGAGCACGACCGGAGCGGAGCGCCCCCCGTAGGGCGCTTTCCAGGCCAGATTCTGCCCTCCCAGCGACCACTTTTCGGGCAGGCCCTTCTCCCTGGAGACCCCATCGCGATCAGGCCCGCGCCAGTCCGGCCAGTCGCCGGCTGAGCCGATCTGTTGCGCAAGCGTTAGGCAAGCAAGACAGAAGAAGAGATTTGAGGACCGTCGTAGCATAAGTCCTTCCGCCGAGCGGCGTCGCGTGCAAGTGGAATGTATTCGCGAATTTCTTTTGTAAGCGCGCGCCTATACCGCCGGAGCGCTTCTCAAACCGGCCCGCGTCGTCCCAGCTGTGGATACCATTCTCCCACAGCTCAAGCTCGGTTTGCTTACCTATCCCTGGGATGTGAATAAACGTCTGTTGCAGCATACGTCGGGCTCTATCGGCAGAAGAATACAGCAAGCGACGTAAAAATCCAGGGGGAAAATTCTGGCTCTCTGATCGGCACTCCTTTTTCGGCGGTCGCAAATATGATTACCAACCCCTTGCCCTGAGCGAAGCGGATCATCTTGGGCGAGCTAAGTTAACGTTGCGGGCCGTGGCTCCCGTCAGCGCGTTGCCACGCGCGGATTTTTCAGAGGTTCGGGATGCGCGGCTCAAAGCGGAGATTGAATCCGATTGGGCGAGCCTTCAAGACCACGTGGCCAACAAACACGGCTACGAGGCCATCACAGCATCGAAAAATGTCGTGGAAGCCCTGCTCGCGGATCTGCTCGG
>WNFB01003883.1_pt1 | contig 19382 bp, 13 predicted proteins | sample 5400501 | NCBI WGS metagenome assembly WNFB01 (sample SAMN13153341, study PRJNA577476) | soil metagenome | isolation source: 200 cm saprolite under Douglas fir tree site 2 hole 1 | place: USA:California | collected 2015-04-18 | reverse complement strand
TATCCTTCCACAGAATATCTCCGGCTTTCCTTCGTCGACCTCGTGTGTTTCAACGTCTATCTTGAGTCGCAAGAGAATCTCGCAGCCTACCTGGCTCGCCTCCAGAACCTCGCGAGCAATCGACCGTTGGTTCTGGCTGAATTGGGTTTAGACAGCCAGAGGAATGGCGAGGAAGTGCAGGCTGGCACGCTCGACTGGCAGATCAGAACGGCATTCGCTGCCGGCTGCGCTGGCTCATTTGTGTTTGCCTGGACGGATGAATGGTTCCGGGGTGGCTATGACATCGAGGATTGGGATTTCGGCATTACGAGCCGTGCGCGGCAGCCGAAGCTCGCCCTGGCTGCCGTAGGTGAAGCATACAGCGAAGTGCCATTCCCGCCAGATCTGTCCTATCCCCGCATCTCTGTGATTGTGTGTAGTTACAACGGGCAGCGCACCCTGCACGATTGTCTCGAAGGTTTGTTGCAGCTGGACTATCCGAACTTCGAGGTCATCGTCGTCGACGATGGATCGACTGATTTGACAATGACCATTGCCTCCGAACATGGCTTCAACGTCATCAGGACTGAAAATCGCGGTTTGAGCCAAGCTCGCAACACTGGTCTGGGAGCTGCCACGGGTGAGATTGTGGCCTATATCGACGATGACGCCCGCCCTGACCCCCATTGGCTGACCTATCTTGCAGCCACTTTTCTGACGACTACACACGTGGGAGTGGGGGGGCCAAACATTGCTCCTCCTGGCGACGGGCTCATCGCCGATTGTGTTGCCAATGCCCCGGGTGGTCCTGTCCATGTTCTGCTTTCTGACCAGGAGGCGGAACACATTCCAGGCTGTAACATGGCTTTTCGTGCCTCTTGTCTTCAGGCGATAGGCGGCTTCGATCCCCAGTTCCGGATTGCTGGTGATGATGTCGATGTGTGCTGGCGCTTGCAGCAGTGCGGCTGGACGTTGGGTTTCAGCCCTGCTGCTATGGTCTGGCATCATCGGCGCAATTCGGTGCGTACGTACTGGAAGCAGCAAAAGAACTACGGGAAGGCTGAGGCCCTGCTAGAAAGGAAGTGGCCTGAGAAGTACAACGCTCTCGGCCACCTTCGGTGGACTGGGCGGCTCTATGGTAGAGGCCTCACCCTGCCGCTCAGCCTGTATAGGAGGCATATCTATCAGGGGACATGGGGCAGTGCACTCTTCCAGTCTATCTACGAGCCTGCCCCAGACACGCTCTGGACGCTGATGCTGATGCCTGAGTGGTACCTGGTGATCCTGGCCCTGGCGGTGCTCTCTCTCCTCGGGCCCTTCTGGCCACCGTTATTGCTTACCCTCCCCTTGCTTGTCCTGGCCATCGGTGCGCTTGTTGTTCAAGCGGGTCTCAGCGCGACTCATGCCTCCTTCACGAGTGCTCCCCAAACTCGCCTTGCCCGGCTGAAGTTGTACAGCCTGACGGCATTGCTGCACATGCTCCAACCACTGGCACGACTGTATGGGCGCCTGCTCCATGGACTGGTCCCCTGGCGATGGCGTGGTGCGCGTGGCTATGCACAGCCGCGCACGTATACGTATACGCTCTGGAGTGAGCAGTGGCGAGATCCTATTGCAAGGCTCCAATCCCTTGAAGCGAACCTGCGCGCCCTGGGGACCTATGTGTGCCGGGGGGGGGATTACGACCGTTGGGATCTGGAGGTACGAGGCGGCATATTCGGGACTGCACGTATGCAAATGGCTATTGAGGAGCACAGTGCGGGCAAACAGCTCGTGCGTTTCCGCTCGTGGCCGGTCTGTTCGTTAGGGGGAGTCATGCTGCTGCTCCTCTTCACTCTCCTCTCCACCGGGGCAGCGCTCGACCGAGCTTGGGCCGTGTCTGTCATTCTTGGTGGAGTCACCATGCTGCTTGCTCTGCGCATGTTCGAGGAGTGTGCCAACGCTCTGATGACCCTCCTACGTGTGTTGAAACAGCCAGAGCGAGCAGTGTACCAGCGATCTGATGACTCTCCTGGACGTCTTGAAGCAGCCAGAGAGGAGTTGAGATGAAACCACTGCGTCTTATCGTCCTTGGCACGCTTGCATCCATTCCTTACGCCGGACATGGCTGGGTGCACATGCAACTCGCGGTCGGTCTGCGGCGCCTGGGCCACGACGTGTACTACTTTGAAACGACATCGGCATGGCCCTACGATCCGATACGGCAGACGCCAGTCGGAGACTCTGACTACGCCCTCCCCTACCTGGCACGCTTCGCTCAAAGGTTCGGGCTTGGCGACCGCTGGGCTTACCGACGAAGCTACTCAGACAAGGCGTGGTTCGGCTTGAGCCGAGCGAAGGCCGAGGACTTGCTTGCCCATGCTGACGCGGTGCTGAACGTCGCTGGGGCAACGAGACTAGCGGAAGAAGGGCTGAAGGTAGGTCGACTCGTGTACTACGGGACTGATCCCGTCTACGACGAGATCGCTTTTGCCAAAGGGGAAGAAGACATCCGCGTGTTCATTGAGGAGCACGACGATGTCATCACCATTGGGGAGAACATCGGCAGGCCCGATTGTCCCATACCGCCGTTGCCGCGTCTGCGTGCGAGGACGCGCCAGCCAGTGTTACTCGATCTCTGGCAGGGCGGCTCACCGTCAAAGAAGGAGTTCACCACCGTGGGCAATTGGAAGCAGGATGGGCACGACATCGACTATCAGGGCGAAACCTATTACTGGAGTAAGCACCACGAGTTCTTAAAGTTCATCGATCTGCCTGGGCGGGTAGACCAGCATATCGAACTAGCGACCAGTCTTGCTTACCTGGAGCCTGATGTGCTTTGCATGCTCAACTCGAACGGCTGGCGGCTCACCGACGCGCAGCCCCTATCCAGTGATCCCTGGCTCTATCGGGAGTATATCCGAGCCTCGCGCGGCGAGTTCACCGTCGCCAAGGACCAGAACGTGCGTCTACGCAGTGGCTGGTTCAGTGACCGTAGCGCCTGCTACCTTGCCGCGGGTCGTCCGGTGATCACCCAGGACACAGGCTTTGGTACGGTTCTTCCCACCGGGGAAGGTCTGTTTGCATTCAATACGATGGAGGAGATCATGGTCGCTTTCGAGACCATCAATGCGGACTACGAACGGCATAGTCGTGCGGCTCGGGCCATCGCAGAGCAATACTTTAAGGCGGAGACGGTCTTAGCAGAAGTTCTCGACGATTTAGGACTCTAATCCGTGGCTGCTTCTGCTCACAGGTATGTGATAGTCAATGTTGATGAAGGAGGTGCGATGAGTATCACCGTCTGGCTCGCTGCGAGCACCCTTGGCTACCCTCGAGGAGGGGGTCATCTGTGGGTCTATCTCAACTGGGCCCTCGGGCTGCGGGCGCTTGGGTGCCGGGTGGTCTGGCTGGAGGCGGTTGACCCGCAGACGCCTGTGCACGAAGTGCAGGCGCTTACTCTTGCACTGAAGCGTCGCCTGGAGCGACAAGGCCTTGCGGAATGCCTGGCGCTTTGTTCCAAGAATGGCGAGCCGCTTCCTCGCGCTGTAGCGGAGAGGTGCCTGGACATCGAGGCAGCAGCCGAGGCGCACCTGCTGCTGAACTTAGCATATGATATTCCTCCCCAGGTGGTGGAGCGCTTCCAGCGCTCGGCTCTGATGGACATCGACCCGGGCCTGCTGCAGATTTGGATGAGCATGGGGCAGCTCAGCGTGGCCCAGCACGACCTGTACTTCACCACCGGGGAGACGGTGGGCACGCCAGCAGCACGATTTCCGCACTGCGACCTGCAGTGGCACTACACGCCGCCAGCTGTGTTTCTGCCTGCGTGGCCGCCGACTCCGGCAGATCCCATGGCACCATACACCACGGTTTCAAACTGGTGGGGAGAGTGGGTGGAATTGCAAGGAGAAAGCTTCAACAACGAGAAGCGGACGTCGTTTCTCGAGTATGCGAATCTCCCGTCGCGAACTGCAGTGCAACTGGAATTAGCGCTGTGCCTGGGGTTGGATGAACATGAGGAGTGGCGGTTCCTGGAACAGAGAGGCTGGAGGATTCGGCATGCAGAGGATGTGAGTTCGATACCTGAGCAGTACCGCACCTATATCCAACGATCGCGTGGCGAGTTCAGCTGCGCGAAGCCGTCCTGCATGCGCCTGCAGAACGCCTGGATCAGCGATCGAACCCTGTGCTACCTGGCCAGCGGTAAGCCGGCAGTGGTTCAGCATACAGGAAAGAGCGGCTTCCTGCCGGATGCAGAAGGCCTGTTTCGGTTCCGCAGCCTGGAAGAAGCGGCTCGCGCGCTTTATGCCGTGGAGTCGGACTACGAGCGACAATGCAGTCTGGCTCGCGGGTTGGCAGGGGAATACTTTGATGCGCAAAAGGTCGTTAGATCAGTGCTAGAGCGAGCGGTAGCCTGAGAGTCACAAGGAAGAAGGATGAACTCATTTGGATGCTCATGCTAAAAAGTACCTGATTGTCAATGCCGATGATTTCGGCCTGAGTCCTGGCGTGAACCGGGGCATCATCGAAGCACACGAATATGGCATTGTGACAAGCGCTAGCCTGATGGTGCGTTGGCCTGCCGCAATCGAGGCTGCCGCTTACAGCCGCGAGCACCCAACCCTCAGCCTCGGTCTCCATGTAGACCTGAGTGAGTGGGCTTACCGCGACGAGACCTGGGTGCCTCTGTACGAGGTGGTTCCGGCGGGCGATATCACAGCGGTGGCAGAGGAAGTGTCCAGCCAACTTGCCACCTTCCGCGGCCTTGTCGGCAAGGATCCTACCCACCTCGACTCCCACCAACACACCCATCTCGAAGAACCGGTCCGTTCCGTCGTCGTCGAGATCGCTCGCAAGCTGGCCGTTCCGCTGCGCCACTGCAGTCCAAAAATCCGCTATTGCGGGGAGTTCTACGGACAGACAGCGGAAGGCTCACCCCTTCCTGATGCCATCAGCGTAGATGGACTTATCAACATCCTAGCGACGTTACCGCCAGGCCTGACTGAACTGTGTTCTCATCCTGGCTATCCCCTTGGCCTGGATACCATGTATTGCAGCGAGCGCGTCGTGGAAGTGCGAACTTTGTGCGATCCCCGCGTTCGAGCGGCCGTGGTTGCCATGGGGATAGAACTTTGCTCGTTCGGCAACATCGCTGCACTCATGGAGGAAGCCGATGAACGAGCGGACTGAAACCATGGCGAGGAACGCAGCTCCAGGAACGCTGCATCTGATGGGTCGTCTGCTACGCGAGTGCGCGCCCGGTGAGGGAGCGCACATTGTCCTGGGACTGCTCGTGTTGTTGGGGGCTGCTGGCGCAGCGCTGCTCCAGCCATGGCCTTTGAAGCTGGTTGTGGATAGTGTGGTGGGCGACCAGCGGCCCCCTTCTACACTGGCCGATCTGGCCGGCATCTTCACTGCCCATACGGCCCTTGCCGCACACCCAAAGTTCGCCCTGCTGCTCATGCTCTGCCTCGGGGTTTTGGCGCTCCAATCGCTGGTGGGCGTACTCGACGTGCTGGGCACCTATCTGCTCGTCTCTATCGGCCTACGGATGGTGTTCAAGTTGCGCTGCGCGCTGTTCGACCACACCCAGCGGTTATCGCTGTCGTTTCACGATGCCACGGCGGTGGGCGACTCGCTCTATCGGGTCACCTGGGATACCTACTGTGCACAGGAACTGTTCAATAGTGGCATCATCCCAGCTCTCACCGCCGCTTTCACCCTGGTGGGCATCGCCTGCGTGATGCTTGCTGTAAACTGGGGGGTGACGCTTGTCGCGCTGATGATCGGAGTGCCGCTCGTGCTTTTCATCCGTCGCATAGACAGGCCAATGACTGAGTCCTCGCTACGGGTGCACGAGCGCGAGAGTGATATCAGCACGCGCGTCCAGGAGACGTTGACTGGTATCCGGGCTGTCCAGGCTTTCGGGCGCGAGGAGTTTGAGGGTGCTCGCTTCCGCCAGCATGCCAATGCCAGCATGCGAGCTAATCTGCGGCTCACGTTCCTGCAAACCAGTTCCCAGGCGGTGGTCGATCTGCTGCTTGCAGCAGGCACCGCAGCAGTTATCGGGGTCACGGCCGTGCAAGCCCTGGAAGGACGACTGACCGCGGGTGATGTGGTGCTCCTGGTTGCCTACGTGGCGATGCTCTACAAGCCCCTGGAGACGCTGGCCTACACTGCGGCTGCGGTGCAGAGTGCCGCGGCGGGTGCGCGGCGCGTCTTCGCGCTGTTGGACACCGCTCTCGATGTAGCCGATGCGGAGGACGCCATCGAGCTACCGGCCAGGGCAAGCGGCCACGTCGCTTTCGAGCAGGTTTCGTTCGGCTATCGGGAAGGGGTTCATGCCCTCCGCGACGTTTGCCTTGATATTCACGCCGGCGCGACCGTGGCTCTCGTCGGCCCCTCCGGTGCCGGGAAGACGACGCTGGCGAGCTTGCTCCTGCGCTTCTATGATCCAATGGCCGGTCGGATCACCCTCGATGGGGCTGATCTGCGAACCCTCAGCTTGAAGTCCTTTCGCCGAAACATCGCGCTCGTGCTTCAAGAGCCGGTTTTGTTCTCTGCCAGCGTTCGAGAAAATATCGCGTATGCCCGACCAGGGGTAACTCTCGAGGAGATTGAGGCGGCAGCTCGTGCTGCAGGTGCTCACGAGTTTATCACAGCGCTGCCCAAGGGATACGAGACCGAGATCGGAGAACGAGGAGTCACTCTGTCGGGAGGCCAACGGCAGCGCCTTTCGATCGCGCGTGCCTTCCTCAAGGATGCGCCGATTCTGATTCTGGATGAGCCGACGAGTGCGCTGGACACGAAGACGGAGGCGCTGCTGCTGGAAGCGCTGGAGCGGCTGAGGAAAGGCCGAACGACGCTCATCATCGCGCATCGGTTGTCGACGATCCGGGGTGCGGATCGGATCGTCGTGCTGCAGGACGGGATGGTCGTGGAGGTAGGGACATACGCGGAGTTGCGGCACCGGGGGGGGCCTTTCCAGCGGCTGTACGACAGCCAGTTTGGAGCCATCTCTCATCAGGATGTCACGCCGGTCAGCTCACAGTACAGATCGAGACTAAGACCCTACCATATGCTACACTTTCCGCTAGAAAGACCATAGTATTGATACCGTTGGCGAATCCCTCAAACGCTCTGCCTGACGCTGGGCCCGTGGTACCTCGCGTCTGAGCTATTGAATGTGTTTCCATCCGTTGTTATCAACAGGAATGCCTAACTGTTCACCCCAGATAACACGTGCGAGCAGTTCTGCCGATTCTACCAATCGTGGTCCAGATCGATTGAGATAGTGGTTGCCATCGATAGCATAGACTTTACCATCCAGCACTGCTTTCAGATTTGCCCAGGCAGGATGTTTTTGTAGTAGTGGTACATCCTCCATTGTACGTTCAATGGCGTAACTACAAGGAGAAAGTACGATAACGTCTGGATCAGCAGCTTGCAGCTCCTCCCAGGTCAGCCAGGGTGAGTGCTGTCCAATCTCGCCGAAGATGTTCTCGCCGCCTGCGTAGGCCACCAATTCGGGTGTCCAGTTGCCTGTTGCCATTAAAGGGTCAAGCCACTCCAGCACAGCAATCCTTGGCTTGGAGCCGAATGTGGCTGTCTTGATGGCCAAGTCTCTGAGCCGTTGTTGATAGTTCTCTACAAGAGCCATTGCCTGGTCACGTTTGCCTAGCACCACGCCTACTCTCAGAACGTCTTCCCATACGTCCTGTAGCCGGTAGGGAGAGAGGGAGACAACAAGTGGTTGTAGCCCTGTAAGCTGTGCAATGGCTTGTGTGACATCTCGTTCGCTGACGGCACAGACCTCGCATTGTGTCTGCGTGAAGATAACGTCTGGACGTAACTCTTGCAGCTTGTCGACATCGATTGCGTAGATGCTCAGTGCTTTGAGAGCAGGGTCATCTGGTTCGAGTCTATTCTGAGCGCGTTGTTTCACCTGTGCATCAATCTCAGCACTACTTGTATTGATATTTATCCGCACTGTGCTCACCGCGGGCAGAGCTTGTATCCCTGGAGGATAGTCGCATTCGTGAGAGCGTCCTACCATCTGATCTAGACAGCCAAGTGCAGTGACCATCTCTGTGGCACTGGCTAATAGAGAAACAATTCGCATGTCGGCTCCTTCCTGTCTGATCTGTGTATCGTCCCATGTCTAGTGGGATATGGTGATTGTATCATATCAAAGATGCGTCCTATCGTTACCGGGCAGAAGTCCTGATTTACGGGGTGTGCGTATGATTTTTGCGTGGATAGTCCCAGCCAGGGCGGAGGCAAGCTCACGCCCCTACTAACCACGAAACCCCTCACGTTGTGTGCAAAAATCGTACGCGCACCCTGATTTACGTTGTAATTTGACAATGTGAAAGGTCATGAGTATACTACGTAGGTAACCATAGCTGTAGGGGCGGGGCTTGCCCCCGCCCTCACTAGGTGGCCCAGACCAGGAGTCTGAGCAAAATAGGGAAGCCGGTGAAAATCCGGCGCAGTCGCGCTACTGTAACTGGTGAGCAACCCATCTCCTCGAACTATGAGAAGCAGCCACTGTCCTCTATTGGATAGGAAGGCAAGATGGGAAGCGTTCGTAGCCAGAAGCCAGGAGACCTGCCTAGTGGGGTTTGCTCACGATCCTTCGCGTCAAAGGAGCGAGTGCCGAGACACAACGATTATCTTGTACCTCTTCCTAATCTCGGGTTGACCTCCATTTCACGCAAGGTGACAGCGGCCGCACACCTATGAATTAGAATGTCTCGGAGGTTATTATCAGATGAATACCCGTGTCATCTCTTCTCATCTTTCACTTCTGCTGTTTGTACTTCTCCTTGTCGGGCTAGCTGCATGTGGTCAGACAGCCTCACCTGCCGCAGGGATCCTTTCAATGCCGACCCCTACGACTACTGTCGCACTGGATGTGTATGGGACGCCCATCGTTTTCCCTAAAACTGCTCCCCAACGGATCGTCTCGCTTGTCTCAAGTACCAGTGAGATTCTTGGAGCATTGCATCTTGAGCGTAGAGTTGTTGGTATCGACTACTACACAGATTATCCACCTGCTCTGACCTCTCTTCCAAAGGTTTCCAACGTCGACGGAAAGTACAATGTCGAGCAGATTGTGGCGTTGAAGCCTGACCTGGTGCTGAGCTGGGGGGCCCAGACAAAACAATACGATCAGCAGCTCAAACAACTCGGCTTGAATGTTGTCGATCTCCAGTTGTCCGACTTCTCCCAGACGCTCCAAGAAATATTGCTTGTAGGACGCCTGACCTTTACGCAGGAGACAGCGACTTCACTCGTGCAACATCTTCAGCAACAGATCGACCAAATCAAGGCCACGGTCGTAGGGACGACTGCACCCAAGGTGTTGCTTGAAGTGGACGATAGTACGCCTGGAAAGCCATTTGTCTTTGGCGGCACTTCTTTTGGTGACGAACTCTTGCAAGACGCGAATGCACAAAATATTTTTCATAGCAATAGCAGTAACGGGGGCTATCCACAGGTAACCGATGAAGCCGTTATCAGCGCGAATCCACAGTTCATTATTCTCACCGAAGACCCACAGTATGGTGGGAATGTCAATCTGGTGTATAAGCGCGCTAATTGGGGCAGTATTAACGCGGTCAAATCTCACAGGGTGTACCACATCAATGTCGCCATTATGCAGCGGCCAGGACCGCGCCTGGTAGAGGGACTACGATGCGTTGCACAGATTGTTCATCCCGAGAGGTTCTCCGGTGCCTTGCCCGATTACTGCATAGGGGCGTGAACTTGCCTCCGCCCTAGTCTAATCAGAGACGAGGGTCTACATCCTTCAAGGTGAAACGAGAGAGCGATGGAATCGTTCGTACGGGCGTGATTCATCACGCCCCCGCAGACCGTTCCACAAAGCGTGGCGGGGCGTGATGAATCACGCCCGTACGAATGGCTTTCACCCGCAAGGATAGAGACGCCGATGAAAGAGGAGGATTGACATGCTACTGACCCTTCCCAGAATTGTTTTCGCTGGTGTGTCAAGTGGTATCGGCAAAACGACGATAACGACGGCTTTCATTGCCAATTTACGCACGAGAGGTATACGGGTACAGCCATTCAAAGTTGGGCCGGATTATATCGATCCGTCCCATCTCGCGTTTGCCGCGTCGCAACCCTGCTATAACCTCGATACCTGGATGATGCCACCAAGCCGTATGCTGGAGGTTTTTTGTACTACTGCTGCCTCTGCTGATATCGCTGTGATTGAAGGGGTCATGGGGCTCTATGATGGATTTAGCAGCACAAGCGAGGTTGGCAGTACTGCCGAGGTGGCAAAGATACTGCGGGCCCCGGTCGTGTTGGTGGTAGATGCAAGTGCAATGGCGCGCAGTGCAGCCGCGGTGGTGATGGGATTTCAGCATCTTGATCCCCAGGTAAACATTGTAGGAGTCATTGCTAATCGTGTTGGGGGAGCAGGTCATGCTCAAATGTTGCAAGAAGCCATTGAGGCAGAAACCGGTATACCTTTGCTGGGATATTTGAGGAATGCCCCTGACAAACTGGTACCGGAGCGGCATTTGGGCTTAGTCCCGGTCGCAGAACATATAGTAAGTGCTGAGCAACTCGCTTTGCTGGGACAGCTGTTTGGCCAGACGTGCGACAGCGAAAAACTCCTGACCCTTGCCCGCGAGGTTCCTTCTCTCGAGAAGGATGCCTCGATTCCCACGTTCTCCTTGCTGGAAACGGCACATGAACCCGTTAGGATTGCTCTTGCCCAGGATGAAGCGTTTAACTTTTACTACCCTGATACACTGAACTTGCTCCGGCGTGCTGGTGCACAATTGATACCCTTTAGCCCTCTTCATGATAGTGTGTTACCAGAGCATATCGCTGGTATATATATTGGCGGAGGGTTTCCAGAGGAATACGCGCATGGCTTAGCTGGAAACGAAGGCATGCGCGCTGCTATCGGACACCTGCTTCAGCAAGACATTCCCTGTTATGCGGAATGTGGAGGACTCATGTACCTCTGCCAATCCATTCGAGTGGCATCAGGCGAAGAGTTACCTATGGTAGGAGCCCTTGCCAGGCAAAGCATCATGAGCAATGATCCTGGCGGATTAGTGATTGGGTATCGTGAGGCGACTTCTTTGCGCGATACGCTGCTGACACAGCGGGGTGAAGTTGTGCGCGGACATGAATTTCACTACTCTTGCCTGAATGCTCCATTTGCGCGAGAGGATTCGGCATATGAAATTATTTCTCGTGGGCAAGTGGAAGGATTTGCTCGAGGCAATCTCCTTGCGACTTACGTGCATTTATCATTTAGTGGGTTTCCCCTGGCTGCTCAACGTTTTGTGACCACTGCAAGATTATGGGGGTGTATGAAATAGTTGTGGCCAAGCACGGGCTACCCATTCCCGTTTGCTCACCATCGAGGTATGTTCGATTGATTGCCTACAACGAGTTCATACACCCAAATTATGGCAGGTGCATTCAGGATGTGAGTAGCGTTCAACTCAAACCGTACGTTAAGCAGATGCAGTACCTTGTGGAACTGGTTGAGCGCTTCACCGATTTAAATAGAGCCAAGAAGAGAGAAAGGAACGTACAATGTCTGATAAAGAGGAAGGCGGAGGCACGGACGGAGGCAAGCTCACGTCCCTACCGCCCCTACAGCGAGATCTGGCAAGCGAGCCGAACGATCAACGTGAGGAAGACACCGATGAGAGGGACCCCGAAGAGGATCCGATGCTCAGTGAAGAGGAACGGCTGGCACGTCAGCGCGCCGGGCATGAAGCGCGCCGCAAGCGGGCGAAAACGGCGGTAAAAAAGGGGTTGGTGATTGTCAATACTGGCAAGGGCAAGGGCAAAACGACGGCGGCAATGGGGCTGCTCCTGCGAGCCTGGGGACAAGGACTACGGGTTTGTATGCTGCAGTTCATCAAAGCTAGAACGGCCAACTGGGGTGAAGAGAAGGCGGCTCGGAAAATCGGCATTGAGATGATACCACTGGGGGATGGTTTTACCTGGCTTTCCAAGAATATTGAGAACGATAAAGACTTGGCTCGCCAGGGATGGGAATTGTGTCGCCAGAAAATTCTTTCTGGCAACTATGACCTGGTCGTATTGGACGAGATGACCTACGTGCTCAAGTATGGCTGGCTGTCCTGGGAAGAGATACAGGACACATTTGATCAGCGCCCAGTGGGTATGCACCTGGTAATCACCGGGCGGTATGCCATTCCCGAACTGATTGAGTATGCTGACCTGGTTTCGGAGATCGCCGAGGTAAAGCATCCTTTCCAGGCCGGTATAAAAGCGCAAAAAGGGATTGAGTTCTAGGGGTGAAACTGAGCAAGGGGAGGCAAGTTGAAACGGGTGCGCGTATGATTTTTGCATGGAGCGTGAAACCCAACATGGCGTGGAGGGGAACTTGGCGACCGCAAGGGTCGCCACTACGCCAGAACATGCTGCATGGTGCCATCGGCGAGCGTAGTGGCGACCCTTGCGGTCGCCAGGTCAACCTGGAAGAAGGGGTCGCAGTGCTGGTTGCGCTCGGGTTGGACTTACTAGGTGAGCCACCTGCCGCCTGGCATCCGGTCGTCTTATATGGCAAACTGATACGGCGCTTGGAGCAAACTGCGCCCCAGGGCCCCATTCCCCAGTTGCTCTATGGTATAGTAATGCTGATGCTAGCTGCTCCCGCCGCCTTACTCCCAGCAGCAATCGTTCACCAGCTAGCAAAGCGAGTACAAGCCGGAGCGATGCAACGTGGCTGCTCCCAAGATGAAGGAGTCCCCCACGATAAATCGGGGGGCTACGGCGGTGTTATGTTGTATGCACTCATTGAAGGCATCGGTCTCAAACCTTGTTTTGCCTTGCGCATGCTGGCTGAAGCAGGGCGATCGGTACGGCTAGCCCTTGAACGAGGTGACCTGCCTGCCGCCCGTAATGCGCTCCAAAGCCTGGTCAGCCGGGACCGCTCCGAGCTGACGGCAGAACTGGCGGGGGCAGCGGCCATCGAGTCATTAGCTGAGAATTTGTACGAATACCTGGGTAAAGCAGCTGCCTGGCTAGACGATGTGCTCAACGTGCTTCCTGCCCGGCTTACTGCTCTTTTGATTATTGCGCTTGCTCCACTCTTCGGCGGTAATCGGTTCAAAGCCTGGCAAATCTGGCGGCGTGACGCCCATAAGACAGCCAGTCCTAACGCCGGGCATCCTATGGCTGCCGCAGCCGGTGCGTTGGGCCTGCAACTGGAAAAGGTCGGCTATTACACACTGGGTGACAATGAAAGAGCCTTAACGGCCTATAGCATCCGGCAGGCAGAGCAGATGGTGTGGCGGATCAGTGTTGTAGTTGTCTTCCTAGCTGCATTTTTCAAATCGCTACGGAGGGCTGAGGATGGATAATCTGACGAGCAGAATTGAGTGGGCCGTTCACGGCGGACTCAATTACGGCGAACTGGAACGCCTGGGCTTGCACCCCTGGGACGTGCTTGATTTCAGTGTCAATACCAATCCATATGGCCCTTCGCCACATGTGCGAGAAGCTGTGGAAGGCATAGCCATTGACCGCTATCCGGACCGCGAGTGCCTGGAACTGCGGCGGGCCATTCTGGACTATGAGCTGAACGGAGCCAACCTTCCACTCAGCTCTATCATATGTGGGAATGGCACGAGCGAACTCATCTGGGCCATAGCCCATGCCTATCTGAAGCCCGGCCTGAAGGCTGCCATTCTTGGTCCTACTTTTGGCGAATACCGCGTGGCTTGCCTGGCCACTGGAGCCACAGTGGTTGAATTTCGGACACAGGCCGATGCTTGCTTTCAGCCGGACATTATGGCAGTGGCTGCCTGGATAAGCAGGGAACAGCCTTCCCTGGTCTGGCTCTGCAATCCCAACAACCCGACGGGCACCTGGCTAGACCAACATCACGTCCAACTTCTAGCAGAAGCCTGTCAAAGGACTGGCGCAATGCTCGTGGTCGATGAGGCGTACTGGCGCTTTGTCTTTCCGCGCGAGGCTCCCACGATAAAGGAGTCCCCCACGATAAATCGGGGGGCTACTGTAGAATGCGGAGACCCTGCCTGGGGGGCAGGTAATATCCAGCATGTGTCGCAGGTCATTGTGCTGCGTTCATTGACGAAAGACTTTGCCCTGGCCGGCTTGCGCCTGGGATACGCTATAACCACTCCAGACATAGCCGAGTTCCTTGGCGCACAATTGCCATCCTGGAACGTGAATGGCGCGGCCCAGGCCGCTGGTATTGTCGCTCTGACCGATCGCACGCATCTCAAAACAACGCTGGATAATCTGGCTATTGAACGCCAGGCATTCTTCCATGCCTTAAGAGATATTGGCCTGAATGTCATACCATCGCGCACTCACTTCTGTCTGATAGAAGTTGGGGATGCTCACCGCGTCCGTCAAAAGCTCCTGAACAGAAAAATACTGGTGCGTGATGGTACCTCATTCGGTCTCTCCCAGTTCATTCGCGCCGCTACACGCCCCAGGGGCGAATGGCAACAGTTAGTGCTTGCTTTGCAGGAGGTCGTATGAGTCCAGCCAAGACGCTCATGGTGCAGGGGACGGCCTCAACAGTCGGCAAGAGCACGCTGGTGACGGGCCTGTGCCGAGTCTTTGCACAAGACGGTTGGCGGGTCGCGCCATTTAAAGCGCAAAATATGGCACTGAATTCATTTGTGACCCGAAGTGGCGGGGAAATAGGTAGGGCACAAGCGGTGCAGGCAGAAGCAGCGGGCGTCGAACCCACCGTCGAGATGAACCCAATCTTGCTCAAGCCAGAAAGCAATTCACGCAGCCAGGTGATTGTTCTGGGACGTCCGCTGGACACGATGGAGGCGCGTGATTACTATCACGATCGCTCCAGCCTGTTTGATGTTGTGCGACAAGCTCTTGCCAGATTACGGACCGAGTATGATCTGATCATTATCGAAGGAGCGGGCAGTCCGGTCGAATTAAATCTTACTCAGTACGACCTGGTCAATATGTCAATAGCTCGCCTGACTGAGGCCCCAGTGCTGCTGGTGGGCGATATCGACCGGGGAGGGATCTTTGCCTCACTCCTGGGCACGCTAATGCTGCTAGAGCCTGAAGACCGGGCTCGTGTGAAAGGATTGGTCGTGAATAAATTTCGCGGCGACTTGTCGCTCTGGCGCTCAGGTGAACAGCTTCTAGCCGACCGAAGTGGCATACCTGTACTAGGAACAATTCCTTTCTTCAAGGATATTTGTATTGCAGAAGAAGATTCGGTAGCATTAGATAATGGAACGGCATATGTGCTGCAAGGTCGTCAGGATCGGACCAGCGAGGTAGAATGCCGATTTATCGAGCATGTGGCGCAGGCACGGACGGACGCTGTAGGGGCCGATTTATCGCGCCCATCGCCGATTTATCGGCCCCAGATGGGCAGATTTATCGAGCACGTGGCCTCCCCGCCACACCGCACCACCCTTGCCCCTACATTTCCCGCCCCTACGGAAATCGTCGTTGTGCGTCTGCCCTACTTGAGTAACTATGATGAATTTGACGCCCTGGCTGCTGAACCAATGGTGCATCTGCGCTTTGCCACCAGCCCGTCTGAGTTTCCAGCCCGGCCTGACCTGATCATCCTCCCTGGCACGAAAAATACGTTCTCTGACCTGGCCTGGCTCTGGCGACAAGGGCTCGCTCAACACATCCGGCAGTGTGCGATAAATGGCTGTGCTGTGCTGGGTATCTGCGGTGGCTACCAGATGCTGGGCGAACGCCTGAGTGACTTCGTGGGGGCCGAGGCAGAAGCTGGTACAGTCGAGCCCGGCCTGGACCTTCTGCCAGTCGAGACCTTTTTCGAGCCGATCAGCGAAAAAACGACCCTGCAAAGCCAGGCTCAGGTAGATGAGTCAGCAGTACGTGGCCTCTTTGCGCTCCTGCAAGGGCAACGCTTTCAGACCTATCAGATTCACCTGGGGCGTACAGTAGGGACCCGATTTATCGCGTCCGCAGCGGCAGGAAGGAACGAGCAGGCTGGTACGTGCGCTTTTGAAACGTATACGACTGGTAAAGATGGCTGGCTCAATGCCGATGGTTGGTGCGCAGGATGCTATTTACACGGCTTGTTCGAAAACGACAACTTCAGGCACAGTATTGTCGCCGCCTTGGTAGGACGGCGCTCCAGTCAGTTTGTCATACGGGAGAAGGCCAGTTTCAACCGTCAAGTTGAATACGACAAGTTGGCTGATGTGCTGCGTAAGCACATAGATATCTATCGGCTAAAAGCTTTGTGCAGCCTCACCGGCTGACAGGAGATGTAGTGGCGGGGGACCCTGTCTGGGGGACAGGTAATGCCCCCGCCAGGCTTATCGACTCAAAGCTCTGTGCAGCCTTATCGGCTGACAGGAGACATCGCCCAATCGAAAACCACCGCTAAGAACTGCATACTGCCTTTGATTAGCCAGACTGCCGCAGCAGGTCTGGATCATCAAACTGATTTTTACATGGTTCGATCAGGGTTTTGCGTCACGTGCATATAAAACCTCCATACAACTACTTAGACATTTGGAGATAAGGCTTCCCGTGAGCGGACTTGAGAGGTGTCCTGCCTGTCATCCTGAGCGCAGCGAAGGATCTCTGCGTCCGTCGAGCCAGATCCTTCGCTGCGCTCAGGATGACAGACCCTTCGCTGCGCTCAGGATGACAGACCCTTCGCTGCGCTCAGGGTGACAGGCATTATCCTCCAAATTTCTACCAACCATTCAGTATCATTGTTTTCTAGCCATTTCTGTGATATAATCTAAGATATAAAAGTAAATTCATATGATTAGCTAGAAACTAAAACAAAATGATCCTCGACGACATTGATTTGAAAATCCTGGATTTGCTGCTCCAGGATGGGCGGATCTCTCACACCGCCATCGGTAAAGAAACCGACCTGAGTGGCCCTTCCGTTTATGCACGTGTTCAACGCCTGGAACGAGAAGGCATTATCAAAGGTTACACGGCCGTGCTCGCCCCTGAAAAGGTAGGACGTGGACTGGCCGCCTTTGTCCGTGTTCGTACTCAGACACCTGAGTATGAGAGTGCTGTCTTCGAGCGGTTTATACAAGAGGAAGACCAGATTTTGGAGTGTCATGATGTGGATGGCGAGGATTGCTACCTCCTCAAAGTCCGTACCGCTTCCACGCAGTCACTCCAGAAACTGCTCGCGACCATCCGCAGTTTCCCAGGCATCACGCGCACCGTCACCACGATTGCGCTGGAAACGCTCAAAGAGGAGGGGACGGTCAGACCAGCGATCAACAGAACAAAACCAGAGGAGGGATAAACCATGACAAAAGTAAAACACACCACCAGCCTGCGCTCCCAGCTTCCACAGTCAGAACGCTGGCGCAACGTCAAGGTCAACGCTCTGCTGGTTTTTGTCAGTATGATCTGGGGCAGCACCTTCTTGATCGTCCAGCAGACCATCAGGCTCACAGGTCCCTTTACCTTTCTGGCAATGCGCTTTAGTATAGGAGCCCTGGTCCTGGCAGTGATCTTCCATAAACGGCTGGCGCAAATTACACGCGCCGAGATCATCACTGGCTCAATCATTGGCCTGTTCCTTTTTGGCGCCTATGCACTCCAGACCACAGGCTTACAGTACACCACGTCCAGTAAAGCAGGCTTTATCACCGGCTTGTATGTCCCACTGGTGGCCATCCTGGCAGTGCCAATGCTGCGCCAGAAACCAACCCTGGGGAGTATGCTGGGCGTCATTTTTTCCGTGGCAGGACTGGCACTCATATCAGTCAATAGCTCATATCAGTTCACCTTTGGCCTGGGCGAATTCCTGGTCATGGGATGTGCCATCGCCAGCGCACTGCATATCATCTGTATCAGCAAATTTGCCCCAAGGGTCGATGCCATGAACCTGGCTCTCGTGCAGATTGCGCTCACAGCCGTCCTCAGCTTGATCGCCATGCCCATTGCCAGAGAGCCATTCGTGCTACCGCCCCCGCCTGTCTGGGGATCGGCCCTGTTCATGGGGGTGGCGGCAACCGCATTCGCTCTGGCTGTCATGAATCGAGTGCAACAGTTTGTCAGTAGCACGCAGGCGACCCTGATCTATGCCCTTGAACTGGTCTGGGTGGGTCTGCTTGGCTCCCTGGCAGGAGAGCAACTCAGCCTCTTTGCCTGGATGGGCTGCGGCTGCATCTTCCTGGGCATGATCACAGGTGAGTTGCGTCTGTCTTGGATGATGAAGAAGATCAAGAGCAGTGAATAGCCAGTCCCTCAAAACTTTACAAAAAAAACGAGTGTATGCTATAATCTGGCTGTTCTTTAGGCAGTGCTTTCATCGTTTATATAGCCGATTGCTAGGCCGAGTAGTAATCCTTTTAACTGAGATATGAACCTGACAGCGAATGTATAACATCTATAGCGAAGGCTAAGGTGGTACCTTATGTCAATGAACGCCATCCCCGCTAGCAGGCAATTCATGGCTCGCTTTGAAAGGTGGTATCAGCGCTACTTTCTCATCATCTTCGCTGTGGGAATGGTCCTCCTCTGGCTTAATGAGGTGTTTGTTCATTCCTTACTTGGACACTGGGATTGGCTTTTTATCTCAGGTGTTGTCATTGCTTTTCTTGGCCTTCGTTTGGGGATACTCCTCCCAGCACAAATGGGAAGAATGCTCGAACGCCTGAGGGTGTCTGGCTCGCTCGTCCTTACGAACGGCGTTGAGCAGGTTCTGTCTGAAGAGCAATTAAAAACCTTCAGGGGACCGTTTGAAGCCAGATCAGCCAGATGGGCACGCAATGGGGGAATAGGAGGCATCGTCGTAATACTGCTCAGTATTTTGGCGATCTCCTACTATCGCAAAGACTTATCCAATATCATTGGCAATTTTGGGGACATCATCACCAACCCGCTAGATACGATCTTCTTTGTTGGATTCGTCATATTTCTTGCGGCGTTGATTTGTGGAGGGCACGGGATAGGATACTATCTCGGCTATGCTGCTTCAAATGGGGGACTAGGCCACTTGTTGAAGCAGCATGCTCTTGTCGTGAAAGTACAACCGGGACATCCTGATAAGGCGGCTGGCTTGAGACCAGTTGGCAATCTCTATTTCTGGCAAGCCATGTTACTGGCTATCCCCGCGCTGTTCCTGGTTGGATGGTGGGTGCTTATAGGGGTGGTGCCTTATTTCACCAAGCTCTATGCGCAGTGGCGTGCCCCGTATCTGATCATGTTCGCGCTTGTTGTCATCACAGAGGTGTTAGCTTTCGTTGGACCCCTCTGGTCCTTTCATCAAGAAATGCAAGTACAAAAGACAAAGTTGTTGTTGGAAGAGGCAGATACGCTTGGGCAAAGCATCGTTTCCATAGAGAAAGAACTGGCCGAGGGGCCGCCGAGTGAGAAAGCGAACGTACTCAAGGATCAACTAGCAGCAATGC
>WNFB01001603.1_pt1 | contig 19397 bp, 20 predicted proteins | sample 5400501 | NCBI WGS metagenome assembly WNFB01 (sample SAMN13153341, study PRJNA577476) | soil metagenome | isolation source: 200 cm saprolite under Douglas fir tree site 2 hole 1 | place: USA:California | collected 2015-04-18 | reverse complement strand
GGCGATTACCTTGATTTCGGCACCCTTGGCCGTCCTCGGCGATACTTTGGGCTATCTCGCTTCCTCCTTCTCACTCCTCTGGATAAGAAGGGCTGAAGATCCGCCAAACACAGCCCGGCGAGAGTCGGTGGCCCATGATATCCGGGAAGGACTCTCGCTCGTGATTCGGGACCCGAGGCTTCGTGCGATCGCAGCTGCAACAGGGACTTCGAACCTATTCGGCAATGCCTATGGTGTCATATTGGTGAAGTACGCCTATGTCACCTTGGGTATGTCCCCGCTGGAATTCGGAGTGTCGTTGGGATCGAGCGCCGCAGGAGGCGTTATCGGCGCTCTGACAGCGACACGGATTGCCAAGTCTCTAGGTGTTGGAAAAGCCATCATTACGGGTGCATCCCTCTACAGCTTCGTCATTATTTTCCTCTATTTCGCCACCCCCGCCACTGCTTTCGTGACTTTCGTCGCCGTGCAATTTGTCTCAACAATCGGAGTCATCGTCTACAATGTGGTTCAGGTAAGCTACAGGCAGTCCTTGGTCCCTAGAGATATTCAAGGGAGGATGAATGCGACGATGAGGACCATCGTCTGGGGGACTATTCCCGTGGGGAGCCTGCTCGGAGGCTTCTTCGCCGACGCCTATGGAATCCGAGAAACTGTCGGCGTAATGACCGTTTTGGCTTGCTTGGCGGTGTTTTGGCTCGTAATTTCTCCGGTCAGAAAGGTCCGAGAGTTCCCCACAGACTAAATTCTGCCTTCGATTTATTTGCAAAAGATTAGACATCAATCATTGCCCAGTAAAACTGGGCTCGCGTTTGTCAAAAAAGGCCCTAACACCTTCTACATGGTCTCGAGTCCTTCCTGCTATGTCCTGAAGATAGATCTCGTACTCTAGCGATGAGTCCATGTCCACGACGATTGCTCTGTTCAAAGCCCTCTTCGTCAGCGCGAGGGCCCTAGTCGGCCCTTTGGCGAGCCTTTCGGCTATCTTTCCCGCCTCCTTCTTCAGGCCGTCGTCAGGGAACACCCAGTTGACAAGGCCGAGGCTCATCGCTCTCGCGGCATCGATGGGCTCTCCAAGGAGTCCCACCTCCATCGCCTTCCCAAGTCCCAATATGCGGGTCAGCCAGAAGCTGGTCCCAGAGTCGGGGGCGAGGCCCACTTTGATGAACGCCTCGTGGAATGTCGCCTTGTCGGATGCCGCCCTCAGGTCGCACGCAAGGGCTAGGCCTAGTCCAGCGCCGGCGGTTACTCCATTGACGGCAGCCACCACGGGCTTGTCCATCTTCCTGATTCGTTGGACAATCGGGTTGTACTTCCTTTTCAGAACTTCCCCCAGCAGGACGGGTTTTCCACTCTCGTATGTGGACTTGTTTGTGTTCAGGTCTTCACCGACAGAGAACGCCCTTCCTTCACCGGTCAGGACGAGGCAACGTACCTCTTGCGTTTTCTCACCTTCTTTGAGGGCCTCTAAAAGATCGGCTCCCATTTGCTCGTTGAACGCGTTGAGCTTATCAGGCCTGTTGAGAAAAATCCAAAAGACACCGTCATTGCGGTCCGTCTTTACCGTCTCGTATTCCATCTACTTCCCCTTGAAATCGGGTTGCCGTTTCTCCATGAACGCCTTCATCCCCTCCTTCGCGTCTTCTGAGGCGAAGAGGAGGTAGAAGAGCTCCCGCTCGAAGTCGATTCCGTCTCCAAGGCCCATCTCGAATGCTTTGTTGACCGCCATCTTGGCCAGCCTCGTCGCGACCGGCGACTTCGACGCGATTTCCTTTGCGACTTTCATCGCTTCCACCAGATAGGCCTCCTTGGGCACGACCCTGCTCACGAGGCCCAGGTACTTCGCCTCCTCTGCTCCTATCCTTTTGCCTGTCAGCACCATCTCCATCGCTTTGTATTTCCCGACGGCCCTCGTCAGTCTCTGGGTCCCTCCTCCTCCCGGCATTACTCCGATATCTATCTCCGGCTGTCCGAGTTGAGTTGTCTCCGACGCCACGAGCACGTCCAAGCTCATGGCCAACTCAAGGCCTCCTCCGAGGACGAAACCGCTCACCGCCCCAACAATGGGTTTCGGATACCTTGCGACCTTGTCCCACAGGGGGAAGAAGTGACCCGTCATTGCCATCTGGACGGCGGTCATCTCTACCATCTCTTTGATGTCCGCTCCAGCAGAGAACGCCCTCTCACTCCCTGCGATTACCAGGCATCTGATTGAGTCGTCTTTCTCGAACTCCAACAGAGCCGAAATGAGCTCCGTCACCATCGTAGTGCTCAGGGCGTTCATTGCCTGCGGACGATTAAGGGTGATCACTCCCACCATGCCATCCTTCGAAACTGCAATGGTTTCGTAGTTCATGACTCGGTGGCCAAGTTGAGATTGTAATAACCCTAGCGTCCCTATCACGTTAAAGAATCGAGATTCCGCGGAGTCGGCCATGGGAAGTTGGCATGAGCAAAAACTGCGGGTCCGCTACGAAGAGACCGACACAATGGGGGTCGTGTATTACGCCAAGTTCTTTGTTTGGATGGAAGTAGGGAGAGTAAGCCTCCTAAGAGACATAGGCTTTGGATACTCGGAATGGGTTAAACACGAGCTTGAGTTCCCTGTGGTCCAGGCACACGCCGACTATCGCGCCTCAGCCCGCTTTGATGACGAGGTCATGGTCAAGACGAGAATCTCCACCATTGGCAACAGCAGCATTAGGTTCGAGAACGAAATCTACAAGATTCCGGAGAAAAAGCTCCTCTGCACTGGGCACACAATCCACGCCCTCACCGACAATCGCGGGAAGACCGTCCCCTTCTCAGCCGGATTGAAGCAGAAGCTTATTTCGTCTTAGTGGAGCCCGGAGAGTCCCATTCGTAAAACCCCTTGCCGCTCTTCCTCCCCAGCATCCCGGCGCGCACCATCTCTCGAAGCAATGGGCTAGGCCGGAATTTCGAGTCCTGGAACTCCTGCATGAACACCTGTGTGATGTTGAATGTTGTGTCGAGCCCCACGTAGTCAAGGAGCTGCAACGGACCCATCGGCCAATTCAAGCCAAGCTTTACGGCCTTGTCAATGTCCTCGGGGTCTGCCACTCCTTCCTGAACAAGGAATATCGCTTCATTGAGCGCCGGGACGAGGATTCTGTTTACAATGAATCCGGGAGAATCCTTTTTGCACAGGACAGTTTCCTTTCCCATCTTCGAAGACGCTTCCCTGACACTCTCGACAGTCTTGTCGGAGGTCTTCTTTCCCCTGATCACTTCGACTAGGGGCATTAGTTGAGGGGGGTTGAAGAAGTGCATTCCGCACACATTCTCAGGAACCTTCGTAGCCGACGCCAAGAGGGTTATGCTAATGGACGAAGTGTTCGACGCGATGACGGCGTTGTCGTCAGCGAGCTTCGACACTCGCTGGTATAGCTCAAGTTTGAGCTTTGGGTCTTCGGTGGCGGCTTCGATTATCAGCTGTGCGCCTTGGACTGCTTCGGCAAGGTCAGTTGTAGGATGAATCCTTGAGATGGCCTCATTCCCTTGATCCTTGGTGAGTTTCCCCTTCGCGACGAACTTTGCGACACTTTCCCTTACCATTTGCATCCCGCGGTCAACAAACCTCTGATCCACGTCGAGCATAGACACATCGAAGCTCCCAACCTGGGAGGCCACCTGCGCGATTCCGTGCCCCATCAAGCCTGCCCCCAGGACCGCGACCTTGGTCTCCTTCTGATTCATGCTCCCGCTCGGAGGTGCGCTCGTTTTAACCGTTGGCGGCCCTCCGTTCGAACAGTATCATGGAGAAATCCCTCACAAAGCCTTCCGCCCTCAATTTGTGAATGAGCGGAGATTTCTGAGGGAGGAACACCCACCGCTTGGCTATCCGGGAATTCCCGCCCACCTGGGACCTCACGAGATTCAATGCATCCTCTTCCGGTCCGCCTAAGAAACACACTTCCTCCCACCTTTCGCCGCCTTCGCCCCCCTCACGCACAACCGCGAAAGCCTCGCCGCCACGCCACACCGCACCCTCGGCTAGCAAGTCTCTCACGACCTTGGGCGACATTGAAGTAGCCGTCCAGTTATGCCAGAATACTCCTTTACCGAGTCGGTACTCCTTAGTCCTTCCAATCTGATTCATGACCGTTGTGAATTCCTCGACTGAGACTTTGAGATTGTCATTGGTTGGCCTAGGCCGCATTTTCTCCACAGGTTCATAGGCGCTGAAGCGCGCCACCTCGGTGAACTTGATTCTCGCGATCTGCCTGTGGGCTGTCTTATTGTGCGACCCGCTTGTCAGCCTGAAGATATCAACCCCCCTATCCCTGGCGATTTTCATCGAATTCTCTCCGAGCATTGAGGCCAGACCTCTGCCGCGGTAGTCTGGATGGACTCTGACTCCTTCAAACCAAGCTGAGCCGTCTTCGAGGAACTTCAAGTGGTTCATTCCCACTGGCACGCCCCCCACTTCCACGACGAACATCTTACCTGCGGGGTCTCCCAGCCAATCGTCCCATACCTCTGGAATGTAGTCGTGGCCGCCCCAGACGTCTTTGATGAAACTCATCAATGGCCCCTTGTCCTCGGCTCTGGCAGGGCGGATTCTGAAATCCATCTGGGCTGGCGCGACATTCCCACCTGAAAACCATTCCTTCCCGGTCGACAGATTCATCAGCATGTCAAAAGAAGCGGCGGATCATCGGGAGGGCACGGTCTTCCAGCTTCCTGAATTTGCTTCAACGAAAGGATAAGAAGACAACTCGGTCGAGTCATCTCGGCGCCGGGGTGGCAGAGTGGTTAATGCGCGGGCCTTGAGTCTATCAAGGAGAGCCCGTGACCTTCGGGTCGCGTGGGTTCGAATCCTACCCCCGGCGCTCTCTTGATTTTTCCCCTGGCTCGCCGCCTAAAACGTTAGTTCTCTCCCGCTTCTCCCGTCCACGAGCACTTGTCTGTGCTTCCTGCGGACGACAAGTTCGGCCTTGTATATGGGGTATAGGAATGATTCAAAGCTGTCGATGTCTGCACCCTCCCAGAGTCCCTTGACTGCGTCTCTGACATCTGCCTCGCTAATCTTCGGCTGGATGACTCTGGCTTTCCCGAGGTCGATTTCTGAAAGCTCGAGCGGAGTGAATTCAGAAGGCTCCCCTGGGAGGTCTGTCAGGCGTCGGTACAGCTTCCTTTTCCTGACCTCGATGCTCCTAACCAGCCTCTTCTCATTCAAGAAGTTCAATACCCTCGAAACGGTGGACTTTGATTCGCCTAGACTGCTGGCCACATCGAGGGCGCTGGTGTCGCTGTCGGGCTTTGTCTCCCTTAGGACCTCGACCTGGAGCGTAGTCAATCCGAGGAGCTTCTCAAACCCCCTGATGACTTCCAGACCTTTGTTGATGGACACCTCCTTCCCAGTCGCACCATCGAGGTATGCGTACACAGTCTCAAACCTCCTCTTCAGGAGCCCACGCCTAATCTTGACCCCGAGCTGAATTAGGGTCCTGAACTGGGCGTCGACACCCGTCACTGTCTCCCTGGGCCCGAATATTCCGAAACTCCGTTCGCGCCTGACCATTGTCGGGATGTCTTCTAGTTTGACTGACGGAACGAGGCCAAGGGCCACCTTCCCCTGGGGTCTCGAGGTCATATCGCTCTCTGCCTCCATGGTGATCACTTTGGTGTTCATCGGACCTACGTATTTCTTGACTACCCTTCTAGCGAGCGGTGGGGTCACTCCTCCCGGCTTGGTTATCCGCGTTTTTACCGTAACCATCGTCGGGATTGGTGAGAAACCCCCCATGGTGAAGAACTGCCCCGCCTTCAGGGCGGTGAGTTCCTTCGGGAGACCCTTCCCCGGGAAGAATTGTGCGACCGACTGAAGGTCGTTCTGAATTATCAGCTTGCCGATAAGTTGGTTTCCGCACTGGCTCAAGACGTTCTTGTCCACCAATGAGGGTCTCTGAGAGCAAATCATGAGTCCCATCCCTCTCTTTCTCCCCCTCCTCGCCACCTCTGCGAATATTGGGACCCTCTGACCGTACTGAGGGACGAACTTGTCAGCTTCCTCCACTACCACGAGGTACGGCGTCTTCCTTTCCGTGAGTGTTGAATAGAGAGCCCCGATGAAAGACGCAACCTTCTCCTTCGGGTCCGAAAGGTCCGAGACGTCGAGAATCAAAGGCGGAATGTCAGGAGCCTGTCGGGCCAAGTCTTCGAGGTCAAGGTTCCCCCACGACAAGTCGCTCTCTTGCTCTTCACCGACCCAGATGGTTTCGAACTTCTCCTTCAGGCCTATGTGTTCTCCCTCAGTGTCCACAATCGCGAAGGGAACTTGATGCCGACAGAGCTCTTCACATAGCACGCCGACAGCATAACTCTTGCCACTTCCGCTGCTTCCCAAGACACACGTCCTCCCGGTTACGACAAGGTTCGCGTCAATCATGAAAGGGCCCGAAGGTCCTACTCCGACATCCAACAATACTGCTTGCTCGTCACTCAGGTCCGCCATATTATGGCGGGGGGCGGTGTCCACGTGGGTAAAATTCTTCCGGATACGGGGGCGGGTCTTCGCAAGGGCCTGGATTAGTGTCAGCAAGACTCAAGACATCCCAAAGGGGATGAGCAGAGCTCGATGCCTGAAAGCCTTCAGGACGGATACGCGCCGAACGGCGTCTACTTTGGATGTGAGCCCAAGAAACACAAAGGCTTGCATCTGAAGAGTTTCTCTCGAGAAGACCCTGTCGAGGCCGACTGGGGCCATCCTGACTACTACCATTGGCACTAGGCTGACCCCTTTGGTTTCCTCCCATCCTGCGCCCAGTCCAAGCACCATTAAGGAACTGGCCGAAGCGTACAGTGCCGGGTCAACCCTCCCTGTCGACGTGACAAAGGAATACCTCAGGAGAATTGAGCAGCTCAACCCGAAACTGAACTGCTTCATCACAATCCTCGCCGACTCCGCCATGAAAGCCGCGGCCCTCTCCGAACAGAGGTTCAAGGCCGGAAACCCGTTGGGCCCTCTCGACGGCATCCCAGTTGCGATCAAGGACATCATATACATCGAGGGAGTTAGGTGTACCGCAGGCTCCAAGATTCTTGCTAACAACGTCGCTACCTACGACGCCCCCGTCGTGAAGAGATTGAAGGAAGCCGGGGCAGTAATCGTCGGGACAACAAACCTGCATGAGTTCGCAGCCGGAGTAACAAGTGAGAACCCTCACTATGGCTCAGTTAGGAACCCTTGGGACGTGACTCGAGTTGCGGGCGGATCCAGCGGGGGCTCAGCAGCAGCTGTCGCTGCAAGGTTGGCTACTATCGGCATAGGGACAGACACCGCCGGCTCGGTCAGAATCCCTGCCGCCCTCTGTGGCGTCCTCGGCCTCAAACCAACTTATGGCAGAGTGAGCAGGCTGGGCGTGATCCCACTCGCGGCTTCGCTCGACACTGTGGGCGTCCTCTCGTCCAACGCCTGGGACGCCGCTGCAACCCTGCAGGTCATCGCCGGGCACGATAAAGATGACGTGACCACGGTCGATACCCAGGGAACCGACTACATCAACAGCCTGTCTCTTCCGTTTCGGGGGGCGCGCATGGGCGTAATTCGAAGTTACGCCCGCGAGATGATAGATCCGAGAGTGGAAGAGAACTTCAGCAATTTCATCTCGAAGTTGGGGGAGATCGGTTGCACGTCGCAAGATGTAGATCTTGAAGGCATGGATCAAATCTATGACAGATGGCTCTTGATTCGGCGGGCAGAAGCCACGGCATTCCACCTCGGTTGGCTGGAGAGTTCTCCCGAGCTGTACGGTGAAGACGTGAGGAAACTGATGGAGCTGGGCAAGGATGTGCGTGCAGTTGATTATGTGAACGCGCTGAACGCGAGGCCTTCTACCATTGAACGATTTACAGATTCAATGAAGAAGTTCGATTTTCTTGCCCTTCCGAGCACATGCATTCCCGCCCCATCTATGGGCCAGCCGAGAGTGACCATCAAAGGGAAGGAGGTAGAGGTCTATTCGGCACTCAACCGGCTGACCTTGCCCTTCAACTATCTGGGTTTCCCCACACTATCGATTCCCTCAGGCTTTGTCGGGGGCCTCCCGGTCGGAGTCCAAATCGTTGGGAGGCTATTCGACGAAGCCGGAATCCTGCGTCTTGCGCACGCATACGAGGATAAGTTTGGCCCGCATCTTGTCCCAGGCCTTCCTGATGACGAACGCATGCCGACTGCTTAATATCGAACCGGCCGATGGGAGTCGCAGGGGCTTAGGCTTGAAGGCTGGTTGGGGCATCGGGACCTTAATTGCAATTCTTTTCTCCGTAGTTGTATATCTGCTCAATATAGTCGACCTCAGGGGATTGGCCTCATTGATACTCCTCCTTTGTGGTCTCTGGACCCTTCTGTCGGCGTTCGTAATAGTCGAAAGGAAAGACCGGAGCTATTATTCAGGCTGGGGGATTGTGTTGGCCTCCCTCTCACTCTTCGACTTCATTCCATTCAATTACACAATAGCCTTGGTTATTCTGGCGATAATCGCGCTAATCATCATCAACGTCTACATCGGGAAGACGCCAAAGATGTTCACAGCTGCGACGAGCTCTCCGGCTCCCGTGGAAGGCACGCCTGCAGCCTGGCCTACGTGGCTAGTTCGTAGTCGTCCAACATTGGCTCGCCTCTCCTTATGGTCCACCTCACTCTTCCAGGGAATTCCTTCCCTTCGTAGGGGGACCACCCGCATTTGCTCAGGACGCCCTCTGGCTCCACCTTCTCGGGGGAACTCAAATCCAGGATGGTGAAGTCGGCCCTCTTTCCTGGTGAAATCTCGCCCCTATCACCTAAATTTGCAAATTTGGCCGGGTTTGAGGATGTCACCTTGGCGATCACGACCGGGTCGACATCCTGGACCCTTGTCAGCCAGGATACGACGTGGCCATAGTCGTCTAGCCCGGGTACTCCGCTCAAGCCCTGGGATGTCTTTTCATCCAAAGTGTGAGGCGCGTGGTCAGTCACCAAGAACGAGACGGTACCATCGACCAAGCCACCCATTAGGGCCTTCCTGTCTTCTTCCGATCTAAGCGGTGGGTTCGTCTTCATCATTCTGTTCTCCAGCATGGCCGTCCGGTTGTAGTAGAGATGATGGAGTGCTGCCTCGCAGTGGAGCCGCGTCCCGGACGCCCTCGCCTTCCTCACAATCGAAACTGACTCTCCCGCGGAGGTATGACAAACGTTCGCATCCAGGTCTCCCACCCTTGACAAGGCCGCAACAACTTTCTTGACGGACTCAACTTCTGCCTCGGGTGGCCTCAGGTCGCAGTGAATGTCCGGTCTTGATACCCCTTGAAGCTCGTTCTGCATTCTGTCTATCACGGACTGCTCCTCGCAGTGCAGGCTGACAGGCCTCCCCGTCTTGGCTATCTCCTCGAAGGCCAAGCCCAGTTGGGATTCAGGAAACACATCAGCACCCGTTGTTCTCGCAAGAAAGAGCTTGTACCCGGCAACTCCCTCAGCCATCTTCTCCAGGCCCTCTTGCTTGGCTCCAATTACCCCGCCATAGAACCTGACATCGACTAGCGCTTTTGCTTCAGCAAGCCTCTTTTTTTCATCCAATGCAGGTAGCGTTGTCGTCGGAATGGGGTTGTTCGGCATGTCGACCACAGTCGTGACCCCTCCGTGCAGGGCCGCCAGGGACCCTGTCCTGAAATCCTCCTTGTACTCCCAGCCAGGCTCTCTCAAATGGACGTGGATGTCGATGAACCCTGGGAATATGAGGGACCTCCCAGCTCGGATTCTTCGTGCGCCCCTGACTCCTTGCTTCTTGACCTCGGAGATCTTCCCTTCGCTGACTCCCACCTCGAGGGATTCGAGCCCCTGTTGCCTCACGACCGTCCCCTCGATTACGAGGTCGTTTTCCATTGACTAGTTCCTCCCGGCCAGCTCCAAAACAATTCCGAACGATTGGCGAGTCGGTCCTCGGGTTTGACAGCTTGGTCTTCTTCGCTCACCGCGGCTCACCGCCTTGTTCCTGAAGTCTCAGGTCCCTCTCGCCACAGCGATGACGTGAGGAAATTCTGACATGAAATTTTGCAAGGCGGTCTCCACCCCGTCGGGGGACCCCGGGAGGCACAGGATGAGTTTCCCCCTGGCCGTCCCCGCGGTAGATCGCGTCATCATGGCTGCACTCCCTACCCTCTTGAAGCTGAGACTCCTTAGCAACTCTCCAAAGCCCACGAGCTCTTTCTCGAAGAACGGGAACACCGTCTCTACCGTTACGTCCGTCGGCGACACTCCCGTCCCCCCGGTCATCACCAACACGTCGGCCCTGCTTCGAAGGAAGCCGTTCACGGCCGAACGCAACATTCTCGGGTCGTCGGCAATGAGACTCCTGCTTAGTACTTTGTGGGATTTCTCCCGGATTAGTCGCTCGGCTAGGTCTCCGGATTCATCGCTGTAAGTTGACCCGTCCCTCATCTTGGCAAACCTGCTCGAGCTGACGGTAGTTATGAAAAACGAGAGGATGCGCTTGCTCCTGGACCTGTGCGCCTCGTGCGACTTCTTCACTTCGCCTTCCTCAGCACTCTGACGCCCTCTATCCGAGTCGTGGGATACTGTCCTCGCGCGTCCTTCTCGTATGGCTTGACGACGTCCCACACGTTCAGAAGAGCAACAACGACCGCAGTCAGTGCTTCCATCTCGACCCCCGTCTTCTCAGTCGCCGACACGGTCACCACCACCCGGACCCCACTCGGCTCGAGCGAAGCCTCGACCTTCGTGCTGTCGATTTTCAGCGGGTGGCAGAGCACCACGAGTTGAGGGGTCAACTTCGTTGCCAGGGTTCCAGTGATCTCGGCGAGGGAAAGCGGGTCGCCCTTCTCTACCCTTCCCTCACGGATGAGTCCGACGGTCTTGCGCTTAAGCAGAATTCGCCCCGAGGCTGTGGCAGTCCTTGACGAAGAGGTCTTTCCGGAAATATCTACCTGCCTGTATCTCACGCTATCCACGCCACTTCCGCTGGGATATGAGGTTACCCAAAGAGACTGGAAGGAACCTTTTTTACTCGCAGATGGTCAATTCTCATAAGTTGGTTTCTGAACAGTCCCTGGCACCTCCGCGAGAGCTAGTGGACAAGAAGGGGAGGGTAGCCGGGAAACTCAGAATCTCTGTAACTGACAGATGCAATTTCGCCTGCCTCTTCTGCATGCCTGACAAAGAATCCATCAGATGGCTTCCAAGGGAAGACATTCTCTCCTTTGAAGAGATAGAACGTATAACAAGAGTCCTTGTCTCCCTTGGAATAACTAGGGTTCGCGTTACAGGCGGGGAACCGCTTCTCAGGAAGGGGGTGGAGAGCCTAATCGCCAGACTTGCCAGGATTGAAGGCCTGGAATCGGTGGACCTCACAACCAACGGTTGGTTCCTTGCCGACAAAGCTCGGGCCCTGAAGGCTGCTGGACTTCGAGGAGCCACCGTAAGTCTGCACAGCCTAAGGGAGGACCGCTTCGCGAAAATCTCAGGTCTAAATGCTCTACCGAGAGTCCTTGAGGGAATCTCGGAGGCCGTCCGAGTAGGTGTCGCTCCCCTAAAGATTAACAGCGTAGCAATTCGCGGCTACAACGATGATGAGATACTCAACCTGGTCGAATTTGCACGGGAGAGAAACATCTCCATCCGATTCATCGAATTCATGCCCCTCGACGGGTTAGGAATCTGGAGTCAGGACAAGATAGTTACCGGAGAGGAGATACTCGAGATCGTCTCCTCCAAGTTTCCCCTGGTTTCCAAGGGTAGGAGCAAGGGGGACACCGCGTCTGTTTGGGAGTTCGAAGATGGCAAAGGAAAACTTGGTGTAATCACTCCCATGAGTGCGCCCTTCTGCGATGATTGCGACAGGCTCAGGCTCACATCGGACGGGAAGCTCCTCTCATGCCTCTTTGACACCGAATATCACGACCTCAAGCCGACTGTTAGAAGGGGCGGTTCCGACGCTGATCTCGCGAAACTAATCACTGCGGCCGTCTGGAGGAAACCCGATGGAGTGGGTTACATGCCGTGGATAAAGGAAGGCTGGGGAAAGCCTCGCAACATGAACGCGATAGGGGGCTAAACCGATGCCCTTGATCACGATGGTCTACTTTGCCCAAGCACGCGAGGCTGCGGGGAAGCCGAGTGAGCGCTTGGAACTATCCGGAAATCCAAAGGTAGCCGAGGCATTCTCCAGAGCGCTCTCGCTTCATCCTGGTCTAAAAACCATCGAGAAGGTGGTCAAGATAGCAGTCAACGAAGAAATCACTTCGGAAAATGTCTCTCTTCGGGACGGAGACAGAGTTGCTCTCCTTCCCCCAGTGGCTGGCGGCTGAGGACCCCAATGAAATCCGGAATAACGAGAAAGCCCATCGACCCAACCAAGGTCCTCGAATCTGTTTTGGACGACTCTGCTGGCGGCGTGGTACTTTTCATCGGGACGGTGAGGAATGCCAACAGGGGGAAAGCGGTCAGCGCCGTTGATTACGAGGCATACAAGGAGATGGCAGAGCGCAGGATTGAGGAGCTCTCGAAGGAGGTCCGAAAGAGGTGGCCGGTCAAGGAGGTAACGCTCGTCCATCGAGAGGGCACTCTCAAGGTCGGCGAAGTAAGCGTCGCTGTTGCCGTTTCTGCGGTCCACAGGGCCGAAGCTTTCGAAGCGGCGAGATTCGCCATCGACCGCATAAAGAAATCTCTGCCTATCTGGAAGCACGAGACACTAAAGGGAGGAGCTCGGGTCTGGGTGGAAGAATCCACGATTGAGAGCTAGTCTACTTCTGCGAGGCCACTGGTGGCTTCTCATTCTGACGTTTCTGAGGTAGGTTCTTGCCGTGGTTCGTTGCGACTATGTCTGAAATTATGCTCAGCGCAATTTCGACAGGCGTGACTGCACCAATGTCGGCCCCGACCGGAGCCCGGATGGATTCGACGAAATTTTCTGGCACGCCTTTTCTCTTCAGGCCTTCTGCGTCCTCTAGTGCCCTTTGTCTGCTCGCAACAAGGCCGATGAATCTAGGCTTGAATTTGGACAGCGCCTCCAAGACTTCGAAGTCGCGTTCCCCCTTGGTCAAGACGACGATTGAGTCGCTGTCGACCACGTCGAGCTTTTCCAAGTCATAGTCAAGGTCTTTGATCAAAACGTCGGGTTCTTCCGTTAGGAGGGGCGCATGGTCTATCACTATCACTTCGAAATCGAGGGCCTTCCCAAACTTGATGAGCGCGTTCTCGACGTCGTCCTTCCCGCCTTGACCAATTAGGAAGAGTCTCTGCTGCGGTAGATAGGGTTCGACGTACACCTCCATCATGCCACCGCAGTTCGTCTCCACATGGACCTCGTCCTCTGATTGGCTGACGATCGTCGCGTTGACTGAATTCTCCACGTTTTCCAAGAAGACTTTGACCATGTTCGGGGTACCAGTCCGGAGCGCCTTCTGGGCTGCATTGGCGATTGCAGATTCAGGGCAGGACCCGCCCAGCGAGCCGTACAAAGTCTGGCCATTCCCTGAGATGACGGTTTTGAATCCTGGCTTTCCAAGACTCGACCCTTCAATCCTCACCACGGTAGCCAGGACAAATGGCTCCCGGTGAGCTATCAGGCCGCTTACCACGCCCGCGTACTCCTTCTGTCCCATGTCCTGATTCTGGGCTTTCGCACTTATTTATCCTTCTTCGGACGTTGAGACGAATACAACCTTTGATTTCGGCGGTCGTACTTGCGGCAGGACGTTCGGCACGTTTCGGAGAACTCAAGCAGCTCCTGAATGTCGGTAAGATGAACCTCCTGGAAACAGTCGTTCATCGATTCCTTGGAGCGAGTGTCGACGAGGTCGTTGTCGTCCTTGGATTTCGGGCGGACGAGATTCTGGCCAACTCGGAGTTCGGGACTGCGCGGGTGGTCGTGAACTATGGATTCGAGCTGGGCCTCGGGACCTCTCTGAAGATTGGGATAGAGGCGATCAACCCTGAGGCTTCGGCAGTTATCGTCGCCCTCGGCGACCAACCTCTCCTCTCGGTAAACACGATAGATTCCATCGTCAGAAAATACTCAGAAACCCACGGCCCTATCGTCGCTCCCTTCTACGGCAGGCGGCGAGGGAACCCGGTGCTCTTCGACAAGAGCCTTTTCCCAGAATTAAGGAAGGTGGTCGGGGACGAGGGGGCAAAGAAGGTGATAGCACGGATGGAAGAGAATATCGTAAAGGTCAAAGTGGACGACCTGGGAGTCGTGTTCGACATTGATAACGAGAGAGACTACGATCATTTGCTTACGATGATGAAGAGCTGAAAGCCTACCCCTCGTTCAGGAATCGGCCCCTTAGGTACGAAAACCCCGGCAGGAGCTTGACCGAAACTTGAGTTCCGGCTCGCAGACTGGTCGTCCGCTCCGGGACTACAATATACCCGGTGGAGTCTGTGAGGACGCTCATAGCCTCCGTATCCCTCAACACTGGATGAGCTTCGAATCCCTTTCTTCCTCTGACCAATCGGACGTAAACCACCTTCGTGAAGCCTTCGAACCGTTTTCTGGCCTCCCAGTCGTTCTTGAGGGTAGCGATCAACCCATCGGGAAAGGACTTCTTGCCCGAGAGCCGCCAGATTGAAGGGATTCCAAGGAGGACGAATGCATTCATCGCGGCCTGGACCGGTCCGGGGAGCATTAGGACGGGCTTCCCCTTCACTTTTGCAACGCCTGAGACCCTCCCCCTGTCCATTCTCATCCCATGTATAATCCGGCTTCTCTTGTCGACCCGCCGTAGGGCCTTTTCCACCAGGTCTCGCTCGCCCAGCGAAGTCCCTCCAAGGGTCAACACCATCTGCGATTTTTGCAGGCCATGCTCAAGGGCCGAGGCTATCCTTTCGACATCATCCGGTACTATCCCGATGATGAACGGTTCTCCTCCGTTTTCTCTGATCAGATTCTCGAATATCGGCAGGTGGCTCTCCCGTACCTTGGACGAGTCGTTCCCTTCCATCGCCGAAGTCAATTCGCTCCCGGTGGCGAGCATAGCGATTCTTGGCCTCGAGCACACCACCAGACTTTTTGCTCCGAGAACGATCAACATGCCGATGTCTTGTGCGCGAATCGTGCTCCCTGCCTTGATTACTCGGTACCCCTTCACCACATCCGAGCCTGCTGCGTAGCAGTAATCTCCCCTCTTCCGCTCGATCTTGAAGACGACCTTTTGGCCTACCCTCTTGGTCTCTTCGACGGGTGCGACGGAATCAGCTCCCAAGGGGAGATATTCTCCTGTAGCGACCCACATCGTTTCCCCGGACCGCAGATGCTCAACTTGCCTGCCTGAACTTACTCCCCCCTTAAGCCGAAGAACTCGAAGAGAACGCGCCGACGCTCCCCTAATGTCGGACGCCGCAATAGCGTATCCATCCATGTGAGACCTTGGCCTGTCCGGAACATCCACGGGAGAAAGGATGTCTTCCGCCGCGACGCGGCCGTAAGCTTCCCTCACGTCAACCGTTTCTGTCGTTCCTTGCCCCCGGGTGAGCTTTTTCATGAACTCTTGAGCTTGGCCCAGGGAAACGTAGTTTTCAATTTCCCTGGTCAAATCGAGGCCGATTCCCTAACTTTCATTATATCCTTTCTCTCGTGAAATGTTGACGGCCAGCGGCGGTCTTTGCCTCTGTTCGAAATAAGTTCAGCGGGCTGACGAAGTTACTGGTTCATCTCAAGTGGTCCGGGACCGCGTCGAACCCTATCACAGTATCACAATATTGGCATTGCAATGCCCTTTCTTTTTTCAGCGCCGCGAACTTTGATACCACAGGCTCCCTCTCAGCGTTTGATATACACAATACCTCGGGACACCTGATCCTCCCTTCGATCACATCCGGGACCTTGGGTTTGTATTTCGACACCTGCCGTTCGTTCACGTAGTTGATCGTTATCCCAGGAAATACCAAGGAAAGTATGTCAGCGTCCTTTTCATCTATCTGCCATTTGTCCACTTTCACAATATCCTTCCGCCCCAGGCTCTTGCTGTTCACGTTCTGAAGAATGGCTACCGAGACATCAGCCTGCATTCTCTTGAGCTTGTCCAGTCGCAGGACCTTTGCAACGGTTTCAGCTTTCCAATCTGGGATGTGGTCTATCACGGTCCCTTCTTCGATCTTGTTTACAAGCATCCTCTCTCCGACCTCCTTCGAGTCCGTCTAGCTCGCACCTCCAAGGATAGTGGTCATCAGGGCCATACGGAGGGGCAGGCCCGCGGCTGCCTGAACGAAGTAGTTGGCGTAGTTGGTCGTGTCGATTTCAGATGATAGCTCGTCAACCCTAGGGAGCGGGTGGAGGACTTTGAGGGATGGTTTTGCTCTTGCCAGTGCTTCAAGGTTCACCTGGTATAGACCCTTCACCTTCTCGAATTCGGTGGGGTCAGGGATCCTCTCCTTTTGGATTCTCGTGACATAGAGGACGTCCAAGTCACCTACCACGCCTTTGAGGTCCGTCACAGACTCTGACCTTGCCCCTCTGCGCTCAAGGAACTGCTGCACCTCCGCCCTCATCTTCAGCGAGTCTGGGGCGATGAATGTCAAGTCGACATCATAGTTGGCGAGGGCGTAAGCGAGCGAGGAGGCGGTCCTTCCATACTTCAAATCTCCCAGAATCCCGATCTTCAAACCATCTATCTTTCCGAACGACTTCCTGATTGCGTAGAGGTCAACCATTGCCTGGGTGGGGTGTTCTCTGCTTCCGTCTCCAGCGTTTATGACAGGTACTTCCGTAATTTCTGCAGCGAACCTGGTTGACCCTTGCATCGTGTGGCGTATGACGAACAAGTCCGCCCCGTACTCTTCAAACATGCGGATGGTGTCGTGGAGAGTTTCTCCTTTTGAGACCGACGAGCCGGCTGGGTTCGAGAACCCTGAGACCTTCATCCCTAGGTTCTCCGCAGCGATATGGAAGGTCGAATAGGTCCGCGTGGAAGGCTCGAAAAAGAGCAGCACCACGAGTTTCCCCCTCAGCTGCCCATCTAAGCTCCGAGGATTCTCTTCTAATTCCTGAACGGCCTGGAAAAGGACTTCCAGTTGGTCTCTCTTGAAGTCGCGAATACTCACGACGTCCCTGCCGAGGAAATCGGAGGTTCCTTCCATCTGGACACCTACCCTTTCGGAGTGCCTTTTGAAAGTTAGTCGAAACCGTTGAGTTTCCAAACCCTTAAATCCGCTTTGGGCGAGCTTTTTCTTCTTAGAGTGCCCAGAACGAGCAAAGAAGCGGTGCTGATGCTCGAGGATGGCTCTCTTTTCTTTGGTACTAGTTTTGGCGCCGAAGCTGACATCATAGGCGAAGTTGTCTTCAACACAGGAATGGTCGGTTACCCGGAGTCAATGACGGATCCGTCATACGCCGGACAAATCCTTTGCTTTACCTACCCCCTTATCGGGAACTACGGTGTCCCGAGCTACGAAGAACGCGACGAGTTCGGCCTCCCGAGGTTCTTCGAGTCAGACAGAATCAAGGTCAAGGGGATCGTCGTTCAAGAGGCCTGTGAAATCCCCAGCCACTGGGCGTCGAGGAGGACCCTCTCAGAATGGATTGAGTCCGAGGGCATTCCTGGAATCGAGGGGGTCGACACGAGGGCCCTGGTCACCAAGCTAAGGGAATCGGGAGTGATGATGGGGGTATTGGCCACGGGCCGCGAGGCTCGTGGCAGTGAGCACCTTGTGGAGCTCCTTAGAACAATGCAGGCGTATTCTTCGCAGAATTTCGTAGCAGGGGTCTCGATATCCCAGCCTATCATTCACGGCGACTCTGAAAGACGAGTAGTTCTGCTCGACTGCGGAACAAAGTATGGCATAATCAGAAACCTGCTCAAGAGGGGGTTCCAGGTAGTGCGCCTCCCCTACGACGCTAGCTACTCCTCAGTCATGAAGCATGACCCTGTGGGGGTCGTGGTGTGCAACGGGCCTGGCGACCCACAGCTTCTGACGGACACTGCGCGATGCGTCGCTTCGCTTGTAGATTCAGAAGTCCCACTCCTGGGAGTCTGCCTCGGGGAGCAGATCGTGGGTATGTCCCAGGGTGCGAAGACATTCAAGCTGAAGTACGGGCACCGAGGGCAGAACAAGCCTTGCATTGACCTGACGAACAAGCACGGTTATGTCACCAGCCAAAACCACGGCTACGCCATCTACGAGAAATCTCTGATCGGGACCGAACTGAAACCTTGGTTCATCAACGCCGATGACCGGACGATTGAAGGGGTCTTCCACAAGAACAGGCCTTGTATGGCGGTGCAGTTCCATCCCGAAGCCACCCCGGGGCCCTACGATACGATGTTCGTCTTCGATAAGTTCGCAGACGCCACTGTGGGAAAGCGCCAAAGAGGTGAGAGTTTCGAAGCTTGAGGGCGTGAACAAAGTCCTCGTCATAGGCAGCGGCGCGATCAAAGTCGGAGAAGCAGGCGAAAGCTGGTAGAACCAGCCGCAAGTTCGACTACTCCGGCAGCCAGTGCCTGAAGGCCCTGAAGGAGGAGGGGGTGGACTCGGTCCTTGTCAACCCGAACATCGCCACCATTCAGACCAGCTCCCAGTTCTCAGAACGCATCCATTTCGTCCCAATCACTCTCGCATCCGTGACCAAAGTGATTGAAGAAGAGCGGCCCGACGGAATCCTCCTTGGTTTCGGGGGTCAGACAGCCCTGAATTGCGGCATCGAACTCGCGCAAAAAGGGGTCCTAGAGAAGTACGGACTGCGCGTCCTGGGCACCCCCATCCGCGGGATCCAACTTACAGAGGACAGGGACCTGTTCAAGAAGACAATGATAGGCGCTGGTATCCCTGTCCCCCGGAGCGTCGCAGTATACTCGTTCGTCGAGGGACGGCGCGCTGCAAAATTGCTTGAATTCCCAGTCATAATCAGGGTTGCCTACACCCTAGGAGGGAAAGGAGGAGGTGTCGCCAGGAACCTGGACGAACTCGAACAAATCATCGAGCGCGGGCTGAGCAGTTCAATCGCGCACCAGGTCCTTGTCGAAGAGTATCTGGGTGGCTGGAAACAGATAGAGTACGAAATCATGCGGGACCGTGAAGGCAACAGCGTGATTATCTGCAACATGGAGAACATGTTGGGGATGAGGGTCCACACTGGGGACAACATTGTGGTAGCCCCTTCCCAGACCCTTACAAACTCCGAATACCACATGCTTCGGACAGCTTCCCTTGTAGCGGCAAAGACTTGTGGAATCATCGGAGAGTGCAACATACAGTTCGCGCTCCACCCAGGGTCTGATAGGTATGCGGCCATCGAAATCAACGCCAGGCTGTCAAGGTCTTCCGCCCTCGCTTCCAAAGCGACGGGATACCCCCTGGCTTACATTGCGACGAAGCTCGCTCTCGGATACAAGCTGACAGAACTGAAAAACAAGGTCTCAGGGATAACCACGGCCCTTTTCGA
>WNFB01001602.1_pt1 | contig 19397 bp, 23 predicted proteins | sample 5400501 | NCBI WGS metagenome assembly WNFB01 (sample SAMN13153341, study PRJNA577476) | soil metagenome | isolation source: 200 cm saprolite under Douglas fir tree site 2 hole 1 | place: USA:California | collected 2015-04-18 | reverse complement strand
TCGCCAAGGCAACAGAGATTTACGTTCTCCGTCTAAGGCCAGATGGCTCTCGGAATCGTTTGCCGTTTAACTATAAGCGCGCCATCCAGGGCGCAAGGGAGCAAGGCAGTCTCGAAGTCAAAGCGCGCGACACCATCGTCGTGCCGTGAGGGAGCCCTCTACGAAGAATTTTCCAGGTTGCCGCGTTTCTATTGGTTGTGGTCCTATGGACGTCGTCCCTGAACGCTTCTGCCTCGTTGACAACGCGCCGGTGCCTCCTACGATTCCCGCAAGGAGAATCCCATGCCGGAAATCACCGGAGGGCTGCTTGCGGATTTGCACCCCAACGGCACGGTGCGCATGGTCTTCATTGCCCACACATGCGGCGGGCGCATGGAGATCCCCTGCGCCTTTTCTCCAATATTATATCTTTGATGTCAGATTGATATCCGACGGCGCGTGCAGCAGTTAATTTGTCTCTTCGGGGTATCCCGGCGCTCCCGCCCGATACTGCGCCTTCAATACCCAAATCTCGGACAAACTCCTAGTCCCTGGTCCACTCAGTGCCATCCGGCATCTGTCTTGGTTTGTCCGGGGTTGCGACTAGGGCTGGTAGGTGCGAGGCCGACGCATTAGGTCATCAGCCTGTCACTTGCCTTTTGCCTTCGCTTCGTGTTCTGTTATTTTCTTGTATTCCGCTGGCTCCTCGTTACGCGTACAGAAGACTTCTCCCCACTCGTCGCTGGGGCTCTGCGCCAGCGACCAACGACGAGGCGCCGACTTCCAAGGCTTCGCCAGCACTACGGGGTCCTCAATGGTGACCTGGTAGACGAGAAAGTTCTTCGAGGGACGGCTGAAGCGCTCGACCACATGCTCCTGATCACTCGGATACCATCCGGTCCCTCCATTCCCCGTGATATTCCTGAACCTGGTATCAATAGCGATCACGTCGACGACCAGCGTATCCCCCTCCCAATGAGCAGCCGAGTCGCCATTGAACGTGGCATCTGGATCTTTGGGATGCGCACGCCCATTGGTGTATATCATGCGAACGTCTAGGGGGTATTCATACATCATCGCCAGTCTTCCCGGAGTTTGAATCAATTCCATGGGGGCGTGTTGACTGATTTGCTCTAAGGTCGTGCTTGGAGTACCGGCCTGATCACAGATTCCATAAGGGAGCCGCCTGGTGTATTTTGCGGCTATCCCAGGCTTGAAGGAAGGTGGCTCCTCCGGGGTCGCCTTGGCATCGAATTGCCTGAATACAACTGGGTCGACCGGGTAAGCAACCTGTAGCATTCTTCCACCAGCGTTTGGATACCAACGTCCCGTCAGGTCCGGATGTCCGTCCGTCGTGCGGGGCGCGGGTCCGCCTGGCGGCAACTCATGCACCTGGTCAAAGCCCCCGGCAATCGGTCCAGGAACTTTTCCTCCTGTGGTGGGCAAATTCTGGCCAAAAGCGGGCGTGAAAACCATGCACAAGGCAGCCAGTATGACTCCAGCACTCCCAACACAGCAGCTGAACCGTTGACTTATTCCTCTCATATCCAATTTCTCCCTTTTTCAGGCTCGCCGACAAATGCCCACGCAATGCTTCGGAGGGGGCCCATCGTTGCCGTTCCTCGAAATTCTACAAACGTGATTTGGACAAGCGCGCCAAAAATGCCGGAGGCATGCTTTGGGGAATTCGATCCCCGCCATCGTTCAGAAGTGAAGTTGCTCGGGCGTGAGACGTTCAACGTTCTGCCCAACGATACGCAATACGCCATCCGATAGCTTGAGGAATTCCGCCGCGCCTCGGTACTGCGTCCCACCAGCCTTGGTCGGACAGGCCCTTACGGCCATGGGCTTACCCATACTATTAAGGAAATCCTGCCTCGTGGTCCCGGACCTTTTCATACCGAGGGGGGTAATCATTTCCAGGCTCCACGACACCGCCTTGCCGTTGGCATCCTTCACATCCATATTAAGATACGCGTGCGGGTTCTGCCAATCGAGGCCCGTGAGGGTACCCTTCAGATCAAAGCACTTGTCTTTGTCGAACTCCACACCGAACCCGTGGTGCGCAAACGCGGGAACCGCCGCGCCGAGTAGAACAAAAACTGCCATCAAAATACCGGGGAGCTTAACTCTCATCGAAATGTCTCCTCCCATAACCGATTTGAAAGCGGATTTAGCCGGAATTCCGTTTTGAGCTTCCCCTTTGCCCGACAGCCTAGCCCTCCTGCCCCGTCGTGTCAACCACAAGTCGCGCTGACCTCCTTGGGGTGGTAGTGCTGCTCGTTTTGGCCGTTCTACGGAGTCGCTGTGCTGGTCTTGCCCGCCCCCACTCTGCCTCGCCGCTGACAGTTCTCTGCTCGATGGCTTCCGAGCGCTCATTTGTTTTCTGTCCTGTCTCGCTAACCGTGCGGCAGCGGCAACGTCGTTGATGCTGGCAGCGATACCGAGGCCGTGGCCCATGAGCCTTGAACATTGATGGTTGGGAAGAGCCTTTTCGGCGATGCGCAGGAATCATCGGCACATCAAACGAAGGGCTTGCGTTTGTTCTACCTCTGAAGTAGATTTCCTCGTATGGGAACTCTCCTAGGCATTGTGGACTTCATTGTCCTTTTGCTGTTAGTTGTTCAGGTTCCACGCACGGTGTGGAAGGAGCAACCACACGACATTGGGTCGCTACTCTTGTCGATCTTCAGCGCGTTGGCGTTGATCGTTTTTGCGATTGTCTCATTCGCGGCATTCTTGGGACTCGTCCAGGCTTCGTCATCGCTAATGCGAGGGATCTATCTCTTGGTCCTTCTGGGGATGGCGGCCGTTCTCCGCCTCTCTTGGGTGGGCGAGCCTGTCACATAGGAAATAGAGTTTTAGGTTTGCCGATCTTTGATTGTTCCCTCAGCGCGCTGCGGGCAGAACTGGAACGCAATAAGGGTTCCAGCGTGGAGACCAGCATCGACGCAGCTTTTGCTGTTGGCAGCGATACCAAGGCCGTGGCCCATGAGTCTTGAACATTGATGGTTGGGAAGAGCCTCTTCGGCGATCCGCAAGAATCATCGGCACAGATGCGTGGTTTGTAGCGCCGGGGAATCACCCGCGCGGCTGGGTGCACTGGACAGGGACAGAGCTTCCGAGCGGTCGCCGCGTGATCTGCCAAGAGTCCCAGAGCCGACCGGCGAGAAACCCGTTGCCGTCAACTCGAATCTCCCTGGCGCACGAGTGTGATTGGAACATCCCGCGGTCCTTGCTTCCATAACTTCAATTCGGTGGGCGGCTAGTTCAGCTGGGAGAGGGCCTCGTTCGCAACGAGGAGGCCGGGGGTTCGAATCCCCTGCCGTCCACCATTTCCCACAACTGGTTGGCCACCTGGAACTGGCAAAGCGACCACGCTTGTGTTGTTCATTGTGTAATAATCTCGAACCTTAGAACCGGCGGAAGGGGTCGCCAGTCCCTGGTAGCCGGCCCGGGCCAGAGCCGCACCGAAGATCAGCCGAGTTGACACGTCGCTGGACTAGCGATAAGAATCACACCTGCTACACGCAATCAGTCAGCCACGGCGCGATGCACTTGGCAGTGATGACGAATATAGATCCATCCCCGGAGCCCATAAAATGAGCGAAGAGTATAACGTATTCATTAGTTGGTCTGGAGAACGGAGCAAGTGGGTTGCAGAAGCCATGCGGGATTGGCTACCGCTCGTACTTCAAACTGCAAAACCGTGGATGTCGGCAACTGACATTGAGAAAGGAAGCCGGGGGCTGAATGAGGTCAGCGGCAGGCTGCAAGGCATGAAAATCGGCATCGTCTGTTTGACTCCAGAAAACCTGGAAACACCATGGATTTTGTACGAGGCAGGCGCCTTATCAAAGACCATTGATGACAAAACACGCCTTTGTACCTACTTGCTGGGAGGGCTCCAGTTTCAGCATGTGAAGCCCCCTCTCGGCATGTTCCAGGCGACCAACCCAGACAAGCAAGATACACGACGGCTCGTCAGCACCATCAATACTGCCGTAAGTAAAGATCCCGTGCCAGAGGCTAATTTAGACCGTCTGATTGACAAGATGTGGTCTGAGTTTGAGCAGAAGCTAAAAACCATGCCTCAGTCAAAGGAGGCACCCATCGTAAAGCGTCAGCTTGACGATATGGTGTCCGAGATACTCGAAATCGCCCGGGCGGAAGCCGACAGCAGAAAATCACTTAACGCCCAAATCGCACACGTTGAAGAAGTTCTCAATCGTGCGCCCTTTGGTGACTTTGCAATTAGGCTGGCCAGCGCGAGGGATGCGCAAAGTATTTACAACTTTCCTACCCAGCCGACTCTGATCCAAGCCACACCTATCTTTGAACGTCCTCTGGCCCCATTTTTCGTAAGGACTGAAACCGATGTTAAGGGCAACCCTGAACCCGAGCCTAGTGCATCGAGATCGGGCAACGAATCCGAAAGGAAGCCTACTAAGTGAGAGCAATTGGGGCGTTCCGTGACAAACAAAACCTCGATATTCATTCGAAAGTGATCAGCGCGCCTCATTATGTGCTGCGCAGGGTCCAATTGGCTCGCGACCTGCCGCAATATCCGCATCAATGTCCCCCGCAGCACGGGCTGTGCTGGGGGCGGTTGCCGAGCGGGAGCGGTCGCTGATTGCCGAGCGTGTGCGGGCCGGATTGCGCAACGCTGGGGGGAAGGGCAAGCGACTGGGCAGGCCCCCGGTTAACGTTGACGCTGCGCAGATTGCCCGCCTGCGTGCGTCCGGGGCGTCGTGGCCGTCCATTGCCCGCGAGCTAGGGGTGGGTGTCGGGACGGTGTATCAGGCTGCGAGTGTGCTTTCAAAAATCCCCGCCAGAGACCCCGCTGCAAGTGGCTAATTCTTGGCACCCGGCAGATCCGTTTCAGGACTCTCGAGAATCACCTGTCTCGTGAAAGATTGTTCAAATGGGATGTGCCCTGCTGATACTGCTGTTGATGGCGGACGGTAGGTCGGTATTCACGTCGCTGACCCACATTCCGGCGTTGCCATTCGATTTGACGAGACTCGGAAATGGCACGATTTGAGTTCGCAACCTGGGTAAACTCTATTGCGGTCTACTTCATTCTTGGAGGACAAGTATATTAGACTAGTAATATTAAACTATTAAATTAGACTTACCCATCAGTCTGTTTTGCTTCGTGATCTTCTTACGATGCAGCCAGGACTTTTGATACCGCCGCCGACGCCACTCGCAAAGCATCGGCTCGCGACACCGAGGGCTTTACTGTACTAATCGCACTCGCCAGTTTGTCCTCAAACGTCCTCCGCTCCGTGTCGCTTGTAAAACCCACTGCCCCCTGCGTAGAAGGTGCCTTACCTTGCCTCTTCACCAACAGAGCCGCCACGAGTTTCTGAGTGTTCAGATTTAGGCTCACGGCACTTTGCTTCACGGCGAGAAACTGCTCAACAGACAAACTGGGAATTCGGTCTTGCGCCGAATTGTATTCTCTGCGTGCGCTTCGTATATCACTCTTTAGGTCCGAAGCAATAAACGAAGCGTATTTGGCAAGCTCGCTGTCATTCCGGGCAGCTATAGAAGCATCGCGACTCTCGCTGTGGATGCTTAGCGCGCCGCCAGCCCGTCCCGCGCCAATATCTCTGCCCTGTGCCATGACGGAAGAAGAAACCAGGAGAAGAAATGTCCCAGCCAACGCTCCAGAGAATCCGTCTTTGCATTTCATGGTACACCTCATCTCTCGTCATTATACCTATTTCGATGCTATCGGACCAGGGGTTGCTGGAGGGGTCAGAACTGTACCCAGTCGCCTCAAGTTTCCGCCAATGTTAATTGAAAAAAACACTCCAAATTTGGGCGTATAAGGTGTTATGCCCACGCGAACGCCTGGGTTTATGCTTATTTTCTTAGATAGTTGATACGTGAATTTTGTAAGACCATATGCTTCGGAAGGATCAGCGCCTGATGCAGTCGCGCCATCCAGCTCTTCGCTGAGCTTCCACCGAAAATCACCTGACGCACTGGGAGTGCCCAGACCGAATTCCCCAACCAGAGTCAACAGACCACTGTGGACCACACCTCCAGAGGCTACCCCTGAGATGTAGTCGCCTGCGTCGATTTCCATGCTTGTCCGTTTTTCGAAGTCAGTTCTTGTTCCCAAGCCTCTAATCACTGTTATCAACATTTGATGATCAACCTGTCCTGTACCCAGACCCGATTTTGCCGTAGGAATTTTGATCAGATAATCTATGTCGACCTCCGGTCGTTTTCCGCCATTCGAAGTGTTCTCAGTCACCAGCATAAAATCCGCCCCGACCTTTGTGTCCCCACTTCCAGTCTGCCAGGAATTACTCTGCTTCACGGACTTAGCTGCATCGCTCTGCACATACGCGTAAAACCTTGGACGTAACCACACCTTCAAATTGGCAGGAACAGTTTGCTTGCTCGGATCGCCGCCCTGGCGCCGTGCCTTCGCAAAGTAGCTGTAACCATAACTCACCGAGAAATCCCAAGTGCTCTTACCCTGGGAATACCCCTTCACGACCATTAAGCTAGGGGCAAAAATAAGGAACATAATCGAGATGCGCTTCACCGTACCCTCCATCAAATGGAAGCAGTCATTCGTCCCCACAAAGGATCTTACGTTCCTTCTCACAATCGCAGGACCCACGGAATGGTTATGCAGAATACATCAACGCATACGTATAATGTCAATAGCTAATTATAGCTATATTGATCTGCTCAGGAAGAAGTCGCTGCGCAAGAGGCCCGGCCGCGCGCCGCAGGAGCGACGCATAGCTCCAAGCTTGTCGCACAACTTGTTGCGTTATTGTCTGAGGTTGCCCCGATTCTTGCGGGTAGTCCTTTTGACATTAACCTCCGAGAAGCGTTGCTTCTAGGCGACAGATTAAGGGGAACGGCAGAAGGAGTGACAATTTGCGATCAGCTGTTGGCACTCCTCAGAAAGTTCGGTGACCAGAGCTCCAGTGCCACAGTTGATGCGATGGTGAGGCGGAATGATTCCCATTCACGTACGGAACTCGTCGGCCTAGGAATTCTCTACGACGAATACTACCATCATGCGTTAAGCCTTAATTTAGTCGGGAACTTCTTCAAGCTTAATTAACCACAAGTGGCATACTACAGCGCCTTGCGGATTTACAGTCCAACGACACGGTGAGGATGGTCTTCATTGCGAGCGTTGGCGGCGGGAACGAAGCACCGATTACGGCAAAGAACCTCGACGCATCGAAGGTTGATTTCATCACGAAGTGCGGGCAGGATGGCGCACAAGGATCACCCGACTATGCCGACCAACGGCCCCGACAATGCACATGTAATCGGGTTCCCCCATAGATTGTTGTCGCGACGCTGGCGCTGGGTTTGCTCCTCAATTTTGTCTGGCGCGGCGTGTCTTCGCCTTCGGACGCTTCAGATCCAGCACGTGCACGCGACCGCTGGGGAAGACCGCGCGCAGCTCAAGCTGCCCACCCATGGCTTGAATGACATCAGTGAGGGTGCTCAAGTACATGTCCGTGCGCTTTTCGAGTTTCGAAACAGCGCCCTGGTTCGTGTGGAGTTTCCTCGCGAGTTTCACTTGCGTGATGTCCATGGCCGCGCGCAGCTCGTCGAGCGCCAGCGTCTGCAAGCTCTGCTGCACACGTGCTTCTACCTCAGCCCGGGCTTCCTTTGGCATCCGGGCATACAACTCCTTGAAGTTCCTCGCCATCGTCCTCGCCTCCCTCTGTGAAGTACAGGAATTCGTCCTTTACAGCAGCCCCTCCCACCAGGACTTGAACTCGTCGGTGTATTCGACCGTCCATGTCATGGATGGAATATACCATGGAGGACATATATTGTCAAGCTCCCGGGGACGCTCTGCGGGCTGCGGAAGAGCAACTTCAGGCGGCGTGTGCGGCACACTATTTCTACGAGGGGAATCCGATGCCGGAAATCACCGGGAGGCAGCTTGCGGAATTACATCCCAACGGCACGTTGCTGATGGTCTTCATCGCCCACACTGGCAGCGGAAATGGGTCCTGAAGACCCAGAGGGTTTGGGCAGCAAGTTCGGCGAGCTTGCAGAGGGAGCTAAGTCCCTGTAAGATGTGTTAGTTGTAGGTAGCAAGAAGTGGATTTTCTATGGGCGGCTAGCTCAGCTGGGAGAGCGCCTCGTTCGCAACGAGGAGGCCGGGGGTTCGAATCCCCTGCCGTCCACCAAGTTCTTCAATTAGTTGCGGTTTCGAAGCCGCCGCCAGAGAGTCATTTGTGCCGACGTTTGTGGCATAACTACACCTGTAACTCCCGCCCGAAGGGTTGTCGAGAGCCATGCGCTTCGCCTCGGCACTTCCCCGGCGTGCTATTGGCTAAGGGCTTTCTGCTGCTCGTTCAGGATGGCGTGGAACATGGCCTCCTCGATGTCCACCTCGACTTTGCAGCCGGCGGCGTCGATGAAGGGGTTCAGGCCGCCCCTCTGGAGCTTTGCGTATTTCTCTTGCATGTTGTACTGGGCAGGGTGATCTCCGAGCGGCACGTCGCATGGCAGCGAGCGCACGAGCTCGAACGAGTGGTTGAACTCCTCAACGATCGCGGGAGTCAGCACTGCGGGCGAGCGCAAGCTGCAGTTGATGACCACGTTGTAGCTTCTTCCACCCTCCTGCGCCTTCATCGTCCAGGTGGTGCAGCCGCGAGTGTGGCCTGCGGTCAGATGCGCGACGAGCGTCGTGCCACCGAGCGCCACCGACTCTCCATCGTGCAGCATCTTGTCGATCGGGTGCTCTTTGCCGCCAGGCTTGATTGCCTGGAGCGCCGGCACGTCCTCGGCCATCGCCATCACCTGCGCGCCGGTTAATTGCTTAACCAATGCGTCGCCCTCCTGGTGATCGCCGTGTGCGTGGTTCCCGAGCAGGATCTTGATCTCGGAGAACTTGAACCCCAGTTGCTTGACCGACTCCTCAATCGTTGGCACATTCCGTTCATACGTGCTGTCGATGAGAATATTTCCTTGCGGTGTAACCACGAGGAAGGAACTCAGGGTCCTGGTGCCCACGTAGTAGATATTGCCAACGATCTTGTGGGGTGGGAACTGCGTCGTCTGGTCCTCCTGCGTGCCCATGTTGCGTGCCAATATCGCCCGCGGCGTATAAGTCTGTCCCCGGATAGTGACCGCCGGGTGGTCGGGGGCGGGCTGACCCGCCGTCTGCGCCTGGCACGTGTTCGCACCCGCACCAAGGACGACCGCCGCGACGAGATACCTGAATAGCGTCAACCTGGACATTTTCTTCATTGTGGCCTCCAAGGTTGTTATTCGGGACTCCAAGTATACCGGGATTTCCATTTTGCTCCTGAATGCCAATCAGTGTACTCCCAATTGCCTCAGGTCCCTCCTGTCCATTGCGATTTCCCTCCCGCCATGAAAGTCTCGCCTGACGCTTTTTCCCGCGATCCCGGGCGCAGTAGGGAGCAGTGAAAAAATCCTCGAGCCATCGCGTCATCGCTTTCGAATCAAGCCGTTCCCGCTAGGCGTCCGGCACGCGCATAGTCACCGCTCGGCGCATCAGGCGTCCTCCAAAACTCGACAGCAACCCAGCAGCAAATCCGGCCGTTTTTCAACGTAAGGCTACCGCAAGTCGCAGAAAATCCATGCGAGCCACGACTCAGAAATGGGCTAAATCACTTTCGCAACGAGGAGGCCGGGGGTTCGAATCCCCTGCCGTCCACCAACGTTTTCGTTTTCCCGCCTCTCAATCATGGCTCCTGCGTGCCGCTCGCGAACAGGATTTCTGCGGCGATGTGGCTGTGCCCGGGAGCATCCGGTAAGATAGGAAAATGGCAGTCCGCTTCATCGCTCTAGACCTGGACGGCACGTTGCTCGACGGCCGCTCGCAGCTCCCGGACGTCAACCGGGACGCCGTGGTTGCGGCGGCGGGGCGCGGGATTGAAATCGCTCTGGTGACGGGGCGCCGGTACGACTTCGCCCTGCCGGTCGCGCGCCAGATTCCCTGCCCCATCACCCTGATTGTGAATAACGGCGCGCTGGTGAAGTCCAAGGATGGCGTAACGCACCTGATCCAGCGGCTGCCGCGCGGCGTCGCGCGGCGCGTGCTCGACGCCGCCCCGCAATTCCGCGAGCTCGCCGCAGTTTGTTTCGACCGTCCGCGCGAGAATCAAGTCATTTTCGAGCGCATTGCTTGGGACGACCCCCTGCGCCGCGGGTATTTCGAACGCAACCGCGAATTCCTCGCCCAGGTTTCCCCGATCACGGACTGTCTGACGGAGGGCCCTCTTCAAGTCATGTTTACGGGGCCTGTCGCCCGGATGCGCGAGGCCGAATTTTTCCTGTCTGGGCTTTCATTTGCCTCGGAATATTCGCTTGCCGTAACCCTCTACGACAGCCGCGACTTCGGCCTGGTGGACGTCATTCCGCGCGGCTGCTCGAAAGGCGCCACGCTGGCCGAGTGGGTGCGGCTCCGCGGGTGGTCGCGAAACGACGTCATGGCCATCGGCGACAATTTGAACGACCGCGAAATGCTGGAATTTGCGGGCCTCCCCATTGTGATGGGAAACAGCGTACCGGAGTTGAAATCGCTGGGCTGGCGCGAAACGCTCAGCAACGACGAGGGCGGCGTGGCGGCCGCTATTCAGGCTTATGCGCTCACTCAGGCGTAAACGCAACCCGTTCCAGGTTGCAGCGTGCAGATGTGCAATCCTTGTGGCGATTTGGTGCGTCCTCCTGTCGCCGGGCGCGCGCGCGGAGTATGCCGTCTTGCACTCAGGACAACGCCTTCACATCACCGCCTATGAGCGCACGGGAGACACGCTCCGCCTCACGATGGTGGGCGGCCTCGTCGAAGTGCCAGCCGATTCCGTCATCCGCATCGACCCCGAAGACACCTTCCTCCCCGTCAACAAGATGAAACTCCTCGACGTTCCCTTTGCCGAATTCATCGGCGAGGCCGCTCGAGCCCAGGGGATCGCTCCCGAGCTGGTGGCCAGCGTCATCGCGGTGGAGTCCAACTTCAATCCGCGAGCGGTGTCGGCTAGATCGGCTCGCGGACTCATGCAGTTGATGCCGGAGACGGCCGCGCGTTTCGGCGTCTCAGACATTTTCGACCCGCGGCAAAATATTAACGCCGGCACGCGCTATCTGAAGCAATTGCTCGGGCGCTACAACGGCAATCTGGCGCTGGCGCTGGCGGCCTACAACGCCGGCCCCGACAAGGTGGAGCAGTTCCGCGCAGTTCCCCCGTACCGCGAAACACGGGACTACGTGCGCCGCGTCGCGAACAAGCTCCGGGAAGCATCCAAGGCCCGAGCCGCGATCACACCTCCGCAGTAAGGTCCATCGCGGCGTCTCCTGACCTGGATGCCCGTATGGTCCGGTATCTGCGATGTCCTTCGAACTGGCTGTGCTAGTTACTGCGGTACCGTCGGGGGCTGTAGGGGGGTCTGTTGAATCTCTGTGGGTTGCGTGGGTAGGGGTGCCCCGGGTGCGCCTCCAATTTGCTGGGGCGTACTCGGTCCTGCGGGCGCGACAGGGAAAGCAATCTGCTGCATCGGATTCCAGATGAACTCCCACTGCTCGTAGGTGTCTCCGCCCTGATAGACCCGCAGCGAGGACTGCTTCACCTTGCTGCCCACACCAATAATGTTCCCCCCCATGACGGCGCCGGTGAGCGGCTGGGCTTGCGACTCCAGAGGATTTGATGTCGTCGCTGGGTTTGCCGGATTTGTCGGCAGGGCGCCCGCTCCAAAAGATCCGGCCCCGAGAGGCCCACCCGGATTGGCGCCCGGTTGCGCCAAAACCGCAGCAGGAGTCGCGCCCGGCAGCGTGGGCGTGGCCATCAAGCTCTGCAGAAGGCTTACGCGGCGCAAGCTTCCGATCAGTTGTCCGTTGGGACCGACGTAAATGAATCGCCAGCTCCCGTCTCCCTTATTCATGGGATCGGGGAACGCCTGCCGGAGAAAGCGGACGCCATTGGTTTGCTTGGTCAGGTCTTCGACCTTGTTGGGATAGCGGCCAAACTTCCGGAAGTAGAGCCCAATGGCGCGCTCGTATTGTTCCCCGCGCCAGACCGTTTCTTCCTCCCGCTCGCGGCGGCCCTGGACGAGAAGATTCGGGACGGCCACTGCCGAGAAGATGATCATCGTGGCGACCAGGAACACCACCATCAGCATCGAGTAACCCGCTTGCGCGCGGCGTCGCGTGGTCTTTCGTCGAATCATGGCGGCCATCAACCGTTGGGCCCGGGTTCCTCTAAAGTCATGGTGGTGTGGCGGCCGGAGGCGATCTCCTCGACATCGGCCGCTGTATTCGTGAGCCTCACGACCCGGAAGCGCCCCAAAAATGTGTCCCCCTCCCCTGCGATGACGACCTCCTCATTATTGGACGTCGCAAAAAAGGCGCGCCGATGATTCCCCATCGCATCGCTGGCGTAGCCGAAATACTTCGCGTCCACATTCAGAGGGGGAGGCCCGGTGGGAACCGGAGTGGGGGAAGGAAGGACGTTTTCAGGAGTCTTCACTTCGACAGGGGGTGGAGGCGGCGCGGTTGCGCTGAAGATGTTCCGGTGGGTGCCCTTGTATTGGAGATCCAGAAACCGCTTCAAAATGTCCATCCGCAGCGCGGGATTATCCACATTGACGGGAGTGAATTGCCCGTCGGCCGAAGGTGTATTTGCGGAACTAGCCGCTGGCCGAAATTGTGAATACATCACGATCCCGAGTACCAGAAGGAGCGATCCGAGGGCAATAAACTGATTCCGGCGCGACATGTTAGGTTCGGAAGTAACTCCTCAATTGAAGATTTAGACGTTGACGGCCTGGGTTGCTCGAGCCGAGCGCCAAACCATCCAGCACATAGAAATTCTCCGAGTGCTCGAGTTTGTCCAGAAAATTGATCAGGCTTTCATAGTTGCCTTCGACAGACGTGGAAATGTCCACTTGCACCAGCCCGCGAGCGTCCGGGGTGTGCTGGCGGAACGTGATGGTGTCCATCTGTAAACCCGCTGACCGCGACAGTTCCCCCAAGTCCGAGCTAAGGGCCGAATAGCCGGAGCCGGAGGAGCGAAAACTTGCCGTATAGAATTCATCCCACTGTTTTTCATCGGTCGGCAGTTCGTCTCGGAATTTCTGCAGACGGACCGTGTCGGCGCGGTAGGATTTCTCCGCCAATTCCAAACGGCGCAAGTCACCTGCCGATACGAGCGGAGACTGAGCCAGCCGCCAATTGACGCCGACAAGGATCAGATCCGCCACCAGGATGGCGGCCACCGTCCAGCGGATGATGCGGTAGTGGAAGCGAACGTTTTGTCGCATGTTCAGATGCTCGAGTAAATCGCCTGTAATTCCAGGATGACGCGATCAGGCTGGTCCTGCCGGGTCGGGCGCGACTCGGTCAGGAGCTGGATGTTGGAAAACTCCTGTGCAGTCTCCAGCACTTTCAGAAACTTCAGCTTGCCTTCATCCGTGGTGGCGCCGACGGCAAATTTGATCTGCACATTGTCGCCGGCCAGCCGGGGCTCTATGCTCACGACCCGCACCCCTTCCGGAAGGATTCTCTCCAGGTCCATGAAAATTTTGATCCACGGGAAGGCCCGCTGCTCGATGAGGCCGTTTAGGTACGCGGCCCTCTGGCGGCGCTTCACCGTGTCGGCCTGCTCGAAGTAGGCCGCGAGTGCTTGCCTTTGCTGCTGCAGCACCACAATCTGCTTTTCGAGCCCCGCTTGACGGGCGCGAACCTGCCGGTCGTTGCTCCAGACCCGGTACGCATTCCGGGACAACAGGAGCAATGCCAGCAGGCCGATGAATCCAAGGGCCGATGCGCCGACCGCAAACCGGCGGTTGCTTTCGAGAGGCGACGTCGCTAGGTTGAGACGAACTTTCATGGCACCTCGATGATGTTCCTTTCTTTCCGGGTGCTTACGCCCCGCGGTTCAACGTCCAGCCAATTAAGGCGTCCAACCCACGATCCGCCAGCGGCTGCTCGTCCGCGCGAACCTGCCGTGCGCCAGAGGCCCCGGCCAGCAATGACCCCACCTGGCAGCCCAACTCGCGCTCGAGCGGGCCGCGAAATTCTTCAGCACGGTGGTCCAGCCCGGACAAACGAACCTGGGCGATCCCCTCACTCCAGGAATCCTGATAATAGGCGGCCAGCGGATAGATTTCATCCAGCAACGCCTGCGGGGTCAGGTGCTCGGCATCCACCGGAAGTGTAATGCAGCGATACCCGCGGAGAACCCCTTCCCGGACCGTCGCTGTAGTCAAAGTTGAGCCTGCTACACGGGCGAGCAGCGCCGGGCGGCCGTCCGACAACAGCGGCAACGCGGCCAGAGTCGAACTCATGACCACGCCCGGCGTCGAGCCCATCGATTCGACCAGAGATTCATACTCACGCACGATGCGGAGCCGCGCCAGTCCCGTGACAATGTCCACTCCGTCTTCCCGGGGCGCCTGCCGCATGTAGGAGATCAACGTTTCCTCAGCTTCGAAGGGAACGCTTTTCTTCAGGCGCCATCGCAACATGGGGATCGCTTCGGTGGGGTTCCGGGGGAACACGTCAAAATGAAGCACGAACACGCGGATGACGGCGTCCGGAACCAGCAGCGCTATCTCTTCACCCTTGGCGCGAAGGCGCGAGAACACTCGGCCCACCGCGGCGCGCACCTCCCCGGCGTTAATGAGGTTGGTCTCCGCCGCCGTCGGAAGGATGGAGCCCGGCGGCAGCTCCTCGAACGCAAATCCATCCAACGCTGTTCCCGTACGGGCCCATCGCGCCGCCGCGACGTAATCCTGCGCAATCTCGCAGGCCAGCAAGGGGTGAGGAATCGCATCGAGCCAACGCACAATACGCCGGACCACACGGCTTTGGTAGATCCCCTGGCGAATGCTGCTGACTTCACTCAATGAAGGTCACCTTGTTGATTTCTTTGAGCGTCGTAATGCCTTCCCGCACTTTAGAGAGTCCCGAGTCGCGCAGGAAAGTCATGCCCTCATCCCGCGCGGCGCGCTTAATCTCCGAAGTGGGCCGCCGGCCGACGATCATTTCGCGTATGCGGTCCGAAAGGTCCAGCAATTCCGATATGGCGCAGCGTCCCCGGAAGCCCGTGCCCGAGCACTCCAGGCAGCCGGCGCCTTCGGCAAACTGAACGCGGCCCCACAAATCGGGATCTAACCCCGAGCTACGCAATACGTCTGCCGGATAGCGCACCGATTTCTTGCAATGCGGACAAATCACCCTCACCAAGCGCTGGGCCAGGATGCAGTTCAGAGCGGAGACGAAGTTATAGGGCTCGACTCCCATGTTGATGAACCGGCCGATGACGTCGGTGACGTTGTTGGCATGGACGGTGGTGAAAACCAGGTGCCCGGTCAGCGCCGACTGGATGGCGATCTGCGCGGTTTCATTGTCGCGGATTTCGCCGACCATAATTTTGTCGGGGTCGTGCCGCAAAATAGAGCGCAATCCCCGAGCGAACGTCAGCCCCTTCTTTTCATTCACCGGAATCTGCGTGATTCCCCGGACTTGGTATTCCACCGGGTCTTCAATGGTGATGATCTTATCCTCATCGGTCTTGATTTCATTGATCGCGGCGTAGAGCGTCGTGGTCTTGCCGGAGCCGGTGGGTCCGGTGACCAGCACCATGCCGTACGGCTCACGGATATACCGCCGCAGCTTGCGCAGATCCTCCTCGGAAAAGCCCACCACGTCCAGGCTGAGGTTGTGAAACTTCTCCGACAACGTCTCCTTGTCGAGAACGCGTAGGACGGCGTCTTCGCCGTGGATGGAGGGCATGATGGAAACTCGGAAATCCACGAAGCGGCCCTTGTATCGGACACGGAATCTGCCATCCTGGGGGACGCGCCTCTCCGCGATGTCCAGCTCGCTCATGACCTTGATTCGGGAAATGATCGTGGACAGCCAGTCCTTCGAGATCGGCGCCATCGCGAAGATGAGCACACCGTCGATGCGATACTTGACGATGACTTCAACGTCCCGCGCTTCAATATGGATATCGGAGGCGCGGCGTTCGAGCGCTGTGAAGATGACGGTGTCCACCAGGCGAACCACCGGGCTCACCGCGGAATCCCGCGTCAACCGGTCTGCGGAGATGGTCTCCCCAATATCTTCTTCTTCCTCGACCACCTGCAGCGTAAACGCTTCGCTCGCCTGGTCCAGGACGCGCTGCGACTGCTCCGTCCGTTTCAACAAATCGCTGATCTGAGTCGGCGTGGCGATTTTTAAAATCAACTTCTTTCCGAGTAACAGTGGGAGTTCGTCGCTCAAAAGCACCTGGCTGGGATCCGCCACGGCGATCACCAGGGCGCCGTTCTGCGCCTCCAGAGGCACAAAGTTGAAGCGAAACATCAGCTCCGCCGGAATGCTCCGGAACAATTCCGGATCAATCCGTACCTCGAACAGATCCACCAACGGGCAGCGGTACCGCTCGGCCAGGCGCCGGGACTGTTCCCGTTCGCCTTGGTCGTCGGGTGTGGTTGCAGACAAACTCTGATCCATGGTACTCATGAGAACCCCACGCCTACCCCTGGCCGCCGACGGACAAGGAAAACATCGGGAGATACAGCGCCACCAGGATAAATGCGATTAAGACAGCCATGAAAATCAAGATCGCCGGTTCGATGAGGGCGACTAAGTTACCCAATTGGGCGTTCACTTCCTCTTCGTAGAATTCCGCGACACTCCCGAGCATCGGCGACAAGGCGCCGCTGGCCTCACCCACCTCGACCATCTCGATCGCCAGTTCCGGCACCAGGCCGGTGGAGGCCAGCCCCGTGTGCAAAGACTGACCCTCGCTCACGAGTTTAGCGCCCTGGGTGATGGCGCTGGCCATCAGTCGCCCGCGAAGAGCTCCTGCCGCCGTCTCCATCGATTGCACGAGAGGGGTCCCACCGGCGAGGAGCGTCGAAAGTGTCCGGCAAAACTGAGCAAATTGAAACTTGGAATACATTTCGCCGATCACGGGAAGGCGCATCCGGAAGCGCTCAATCTCCATTCCTCCCTTCTCGGAGCGCGACCAGGCATAAGCGCCCAGAGCAACTAGAGCAAGGATTCCGATAGCGCCTAAGAAATAGGGGCGATACGTCACCGTCACGGTCAGGAGAATACGCGTGGCTTGGGGCAGCGTGATATTCAGGTCGCTATACAAGGTGGCGAATTTCGGGATCACAGTGCTGACCAGATAAGCTACGATCAGCGTCGCGGCGCTAATCAAGATGATCGGGTAAATCAACGTTGAGATCAGTTTTTTCCTCAGCCCCGTCGTGACCCGCTGGTAAGCAATATAATAGTCAAGAACACCGGACAAATTGCCGCTCTTTTCACCGGCTAAGACCGATGTCGTATAGACTTTCGGGAATACACCCTGCTGCTCTAACGCATCCGAGAGGGTTGTGCCCTGGCGAACCAGACGACGAACCTCTCCCAGCACAGGCCTCAGCCGGGGGGCCCCCGCCCTTTCTGTCAAGAGGTCGAGGCTTTTGAGGATCGGGATCCCCGCCTTAATGAGCGTGTTGAATTGCTGATTGAAGATCAGGAAATCGTTCGCACGCACCGTCCGGTCGCGCCGGCTGCCCAAAGTTCCGCCCAGCAACCCGCCCCGCGGACGTACGTGGTAAACAAACAGGCCGCGATCAGCCAGCTTTTGGCGGGCCTCGGTGATAGAGGAGGCAGGTTCGACCTGGGAGAAGACTCTCCCGCTCGCGTCGGCCACCTTGCACAAATACTCGGCCATGGTATGAGTGTACCTCAACAACCTAGATGCCAAAAGACGGGCTGCCGGCCGTGCGCGCTGAACAGTAACGGGGAGCGAGGCCGGATGACCGGCCGGGCTTGAACCACGGCACGGCGGTCGAGTTCGATTCCCTGCATGTGCAGAATCCACAGTATTTCAAAACAGGCTTGCGATGGAAACAATATCCCAATACAATACCCGCCGAATGGAGCCAAGGCTTGTCGGCCTAGGGTTGGAGTCGCGACCACGAGCCAGTTTCTAAGACCGTTGAGCAGAGGCGATGATGCGCCGACTTGCATGGAGTGACTCCCTCAGGAAGTGGGAGCAGTGAACGGAGAGCGAATAGCAAATCTCATTTGCCATTAACGGTCCCCCACGCACGAACCGAAGACGAACGTCTTCGGTTCGGTTTCGCGGCGTCCCAGGCAGATTCCCCAGTGGATTGGCCTTCCGGGACGCCGCATTCTTTTCGGGCCAGGGTGGAGGCCTTCTGACGATTCCGACCTCGATGTCACGCGAATCCCGCAGTTCGTCCTTCGCAACGCGCTTCTATTCAAAGCGAGACGTCTCTCTGGAAGCTCCCCCGTTCACGATGGCGACACCAGCGGGCGGTTGGAATTGAAACAGGTCCTCCGGCAAGGCTAAGTTCTCCTGCCAATCTCCGAACTGGTACGCAATTTCGATCCCGCCGCGTTGCCGAATCGTAACGCGAGCCAGTTCCCCGCTCGAGGAATCCAGTTCGATCAATACCTCCGTGAATTCCCCGGCGCCGGGAAGCTCCGTGGAATCCTCAGGCCCAAATTTCCCGGTCGAACCGTTCGAGCGTGGTTCCCCTTTGGGAAGGCACCGCAAGACCGCGTGGCTCGAAGGCAAGCCGGGGGAGTGGTCTGCTAGTTCAACTTTGCTGCATAGCCTCATGAGATTGGCTTGACCGGTCAGCAAAGCAAGCGGCGTTCTCCAGTCCGCGCTCTCCTTGACCGGACCGCGCGTCACAGTGCGATCGGCGGGGACATAAAACCAGACTGTCTTACCATCGGCTAGGAAGAGCTTTTTCTCGGGGGATTCATATTCCCAGCGCATCCGCCCAGGGCGCTGGAAATACACCGTGCCGGATTCCATGTGGGCGTCACGCGGCCCCTCGCTATAGCGCTCCAGAAAGATCGCGCGAAGCGTCTGGGCATGGCGATACCGTTCCTCCAGCAGCTTTGCTATTTTCTTCGCGGAGCCGGAAAGGTCTGCTTGTGCGGGAATCGCGCTTGGGGCCAAGCAAAGCGGCAATACACAAATCGCCGCTGCCGTGCGGCGCAGAACATGGTTCATCGCCAAATTGTATCAGGAAGCCGTCGCCGCCCCAAAAAGGCCTGAGGTCAACTCAGCGGCGGATCGGTGGGTCCAGCGACTGCCGAATCGTTCTCACGAATCACGTCCGACTGGTCGGTATAGAAATGGCGCTGTCCTGTGTATCCAGCCGATTGCGGATCCGCGTTTACGGTGAATGTGGCGGGGTTTCCCAGTGGGTCGGTGGCGGTGACCGCATAGGTAAAGATGTAGCCGCTCTTCAGGCCATTGGCCAGAACGTCGTCAATGAGTGCGGCATTGTTTTGGTCCACGGTCACACCCGTGCCACCCAGATTTATAAGCGCCGGCGCGTATCCTACATTGTAGGTCGTGGTATAAACCACTTCGGCTGTAG
>WNFB01001601.1_pt1 | contig 19400 bp, 17 predicted proteins | sample 5400501 | NCBI WGS metagenome assembly WNFB01 (sample SAMN13153341, study PRJNA577476) | soil metagenome | isolation source: 200 cm saprolite under Douglas fir tree site 2 hole 1 | place: USA:California | collected 2015-04-18 | reverse complement strand
CCGCGCTCTCCCGCGATCTTGTCGATCTCGTCGATGAAGATGATGCCGTGATTCTCGACCCGGTCGAGCGCCTCGTTCACTACGTCGTCCATGTCCACGAGCTTCTTGAGCTCTTCGTCCACCAGAACCCGCCGGGCCTCGGGCACCTTGACCGTGCGCCGTTTCGTCCGCTTGGGCAGCATGTCCTGCAGCCACTCGGTGAAGTTGACGTCGGGCCCCTCCATGCCCTGGGGCGGCTGCAGCATCTCGAGCCCGGGGTAGCTCTGCGGCGCGACTTCGATTTCCACGTCCCGGTCGTCGAGCCGGCCCTCTCCCAGCATCTGACGAAGCTTCTCGCGGGAGCGCTGGCGCCGCTCGTCCTCGACGCCCGACGCGCGCTCCGCCTTGGCCTGACCCTTGGGTGAGACGACGAACACCGAGCTTTTCGCGGGCCGATCGGCCGGCTCGGCTGGGGGCTGTGGGGGCGGCGGCGGCAGGAGCAGGTCGAGCAGCCGCTCGTCCGCGCGCTCCTCGGCCTGGGGGTAGACCTCGTCCTCACGCTCGGTGCGGACCATGTTGATCGCCGCGTCCACCAGATCGCGCACCATGGACTCCGCGTCCCGGCCGACATAGCCGACCTCGGTGAACTTGGACGCCTCGACCTTGATGAACGGCGCCCCGGCCAGGCGGGCGAGCCGTCGAGCGACCTCGGTCTTCCCGACGCCTGTGGGACCGATGAGGATGATGTTGTAGGGAAGGATCTCGTCCCGGATCTCGTCCGGCGCCTGCGCGCGCCGCCAGCGGTTTCGCACGGCGATCGCCACCGCCTTCTTGGCCGCCTCCTGACCGACGATGTAGCGGTCGAGCTCGGCGACGATCTGGCGCGGCGGCAACTCCTCGAGCCAGGGAAGCGGGGCTTCCCCGGCGGGTGCGGCGGTCGGGTCCGGAAGAGGTTCGGCCATGGAAGGAACGGTAAACGGTGAACGGTGAACAGTGAACGGGCGTCTTCACCCCGTTGGCAGCTCCAGTATGGAGATCTCGCGGTTGGTGAACACGCAGATGTCCGCCGCGATCTGGAGCGACCGCTCCACGACGTCGCGGGCGGCGAGGGAGGAGTCCGGCAGCAGCGCGCGGGCGGCGGCGAGGGCGTAGTTCCCGCCGGATCCTACGGCCAGAATGCCGTCGTCGGACTCGATCAGCTCGCCGGCGCCGCTCAGCAGATAGCTGTGCTCCAGATCGGCCACCACCAGCAGCGCCTCCAGCCGCCGGAGCACGCGGTCGCTCCGCCAGTCCTTGGCGAGCTCCACGGCGGCGCGCGGCAGGTTGCCGGGAAACCGGTCGAGCTTCTCCTCGAATTTCTCGTACAGCGTGAGGGCGTCGGCGACCGAGCCGGCAAAGCCGGCCAGCACCTTGCCGCCCTTGAGGGTCCGCACCTTCACGGACTTGGCCTTCATGACGGTGTCGCCGATGCTTACCTGGCCGTCGCCCCCCAGGGCGACGCGGCCGTTCTTACGTACCGCCAGGATGGTCGTGCCGTGGTAAGTCATGGAGCCTCGAACATCGTTTACCGGGCACCCGCGCTCTCAGGCGCGGGGATGCGCCTTGTGATAGACCTGCTTCAGCCGCTCCACGCTCGTGTGCGTGTAGATCTGCGTGGTGCTGAGCGACGCGTGGCCCAGCAGCTCCTGCACCGCGCGGAGGTCGGCGCCGGCATCGAGGAGATGAGTGGCGAACGTGTGGCGCAGCGAATGCACCCGAAGACCATCGCCACCCACGGCGTCGAACATGCGGTGCATCAGACGCTGGATGCTGCGCGGGGGCAGCCGCCGGCCCCGCACACCCACGAACACGGCGCGGCGATCGGCGCCGGGCCGTGCAACCTGCGCCTCCCGGAGCCGAAGATAGCGCCGAAGCGCGGCCACCGCCCGCGAGCCTACCGGCACGATTCGCTCCTTCCGCCCCTTGCCCCGGACCTTGGCCTGGTCGGAGAGGAGATTCACGTCCTCCAGGCTCAGGCCCGCGAGCTCCGACAGGCGCATGCCGGTGGAGTAGAACAGCTCGAGCATGGCGAGATCGCGGGTTTCCAGAAAGCCACCCTGGCCCGCCCGCTCCTCCGCCCACGCGAAAAGCGCGTCGGTTGTCCCGCGGTCGAGATAGGTGGGCAGGCGCTTCTCGAGCTTGGGCACGCGCACGGCCCGCGCACCGGTGACCGTGAGGCCGCGGTGAGTCTGCAGATAGCGATACAGGCTCCGCACGGCCGAGAGTGCCCGGGCCGCCGAGCGCTTCGAAAGCCCCCGACGCTGAAGCTCGCCCAGGAAGCTGCGGAAGCCGGTCCGGTCCACCGTGTCCCAGCCCCATGCGCCGGCGTAGTGCCGGTCGCAGAACGCGCAGAACGTCGCGAGGTCGCGGCCGTACGCTTTGACCGTGTTGGGCGACTGATTCTTCTCCTTCTCGAGGTGCAGGAGAAACTCGACGACGTCGGCGATCGCCGGCGGAACGCCGCCCTTCGTCACAGCGCCTTCGCCCAAGTCTCGAAGTCCCGGAGCGCCCGCTCAATCAGCAGCTCCTTCTTGCGATCCTTGGACACGCGCCCGGGGACGGCCTCGAGCGGCGCCAGCAGCCCGAAATTGGCGTTCATCGGCTGGAAGTGGCGGGGGTCGGCCTCGGCAAGATAGCGGTAGAGCCCGCCCAGCATCGTGGTCGGCGGCGGCAGCACCGGCGCCAGGCCGCCGAGGCTCCGGGCCAGGTTGATGCCGGCAAGCAGACCGGTGCCGAGCGACTCTGTGTAGCCCTCCACGCCGGTCATCTGTCCGGCGACGAAAACGAGGGGGTCGTCCTTCAGCGTGAGCGCCGGCCCGAGGCTCGCCGGGCTGTTGACGTACGAGTTCCGGTGAATGCTGCCGTAGCGCAGGTACTCCGCCGAGCCCAGGCCCGCGATCGTCGAGAAGACCCGTTGCTGCTCCGGAATTCGAAGGCGGGTCTGGAACCCCACCAGGCTCCACATCTGGCCCGCCCGGTCTTCCCGCCGGAGCTGAACCACCGCGTGCGGAATCCGCCCGGTACGCGGATCCGGGAGGCCGACGGGCTTCATCGGGCCGAAGCGCAGGGTTTCCGGCCCCCGGCGGGCCATCTCCTCGATCGGCAGGCACCCTTCGAAGTACGGGACCTGATCGAACTCGTGCGCCCGGAACTGGTCGGCGACCGTCAGGGCCTCGACGAACCCGGCGTACCCAGCCGCGTCCATCGGCGCGTTGAGGTAGTCGTCGCCGCCGCCCTTGCCGTAGCGGGAGAGAGCGTACAGGCAGGACTTGTCGAGTGAATCATCGGCCACCACGGGCGCGATGGCGTCGTAGAACGCGAGCGCCCCGCTCCCCAGCCGTTGGGCGAGGGCTCCGGCCAGGCGGTCGGAGGTGAGCGGTCCGGTCGCGATCACCGACGGCGAGGGGATATCGCCCACTTCGCCGCGGACGACGGTGACCCGCGGATGCCCGCTCACCCGCTGGTGTACCTCGTTGGAGAAGAGATCCCGGTCGACCGCCAGCGCCGCTCCGCCGGGCACGCGCGCGTCGTCGGCGCACGCAAGCAACAGGCTCCCCAGGCGGCGCAGCTCGGCCTTGAGGAGCCCGTGAGCGTTCGACAGCTCGACCGACTTGAACGTGTTGCTGCAGACCAGCTCCGCGAGGCGATCGGTACGGTGGGCCGGCGTCGCCACCACCGGCCGCATCTCGCACAGAGTCACTGCCACGCCGCGTTCGGCCAGGGCCCAGGCCGCCTCGCAGCCCGCCAGCCCCCCGCCGACGACGGTCACCGTCACGTCAGCGCCATCTCCTCCGGCTCGACCGCGACGACGCGGTGTCCGCACTTCATGCAGGTCCGGACCTCACCTTCGGCCTTGCTGATCTTGCGCTCGAGGCCGATCCATTTGCACTCCGGGCACTCCTCCGCCACCGGCCGGTTCCAGGTGGAGAAGTCGCAGGCCGGATAGCGCATGCAACCCCAGAACGACTTGCCCCGTTTGGTCCGCCGCTCGGCCAGCTCGCCCTCGAGACACTTGGGGCACTTGATGCCGAGCGAAATCGAGCGCCGGCCCTTGCACTCGGGATAGCGGGTGCAGGCGAGGAACTCGCCGAAGCGTCCGGTGCGGATGACCATCGGTGCGTCGCACAGCTGGCACTTTTCGTCCGTCGGCCGGTCGGGGACCTTGTCCTTCTTCAGCGACTTGGCGTAGTCGCAGGTCGCCTTGTAGTTCACACAGGCGAGATAGGGCCCGAACCGTCCGGTCTTGAGCTCGACTTGCGCGCCGCACTTGGGGCATTTCTCCGCTGCGAGCTTCTCCGGCGAGAGCCCGTGGGCCTCCGCGACCAGCGCATTGATGTCCACGGCCTCAAGCGCCCGGGTGAATGGCCCGTAGAAGTCCTGGAGCACGCGCTGCCAGCCCAGCTCGCCCTCTTCGATCTTGTCCAGCTCCTCCTCCATCTCCGCGGTGAAGCCCACGTCGAAGATGTCGGGGAACTTGCTCACCATCACCTGCTCCACCGTCTCGCCCAGCGGCGTCGGGAAGAAGCGGCGGCTGTCGAGCCGCACGTACTCCCGCGCCGTGAGGGTGGAGATGATGGCGCTATACGTGGACGGCCGGCCGATGCCCAGACGCTCCAGCTCTTTCACCAGGCTCGCCTCGGAGAACCGTGGCGGCGGCTCGGTGAAGTGCTGGCTCGGCACGATCTCCTTCACCTCGACCTCGTCTCCCTGCTCGAGCGGCGGGATCGGCGGAAGATCGTCCATCGTCTTCCCTTCCTCGGCCTCGTGCCCCTCGATGTAGAGCGTGTGGTAGCCGTCGAACACCATGACCGAGCCGGTGGCCCGGAACAGGTAGCGGCCGAGGTCGAAATCCACGACGGTGACGTCGTACACGGCGGGCGTCATCTGCGACGCGACGAACCGCTGCCAGATCAGCTGGTAGAGCCGGAACTGATCGGGCTCGAGGTAGGGCTGCATGTCCTCGGGGCGGCGGCGCACGTCGGTGGGCCGGATGGCCTCGTGGGCGTCCTGGACCCGGGCGTTCTTCTTGCTCGCGTAGCTGTTCGGCGCCTCGGGCAGGTAGGGCTTGGCATAGCTTTTCTTGATGAACTCCCGCACGGCCGCGATCGCGGCGTCCGAGACCCGCATCGAGTCGGTCCGCATGTAGGTGATGAGACCGACCGGGCCCTCCTCACCGACGTCGACGCCCTCGTAGAGATCCTGCGCCGCGCGCATGGTGCGGCGGGACGAAAACCCGAGTCGCTTGGCCGCCTCCTGCTGCAGCGTGCTGGTCGTGAACGGAGCCCCGGGCCGCTTCCGCCGCTGCTTGCGCTCGACGCTGGTGACCACGAACGGCAGCGTCTTCACCGCGTCCACGACCGCCTGCGCGTCTGCAGCGGAGTGGAGCTGCGGCTTGTGCCCGTCGAGCTTGTGGAGCGACGCCTCGAAGCTCTGGCCGTTCTTGGCGCACTCCGCCTCGATGGTCCAGTACTCCTGCGGCCGGAACGCGCGGATCTCCCGCTCCCGCTCGACCAGAAGTCTGAGCGCGACCGTCTGCACCCGGCCCGCGGAGAGGCCGGTCTTGATCGACTTCCACAGCAGCGGGCTCGCCTTGTAGCCCACGAGCCGGTCGAGGATGCGCCGGGCCTGCTGGGCATTCACCTTCTGCTCGTCGATGGTGCCCGGCTTCCGCATGGCCTCCTGCACCGCATCCTTCGTGATCTCGTGGAACAGCACGCGATGCATCGGCAGTCCGCTGTCGAGCTGGCTCGCCACGTGCCAGGCGATCGCCTCGCCCTCGCGGTCGGGGTCGGTTGCGAGGTAGACCTCGCTTGCCACCTTGGCCGCCTTCTTGATGTCGATGAGCGTCTGGTTCTTGCCCTTGATGACGACGTATTCGGGAGTGAACCGGCCCCCGTCGATCTCGACACCGAGCTTGCGGGTGGGGAGGTCGCGCACGTGGCCGATCGTGGCCTTCACCGCGTAACCGGCGCCCAGGTACTTCCCGATCGTCTTGGCCTTGGTGGGGGACTCCACGATCACGAGCGCCTCGCCCCGCCGCCGGGTCCGGACCTTGGGCGGTGCCGGGACCGCGGCTTTCGCCCGCAATGCGGCGGACGCTTTGGCCTTGGACGGCTTCGGCGCGTCGCGCTTGCCCGCCTTCGTGGGGGAGCTCGCTTTCGTTTCGGTGGTGCGCTTGCTTTTCGCTTTTGCCATGGCTTTCACGGTATCGTCCCCGGTCATTCCCGGGTCAACGTCGAGTCGCATAAGAAACGCACCCGGTTCCCGGATGGCAAGGACGAATTGCGTAAGACGCTATAAATCAATAGCTTAAGACCATTCAGCCGATTCACGGGCGATCCGGACCACCTCCGCCGCTGCGGCCTGCTGCGTCCGGCTGTCGGTGGCCACCTGGTGCTCGGCCCGGGTGTAGTGGACCTCGCGCTCCTGCAGCAACGCCCGCATACGGGCGACGGGATCGGCGGCGAGAAGCGGACGGACCTCGCCCCCTTCCGTCCGCTTGGCGGCGGTGCTCGGCTGGCATTTGAGATAGATGATGCAGCTGGTCTCGCGAGCCAGCTCGAGCTCGCCTTCCTGGGCGGCCCACCCGGCGCCGGGCACGATCACGGCCGGTCCGGCCGAGCACGCCGCGCGCACCGCGTCGCGTTCCATCCGCCGGAACTCGGCTTCGCCCACCATGCCGAAGATCTGGACGACCGGCATCCCCATCTGGCGGACCAGGAGCTGGTCCACGTCGATCAGCGGTGCCCCGAGGGTCTCGGCCACGAGATGGCCGACCGCGCTCTTCCCGGCGCCGGGCAGCCCGACGAGAAGCACGTGGCGCCGGCTCACCCCGCCTCCACACCCTCCGACCGAAGCGCGGTCCACCGCGCTCCGAGCGCCGCCACATAGGCCGCGACGTTGCGCTTCATCTCGGTCAAGCTGTCGCCGCCGAACTTCTCCAGCATCGCGTCGGCCAGCACGATCGCGACCAGCGCCTCGGCGATCACGCCCATGGCCGGCACCGCGGTCACGTCGGAGCGCTCGCTCTGCGCGCTGGCCGGAGCCCCGGAGACCAGGTCCACCGTCGGGAGCGGGGCCATGAGGGTCGAAATGGGCTTCATGGCCACCCGGACGACCAGCGGCTCGCCCGTCGTCATGCCGCCCTCGAGCCCGCCTGCATTGTTGCTGCGGCGAGCGAAGCCGCCACGCGCGTCGCCCGGTACCGGCGGAGCACCCTCGCCGCCGGCCGGGCCCGCGTCCGCGCCGGCCTGGATGGGATCGTGCACGGCCGACCCGGGTCGGCGAGCCGCCTCGAACCCGAGGCCGATCTCGACCCCCTTCACCGCCGGAATCGACATCAGGATGCCCGCCAGCCGAGCGTCCAGCTTGCGATCCCAGCTCACGTGGCTGCCGAGCCCGACTACCAGTCCGCGCGCCACCACCTCGATCTCGCCGCCCAGCGTGTCGCCGTCCTCCTTGGCGCGGTCGATCCGGGCGACGACCGCCGCCTCGACCGAGGGATCGAGCACCCGGATCTCGGAGCGGTCCGCCGCGTCGTTGAGCGGGCACGGCAGCTCCGCGGGCGCCGCCGCGCGGACGCCGCCGAGGGAGACGACATGACTCCCGACATCGACGCCGAACTCGTCGAGCAGGCGGCGGGCCAGCGCGCCGGCGGCCACGCGCGCGACCGTCTCCCGGGCGCTGGCGCGCTCGAGAATGTCGCGCGCGTCCAGCCGATCGTACTTGAGCACGCCCACGAGATCGGCGTGGCCGGGACGGGGGCGGGTGACGCGGCGGCGGCGGAGATCGCCCGGCGTGCCCTCGGCCGCCATGACGTCCTCCCAGTTTTCCCAGTCCCGGTTCCGGACCAGCAGCGCGACCGGGGATCCGAGCGTCTCTCCGGCACGCACGCCGGAGAGGAACTCGACCCGGTCGCGCTCGATCTTCATCCGCGCGCCCCGACCATAGCCCAGCATGCGCCGGGCGAGGTCACGGTCCACCCAGTCGGCGCTGACGGGCAGGCCCGCCGGCAGACCCTCGACGATGGCGACGAGGCCCTTGCCGTGCGATTCCCCTGCGGTGGTGAACTTCAGGTGCACGCCGATGCTCCTCTCACCCTGAACGGTAAACGGTGAACGGTAAACGGGGGGCGGGGCGGCCCGTTCACCGTTCACTGTTCACCGTTCTCCCGCCTCAAGCAAACGAGCCCGACGCCGTGAGGTCGGGCTCGAAGCTACCCGGTCCGGCCGTGCCCGGCCAAGCCCCCGAGTCAGTTCACCGCGGAGGCGTCGTCCACCACTCGGGGCGTCACCAGAATCATAAGATCCCGCCGGCGCTCGGAGTTGCTCGTGGTGCTGAAGAGGCCGCCGATGATCGGCAGCTGCGAGAGCAGCGGAATGCCCGACCGCGTCCGGTTGACCTCCGTGATGGTGAGGCCGCCGATGACCGCGGTCTCGCCGTCGTTGACGAGCAGCTGGTTCTCGGTGGTCTGCTTCGTGAAGTTGAAGCCGAACTGCGACGCCGGCAGGCTCTGGACAGCCGAGCGCTCGGTGCGCAAGGACATGAGGACCTGGCCGCTGTTGGTAACGTGCGGCGTCACCGTCAGCCGGATACCGGTCTCCTTGAACTGGGTCTGCTGCACCGCCACGGCCGATCCCTGCGCGGGCGGGGCGCCGGGGACCGGCGTCTCTTCACCGACCAGGATGTCCGCCTTGCGGTTGTCGAGCGTGGCGATGGTCGGCTCCGCCTGGATATCCGCAAGCTGCTGCTGCTGGAGCGCGCTCAGGAACGAGGTGAGTGTGCTCCCGCCGACCACGGTGGAGAAGACGAGGCTCAGGGCCGCGTTGGCCACCGGGCCGCTCGCGTTGCCGATGAGCGACAGCGTGTTGCCGCCAAGGTCCACGATGCCGGCGCCGTTCTCACCCGGCGGCGGGAAGAACGGTACGCCGTTGACCGGAACCGGGCGGGTGACGAGCGAGTTGTAGGACTGGTTCGCCGAGCCCAGGTCGTAGCGAAGACCCAGCTCCTCGAGGTCCGTCCGGTCGACGAAGATGATCTTGGCCTTGATCAGGATCTGCGGCGTCTTCTTGTCCAGGTTCGCGATGAACCGGGTGACGTCGTCGATCCGGCTCCGCGTGTCGGTCACGATCAGGCTGCTCGAGGCGGAGTCGGCGACCACCTGGCCGCGCCCCTTGGTGAGCAGGGCCGCCACGGACTTGGTGATTTGCGCGAGCGGGGTGTAGTTGATCGGCACCTGGCGCGACTCGAGCGGCTCGAGCGAGTCGAGCGCGGCAAGCGCGGCCGGCGCGTCCACCCGGATGATCCCGCCGGACATCTCGGTGGCCGAGAGCCCCTGGGTGGCCAGAATCGCCTGGAAGGCCTGGTCCCACGGCTGGTTCTTGATCTCCGCCGTGACCTCGCCCTTGATGTCCTTGCCGAGGATGATGGTCCGGCCGCTGAAGGCGGCAAAGCCGGCGACCACGTCCGCGACGCTGGCGCGGTCCCAGGTGACCGTGATCCGCGGCTGCTCGGTGCGAAACAAGGGCGTCTGGCTCCTCATCTGGGCCAGCCTGACCTCGGGCTCGCGGGCGGGCGGCGTCACCACCGCGTCGCCCGTGACGTCGGTGGCCTTAGCGAGCGGAGTCACGCTCGCCGAGGACCAGGCGGCAAACACCTTGTCGCTGCCGAAGCTCACCCGCACCTCGTCGTTCGCGCGGGCCAGCTTGTACTCCTTGGCGCCGTCGAGGTCGAGCACGATGCGCACGACGTCGGGGCGGAACTGGGAGTAGCGCAGATTGACCAGGCCGCCCCGGTTCACGCCGTCGTAGAGCGCGCCCCGGGTGGAGAGGGTGGCACCGACCACGTCCACCACCAGGCGGTCGGGCGCGTGGAGCATGAAGTCGCGCACCTGGACGGCGCCGTGCACGTTGATGACGACTTCGGCCTTGCCGGGCGAGGCCATGACGCTTACGCCCGTCACCTCTCCGCCCTCGGGGCCGCCCTCGGCGAGCGCCGGGGAGACCGGGCCGAGGAGCGCGGCGGCGGCCAGCAGCACACAGTGCATACGGGTCATGGCGTAACGTCCTCCTGCTTGCGGAGCGAAAGAGTTTCCTGCCGTTCGTAGCCGAAATCCTGAACCGTGAACACCACGTCCTTCGAGCGGACCTGCGAGACTCGCAGGCGGCCGATCTGCTCGCCCTGGCGGAGCTTGTAGCGCTTGCCGCTGGTCTTCTCGCGCAGGACCGCGATGCTGTTGCCGGAGTAGCGGAGGTCCTCGTAGATCGCGACCAGCTGGAGGTCGGTGATCTCGGGACCCGCGTGCGCGCTCTTGATCAGCGAGGCGAACGGATCGCGGGACGCGCCGCCGTAGCTGAACGTCTCGCGCATCACCGCCGTCTCGGTCGGCTCCGCCGGCGTCGAGTCGGCCGGGGCGGCCGTGGCCTGGGCCTTCTTGCCGGTATCGGGGCGGGCTTTCACCGCGCCCACGTCGACGCCCTTCTGCTGCGCGGCCGCGGCACTCGCGAGACCGAGACCGGCGGCGACGAGGAGGGCCATGAAGCGCCTAGGTGCCACTGCTCTCTCCTTCCGGCCCGCCGGCACCGGACTTCACGAAGGTCCGGATCTGGAGCTTCGCCTCGAGCAAGGCGCCCGAGGTGTCGCCCAGGGCCTTCGCGGCCGCGGCGTTCGCGGCCACGAGCGACACGTCCTGCGGCACGATGATCCGCTGGAGGCTCGCGACGTCGGCCAGCCACTCGCCGATCTGGTCGTAGTGCCCGATGACCGAGAGCGTGTACTTGTAGGTGTCGAACGGCGCCGGGCCGGACTCAACCGGCAGCGGGATCACCGTCGACAGGGTCACGCCCCGGATCTTGCCGCGGGTCGAGATGTCGTCGAGGAGGTTCGGGACCTCGTTGCGGTCCGGGACCAGGCGGCGGAGCAGCGCGAGGCTGGCGCGGTACGTCTCCAGCTTCTTGCGCAGGTCCTCCACCGTGCCCTTGGCCAATTCCTTCTTGGCCTTGTCGGTCTCGGCGTCGAGCTTGGTGATCGTGTCCCGGATCGCCACGACCCGGTCCTTCTGGGCCGAGAGCCCCGGCACGCCGGCAACCTCGAGGCCCGCGTACGCGATATAGCCGACGATCGCGGCGAGCACGATCATGAAAATCGGAGTCGTCTTGGAGGACATGGCCTACCTCACCGACTGGCTGAGCGGGACAGTCTTGATGTAGGCCGAGTCGGCCTGCTTGAACCGGGCGCGGATGGTGAACGCGGTCACCGCCCGCTCCTGCTCCACGATGGTCTGGGCCGACACGGGCTGGACGTCGGAGATCCAGGGCGAGGCCTCCAGGTTCCGGAGGAACCGGGTGTAGGCCTGGATGTCCACCGTCCGCCCGTTGACCTGAAACAACAGGCTCTTCGGCGCGGAGTCGACCGGCTGCGCCTTCTTGTCCTTGGCCTGGGCGGCGGTGGCCGGCGGCGGCGGCGCCGCCGCGACCGGCGACATGTCCACCAGCCAGGTATACGCCGGCAGGGCGCGGGTCACCTCGTCGAGCACGTGGGGCCAGACGTAGCGATCGCCGTCCACGCTGCGGATCGTGATGATCTGCGTGAGCAGCGAGTCCCGGATCTGCTCCTGCTTGTGCTTCTGGTCGAGAAAGGTCTTGAACCGCTTGTGCTCGGCGCGCGTCTGCTCCAGCCGGGGCTCGAGCGCCTTGAGCTCGGTCGTGTTGGTGAGCCAGGTATACCCGAGCCAGCCGGCGACGCCGATCCAGGCCGCGACCGCGACCAGCAGGGCCGGGTCTTTCACCTTGCTCCCGAACGCCTTGACGCCGGCCAGCACCCCCGCGAGGGGCGAGCCCGCGCGTTTGCGCTTGAGGCCGGGTCGGAGGTTGACGGCAATCATCATGAGGCGACGGGTCCGGTGAAGGTGATCACGCAGCCGAGCGGAGCGCCAGGCCGATCGGGAGCATCAACAGCGGCGCGACTTCGTCTACGTTCATCGCGCCGAAGACGCCGTCCGCGACCTGGATCCGCTCGAGCGGGTTCGCCGCCTGGACCGGCAGCCGCAGCCGGTCGCCAAGGACCTTGCCGAGCCGCGGGATCCGGGAGCCGCCACCCGTGATGTAGAGCCGGGAGACCCCGCCCGCCGAGCGGCTGGCGCTCTGGAGGAATGCGGCCGCGCGCTCGATGCCGACTGCGAGCTCCTCGCCACGCGACTCGAGGAACGGCTCGAGCAGATCGCTGGGCTCGGTGCCCTGAAGCATCTTGTCGGCATCGTCCGCCGAGACGCCGCGCTCGCGCTGGAGATCTTCGCGGAAGCGCCGGGTGCCGATGGGGATGTCGCGGGTGAGGACCGGAATGCCGTCGTCCAGGATGTTGATGTTGGTGGTCTCGTGGCCGATGTTGACCAGCCCGACCACGCCGCGCATGGCCTCGGGGTAGTTCACCTCGAAGGCGTTGTGCAGCGCGAACGCGTCCACGTCGATGATGCTGGGCTCCAGGCCGATCTCGGCCAGCAGGGTCAGCTTGGTCTCGATCAGCTCGCGCTTGGCGGCCACCAGAAGCACCGTCATCTGGAGCCCTTCACCCTGGGGGTCCAGGATCTGGAAGTCGAGCTCCACGTTGTCCATGTCGAACGGCACGTGCTGCTCGGCCTCCCAGCGGATCACTTCGCGGGCCTCTGCCTCTTTCATGCGGTCCATCGAGATCTTCTTGATGATCACGTCCCGGCCGCCTACAGCCGTGACGACCTGTTTCGTCTTGATGCCTGCGGTGGCCATGAGGCCCTTGATGGCGTCGGCCACGAGCGCGGGGTCCATGACCTCGCCCTCGACGATCGCGTCGCTCACGACGGACGCGAATGCGACCTTCGTGAGAACCGGCTCGCCGGAGCGGTGGGACACGGCGACGAGCTTGATCAGCCCGCTTCCGATGTCCAGGCCCACGGTGGTCGAGTTCCGACCAAACAGTGCCATAGGTGCCCGATTGTTATAGGGGTTAACGAGCTACGCTACCACCGCACCAACAGATTGTCAATCACTTGTACGCATCGGGCGAACCCATTCAAGCGCAAGCAGTATCTGTATTTACGCGATCCCATCGAGCTGGCCATTCGACGCGATTCCACCGACTCTGATCCAGCTGCTTTCGCTCGGTATCCGAATCCTGGGCGCCGGCCCACTAAGTCAGGAACTGACTTGCACCTCGGGTGCAACCCATGTGCCGCCTCTGGCTTTCGGCGAATAAACCACTGGGGGAAAAGGTCTTATGCGTCAGCCCCGAGCAGCGTCGCTGGCGCTGGATGGCGGGTCCGCCTGCCGTTTCGCAACCGGTCTCTCGCATTGCCTGAGGCCCTTCCGGCCACAATAAAACGACGGGGCGGCCCGTCTTCGAGCCGCCCCCGCCGCCATCCTCGGAGCCTCTATGCGGGCTAGAAAACCTGGGCCCAGGACCGCATCGACAGCGGCCGGGCGACGGCCGAGCTGTTCAGGACGTAATCAAGGGCGCACTTGGAGTACGAGACCACCGGCGTACCGGAGAAGCTGGTTTGATCGCCGATGTTGGCGTCCTGCGACATGATGGCGCCGGTCACGTTGGCGGTACCGTTACCGGTCTTGACCTGGCCGATGGCGATGACGAGGCCGACCCACTGGAAATTACCGGCGATGGACAGGTCGCCGTCCACGAGCAGGATCCCCTGCCCTCGGCCGCCGGTGAACTTGGCGTTCCCGCCGAAGTAGATGATCGGCGCATAGCTGGTACACTGGGCGGTGTACCCGCCGGTCCGGAGCGGCTCACCCCAGTTGTTCGCGTCGCTCTGGTTACACTTGGCCGGTGAGCCGGTGGTGCTCGGCGTCATGCCGTTGTAGGTCACATAGTTCCCGTTGCCGTTACCGCCCGCCAGCGACATGGTTGCCATGGCCTTGAACTGGTCGAACGGGGTCTGGAAGAGCGCGTTGGTCACCGACGAGTCGTTCTGGATCTTGGCGGGGGTGCCCGCGATCGTCGGGTTGCCGTTGGTGCTGACCGTGCCGCTGGTGCGGATGCCGCCCTTGTCGGGTGCCGTGGCGCACCCAGTCCAGCCCGTGGGGGGGGTGTTGGTGCCGTCGATGTCGGCGTTGCCGCCGACCGAGACGTTGCCCTTGGCCGTCACGGCCGCACCGACGCCGGGGTTCACCGTCACCGTCCGCAGCACGCTCGCCAGCGACTGGGTGGTGCCGTTCCGCGTTCCGACCGACCGGACGAAGAACAGATTGCTGTTGAGCCGGGAGATCGTGACGTTAAAGTACGTCCCGGTCGCGACCGAGTCCTGGGCGATCGTGGAGCCGCCGTCCACCGCCAACGTGTTGTTACCGGTGTCCCAGTTAGCGACGTTCTTGACGATGCCCGCCTCCGCCGCCTGATACGCCATCGCCGCGTCGACCGAGTTCTCGGCGGTCTTCTGCTCCAGGCTGCTGACAAAGAAGGTGCCGGCGACGATCGCGCCGATCACGACCAGGGCGACGATGGCCGCCACCAGCGCGATCCCGCGCTCGCTCCGAAGATTCGGGGTCCGCATACTCAAAGCTCCGATGGTCAAAGGACTAGCGCAGCGCGTTCCGCAGCGTCACCCGCGTGACGACGCTGTCGTTCTTGACACTCTGGGTCCCGCCGCCGGCACCGTTGATCGCCTGGTCCGACTGACCGATGATGGTCACCTGGATACTTCGGACGTTCTTGGGTACCGACGTGACCGTGGTGCCCGTCGAGTCGTAGTAGTCGAGCCGGAAGCCGCTCGAGCTGAGCGGGCCGAGCACCGGCTGAAACGAGTTCTCGCCGTTGCTGGACGAGCGGGCGCCGAGATAGTACTTGGACCCGCTCTGGTACAGGCGGTACACCATAATCTCATAAGTCCGGAACGGCGCCCCGAGCTTCAGCGCGTCGGCGCTAGTGCCGGTGTAGGCGACGGTGGTGCCCAGTTGGAAGCCCGGGCGAGACCCGTAGGCGGCGGTGCACGTGCTGCCACTGGTACCCACGCTGGTGATCGAAAGACCTGAGCCCCACTGGTCGTCGGAGCTGGTCGTGGAGTCCCCGTCGAAGAACAGCATGAGCAGGTCGCGCCCGCCACTAACCGGTGCTCGATACGCCGAGTAGTACCGCGTGGCCGAGGTGTCGATGACGATGGTGTTGGCCGCGGAGAACTTGCAGACGATGCCGCTGGCCCGGATGGCGCGGAACATGATGCTGTCCGATCCCATCGCCACGATGTCCGACGTCACCGTGGCGCCGCCCGGCACGGAGTCGTAGCCGATCATCTTGAGATCGGACGGCACGAGGAGCGCGCCGGCCCGCATGTTCGACTGCATGTCCACCCGCTCCGCCTGCGCCCGCGAGACCCGCTGGGTGTTGTTGAGCAGCGTGTAGATCGAGGCCGAGACGATCAGAAACAGCACCAGAGCGACCAGCAGCTCGATGAGAGTGAAACCGCGCCGGGACGTCATCTCAGTAGCACCCCACGATGGTGGACAGCGTGAACGTGCTCGAGCCGCCCTGGCGGGGGTACGTGACGGTCACGGAGACTGTACGGCTGTTGTTGCTGCCGGTGACGGACCACGACTCGACCACGCTGCGGACTGTGTCCGGCGCGGCGCTGGTCGCGAAACCGGCCTGGGCGCAAGGGTTCCCGCCGCTCACCGGCCGGGAGAGCAGCCGGAGCTTCTCGAGCCGCTGATTGGCGACCTCGGTGGCGATGGTCAGGATGCGCCCGCGGCCGATCTGCCGGGTGACGAGCGCCGAGGACCCTACCAGCGCCGTGATCCCGATACCCAGGATGAGCACGGCCGCGAGGACCTCGATGACGGTGAAGCCGCGCCTATCGTTCGGACTCACTTGCTCATCCTCCCGTAGCCGTAGATCAGGACCGAGTCCTGGAAGCCCGACTTGGCCAGTACGATTGCGGTCCCCGTAGCCGAGGGCTGCACACCGAGGCCACGCGGATCGATCTGGAAGGTGGCCGGCGTTGCGGTGATCGTGACACCGTAAGCTGAGCTCAGGTACTGGACCGTGCCGACCGTGTCGCACCCGCACGTGGCCGTGCCCGCCGCCCGGCGGGGGCTTCCAGTGATCCAGGCGTTCGTGGTCGAAAAGTTCAGCGTCATGGACCGGCTCTCGCGGACAGCGCGGTTCCGGGCCTGGTTGTAGAGCGTGATGACCGAGCTTCGCGCCGAGCGGACGTTGGCCTTGGTCATGGCAGTCCGGACCCGGGGAAAGCCGATCACGAACAGGACGGCGACCGCGCCCAGTACCACGAGCGTCTCGACGAGGGTAAAACCACGGGAGCCAAGTCTGGACACCTGGTGCCTTCCGGATGGCGGTGGCGACGGTTGAAGCGCGAACACGTGCGATTGGAAAGCAGACGGCGTACCATATCGTAAGCCGTTGTGCGAAAGCAGATTGCGATTTAGATAGTGCTTAGAAGTGCGCCAATATCTGCGCGAACTGCAAGTACTGGCGCGAAATCTTGCAGCTCAATCCCCTACGCGGCGTGCACCCGGCGAAGCTTGTAGAACAGGGTGCGCAGGCTGATCCCCAGCAGCTGGGCCGCCTCGCGCCGGTTCCCTTTCGAGGCATCCAAGGCCTTGAGGATGAGCGCCCGCTCCACTTCCTCGACCTGGCTCCGCAGATCGTACGTCCCGTTCTGCGGCAGCACCGCGATCCCGTTCCTCCCGTTTCCGTTCGAGCTCAACGAGAAATCGGCGCTGTCGAGCGGTTTGGCCCCGCCCAGCACCGCCGCCCGCTCCACTGCATTCCGGAGCTCGCGCACGTTGCCCGGCCAGGAGTGCTGGGACAGCATCGCCAGCGCCTGCGGCGTGATGCTCACCAAGTGACCAAGACGCTGGGCAGCCTGCCGCGCGAAATGGGTGAGCAGCGCCGGGATGTCCTCCGGACGCTCGCGCAGGGGCGGGATATGCAATCGGACGACGTCGAGCCGGTAGTACAGGTCTGCGCGGAACTCGCCCCGCTCGACCGCCTGATCGAGTGGCTTGCCGGTGGCGGCGATGACGCGCACGTCCACCTTCTTGCCCTCGCGTCCGCCGACCCGCCGGATCTCGCCTTCTTCCAGCACGCGGAGCAGCTTGGCCTGAAGACCGAGCGGGAGGTCGCCGATCTCATCGAGCAGGAGGGTGCCCTGGTGCGCGGCCTCGAACAGACCGGCCCGGTCCGACGTGGCGCCGGTGAAGGCGCCCCGGGTGTGGCCGAAGAGCTCGGATTCGAGCAGCTGTTCCGGAATGGCGGCGCAGTTGATAGCGGTGAAGCTCATGTCGTGGCGCGGGCTCATCCGGTGGATGGCCTTGGCGATCACTTCCTTGCCCGTGCCGCTTTCGCCGGTGATGAGCACGGTGGTGTTGTGGCGGGCCACTCGGCTCGCAAGCTCGAGGAGGTCCCGCATCACCCGGCTCTCCGCCACCACCAGGTCCCGGACCGCGTCGGCTCCCAGGCTCGAGCGCAGCGTCTCGACCTCGCGGCGCAGGCGCTCCCGCTCCTCCGCCTTCCGCACTGTCATGATGACTTCGTCGGGGCGGAACGGCTTTCGGAGGTAGTCGTAGGCGCCCTCGCGCATCGCTGCCAGAGCGGCGTCCTCGGTCCCGTAGGCGCTCATCATGATGATCAGCGCCGCGCCCCGCTCCGCGCGGTACCGCCGCAGAAACGCGAGCCCGTCCATCCTCGGCATCTTCACGTCGCAGAGGATGAGATCGAACTCCTCGGCGATCGCGCGCCGGAGCGCTTCCTCTGGATCGGCCTCGGCCACCACCTCATACCCGGCCTCCCGAACAAGGAGGCTCAGGGACTGGCGGAGGTCGGCGTCGTCGTCAACGATGAGCAGTCGCATAGCTCGGCTCCCCGGCAACCAGCGCGGGCTTCAGGGCAATCGGCATGAACACCTTGAACACCGCACCGCCTTCCCGCGCGCGATCGACCCAGACGGTGCCGCCCGCGTCGTGCACGGTGCGGGCGACGATGGCGAGGCCCAGCCCGGTTCCCTCGCCCGGTTCCTTCGTGGTATAAAACGGATCAAAGACGCGCTCCCGGTCCGCTTCCGGCACTCCGGGACCGTCATCGGCCACGTAGAGCAGCGCCCCCGGCGTGCCCGGCGGTACGTCCGGCCGCGGGCGACTGGACGGCCTCGCGTAACGGGCGGCCCGCTTCCGATCGGCGGCCGCGTTCCGGCCGTCCTCCGCGCGGAGCGCGCTCCGATGGCGTGGCTCGAACAACTCGCGCGTCGTCCCCACCACCAGCCTGCCCCGCGGCGCGGCCTGACACGCGTTCATCACCAGGTTCACCACGACCTGCTCCAGCAGATGCCGGTCGCCGCGCACCGGCGGCAGGTCGGGCTCGAGCTCCACGGTGACCGACTGCTCCTTGAGCAGACCCTGGGCGCCGAGATAGTCGAGGCTGGCCCGGACCGTCTCGTTGAGGTCCACCGCGCCGGCTGTCACGCCAGGCCGGGCGTAGGTCAGCAGACTCTGGACCGTCCGTTCGATACGCGCGATGGCGCCGCGCATGGCGTCCGTCACCTCGTGGTCTGCGCCGCGCCGGTGCAAGACGTCCACGTAGGTGCCGAGCGCTCCGAGCGGGTTTCGGACCTCGTGGGCGACGCCCGCCGCAAGGCTACCGATGCCCGCCAGCTTCTCCACCCGCACCATCTGACTCTGCGCATCCAGCAAGCTCTCGGCCATGGCCCGGTAGCGCCCGGAGAGATGCGTGAGCTCGATGCTCTCGTAGTCTCCAGGCGCCTCATTCTGCCGGCCGGCCGCGAAGGTGTCCGCCTCGTCGGAGAGCCGCTGGAGGGGGGTCACCACCAACCGGCGCACGAGATGGGCGCCGAAGAGCACGAAGACCACGGTGCTGCCGAGCCAGAGCATGAGCAGCGGCTCGAGCGTTTCCTCGAGGTCGCCTCCCGCGATCACCACGGTCGTGAGCCCCACGAGGATGACCGCGGCGGAAGTGACGAACCCCAGGTTCACCAGAAGCTCCGTGCGGAGCGAGCGCGGGGGGCTTTTTATCCTGGGGCCCCTACCGTCCGCCGCCACCAGCACCATGGACTTGCCCTTCCCGAAGGATCGTTGGAACGGGGTGCGCGCTCGGTCCGACGGACCGGGCGCGCGGGTGCGGCACACCCGGACTCTCCGCTCTAGAGCAAGGGGCATGGGCGGTGAGCTCCACCACCCATGCCCCTCCCAGCTTTCGTCGTCACCGTCCGCTTACGGGCAGACCGGGACGCCTTCCTGCGTGGCCGCGGCCGGGGTGCCAGACCCCGAGAAGCTCGTGCCGACGAACACACCGCACGAGCCCGGCGAGTACCCGGGGTTCGAGATCGTCGCCGCCCAGCCGCTGGCGTTCCCGCCGCCGATCGCCAGCGTGTT
>WNFB01001600.1_pt1 | contig 19406 bp, 17 predicted proteins | sample 5400501 | NCBI WGS metagenome assembly WNFB01 (sample SAMN13153341, study PRJNA577476) | soil metagenome | isolation source: 200 cm saprolite under Douglas fir tree site 2 hole 1 | place: USA:California | collected 2015-04-18 | reverse complement strand
CTGCCGCTACACCACGATCCAGAACTGGTCGAACAACGTCTATAACCTGGTCACCAAGCGGGCGATCGCGCAGGCGGGCGCGAGCATGGAGTGGGTCGACGGCAACATCGGCTCCAAGGTCACGATGAAGTACCCGTCGGTCTACCTGATGGGGGAGCATGCCAGGGGCGAGACGCTGTCGGTGGCGTTCGCGGGCACCGGGCAGCACCAGGACGCGGGCGCGAAGATGGTGCACTGCGCGCCGGGTACCTCGTCCTCGATCGTGTCCAAGTCGGTGGCCAGGGCAGGCGGCCGGACCTCGTACCGCGGCCTGGTCCAGGTGCAGGAGGGCGCCGCGCACTCGAAGTCCACGGTGAAGTGCGACGCCCTGCTCGTCGACGCGATCAGCCGGTCGGACACCTACCCGTACGTGGACGTCCGCGAGGATGACGTCGAGATGGGCCACGAGGCCACCGTCTCGAAGATCTCCGATGACCAGCTCTTCTACCTGATGAGCCGCGGGATGACCGAGGACGAGGCGATGGCGACCATCGTCCGCGGGTTCGTCGAGCCGATCGCGCGCGAACTGCCGATGGAGTACGCGCTCGAGCTGAACCGGCTGATCGAGCTGCAGATGGAGGGGGCGGTCGGCTGATGGCTAGCCTCCAGGGGGCCGTGGAAGCCTCGGCCCCCGTGTCCAGGCTGCACGAGCTGCGGTCCTACGACCCGGCGGACTTCGGGGTCCCGTCCGGCCGCGAGGAGGAGTGGCGGTTCACGCCGCTGCGCCGGCTGCGCGGGCTGCATTCTGACGCCTCGCTGAGCGACGGCAAGGTGAGCGTCGCCGTCGATGCCGCAGCCGGGGTCGCCGTTGAGCTTGCGCAACACGGCGACCCCCGGCTCGGCATCGCCGGCGTGCCCGCGGACCGGGTCAGCGCCCGGGCGTTTGATTCATTCCGTGAGGCGACCGTGCTCACGGTGCCCGAAGGCATGGAGAGCACGGGACCCACGTGGGTCGAGATGCACGGCGAGGATGCCAGCGGGGCGGCATCCGGGCACCTGCTCGTGAATGTCGGCGCCAACGCCAGGGCCGTCGTGGTGGTTGAGTACACCGGCTCGGCGACTTATGCGGAGAATGTCGAGCTTGTGGTCGGGGACGGGGCGTCGCTGGCCGTGGTCTCGGTGCAGAACTGGGCGGACGACGCGGTCCACCTGTCGCACCACCACGTCCAGGTCGGCCGGGACGCGCGGATCATGCACACGGCGGTGACGCTGGGCGGCAGCGTGGTCAGGCTCGCCCCGTCGGTCCGCTACGCGGGCCCGGGCGGCGAGGCCGAGCTGCGCGGCTTGTACTTCGCCGATGCCGGCCAGCACCTGGAGCACCGGCTGTTCGTGGATCACGCCGAGCGTAACTGCCGCAGCCGGGTGACCTACAAGGGCGCGCTGCAGGGCGCGGACGCGCACGCGGTCTGGATCGGCGACGTGCTCATCCGGGCCGAGGCGACCGGCACCGACACCTACGAGTACAACAGGAACCTCGTCCTGACCGACGGGACCCGGGTCGACTCGGTGCCGAATCTGGAGATCCTCACCGGCGAGGTCGTCGGCGCCGGGCACGCCAGCGCCAGCGGGCGGCTTGAGGACCATCACCTGTTCTACCTGATGGCCCGCGGTATCCCGTACGACGAGGCCCGCCGCCTGGTGATCCGCGGCTTCTTCGGCGAGCTGATCAGCCGGATCGAGGTGCCCGAGCTGCACGAGCGGATCTCGGCGGCGGTGGAAGCGGAGCTGGCATGACCGAGACCGCCGCGTTCGTGCGCGCCTGCGCCCTGGCCGAGCTACCGGATGAGGGGGCGCTCGGCGTCGAGGTGAACGACACGCCGGTGGCCATCATCCGGGCCGGCGGCGAGGTGTTCGCGCTGCTGGACGTGTGCTCGCACGAGGAAGTCCCGCTGTCCGAGGGCGAGATCTACGACCACACGGTGGAGTGCTGGCTGCACGGATCCTGCTTCGACCTGCGCACCGGCCAGCCGACCGGCCCGCCGGCCACCAGGCCGGTGCCCACCTATCCCGTGAAGATCGACGGCGACGACGTCTACGTGGCGCTCGCCGGGCTACCAGACCAGGAGCGCTGATGTCCACCCTTGAGATCCGTGACCTGCACGTCAGCGTGACGGACGCGGCCGGCCAGAGCCAGCAGATCCTGCGCGGCGTCGACCTTGCCGTGCGGGCCGGGCAGACCCACGCCCTTATGGGGCCAAACGGCTCCGGCAAGTCCACCCTGGCCTATGCCATCGCCGGGCACCCCAAGTACCAGGTGACCCAGGGCTCGGTCACCCTGGACGGCGCGGACGTGCTGGCCATGAGCGTGGACGCCCGCGCCAGGGCCGGGCTGTTCCTGGCGATGCAGTACCCGGCGGAGGTGCCAGGCGTGTCGGTGTCGAACTTCCTGCGCACCGCGATGACCGCGGTCCGCGGCGAGGCCCCGAAGCTCCGGGTGTTCCTGAAGGAGATGCGGGCGGCCATGGCCGACCTGTCCATCGACCCGGTCTTCGCCGAGCGCAACGTCAACGAGGGCTTCTCCGGCGGGGAGAAGAAGCGGCACGAGATCCTCCAGCTGCAGCTGCTGGACCCGAAGATCGCCATCCTGGACGAGACGGACTCCGGGCTGGACATCGACGCGCTGCGGGTGGTGGCCGACGGGGTCAACCGGTTCCGCGCCAAGGAGGGCCGCGGCGTGCTGCTGATCACTCACTACACGAGAATCCTGCGGTACGTGCAGCCCGACTTCGTGCACGTGTTCGTCGGCGGCCGGATCGTCAAGGAAGGCGGCCCCGAGCTGGCCGACGAGCTGGAGACCAGCGGGTACGAGGAGTTCGTGAAGGCCGGCGCACCGGCATGACGGCCAGCACCGGGTACGTGGCCGCCGGAAGCGCGGCGGGGACTGGCACGGCCGCCGGGCACGCGGCAGCCGATGGCGCGGCGGCGGACGCGTTCGACGTGGCCGCGGTCCGGGCGGACTTCCCCATCCTGACCAGGACCGTGCGCGGCGGGCGGCCGCTGGTCTACCTGGACTCCGGCGCTACGTCGCACAAGCCGCGGCAGGTACTGGACGCCGAGCGCGATTTCTATACCAGGCACAACGCGGCCGCGCACCGCGGCGCGCACCTGCTCGGCGAGGAGGCGACCGACGCCTACGAGGGAGCCAGGGCCCGCGTCGCCGCTTTCATCGGCGCCCGCCCTGGCGAGATCGTCTTCACCAAGAGCGCGACCGAGGCGATCAACCTGGTCGCCTACGCGATGAGCAACGCGGCCACGGCCGGGCCCGAGGCTGAGGCGTTCCGGATCGGTCCCGGCCACGACGTGCTGGTCACCGAGATGGAGCACCACGCCAACCTGGTGCCGTGGCAGCAGCTGTGCCAGCGCACCGGCGCGACGCTGCGGTGGTTCGGGGTAACCCAGGACGGCCGGCTGGACCTGACCGGCGCTGCTGAGCTGATCAACGACCGGACCAAGGTCGTCGCCGTCACCCACCAGTCCAACGTCACAGGCAGCGTCCCGCCGGTCGGCGAGATCGCCGCGCTCGCGCATTCCCGCGGCGCGCTCGTGGTGGCCGACGGCGCCCAGTCGGTACCGCACCGGCCGGTCGACGTGGCCGGGCTCGGCCCCGACTTCCTGGCCTTCTCCGCGCACAAGATGCTCGGCCCGTCCGGGGTCGGGGTGCTGTGGGGGCGGCGCGGGCTGCTGGAGGCGATGCCGCCGTTCGTCACCGGCGGCTCGATGATCGAGATGGTCCGGATGGAGGGCTCCACCTTCCTGCCGCCGCCGGAGCGGTTCGAGGCCGGGGTGCCCGCCGCGGCCCAGGCGGTCGGGCTCGCCGCCGCCTGCGACTACCTGGACGCGCTCGGCATGCCTGCCGTGGCCGCGCATGAGGAGGAGCTGACCGCGCGCGCGCTTGAGGCGCTGGCCGGCGTGCCGGGGGTACGCATCCTCGGCCCGCTGACCACCGACGACCGGGGCGGCGCGGTGTCGTTCACGGTCGACGGGATCCATCCGCACGACGTCGGCCAGGTACTCGACGAGCTGGGGATCGCGGTCCGGACCGGGCATCACTGCGCCTGGCCGCTGCACCGCGCGCTCGGCGCCCAGTCGAGCACCCGGGCGACGTTCTACGTCTACAACACGCCGGGCGAGGTCGATGCGCTCGCCGACGGCGTGCGCCAGGCGCAGAAGTTCTTCGCGTGACCAGGGCGGAACACGCAGGCACTGGCGCGATGTTCAAGGCGGTGTGATGCAGCTGCAGTCGATGTACCAGGAGATCATCCTGGACCATTACCGCAACCCGAAGAACAGGGGCCTGCGGGAGCCCTACGACGCCCAGGTGCATCACGTGAACCCGACCTGCGGCGACGAGGTCACGCTGCGCGTGACGCTGCGGGATGCCGGCGGCGAGCCCGGCGTGGCCGACGTGTCCTACGACACGCTCGGCTGCTCGATCAGCCAGGCCAGCGCCTCCATGATGACCGAAATGATCATCGGTAAGACGGTGCGAGAGGCGATGGCGCTCAGCGGGGAGTTCCTCGCGCTGATGCAGTCCAGGGGCGAGGGCGAGCCGGACGAGGACGTGCTGGGCGACGCCGTCGCCTTCGAGGGCGTGTCCAAGTACCCGGCCAGGATCAAGTGCGCGCTGCTCGGCTGGATGGCCTGGAAGGACGCCACCGCACGGGCACTCGATGACGCGGCCGGCCAGCGGGCCGGAAACGGCCAGGCCGGGGAACAGGCCAGCGGACGCGCTGGGGAACAGGCCAGCGGCCAAGCCAACGGCCAGGCCGGAAACGGCCGGATCGCCGCCGACGCGGCCAGGGAGCAGACATGACGGAGAATGCCGCCGGCGTAGCCGGCCAGGAGCTTGACCAGGAGACCGAGGACCTGCTTGAGGCGCTGCGGGACGTGGTTGACCCCGAACTCGGCATCAACGTGGTGGACCTCGGGCTGGTCTACGGCGTGACGGTTGGCGACGACCGGGTGGCGACCATCGACATGACCCTGACCAGCGCGGCGTGCCCGCTGACCGATGTCATCGAGGACCAGACCAGGCAGGCCCTTGATGGCCTGGTCAACGACTTCCATATCAACTGGGTGTGGCTGCCGCCGTGGGGTCCCGACAAGATCACCGAGGACGGCCGCGAGCAACTGCGGGCACTCGGCTTCAACGTCTGACCGGAAAATACCCACCCCCGCGGGGCACGGTGTGGCATCACCGCAGGTACTAGCCCTGAACGGCCCGCCGTGCCGCCACCTCGAGACACGGAAGATCACGGGTTCGGGGCTGTAGGCGTGCGATTTTCGCCGTTGCATGGCGTCCCGCAGGGATATCAGGACTAGCCCGAGGTTCCCCTCAGGCCTGTAGGGCCCGTCATATTTGCCCAGGTCATAGAGTTTCAGGCGGCGAATCTACATGTCTGCGTGTAGTCATGGTGCACCACGTTTCCCCTGGTGAACACGGATATCAGTGCACCCGGAGAGGACTTCGGTCTAGCCCCTGGCTCATGCCGATTGGCCGAGGCTTATGCCGACGCCGGCCGCAATGTCGCGGCCGCGGCGAAGGCACTCTCGATCCATCCCGATCCCTGCGCTGCCGCCTCAGCCGCATCGCCGGGCTCACCGGCCGCGATCCCCGGAAGCCAGCCGACCTCATTGACCTGATCGCCGCCGCACACCTCATGTCGGCGCCGAGTTCTCCGGCGCCCGCGCAGCTGCCCGCCCAGGGCAGGTAGGCGGCGTTAGCCCCGGCGAGCCGTCGGCGCGGCTGGCCGGCCCCGGGACCGGCCGGCCGGCGCCCGGCATGGACCCGCGACGGCTGCGTAACTGGTGATTCTTGGCGGTCTGCGGCCGGGATCCGCTAACCTGGATCTTGTCATGATGCGCGCGCTGCTTCTTCGCCGCCGCGACGAGGCCCGGTAACCAGTCCGGTCGGCCCCTCGTCGCGGGCCGTTTCGCTGCGCCGGCCGATTCCCTTCCGCCTGGTCCAGGAGCAGCAGCGTCATGAGCAACCCGAATAGTCAGCACCCGTTCAGCCAGCGCCCATCCGGTATGCCGTGCCACCGGTACCGGCCCTTCCCCGCCGTCGACCTGCCCGGCCGGCAGTGGCCGTCGCGCACCATCACCGCTGCGCCGCGGTGGCTGTCAACCGACCTGCGGGACGGCAACCAGGCGCTGATCGACCCGATGAATGCCGCGCGCAAGCACGCGATGTTCGACCTCCTTGTCCGGATGGGCTACAAGGAGATCGAGGTCGGTTTCCCCGCGGCGAGCCAGACCGATTTCGATTTCATCCGGAGCCTGATCGAGGGCGGCTCGATACCCGACGACGTGCGCATCTCGGTGCTCACCCAGGCCCGCGAGGAGCTGATCGAGCGCACCGTGACGTCGCTGGCCGGCGCCCGGCAGGCGACCGTGCACCTGTACAACGCCGCAGCGCCGATATTCCGCCGGGTGGTCTTCGGCTGGGACGGCGACGGGCGGGCCGAGTGCAAGACGGTCGCCGTCGAGGGCACCCGCGCGGTGATGAAGTTCGCCGAGACCTACCTGCCCGGTACCGACTTCGGCTACGAGTACTCGCCTGAGATCTTCATGGACACCGAGCTGGACTTCTCGCTGGAGATCTGCGAGGCGGTGATGGACGTCTGGCAGCCCGGCCGGGACCGCGAGATCGTGCTCAACCTGCCCTGCACCATCGAGCGGTCGACGCCGAACGTCTACGCCGACCAGATCGAGTGGATGAGCAGGCACTTCAGCAGGCGCGAGCACATCGCGCTGTCCGTGCACACGCACAATGACCGCGGCACAGCGACCGCGGACGCCGAGCTCGCGATGCTGGCGGGCGCCCAGCGCATTGAGGGCTGCCTGTTCGGCAACGGCGAGCGCTCTGGCAACGTCGACCTGGTGACGCTCGGGCTGAACCTTTACAGCCAGGGCATCGACCCGATGATCGACTTCAGCGACATCGACGAGATACGGCGCACCGCCGAGTACTGCACCCGGATCGGCGTGCACGAGCGCCATCCCTACGCCGGCGACCTGGTCTACACGTCGTTCTCCGGCTCGCACCAGGACGCCATCAAGAAGGGCTTCGACGACCTGGACCGAGTGGCGGCCGCCGCCGGGAAGCCGGTCGGCGAGATGCCGTGGGCCATGCCGTACCTGCCGATCGACCCCAAGGATGTCGGCCGCTCCTACGAGGCTGTCATCCGGGTGAACTCGCAGTCGGGCAAGGGCGGAGTCGCCTACATCATGAAGGCCGAGCACAACCTCGACCTGCCGCGCCGGCTGCAGATCGAGTTCAGCCATGTCATCCAGCGGCACACCGATGGCGAGGGCGGCGAGGTGGACGCGGCGCAGATGTGGCAGATCTTCGCGGGCGAGTACCTTGACGCGGACCCGTTCGAGCTGGTCAGGTTCGCCTCGGTGAGCGAGGCCGGGATCGAGCGGATCACTGCGACGGTTCGCGCGTTCGGCACCGAGCACGCCGCGACCGGCGTCGGCAACGGCCCGATCGCGGCATTCTGCGCGGCGCTGTCCGCGCTCGACCTCGGCCTCGGCCTCGGCGGGGTGAACGTGCGGGTGCTTGACTACGCCGAGCACGCGCTGACGGCCGGCCGGGACGCGGAGGCCGCTGCCTACCTGGAGATCCAGGCCGGTGACCGGGTGCTGTGGGGCGTCGGCATCAGCGAGTCGATCGTGCAGGCGTCACTGCGCGGCGTCGTCAGCGCGCTCAACCGGGTCGCGCGGGAGCGCGGCGCCGCATAGCCGGGCTGCGGCGTGGCCGCCGCCTCGTGTTTCCGCGGAAACGCATCGGCCGGCGTTCCCGCGGAAACACGTCGGCCGACGTTCCCGCGGAAACGCCGGCGGGCGGGCAGGTACCGAGTTGCCCGCCCCCGGTACGCGTCTGGCCCACGCTCCAGCGGAAACGCGCCTGGCCAGCACCTTTCATGATCACGCGCCTGGCCAGCACCTTTCATGATCACGCGCCTGGCCAGCACCTTTCATGATCACGGAAACAAAGGGGTGCTCCAGGTTGGCGTGATCGGTCAGTTGGTGCGGTGCCAGGTGCTGCCGTCCCAGGTCCAGGTTGTGTTGAAGTAGGTGGTTAGGCGCCTGGTCGATTGGCCTCCGAATAGTTCTATCTTCCGGGTGGCGGTGTTGCCGGTCATCGAGCCGTTGGCCCGGGGCGGTGGCGAGGTGGCCGGGGTCAACTGGGTCCAGGTGGTGCCGTTCCAGGCCCAGGTTTGGCGCGTGCCCTGCGGGAACAGCAGGACCTGCTGGGTGATTGGGTCGTAGGCCGCCATCCAGGCGCCGATGGCCCCGGGTGCGGTGGCCGGGTGCAGTTGGGTCCAGGTGGAACCGTTCCAGGTCCAGGTGTCGGTGAAGGCGGTGATCCCGTTGAACCCGCCGAAGACTACACCGGTGCCGGTGGCGGCGTCGTAGACGAACGAGCCGGTGTCGCGGGGCGCCGGTGCGGTGACTGTGGTCTGCTGGGTCCAGGTGGTGCCGTTCCAGGTCCAGGTGTCGCCCAGGTAGCGGCCGTCGAACCCGCCGAACAGGACCACGTCCTGGGTGGCGGCGTCGTAGATCATGTCGGCGTTGTGCCGGGCGGGTGGCGAGGTGGCCGGGTGCAGCTCGCGCCAGGTGCGGCCGGTCCAGGTCCAGGTGTCGCCGTGGAAGCCGCCGCTGGTGCCGATCAGCCGGCTGCCGCCGAACAGCAGGAGCTGGCTGGTGGCGTCGTCGTAGGCCATGGCCGCGCCGGTGCGCGGCGACGGGGACCGGGCGGGATGCTGCTGGGTCCACGTGCCATGCTGGCGGGTCCAGGTGTCCCCGAAGACGGTGCTGCCGTTGTCGCCGCCGAACAGGACGGTTTCATGGTGCACCGGGTCGTAGGCGAACGATGCCCACTCCCGGCCCGGCGGGCGGGTACTGGCGACGTGCTGGCGTTGATGTGCTGGTGACTGGTTTGCTGTGGCCATGCGGGCGGCCGCCTGCGCAAGAGTGCCGGGCAGGCCGGGAGTTCCGCCTAGGGCGGCGCCGGCCAGCACGGCGGTGATGCCTGCCCTGGCTATCGTGGTGCGGAACGTTGAAGTGATCATGGGGCATCCTCCGCCCTGAATATGACATGCCAGCCTGTGTGGTAGACGCGGCAATGGCGGTGCTCGTTTACGGAGTGGGCGGGGCCCGGCCCGTGGGTAGACGCCGTTCCCGCCGGCGGGGCGGTTTGGAGACTGAGGCCCTGCCGGGGAGTTGCTGAAGTGGCGGCGCGGCGGGGGAGCGCACGGGCAGGGCAGTCGGCCGTAGGCCGTCCTTGTGAGGGGCGGGTGGCCGGGGGGCGGTTTGCGGGCAGGCGTCGGCTTTCCCTACCCGGCCAGCCTGGCGGCTATGAAGGAAAGACGCGAGGAGTAGGGCGGCGGTGATCCCGTCCGGGCTGGTGGCCGGGCCGCACGGGGCTGACGGCTCGCGTGCGGTCCGGCCGTACTGCTGATGCGTGGGCAGGGCGTTACCTTGGGAAGCGGGCAGGGCGTTACCTTGGGAGAAGGTGCTGCCAGGCGGACCGTCACAGGTCCATCGTCCATTCGATGGTCAGGCGACGGCTCTGGTCGGCAGGGTAGGGTTTTGTTACGCCACCCCCCGAGGGCAGTACCTCCATGATCATGGGCCCTGCGCCAGCCGCTCCCACCCTGTGCCGGAAGTTCGTCAGGCAGACAGCAGGGCCACGCCATAGTCGTCAAAGCGCTTATCGCGCGTCATGATCGTCAGTCCTTCCGCGAATGCCTGGGCTATCAGCATCCGGTCGAAAGGATCTTCGTGATGCCGGGGAAGCCGGCCTGCGGCTGTGCCGTGGGCGATGGTGATCGGCAATGGCGTCAAGCCGCCCGCCTGCAACTGCCGCTCAAGATCATCGGGTGCCGTGAGTTTCCCGAGCGCTTTCTTGATGGAGATCTCCCACGCGCTGGCTGCGGACACCGCGACGAGGTTGGCCGGATCGGCGATCGCGTCCCGTGCTTGGGTGGTCAGGCCTTCATCGGCGAGCCACCAGAGCAGGGCATGGGTGTCCAGCAGGAGCCTCACGGGCGCTCCCCCCGGAAGGCGGCTTCGATCTCGGCGGGCAGCTCGTTGAAGTCGGCGCTCATGCTGACCTTGCCGCGCCACCCGCCAGGCACGCGCCGCCGCGACGACGACTCGGCCAAGGGCATCAGGCGCGCGATCGGGCGGCCAGCCCTGGCGATCACGATCTCCTCGCCGGCGGCGGCACGATCCAGCAACTGCGACAGGTGAGTCTTGGCCTGGTAGACGTTCACGCTTTCGGACATAACCTCATCCTAGCATCTATATGGTCTAGTCTGGTCAGGCCCAGACAGGTGCCGTAGAGGTGCCATGGCCGCAGTCGGCTGGCAGCGGCGGTGCGGCCGCTTGGCCCGCGGCTGCTGCTTACCGTGAGATCCAGCTCGGCTGGACTAGCCAGGTGGGCTATCAAAGGCCGGCAGTCCACTCGATGATCAGGCGGTTGGCCTGATCGGCGGGGCCGGGGTTTTCGGATTTGTTACGCCATCCCCCAGCACCCCTTAGTTTCCGTGATCATGAATCCGGTCAGCTGCGCTCTGGCCGCTGCCACGGGCTGGGTCGTGATCGCGGGTCGCGGGTCGCGGAGATCAGGCGCGCACGTAGAACGGGCTGGCGTAGGCCGATATCCACTCGTCGACCGGGTCCGGCGCGCCCTCGCCGGGGAAGGTCACATCGATCGGAAAGCCGGCGTCCTGGGGCGCCGCGACCGCGGCCCGCTCAATCGCGCTGACCACCGCGTCCTGGGCAGTAGCGTCTCCCGGATCATCCAGCGTGACGGAGATGACCAGCCCTTCTCCGGCACGGTCAACGGACAGCCACGCCGTCGCGGCAGCGCGCGCTGATGGCACTAAAGGCAGCATGGACCGGATCTCGCTCAGCAGCGCTCCCGGCTCGGCGGGCGGATGCCCGACCCGGATCCGGCCGCCAGGCTCGGCTGACCGCGCGGCAGCCAGGTAGGCAACGCCCTCCGGATACACCGGCACGCTCTCGCCGGCGCCCGGGTTGAGTGCGATGCCGAGGGTGCCCGGCAGTCTCCTGGCTAGTTCCGCGGCCGGCACCACGACGTGCGGCACAACCGGCGGTGGCTGCGCCGTCTCCACCCAGGACGCGGACGTCAGGAGCCGGTCAGCCGAGGTGAACGCCGGGACGAATTCGCTCCCCAGATACGTAACGATCGGCAGGTTGACGGCAGAACCATCCGTCACCGGCCGGCCATCGTCGGGAAGCGGCAGCCAGAGCCTGCCCCGGCTCAGCTCGTCGAGCAGGTCTTCCACCCGTGCACTGTCCCTGACCGCCGCGGCCAGCGCGCGCTCCACCGCGCTAGCATCGGGGTCGCGGCCGGCCGGAATGGCAGTCTTGTCATCCGTGACGATCATCATCTGGACGTCCTCGCCATCATGGCTGCCCGCGACGGAGCGGCAGCCTGCCCCCATGGGTGGCCGGCGCGGCGCGGGCACCAGCCAGGAATTCATCTAACGGATAGTAATCTCATGGAGGCACTGCGTAGTGGCAAACGACGGACCCAGCGGCGGACGATGGATCGAGGTTGCCCCGGACCGGCTGCCCCGGTGGCTCGAGTCCTTTGCACATCGCCATGGCGGCACCACCGTCGGCACTGGCCCGGATACGGTCACCTTCCGCGCCGCTGACGGGGCAGTAGCCGAATGTCACATACCCTTCCCGCCGCTGCGGGACGGCCCACCGGCAGCTGGACGCGCGGCGGCGGGAGCCAGCGCAGGCGGACTCGCGGCGGGCGCCGTGCCGGAGAGCCCGAAGGCGGGCCGGACCACCGAGGACAGGACCGCCGAGCACAGCACACCGGAGGACAGGACACCGGAGGACAGCACACCGGAGGACAGGACACCGGAGGACAGGACACCGGAGGACAGGACACCGGAGGACAGGACCGAGGGCGGGTCGGGGCCGGCCGCCGAGGCCAGCGCTGAATACGGCCGGCTGATCGCGGCGCATGCCTGCGCCGACCGCACGGTCGCCGTGTTCCTTGTGCGGCTCGGCGGATATGCCGCCGGGATCTTCACCGGACCGGCGCCTAGTCTCGCTGCGTCGAAGGTCGGCTCCAGGCTGGTGCACGGCCGCAGCGCCGCCGGCGGCACCTCGCAGCACCGTTTCGCCCGCCGCAGGGAGAAGCAGGCGGCCGAGGCGCTGGGCGCGGCGGCAGACACAGCGGCGGCGGTCTTCGGACCCTATGCGGGCCGGATCGATGCGGTGGTGCTCGGGGGAGACCGGCGGGCGATGGCCTCGCTTCGCGAGGACCCGCGGCTAGCGCCCTATTTCGGGCTGGCCGTCGAGCGTTTCCTCACCGTGCCGGATCCCCGCCTCACCGTCCTGCGGAGCACTCCGCGGCTGTTCCGGGCCATCCGGATCAGGCTGACCGGCCCAGCAGGCTGACCGGCAGACTGGCGGGTAACCTCGGCCGGCGATAGGGAGAGGGGAAGTGTGAACTGGCGGGTTCCCGGCTTCGTTCCTGCCGCCACCTTGGGTGGCTCAGTGGTGGCCGGAGTGGTGGCACCGCGATCTTATGGCGGTTGTCCTGCCACGCTTTGAGCGAGGTCACGTAGTGCCCGCGCTGCGAGGCCTGGATCCTGGCGGTGGACTCGTGCAGCCGGGATGCGATCCGCGCGGCACTTCGCGGGCCGGGTGCCGCCACGCTGCGCGGCGCGCAAATGCGTTGCCGGCCAGGCCGGCGCCTCGGATAAGCTGATCGCATGCAACCCCTCTTGTCGTGACGGAACGCCCCGGTGCAGGGGCGACATGGGTCATATGGGATCCCTTTTGTTCCGTTATGGGAGTGGGTTTTTCATGATTTCCGCCAGTGCGCTAGAGCTGCGCGCGGGTGCCCGGCTACTGCTTGACGCCGCCAGCTTCCAGGTCGCGGCCGGCGACAAGATTGGCCTGGTCGGCCGGAACGGCGCGGGCAAGACCACGCTGGCCCGGGTGCTGGCTGGCGAGTCGGCGCCTGCGGCTGGCACCGTCCGGCGCAGCGGATCTGTCGGATACCTGCCGCAGGACACGATGGTCGGCGACCTCGACGCGCTGGCGATGGACCGGGTGCTGTCCGCGCGCGGCCTGGACGAGCTGATGGCGAGCCTGCGCGGCGCCGAGGTCCAGATGGCCGACGCCGATCCAGCCAGGCGGGACTCCGCTGTCCGCTGGTACGGCCAGCTCGAGGAGCGGCTCGGGGTGCTCGGTGGCTACGCCGCCGAGTCCGAGGCCGCCTCGCTCGCCGCCAGCCTCGGCCTGCCGCAGAAGGCGCTGCGGCAGCCGCTCCGCACCCTGTCCGGCGGCCAGCGACGCCGGGTCGAGCTCGCGCGCATCCTGTTCGGCGGATCGGAGACCCTGCTGCTTGACGAGCCGACCAACCACCTCGACGCTGATTCGGTGGGCTGGCTCCGTGACCACCTGCGGACATTCCGTGGCGGCCTGGTGGTGATCAGCCACGACACCACCCTGCTGGAGGCGATTGCCAACAAGGTCTTCTACCTCGATGCCGACCGCAGCGTCCTGGACATCTACAACCTGGGCTGGAAGGCATACCTGGACCAGCGGGAGACGGACGCCCGGCGGCGCAGGCGGGAACGGGTCAACGCAGAGAGGCAGGCCGTCGCGCTGAAATCACAGGCGGACAAGATGCGGGCCAAGGCGACCAAGGCCAGGGCAGCGCAGAGCATGCAGCGCCGGGCGGAACGGCTGCTGGCCGGGGTCAGCGCCGATCGGCGGGCGGAGAAGGTCGCGCGACTGCGGTTCCCCGTGCCGGCCCATTGCGGCCGCACCCCGCTGACCGCACAGGGCCTGACCAAGTCGTACGGATCGCTGGAGGTCTTCGCCGGGGTGGACATGGCCGTCGATCGCGGGTCCAGGGTCGTCGTGCTCGGCCTCAACGGAGCAGGCAAGACCACCCTGCTCCGGCTCCTGGCCGAAGTGGAGGAGCCTGATGCCGGCCAGGTCCTGCCCGGCCATGGCCTGCGGCTCGGCTACTACGCGCAGGAGCACGAGAACCTCGACATGGCCAGGACGGTGCTGGAGAACATGCGCTCGGCCGCGCCTGACCTGAGCGAGGCGGACCACCGCGGCATTCTCGGATCCTTCCTGTTCTCCGGGGACGACGTGGCCAAGCCCACCGGGGTGCTGAGCGGCGGCGAGAAGACCAGGCTCGCGCTCGCCCTGCTTGTCGTCTCCGGCGCGAACGTGCTGCTGCTTGACGAGCCGACGAACAACCTTGACCCTGGCAGCCGGGCCGAGATCCTGTCCGCCCTCCGGCGCTTTCAGGGCGCCATCGTCCTGGTCACGCACGATGAGGGTGCCGTTGAGGCAGTCCAGCCTGAGCGGGTGGTGCTGCTCCCCGACGGCGTGGAGGATGCCTGGAGCGAGGATCTGGCCGACCTGGTGGCGCTGGCCTGAGCCCGGCTGGGATGTGAAGCCGGCCGGCCGTCCGGCCGGAAAAGGCCCGCTGGAGCTCGGCGGAAAAGAAAGGGATCTTTTGCTGTCGTGTGGGTAGCCGATCACGATCTAATGCGTGATCATGGCGGGATACGGTAACGCAGCGGTCACTTCAGCTCACCGGGAGGTACGCGTGGCCGAGACACTAAAGAAAGGCACCCGAGTGACCGGTGCCGATCGCACGAAACTGGCGTCTGATCTGAAGAAGAGATACGACGCCGGCGAGAGCATCCGGTCTCTGGCCGCATCAACTGGCCGGTCGTACGGCTTCGTGCACCGCATCCTGACCGAGACGGGGGTCTCCCTGCGCGGTCGCGGGGGAGCTACCCGGGGCAAGGGCAAGACCAAGCGCTAAGGCACGGCGGGCCGGTCATGCATCGCAGCAGCGGCGGCCGGTCCCGCTCCCGGCCATTTCCGTAGTCTTGTGACAATTCCCTCCTCCGCCTTCCTCGCCCTGCCATTCCGCCGCCCTGCCGCCCAGCATGGAGGACGCTTGTCCATCGATCCGGCGGACCTCGATCGCCGCGGGCTCCGCCTCGATATCGACGATTCACTCCCGGCCGGCTGCGTCGCCACCGTGACGCTGAGTCGCCCGGAGCGCCGGAACGCCATGACCCCGGCAATGTGGCGCGGCCTTGCGGCGATCGGAGCCGGGCTGCCGGACCGGGTGCGGGTCGTCGTCATCCGGGGCGCGGGCACGTCGTTCTCGGCCGGGATCGACCTGCGCATGTTCTCCGCGGAGGGGGTACCTGGCGAGGATCCGCTGCCACGCGCGGACGACCCGGGCTTCGAGGAATGGATAGCCGCCTGCCAGGAGGGATTTACCTGGCTGCGCCAGCCGCGGATCGTGTCCGTTGCCGCGGTCCGCGGTCACGCCATCGGCGCGGGCTGCCAGCTCGCCTTGTCCTGTGACCTGCGCGTGCTCGCCGACGACGCCCGGCTCTGCATCAAGGAGCCAGCACTGGGCCTGGTGCCCGATCTCACCGGGACGAAACCGCTTGTCGATATTGTCGGCCTGCCCCGTGCCCTCGAGCTTTGCCTGACCGGGCGCAGCGTGGATGCGCGGGAAGCCAGCGACCTGAGGCTGGCCGAGCTTGTCGTGCCCGGCGCCGAGCTCGACGGGGCGGTGGCCGACCTCGTGGCCGGGCTGCTGACCGCAGACGCCGACGCGGCACGCGCCACCAAGGAACTGCTCGCCCAGGCGCAGGGACAAACGCTGGAGCAGCAGGCCGCAGCGGAGCGCCGGTTCCAGGCGGCGCTGCAGCGGGCCAGGCTCCGCCGGTAGCGCGGGCGGGCTGCCGTACGGCGCGGGCCGGAGCGCGGGCGGGCTGCCGTGCGGCGCGGGCCGGAGCGCGCGCAGGCCGGTGCTTGCGGGATGGCTGCGCCCGGCGGGGCAATGCCGGGGAGTTCGCCGGTAGCTGATCCGGGAAGATCCGCCGCTGCCCGGAGGTTGCTGCCCTCATGAATCCGGCTAGCTGGCAGGCGATGCGATCGTTCAGCCGTGACAGCTCGGTCACCCGCCAGCGGCTGAAGCCCGGCACCGTCCGGCGGGTGGCGTCGTATGCCCGGCCGTACCGGCGCGATCTGGTCGTCTTCATGATCGCCACGTCGCTGGACGCGGTCGTCACCGTAGCCGTGCCGTTGCTGCTCGGGCAGATCGTGAACAAGATCCAGGCCAAGGACACCAGGGCAGTCCTGGTGATCGCCGGCGCCGTGGCGGGGATAGCGCTGTTCGACGCGTTCCTGTCCATCGCCCAGCGCTGGTACTCGGCGCGGATCGGCGAGGGCCTGATCTACGACCTGCGCACCGAAGTCTTCCGGCATGTCCAGCAGCAGCCCATCGCGTTCTTCACCAGGGCGCAGACCGGCTCACTGGTCAGCAGGCTGAACAGCGACGTGATCGGCGCGCAGCAGGCGATCACGTCAACCCTGTCCGGGGTGGTGTCCAACGCGCTGTCGCTGATCCTCGTGCTTGCCGCCATGTTCTACCTGTCCTGGCTGGTCACCGTGGCGGCGCTGGTGCTGCTGCCGGTGTTCATCCTGCCCGCGAGGCTGCTCGGCCGCAGGATGCAGCGGCTGACGCGGGAGTCGATGCAGCTCGACGCCGCGATGGGCTCGACGATGACCGAGCGCTTCAACGTGGCCGGCGCGATGCTGGTCAAGCTGTTCGGCCGCCAGGGCGAGGAAGCTGAGGTCTTCTCCGGCCGTGCCGCCAGGGTCCGCGACATCGGCGTCGTCACGGCCATGTACGGCCGGGTCTTCTTCATCGCGCTCGTGCTGCTCGCCTCGATAGCCACTGCGCTGGTCTACGGCCTCGGCGGCAGCCTGGTGATCAGCGGCAGCATCAGCCTGGGCGCGCTGGTGGCCCTGGCCAGCCTGCTCAGCCGGATGTACGGCCCGATCACCGCCCTGTCGAACGTTCAGGTCGATGTGATGACGGCGCTGGTGAGCTTTGACCGGGTCTTCGAGGTGCTCGACCTGAAGCCGCTGATCCAGGACCGGCCTGGCGCTGCCGCACTGCCGAGAACCGGGCCGGCCGCCGGAACGGCGCCGACATCGCCGGGCCTGACGGCGCCTGGCCTGGCGGCGCCGGATATCGAGTTCGACCACGTGTCGTTCCGCTACCCGGCCGCGTCCGAGGTCTCGCTGGCATCGCTTGAGTCGATCGCGCTTCCGGCCCCCGAGCATGCGGGCGCAAATCAGGAAGTGCTGAGGGACGTGACGTTCCGTGCGCCGCCTGGCCAGCTCACCGCGCTGGTCGGGCCGTCGGGCGCCGGCAAGACGACCATCACGCACCTCGTGTCGCGCCTGTATGACCCGGGCGAGGGTGCGGTCCTGATCGGCGGCCACGACCTCAGGGACGTCACCCAGGAATCCCTGCACGATGCCGTGGGCGTCGTCACCCAGGACGCGCACATGTTCCACGACACGATCCGGGCAAATCTGGCCTACGCACGGCCAGGGGCGACCGAGCGGGAGATTGAGGAGGCCTGCCGGGCGGCCCAGATCTGGGACCTGATCTCGGCGCTGCCCGACGGCCTGGACACCATCGTCGGTGACCGCGGCTACCGGCTCTCTGGCGGCGAGAAGCAGCGGATCGCGCTCGCCCGGCTGCTGCTCAAGGCACCGTCAGTCGTCGTACTCGACGAGGCGACGGCGCACCTCGACTCCGAGTCCGAGGTCGCGGTGCAGCGGGCGCTGAAGACGGCACTGGCCGGGCGGACCTCACTGGTGATCGCGCACCGGCTGTCGACCATCCGCGAGGCCGACCAGATCCTGGTCATCGATGACGGGCAGGTCAGGGAGCGTGGGCGGCATGAGGAGCTGCTGGCCGCCGGCGGCCTGTACGCCGAGCTGTACCAGACCCAGTTCGCCAGCCAGGAGCCCTTGCCGGCTGCCTAGCCCAGCAGACCGCTTTGCCCTTCGCCGAAGCTCGACAGTGGTGCGCCGCGAGCGCTCCTGCCAGCGCACCCGCATCGGGATCGATACTTCGGCCTGCTCCTCGACCTGGTCGTGGAGCCCGACCTGTCCGAGAGTGCGCGTGGGAGGACGAGGACGAGGACGAGTACGTCCACGGCCGCCGTCTCGGGTTCATTGACGACGCTGTCTATGCCCGGCTGGACGATGCCCGCCAGCAGGTGCTTGCGCTGATCCATCCGCGCCAGGGACCGTTCGCCGAGGACTGGTCGCGGTGGCGGTGCCGTCCGGACTGGCCGCTGCCCGTGCTGCAGCCGACGCCCTGAGCGTGCCCGCGCTGGGATGAGGCCCGGCCTCCCGGCCCGGAGGCTCAGAGCGCGCGCAGGGCGCCACCCTCGACCGGGATCATCGCGCCGGTGAGATAGCTGGCCGCCGGGGACAGTACGAACGCGGCCACCCGGCCGAACTCCGCCGGCGCGCCGTACCTGCGGAGCGGGATGTTGCGGGACAGCGCGGTCCTGACCTCGTCCGGGTCGCCCCTGCGGGCGTCGAGCTCGCGCACCCGGCCCGTCGAGATCCGGCCGGGAAGCAGTCCGTTGACCCGGATCCCGCGCGGGCCGAGCTCATCGGCGAGCGACTTGGCGACGCCGGCCAGGCCGGGCCGCAGCCCGTTCGAGATAGCCAGCGAATCGATCGGGGAGCGCACCGACGAGGACAGCACGAACGCGATCGACCCGCCCTCGCCGAGTTCCTCGCCGAGAGTCCTGGCCAGCCGTACCGCGCCGAGGAAAACGCTCTCGAACGCGGCCCGCCAGGCTTCATCGGACGTGCCCATGACGGTCCCGCCGGGCGGGCCGCCGACGCTGATCAGCGCCCCGTCCAGGCGGCCGAACGCCTCCCTGGCCGCGGCCACCAGCCGCTGCGGCGCGCCGGGATCGGCGAGGTCGGCGGCCAGGCCGGCGGCGTGCCCGGTACCGAGACCGGCCGTGGCGCCTGCCACCCCGGCGGCATCCCTGGCACTGAGCAGCACCCGCGCATCGTCGGCTACCAGTGCCTGTGCCGTGGCCAGGCCCAGCCCGCGGCTGCCGCCGGTAATCAGGTACGCCCGATCGCGCAAGCCAAGATCCATGCAGGACATCCTGCCGCACCGCGGCACTGGCAGGCCGACCACCGCCGCCAGTCAGCCGCTGCCGGGTCAGCCGCTGCCGGGTCAGCCGCCGTAGCCTACCCGGCGCAGATCGGTACCTGCCACCTGCTCCACCTCGCTGACCTGCAGCGGAGTGAGCAAGCGGCGCCACCCGCCTGCGTCGACGGCGCGCGCGGGCCCGCCGCGGCCGTTGCCGCGCACGGGGATGGCGGCGATCTTCGCGCCGATGAAGTCGGACACGGCGCTGGCCGCCGCCTGGGGATGGCGGATCACCTGCTCATAGCGGAGCGTGGTG